>Ga0074044_10000185_pt1 | contig 62142 bp, 55 predicted proteins | sample BogForMeECP23OM1_FD_94443 | JGI IMG/M metagenome (GOLD analysis project Ga0074044, IMG submission 94443) | Bog forest soil microbial communities from Calvert Island, British Columbia, Canada - Bog Forest MetaG ECP23OM1 | ecosystem: Environmental > Terrestrial > Soil > Wetlands ...
CACGCTTCCTCCAGACCTCACCTCACGATGACGCCCTTGCGCTTCGCTAGTGCTCAACGCGGCCTGCTCGCACAGAGGACTTTCACCTCACAAGTCACGCGCCATGCTGGGCGCACAAGCGAAGGCGCACGCGGATTCGCCGCGTGCGCTTCCGCCAATATGCTCGTCGCTACTCGCCGGCCTGTGCGACGTCGGCCATCGCCCTGGCGGCGCGCTCGCAAATCTCGCTCAGGACATCGTCAGCAATCACGGTTGAGAGCGCGATCATACCGCGCGCTGGTATAGTTGCCGAGCAGATCGATGTACTTGTTGCCGTCGACATTCCACACGAACGGCCCCTCGCCGCGCTTGAGCGTGAGCGGGTAGGGCCGGTAGTAGGTCGTCGTGCGGGTGTCCCCGCCGGGCATCACGCGCTCGGCGCGCGTGGCGAGTTGCGCGGATTTTTCGGTCGCCCCGCGATAGTGTTCCTCGATACTGTTCATCGTCATCATCCCCCGCCTAGACACAACGAACGTCGGCGCTTCCTTCCGGGTTAACTCTGACCTCCGGATTATCGCGGCAGCCGTTCAGAACTCGACCGGCAAACGCCGCTCACTTCACTGCCGCGATTGCTTCCATCTCGACCATCAACCCATCAACCGCCAGCGAGGTCACGCCCACCAGCGTCGAAGCCGGCGGCTCGCCATCCGGAAACAACTCGGCGCGCGCCTCGCGCATCGCTGAATAGTCAGACTGCTTGTAGTTAACGATGTAAGTATTGGTCTTTACTATGTCGGCGGCAGTGGCTCCTGCAGCCGCCAGCGCGGCTTTCAGATTGGCGGCCGCCTGGCGAATCTGGGTCTTCAAGTCGCCGGGCCCTACCAACTTTCCTTCCTTATCGACGGCCACCTGGCCCGAAATGAATACCAACTTCGCCGGCCCCGCGATCGTCACGATATGTGTATATCCGCGCGGCGCAAGCAGCGTATCCGGATTGATGTATTTTTTTTCCACGTCTTTTCTCCTGGAAACTCAATTTTTCGATTTCCCACCGCCGTATTGCAGTACCTGCACCTTCTCGACCGTGATCAGCCCCGAGCCCATCATCTTGTCGAGCACGGGCAGGAACGCGTCGACCTTCGCCTGGCTGTCGACGATCTCGATGACCATTGGCAGGTCTTCCGACAGCCGCAAAATTTTCGCCGAATGCAGATGACTTGATCTGCCGAAGCCCATCGGGCCGCGCAGCACCGTCGCGCCACCGAGCTGAAGTTCGCGCGCCTTCAGCACGATCGCTTCGTACAGCGGCCGGTGGTCCGAGCGTTCGCTCTCGCCGATAAAAATTCTCAGCAACACCGCATCGCGTGGGATTTGCATGGCTACACCCCCCGGTTGAGCGCCGTCGCGGCGATATACCCTATCCATACTGACAGCATGCACAGGATAACCGAGCCGGCCGCGTTCAATGCGGCCGGCGTCCACTCGCCCGCGCGCATCAGGTAAAACGTTTCGAGCGAGAAACTCGAGAACGTCGTATAGCCGCCGCATATTCCGACCATCACGAACTGCCGCGCCGGCGTGCCGACCAGGATACGCCCGTCCGGGCCCGTCAGCGTCGCGAAAAATCCGATTACCAGGCATCCCGTGATATTCACGAACATCGTGCCATACGGAAACACTCCGCCGGTGAGCGTGGTGATCGCGCCTGAAAAAAAATAACGTCCCATCCCGCCGAGCGCACTGCCAATCGCAATTAGAAAATACGCGAGCACCCGCGAACCTCCACTTACATTGCCGCCGAGCGCGCGAAATGCCCGCTGTCGGCGACTGCGTTCACAATCAGATGAAGATAGATGAGTCCAGCGTAAGGATGCCACCGTTCCAGCATCCTGCCGACGCCGTCGTAAGTCGGTTCGCCGCTCGCCCCGAGCCGTTCAAAGAGTTTGTTGCGACCGCCGACGTCGTCGCCCGGGAAAATGTTGATTCGCCCGAAACCGCGCAGCATCACGTACTCCGCCGTCCAGCGGCCGACGCCGCGAATCCGCGAAAGGCGCGCGATTGCGTCGTCGTCACCGAGCCGCTCGATCGACGCGAAATCGCGATCCCTGGGATCGATCGCCAGCCGCGCGAGTCCGATCAGGTATTCGCCCTTGTGCCGGCTGAGCCCGAGCGCGCGGAGCGTGTCAGGATTCGAGCGCGCGATCGCGGCCGCGCCCGCGAACGATCGCATCCGCGGCGTCGCACCATCGATCTCGCCGGGAATCCCGCAAGCCTCGCTCAGCCGGTTCAGTACGTGCATCCCCGCGCTCAGCGAAACGAGCTGGCACGCGACCGCGTTCGCAAAGGCTTCGAACACAGTCGCGTAGCGCACCGGTTTCATTCCCCGCAAGCGCTCCGCCAGCTCGCGCAGACGCGCATCGCCGCGCGCGAGCCGGTAGAAGTCCGACAGATCGCGCTCCAGCCCGAGCATCCTCGTCACAGTCGCGGAGACTTCCGTCTTGGCGGCTTGCGGCCTTGCGGCTTTGATCTGCACATCGATTTCAGGACGCGCGCCAAGGCGCGTCTGCCTGACGGCCACCGCCACGGGCGCGTTGCCGATCACGAAAATTCGCCGCCAGACGCCCCCGTCGAATCGATCGACGACATTGTGCGCCCGCCGCCGTAGCGCCCACACCGTCACATCGAGCCTGAACGGCGGCCGCGGCCGAAGAGTGAAGGTCAGCTCTGGCACTGGTGGCGGCCGCCGAATCTATTCGATGCTGTTGTCCGAAATGTTTTGCTGCTGCGATGAACTCGCGGACTTGTTGCTCTGCGTGCTCGGCGTGGTTGCCGCAGTCTGGTTCTTGTCATGCTCGTACTTGTAGCCCGAGTACGCGAGACCAGGAACCATCAGCGCGGGACATCCTGAACAAAACAACGCGGCGGCCAAAGCCAACGCGATCGTTGTAACTGATTGTCGCGTCTTCAGCATTTCACAACCTCCGCCAAAATTTACGCCTCGTTGCCTTCGACACCGACGCGATTTTCCAGCGCGCGCACTCGCCGAACTATTTCGGGCAGCCGCGTCAACACCGCGGCGTAGCGGCGGAACTTACGCACGTCCACCGCCGGGATGCCCGCGACGATCGCGTCGTCCTTCAAGTCGTTGTGGATGCCGGCCTTCGCCACCACCATGACGCGATCGCCGATCGTGACGTGGTCGGCGCACCCCACCTGTCCGCCGAACAGGCACCATTTGCCGATTCGCGTCGAGCCCGAGATTCCGGTGTGCCCCGAGAATCGCGAGTACTCGCCGATTTCGCAGTTGTGCCCGATATGGACCTGGTCGTCGAGCTTCACGCCGCGATGCAGTACCGTCGCTCCCATCATCGCGCGATCGACCGTCGAGTTTGCGCCGATCTCCACGTCGTCCTCCAGTATCACGCTGCCGACCTGCGGAATTTTGATCAAGTCGCCTTTTTCCTCGACGAACCCGAAACCATCGGCGCCGATTACCGCGCCGTTCAAAAGCGTCACCCGATTTCCGATCACCGTGCCCTCGCGAATCGAAACGCCGCTGTGCGCGGTGAAGCGATCGCCGATACGCACGTTGGGGTAAATCGTCACGTTCGGATGAATGACAGCGTCGCGCCCAATCGTCACGCCCGCACCGATTGCCGCCGACGCACCGATCGACGCGTTCGCGCCGATTTCTGCGTCGCGCGCGATTGAAGCGCGCGGATCGATACCCGGCGCAGGCCGGTAGGGCGGGAAAAATATCTCAAGCACGCGTGCGAAGTCCGCGTATGGATTCGCGCTGATAAGCGTGGCGCATTTCGCACCCGCCGCCAGCTCGGCGGTCGTGATTGCCGCAGATACGCTGGATTGCAGCGCCGGCGCATACTTCGCGCTGGCGACGAAAACAATTGTGCCGGGGCCGGCGGCCTCGATCGGCGCCGGCGCGAAAATCTCCACGCCGCCATCACCGCGGATTTCGAGCCCCAGCTTCGATGCGAGTTCCTTGAGTTTCATCTTGATGCCTTAATTTCCTGGTGTCGAAAGTTTTTCAGTTTCGAGTCTTCATCGCGGCGCGCGCAACACGGCGATCGCGTCGGCCAGCTCCACCGCTTCGATTTGCGTCAGGCAGTTGTAATGACCGAAGCGGCAGGTGCGCGCCAGGCACGGGCTGCATTCGAGCTTGCGGTAGATCACGCGCGTCTTCGGTCCCAGCGGCCCAGTGCGGCTCGGATTCGTCGATCCGAATATCGCGACGGTCGGGATTCCGAGCGCGCCCGCGATATGCATGCAGCCCGAATCATTCCCGATGAAGCCCTCGCAGAGCGACAGCAGCGCGATCAGCTCGCCGATACTGGTGTGTCCGGCTGCGATCATCGCGCCAGACTTGCTCGCCGCCGCAACTTCCTCACATTTCGCGCGCTCCGAAGCCGCGCCGACCAGCACGGCTTCGCCGTCCTCGCGATGCGCGAGCAAATCGATCAGCGCGCCGTAGCTCTCCGCCGGCCATTCCTTCGCCGGCCCGTACGCTGCCGCGGGAGCGATCGCAAGGACCGGACGGCCGGGACGCTTGCGATTCGCCGCCAGCCATTCGCGCATGCGCTCGCGATACGGTCCGTGCACGTCGATCGTGAAATCATCGGCGCGCCCGACGGCGACGCCCGTCGCGCGCACCATCGCGAGCCAATAATTCACCTGGTGCGCGGTAACCGCTTCCGGCGGCGGCGCCGCCTTCAGCGTCAGCAGCGCGCCGCGCGCGTCAGCGACAAACCCGGCGCGCCGGCGGATTCCGGCCATCGCGATCCACAACGCCGACTCGAAACTGTTTGGAAACAAAACTCCCAGATCGAATCGCCGCGAGCGGATCTCTCCGACAATCCTGCGCCTATCGAAAAACCCCGAAAGACCGTGACCAACGGAATACGGTATCACCTCGTCAATCCATCCGGCCCCGTCAAAGAAGCTCGCCAGCTCAGTCTTGACCAGCACCGCGAGATGCGCCCGCGGCCACGCGCGGCGGATTGCCCGCAGCGCGGGCAGGCTCATCACCACGTCGCCCAGCCAGTTGACCTCCTTGACCAGGATGCGCCCCGGCGGAGGATCGAGCATGACCGCATGCTCCGCCAGCGACGGCGGGCGGGACTCGGGCGCCTCGCGACGCCGGATGTTCTCCGGTTCCACCCTGATGATTCCCGATCAGCGGGCCTTCAATCCTGTCAGCGATTTCATCACGCGCACACGGCCAAATAAACCCGTCACTTCAGCTTCGTGACAGCCGAGGCAAGCCCACGCGAATTCTGGAATCTGGCGCCCGCACGCCGCTACGAAAACGCCCGCATCTATGTACCCTGCTCGGCCTCGTTCATCGCTGGACGGGCGGAGGTTCAGTGGGGGCGCTGGATTCGGGGAGCATCAGGAAGCGATGACGCGTTGGAGAATAGAACTCGGCCGACGCAGTTATCAGCGATTTGTCGGCAACCCCGCCGGCGATCAACACCTCGCCATCGTTCAACAGCGTCGCGGTGTTCGTGAGCCGCGCGACGTTGGTCGGAGCCACTTGCGAAAACATGTTCGTTTCGGGCTGGTAGATTTCCGCGTCGCGCATCCCGACGACAACCGGCCCCTCGATAGTCCACCCTCCCACGACCAGCACATTCCCGTTGTCGAGTATCGTCGCGGTCGGCAGGTAATGTGGCGCGCTCATGTCGCCGGTTCGGACGAAGGTCCCGGATTCAGGATCGAAAATTTCCGCGGTGTTGAGCGGGGTAAGCGAAAAGAGATTGGGCTGGCGGCCGGTCACGACTCTGCCGCTTTTGCCGCCGACGATCAGCACGCGCCCGTCGCTTAGTTTGACCGCAGCGGCGCCGACGCGATCGCCCTTCATGTGCGCGCCCATCGCGGTGAAGCTGCGTGTGGCGGGATCGTACACTTCCGCGGTGTCGTATGAGATATAGCCGCCCGGCATGCCGCCGCGGCCGCCGCCAGCGATCAATACCTTGCCGGCGCCGAGGAGCGCGGCGACGTGTGCGACGCGCGGCTGATTCAAATGTCCGGTGGGGCTGAAACCTCCGCTCGAAGGATCGTAAATCTCAGCCGAGCCCAATGTCTGCACGCCGTTCGGGCTGCCGCCGACTATCAGCACGCGCCCGTCGCGAAGCATCGTTGCACTATGCCCTTCGCGCGGCGTCGACATCGAACCGGTCGCGCTGAAGGCGCCGGTGGCTGGATCGTAAATTTCCGCGCTGGCGAGCTGCGAGCGATAGCCGACGTTTTGCACGCCGCCAGTGAGCAGCACGCTCCCGTCCTGGAGCATTGTGATCGTCTGACCGGCTCGCGGCACAGTCATCGCGCCGGTCGGCGTGAAGGTGCGCGCCGCCGGATCGTAGAGTTCCGCGCTCGAGAGTACGCCGCCGACTTCTCCGCTCGCCGTGCCGCCACAAATCAACACGCGTCCGTCGCGGAGCCGAATCGCAGCAGCGTTGGCGCGCGGCGAGGTCATCGCGAGCGCTTCGACGCGGTTACCTTCCGGATTCGTCAGAAAAACGGGCGGAGCCTCGGAAATATCGGCGCCTGTGCAGGCGCCAAGTGCGGCCGCGAGGAGAAACCACAAGGCAACAAGGTATCGACGATTCATGCGAGTCTCCGCGCGCAGAATCATAGGCTCGCCGTGCCGAGATGAAAAGTAGAAAAATGCTCCTACTGATTCGGGACGCGAACGCCACGCCGAAGCGCGTTCATCGTCGCGCGGATGTACATCGCTCCAGGCCACACGCCGCGCTTGCGAGGCGCCGCCGGAGCTTCGACGCCTTTGCCAAGTGCGCGCACCAGTCCGAGCAACTGGTCCACGCTGACGCGCGTTGCAACATCTTCCAGCGCCCGGAAACGCACGACGCGTTCGCGATCGATCACAAATGAGGCAGGGAACGCGATCCCGCCGTTTTCACGCGTGTTGAGCAAGCCGTATGCCTTGACGACCTCGCGCCGCGGGTCGCATAGCAGCGGAAATTTCAGGCCGAGCTCCTGGCGGCACGGCTCCGCACGAGCAGCGTCGTCCACAGAGATAGCAACCAGCTCGGCGCCGGCCGCGCGAAAATCCTCCAGGTGCTCCGAGTAGTCCGCCAACTGGCGGAGGCAAAACGGTCACCAGTGCCCGCGGTAGAAAACGACGACAACGAAACACATTCCGCCGTCGATCAGGTCGTCGAGCCGGCGAACCACACCAGTCGAGTCGGCGAGCGCAAACTCGGGAGCGTTTTCGCCGACCGACGGGACTTGGCGTTCATCCATGACACAACAATAGCCGTGCCCGCGCGCTAGAGAAACATCGCACCTTCGCCGACGATCGCGCATCGCCCGCCAATCCGGATTGCGAAGGCGCCGCTGTCCTTGCGCACGACCTCGACGCGAATCTCACTTGGCCGTCCCATCTCAACGCCTTGCTGGATCAGGAATGAAGCCTTGGGTGCGGGTTTGATCAATCCATACGCGGCGGCGTACGCGCCGAACGGAGCGGCGGCGCCTCCCGTCGCCGGGTCTTCGGGAATTCCGTCGGTGTGTGGTGCGAACATCCGCGATCGAGCGGAGAACTCGCCCGACTCGTTCGCGACAAACATATACATAGGAGGGGGCTGCTCGCCCGGCTTGAACAGCGACGCGATCGCCGCGCCGTTGGAACTGCATCTCGCAAGCGCGTCGATCGTCTTGAGCGGCACGAAAGTGAATGGAAACCCGGTCGAGACGACCTGGATCGGCAGATCGTCGCGAATGTCCGCGGCTGCGATTCCCAGCGCCTTCGCGATGCGAGCGCGGTCGCGACGCTTTCCACCGAACTCCGGCTCGCGATGCGCCATCCAGACAAAATCCGGCGTGCCGCTCATACTCTCGATCGTCACCGTCACCGGCCCGATCCCGAGTTGCAACGTCGCATCGACACTTGCCGACTCGAGCGCGATCTCGCCGCGGCTCGCAAGCACCCAGGCGGTGCCAACCGTGGGATGCCCTGCCATTGGAATTTCCCGCTTCGGCGTGAAGATCCTCACGCGCCGCGCGGCGCCAGCCAATTCACGCGGCATCACGAACGTCGATTCACTGAAGTTCATCTCATGCGCCAGCTCCTGCATCTCGCTTGGGCTCAGCGTGGCCGGGTCGGTGAAGACTGCGAGCTGGTTGCCGCCGAAGGGCCGCGACGTGAAGACATCTACGAGGGTGAACGGAGTTTTCCTGGACATCGGGCGATTGTGCCGCGTCGGGGCGCGCGTGCCAATCGGGAATCAAAGAGAAAAGCGGCGACCCCTCTTTAGGACCGCCGCTTTGACAATTTGAAAATGTCGCGCTTACTTGCCGACGATGAACACGCAGCTGGTGGTGCCGCTGCCGCCGATATTCAGCATCGCAAATTTCTTCGCATCTTCGACCTGATAGTCGCCGGCGCTATTGGTTATTTGCCGATGGCAATCGAGCATCTGCCGAACGCCGGTCGCACCGACCGGATGCCCCGCGCCGATCAGCCCGCCGCTAGGATTGATCGGCAGCTTGCCGCCGAGTTCGATCACCCCTTCCTCGACCGCCTTCCACGATTCGCCAGGCTTGGTGATTCCAAAATGATCGATCGCCATGTACTCGGAGGTGGTGAAGCAGTCGTGCGTCTCGATACCCGACAGTTCGGCCACGGACCCGATGCCGGCGCGCTTGAACGCGTCGAGAATTGCCTGCCGTGTATGCGGCAACACGTAAGCGTTGTCGCGGCTCTCGGCGACCTTGGCGTCGAATTCAAGCGGCGCCGTGTGATGGCCCCATCCGAGGATGCGCGGAATATCGGCGAGCTGCTTGCCGTGGCGCCTGGCCCATGCGCTCGCAAATTTTTCCGACGCCAGAAAAATCGCGACCGAGCCGTCGGTGACCTGCGAGCAATCGCTCACTTTGATCCGGCCGCCGATGACCTGGTTGAATTTGCTTTCGTGCTGCGCGTGACTCTCGCTCATGAACCAGTTGCGGGTCTGCGCGTTCGGATTGCGCTTGGCATTGGAATAATTCACCGCCGAAATGTGCGCAAGGTGTTCGTCCTTGAGGCCGTAGCGCTTGTCGTACTCGTCGCCGAGCCGGCCAAACAGTTTCGGAAACGGGAACTCGATGCCCTTGGCCTCGCGCTCGTACCACGCCGCGGTGCCCAGGTAGTCGCCGCCGGTGGTGGAATCGACGGTCTTCATTTGTTCGACTCCGACCACGCACGCCAGGTCGTAGCGCGCGGCTTCGATCTCCGCCGACGCCGCAATCAGCGCGATCGAGCCCGACGCACACGCCGCCTCATGACGGCTGGTCGGCAGGCCGGAGAAGACAGGATCGATCTCGACGAAAAACGCACCAACGTGTCCCTGCTTGGCGTACAGCTCGGCGGCGAAGTTGCCGACGTGAGCGGTTTCAACTTCGCGCGGTTCGATTTTGGTAGCTTCGAGCGCGCCCAAAGTCGCCTCGCGCATCATCGCCACGAAATGTTTTCCCTCTTTCGACCAATTGCGGGCAAAATCGGTTTGCGCTCCGCCCAATACGTACACCGGCGCTGGTTTCGTCATCGCGCCCTCCTGCTGCTTGTCAACTTGATCATCCGACAAAAGTGCGGCCATATTCGAGCACGCCGCCCGGAAACATCCTAGCACCGCGCGACGCGGCTTGCTCGACGGTTGCGGGGACCTTCAGCTTCAGCTTTTGCAGCATCGCCACCGTGTTCTTCGCGCCGAGCAAATCGACGATCGCCGTCGGAGGCGCCCAGTTGAAGCCGTACGACATGATGGTGTCCACGTCGGCCGCACTCGCAGCCACTTCGCCGACGCGATTCAGCGCGTAGCTGACGTAGCCGAGCACGACGCGGCGGCAAAGGTCGGCCTCCGCGCCCTTCGCCTCGGCGAGCAGGCTGAACGCCTGGGAATAGCGGCCCACGCGATGCAACTGTTTCATCTTTTCGACGAACTCGATCGGCGCCGGCTTCTGGAATTTCTCGTGCCCTCCGGTTTTCGGATCGAGCACAAAGACTTCCTTGCCCGCGCGACGGTAGAAGCCGCCACGCTCGGGCGTCTTGTCGCCGAGGCATCCCTTGGCAAGCCCGGCACTCATGTACGACGGCATCGCGAAGGACTCGTGCGCCTCGTCTTCACAATTGGCGTACACGTTATCGACAATCGCCTTGTGCACGTCCCATCCCACCAGATCGACGGTCGCCAGCGGCGCCATCGCGCGCCCGGTATGCGGCCCGATCAAATAATCGATGAACGCGACGCCGTGTTCGCCGGCCAGTTGCGCAGTTTCGTTCAGGACCTTGAAGCCGACGCGATTGCCAACGAACGCGGGCATATCCCTGGTGACGATCACCTTGCGGCCGAGCCGCTTCGTCAACATCGCAACGACGTTCTTGACGGCCGCCGGATCGGTGTCGGGACCCGGAATGACTTCGGCGCCGACGATCACATTCGGCGGATTGAACAGGTGGACGCCCATGAAATTGCGGCGAAACGAATCGCTGCGGCCGCGCGCCATTTCCGCGATCGACAGTCCCGAGGAGCCGGTCGCGACAACCGCGTCAGGACGCCGGCTTTTGTCGATCAGCTCGAAGAATTGTTTTTTGAGCGGCAGATCTTCGGCGAGCGACTCGAAGATAATCGCGGCCTCGCCAACCGCGCGAGCCAGGTCGGCGTCGTACGCGCCGAGCGAGATTCGCTCCGCGATCGCTTCCGCGCGCGCATCATTCTGCGTCTCCGTCAATCCTTCTGCCGCTTTGCCCAGCGATCGCGCCAGCATCGTGACGCTGTATCCGGCTCCGGCGAAAACGCATGCCGCGCCCGCACCCATGGTGCCGTTGGCGCCGATAATTACGACCTTGTTGTTGCCGGCCAAGTAGCTCTCCGATTCTCGTGGAACGATGGCTTAGCAGCCGCGGGCCGCGAAAGATGTTAGCCGAGGGCGGGGAGCTATGCCACAGGTATAAGGCCCGTGGGGGCGAAGGGTTTGCCGCTACTCCTTTCATGAGGAAATTCCCGGTCAAGGCTCATGCCATGCTCGTCCCCCCGCGCGAATCAACTCGTCGGCCTCCTTCGGTCCCCAGCTTCCCGCCGGATACTCGACCAGCGGTACGCGCGCGCCGTCGCTCCACGAATCCAATATTCCCTGCACGAACTCCCACGACTTCTCCACGAAGGTCGCGCTGATGAACAGCGTGTGGTCGCCGTCCATCACGTCGAGCAGGAGCCGTTCGTATCCTTCGGGCGAAGCGCCGTCTCCGAACGCAGCGTTGTAGCTGAGATTCATCCGCACCGGTTGCAGCACCAGGTCCAGCCCCGGCCGCTTGGTCATCACGTCGAACGAGAAGCCTTCGTCGGGTTGAAGCCGAATTGTCAGCGCGTTGGCGGGAACCGCCGAATCGCGATTGAACAGAATTTTCGGCACGTCCTTGAATTGGACATAGATCGAGCTCGCGCGCACCTTCATCCGCTTGCCGGTGCGAACGAAGAACGGCACCCCCGACCATCGCCAGTTGTCGACATACATCTTCAGCGCGACGAACGTCTCGATGCGCGAATTGTCGGCGACGCCCTGCTCGTCCATGTAACCGGGCGCCGGCTTGCCCTCCGCGTCAACGCCCGCGCCGTAGCGCGCGCGCACTGTGTTTGCGCGCGCATCCTTTGCGGTGATCGGACGAAGCGTGCGCAACACGTTGAGCTTCGCGTCCCGAATCGCCGCCGAGTCGAGCGACACCGGCGCTTCCATCGTGAGCATCGACAGCGTTTGCAGGATGTGGTTCTGCACCATGTCGCGCAGCGCGCCCGAATGATCATAGTACGCCGCGCGGCTGCCGACGCCTTCCGCCTCGGCCACCGTGATCTGCACGTGATCGACGTTGCGGCTGCCCCAGAGTCGCTCGAAAATATTATTCGAAAATCGCAGCGTCAGCAGGTTCTGCACGGTTTCCTTGCCGAGGTAGTGGTCGATGCGGAAAACCTGCGAATCGTCGAGATACTTCGTCAGGATGCGATTGATTTCGAGCGCGCTCGCCAGATCGTGGCCGATCGGTTTTTCGACGACGACCCGTGAGAAGTACGGCGCGCTCGGCGGATTGATCAGGCCCGCCCTGGCCAGCCGCTCAACCGAGTCGGCAATCGCCGCGGGCGGTATCGCCAGGTAGAAAACGCGATTGGGCGGGATGCCGCGCGCTTTTTCGAGAGCTTCAAGTTTCGCTTTAAGTTTCGCGAAACCCTCGGGATGGTCGAGTCCGGACAGATAGTCGAGGCTGTCGGCGAACGTCGTCCAGCAGGCCTCCTCGACTTTCAGCCGCGAAAATCGGGTGGTCCAGTCGCGCGCACTTTTGCGGAACTCGCCGAGCGACATCTCGCGTCGCGCAAATCCCAGCACCGCACTCTTCGGCGGCATCATGCCCTCGCCGCACGCGACGAGATTGTACAGCGACGGAATCAGCTTGCGCTTGGCGAGGTCGCCCGACGCGCCGAAGATCACCACCGTGCATGGCGGCGCCGATTGGGCTCGTTGTATGGTCAACAGATTGTCCATGTTGCGGCAGCCTTCCTTACATGATTGCGCGGCGCGTCGCTCACTGATAAGTGTGACACGTTTTCGATTTTCATGAAAAAGCCGACGTTTCGAAACGCCGCAATGCATACGGTTTCGACTCTTGCACCGGTCTCGTGAGAACGACGGCTGACTAAATGCCAGCGGCAAAATCTTGGTCAGCCGGCGCTTCGGAGCCCGCCCCGCTCGCTGAATGGATTCCGGTAGTTTTGTGGGGCGCGTTAATCTTCACGCTCTCGACCTCGGCGTTTTCCGCCTTCAACACCGCCAAGATCATCGACCCGATAGTGCGCTGGTTGATTCCCGGAATCAGCGCGGCGTCGGTTGACGTCTGCCACTCGTTCGTCCGCAAGGCCGCACATTTTACCGAGTACGGAATACTTTTCTGGCTGCTGGTCCGCGGTCCGATGGCGCAGCGGCCCTACCTGGCGTTGATGCTTTGCGTGGTGTACGCACTGACCGACGAGGGCCATCAGGCGTTCGTCCCTGGTCGCACCGCATCGCTGTATGATGTCGCACTCGACTCGACCGGCGCGCTCTTCAGCCACTTCCTGACCATCGCAATCGCCGAAATAGCGTAGCAAGTTCTCTAGCCGGCCGGTTCCTCGATCACCGAGCTGATCCGTTCGACGCGCGCGAAGAACGCGCGCAGATTCTTCATGTCGGCGGGAATCTTCAGCTCGCCGGTGAACGCCAGGTAGAACAACTGGCCGTAGAGCGCGAAATCCGCCAGCCCGATCCTGCCGGTCAGAAACGGAATGCTCGCCAGTTGCTCCTCGAATGGCGCCAGCGCGGCGCGTGCGCGCTCCCAGTTGGCCGAATGATCCGCGATGGTTCGATCGACGAAACCCGCGCCGTACTTGCGCTCGCGGATGAGCCGCCATAGCGCGGCGCGATCCGCACCCTGACGGCTGTAATACGCGAGTTCGTCGGCCAGCGCGACGCGATACACCGCGTCCTCGAGTTGGTTGTCGATGTAATCGGCGAGCACCAGATGCATCCCGCGCCAGCCGGAGGGGAAAATCGTCGGCTCGGGATAAAGCTCCTCAAGCCGTATCGCGATTCGCGCGGAATCGACGACCGTCTCGCCGTTCTCGAGCGTAACCGCCGGCACCATTATCTGGCCCGAGGCAAGGATCAATTCCTTGCGCTCCAGGTAGTCAACCTCGACGACTTCGAACTCGACGCCCTTGAACGCCAGCAGCTTGCGCACCTTGGCGCAGAACGGGCTGCCGAGAAACTGGTAGAGCTTCGCCGCCATCAGCGTCCTCCAAGCGAGTGGATTACATCGTCGAGATCCAGCCCGGAAATCGAAGCGCGCACGACATCGGCCGCTGCGAAAGCTTCCGCCGGCGCGCTATGGCATAGCGCCAGCACCTTCATGCCCGCGCGACGCCCGGCCTCGATTCCGGCCTGCGTGTCCTCGACCACGAGGCATTCGTCGGCCAGCACCGGATCGCGCTGGCGGAGCAAAAATCCGATGCGGCCAAGAGCCGCGATGAAACCGTCGGGCTCGGGCTTGCCGCGCTCGACATCTTCCGCGGCGATAATGTCGAGAAACAACTCGCGAAGTCCGGCGCGCCGAAGAATCGCTTCGGCCTCGGCGCGCAGCGTGCCGGTCGCGATCATCAGCGGAAATCGCTCAGCACAATCGCGCACGAACTTCGCTGCTCCCGGATAGAGAACCTCGCGCTCCGCAACCATCGCTTGATAGACGGCGGTCTTGCTCGCGATCAAGCCCGCGATGTGCCGCTCGCCCGCGTCCTTGCGATTCTCGTGCAGCACGGTCGCGAAGCAATCGTGATCGTTGAGTCCAATCAGCCGTGCGAAGTATTCGTCACGTGGGATGTCGATCCCTTCAGGGCGCAGGACTTCGTTGAATGCGGCGAAATGCAAGGGTTCAGTGTCCACGAGGGTCCCGTCGAGATCGAATATGACAGCGCGAATCATGCTCGGGGATTGTTTACACGCTCGGCCAGGGTTTGGAAGTTGGTGCGGCGAGCAGGGCCGCGACCTCGCGCTGGCGCGGCTCGCCGCTGACAGTCGCGCGTCCGTCCTCAATCGTCATGTCGAGTTCGCTGCGCACGCCGAATTTTCCCGGCAGATAAATTCCCGGTTCGACCGAAAAACATGTGTTGTCGATCAGCGTACGGTCGTCCAGCGTTTCGAGCGAGTCGAGATTCGCGCCGGCGCCATGCACTTCGCGGCCAATAGAATGGCCGGTGCGATGCACGAACACATCGCCGAAGCCGGCGGCTTCGATTGCTGAACGCGCAGCCCGATCGGCTTCGCGGCCGCTGACCGGCTCAAGGGCGGCGACTCGACGCTGCACCAAGTCCACTGTCGCGTCGCGCGCCCGTGCGACGATGTCGAACACTCGCGCGTGTTCGGCGGGAACCTCGTCGCCGGCGAACGCGACCCAGGTGAAGTCGGCATAGATACTGTCAGGCGCGGCCTCTTTGGCCCACAAGTCGAGCAGGATGAAATCGCCGCGGCGAATCGCGCGGTCGTGTTTCACGGTCGGGGCGTAGTGCGGATCGGCGCTATGCTCATTGACGGCCACAATCGGCGGCGCGTGCGTCGTCAAGCCTTGCGCAGCGAATCGCGCCATCACGGATTGCTGCACGGAGACCTCGCTGACGGGCAGCCCGGACGAAATCAACTGCCCGATCTCACCGAAGGTTTCGTCCACGATCGATCGAAGTGCGCGAGCCGCGCGCTGGTGGCTCGCGAGCTGCACGCGCGTCAAGGTTGCCTCGAAGCGCTGAATAAGATCGGCCGCCGTGACGACCTCGATTCCCATCGCGCGGACGATTTCGACCGTGCCCGCATCGACGCGCGAGACGTAGGGAATCGCGCACCCGGGCGAATAGTTCATCGCGATTCGCCGTGCGCCCGTCAGCACGGTGCGCAATGCTGCCAGCAGCTCGTCGTGCGAACGATAGACGATCTTTTCGATAGCGAGTGCGTCGAGCCGGTGCGCCTCGACGGCGGACACTATCGCTTGCGGTTTGCCGTGGGCCGGGACGAAGCAGAACCATCGCCGGGTTGCGATGCCGTCTTCGGACAGGCCGAGGATTCGATACGCGAGCGGGTCGCTCAGGCGGAAATCGTAGAACAGCCATCCGTCGAGTCGCGCGTTGCCGAGCGCGAGTGCTATTTCGTCAAGGCGCGGAATCACGCATCTTCTCTTAACACTGGGTGCAGTGGTCACCCCTGCTTGAAGCGCGCACCCCAGGCGTGCACGCTGACCGGTTCGATCTTCACGATTGGATTTTTCTCCGGCGTCAGGCTCATCGCGCGGTACTGGAGATACTTGTCGCGCAAATGACGCATCGCGGCGAGGTATTCCTCGGCGTCTTCGACCACGCGCGCGTGTCCATGAATCAGCACGTACGCAAGCTGCGACCAGTCTTCTTCATAGTGATCGATCACGATGGCGACGCGCGGATTTGCGGCAATATTGCGCATCCGCTTGAGCGCCAAACCCTTTTGACGCTTGGGTTTCTCGTCGATCGCGAAATAGAGGCGCTCGCCGTCGAACCAGTAGCAGAGCGGGACGTTGTGCGGAGTGCCGCTGCCGTCGGCGGTCGCCAGATGGGCGACGCGCGCGCCGGCGACGAACTCCCGCACGCGCGGATCGCCAAGTGGAGTGGCCGGATCGTTGGCCGGCGCGCTGATTGGTTTCGTCGCCATCAGGGTTTCTCCAGCCGCTCTTTATCCAGCCGGTCGAGTGCGCCGCGCGCAGCGCGCGCGAGCGACTCGTCGGCGAGGTTCGCCGCCGCCGAGGTGAGCGCCGCCGCCGCATCGGCGCCGGCGCTCTGAATATTGCCGAGCGCCGAGGCTGCGGCGCGGCGCACGCCCGCATCCGGATCGGACTTGAGGCACTCGAGCACGATTCGCGCGGCCTCTTCCGACGCGTCGCGCAGCCGGGACAGCACCGCCAGCGTCGCGAGCCGCACGTGAACATCCGAGTCGTGCACGGCGCGCTCGGCGACGGCGAGCAGTTCGGGGCCGGTGATGTCGAGGTCGCGAATGCAGTAGAGCGCCATCTTGCGCGCGTTGCGGTCGCCGTTAGCGGCTAGTTTGAGCAGGCGCAGGCTGATCTCCGGGAGATTTTCGTTTTGTTGCCCGAGCTGGACCATCAGGTTGGCCGCCGCCCAGCGGATGTCGCCGTCGTCGTCGGCCATCGCCTCACACAGCGCGTCCGCGGAATCCATCGCAAACGCGCCCGCACCGATTTGGCCGAGCGCGTGCGCGGCAGCCCATCGCACGCGGCGATCGGCGCCGGCGAGCGAGTCGCGAAGTTTTTCAGTGACGAGGGGTTTGCCGGCCGCGGCGGCGATCGCCACGAGTTCATCGATTGCTCGGCGCTGAACGGCTTTGCGCGCGTCGCCGAGCTCGCGAATCAGGTTCTCGACGGTGGCCGCATCGCTGTGATCGGAGGGTTTCAATTCACACCCGCAATCAGCCGCACGAGATTGGACAGTTCGCCCGCGCCAAGAAAGAAATTGCGCCCGTGGTTGTCGCCAAAGGTCCTGGTGACCGCTTGCGAGATCGACACCAGGTCGAGCGGGCGGCCTTGAAGTTCGCTTTCCAGTTCCGCGATAGCCGGCGAATTGGCAATGAAGTCCCCGCTCAGCCGCACGCCTTCGATTGTACGGTCGGCGTTGAGCGCAACCGCAGCCTCGATTGCGCCCAGTTGCGAGGCGATTCGATTGGTTAGCGTCGGCGACGGTCCCGCGGCGGGCCGGTGTAACCAGTTCGAGGCCGCGAGCGCACGACCCCGGTGCTCCGCCTGAGCGGATTCGATCGCGGTCAACTCGCGGCGTCGAGTCTCGCCGAGCGAACTTCGGTAGCCGGACGCCATCGCATCGGCCAGCTCGTCGAAAGAGATATCGCGAGCAAGCTCGCGGACCACCTTGGTGGCGGACGCGGCGTCATACATGCGGCACGAGAGCGCGCCGTCGGGGTCGATGCGTTCCAGGTCGTGCACGAGTTCTTCCATCCCGCGATTGTGCGCGACGGCCGCCTCGAAAAGCATCGCGCCGGAAGCATCAGTCTCGAAAGTGCACATGGCAATCTCGCGCTGCTCGAAGGTTATCGCGTCGCGGCCGGGGTAGAAACAATCGATCCCAAGCGCGCGCATCCCGGTCAGCAGGCCGCGCGCGCAGCGATTCATGATCTGCTCGGGTTTCAGTCGCGCGGTGTCTTCCTTGAGCAGCGCGGTGCGAGTGGGAAGAATCAGCGCCAGGCCGAGCCATCCCTGGCCGGCGCCGACTAGGCGGCCACCAGTCAGACGGCGTATCACGTTGATGCCGTCGCGCTCGGGCGGTGCGCAGAACAAATGATAGCGGCCGATCGAGATGTAACGGCCCGGCGACGCGGAGATGAGTAGTACCGGCGGCGTATTGCGCGCGGTAATCGCGTCGAGAAAGTGGAGCTCGAGGCCGAGGAGACTATCGGGAGCAAGGGCAGGTGCGAAGATTACGTCAAGGTCGGGCATCGGAGGACGATTATAGCAGGGGCGAGCCGCGGCACCCCTCCGCCCAACCACTACTGTTTCAAGTCACGCTCCGCTAGCCGAAACCCCGCGCGGGTTTCGGACTTCCCGTCTGTTAAAACGATACGAGGACGCGGCCTGACGGCCTGTGAGAAGTAGTTAGTACAGCAGAAATCAGGGGGGAGTGCCCCTCGACCTCGAAATGCATGACGAGTCGCGACGCCGGGCCTTTTGCCGGCTTGCCCAGGCTTTGAATGCGAGCGTAGTGTCCGCATTTGGAGGATCGGGTCGGGGGCCTAGATTGCTCACTACCGAATCACTCCGTTGCGCGGGAGGAATTTATGAGCGAAATCACCGGAGCTGAGCTTCTGCTGCGATGTCTGGTTGGCGAGGGTGTGCGGTTCGTGTTCGGAATCCCCTGCCCCGAGGTCGATCCGCTGCTGGCCAAGTTGGAGCAGTACGAAGTGCGCTTCGTTCCGGTTCGCCACGAGGCGGCTGCCGTCCATATGGCGGAAGGGCTATACAAAACGACCGGGCAGGTGGCGGCGGTGCTTGGCAATCCCGGGCCCGGGTCCGCGAATCTTCTTCCCGGTGTAATCACGGCGCGGCACGAGGGCGTGCCGGTGGTCGTTATCACTGCGCAGCATCGCATGGCGATCGTTTACCCGTCGCCGCCGTCAACGTTCCAGGGCCAGGATCAACTTGAAATCTTCAAGCCGGTGGTCAAATGGAGCGGCCCGATTCTGTCGTGGGATCGAATCCCCGAAGTGATGCGGATTGCCTTTCGCGAGATGTGGATGGGGAGGCCGGGGCCGGTTCAGATCGAGATACCTGCGCCCGTGATGTACTCAACCGGTGACGACGCAAAGGTCTGCGTGCTGCCGCCGGGTGAGTACCGCGCGTCGGGTCCGCAGCCGTCGGAAGCGCAGCTCGAGGAGGCGGCGCAAATGCTCGCCGGCGCCAAACGGCCGATTGTGATCTCGGGTTCCGGAGTCGATCGCGCCGGCGCGAACCAGGAGCTACTGGCGGTAGTCGAGCTGCTCAATTGTCCCGTCGTGGGCTCAATCGCCGGACGTTCATCGGTGCCGCTGGACCATCCAAACTTCCTTTATGGATACGGCGCCGGCGCGGATCTCGCGCGCCGCGAATGCGACGTAATCCTGGTCGTCGGCTCGAGGATGGGCAACCTCGACATCCCTTACGACAAGTACTGGGGCGATCCCGCCAATCAGAAGCTAATCCAAGTGGATATCGATCAGCGCAACATGGGCGTCACGCGGCCGCTGGCGCTCGCGATCGTCGCCGACGCGAAAAGCGCGCTCAAGGGCTTGATCCGGATGCTCAGGGCAAAGCGGGCCCAGCCGAAAGGCGGCGAGGATATGGCGCGCTATCGAGAGACCGCTCGCAAATGGCGGGAGGAGCGATTCGCGTCGGTGGCGGCCTGGCGCGGACCGGGAATCCATCCGGCGCACGCGATCCAAGTTGTCGGCAAGGTCTTCGGCGCGGACAGCATCTATGTGGCCGACGGCGGCAACACTTCGTTGTGGTCGCTCTGGTTTTTGCCGTCAACCAAGCCACGGTCGTACCTGAACATTCTTGAACTGGGCATGCTCGGCACGGGAATCCCTTCCGCCATTGGAGCGAAGCTTGGCAACCCGGCGCGCGAGGTGGTGTGCGTGAGCGGCGACGGGGCGGCGGGATTCAACTTCATGGAGATGCAAACGGCGGCGCGCGAAGGAGTGAAGATCAGGACGATCGTGTGCGCCGAAGGTTCGTGGACGATGGAGGAGCCGAATGAACGGCGGCTCTACGGAAAGACGTTCGGCACCGAGATGGGGACGGTGCGATGGGACGTCGTCGCGGAGGGGCTGGGCTGCAAATCGTTCTATGTCGAGCGCATCGAAGATCTGGAAGCGGCGTTGAAGGGCGCGCAGGCCGCGGACGGGCCAGCGGTCGTTTGCTTGAAGACTAATCGCGACGCCAACCTGGCGATTCCGGGAGACCTTGGCCGCCGCTTCGGCGAGGTGTACCAGGGTCCGATGGGCTGAGGGTCGGCACGGGTTTGACTATGCACAATGACGGAATCCTTTCGGGAATCAGGGTGATCGACTGCGGCACTTATTTCGCGGGGCCGGCCTCGGCTACGGTGATGTCGGATTTCGGCGCGGAAGTGTTCAAGATCGAACGCCCGGACGGAGGAGATCTGTGGCGCCTCTTTCCGCATCTGCCCGGCACTCCCAAGTCGGAACTGAACTACAGCTGGATACTCACCGGGCGGAACAAAAAAAGCGTCGCACTCGATCTCGCCAGTCCTGAAGGCCACGAGGCTCTCGTCCGGCTCGTCAAAACTGCCGATGTTTTCGTGACCAACTATCAGAGCCAACTGCTGACGAAGTTCCATCTGACGTGGGACGAGTTGCGCGCGATAAACGAGCGCCTGATTTTCGCGCACCTCACCGGCTACGGCGAAAAAGGCGACGATGCGGACCTGCCCGCGTTCGACGCGTTGGCCTACTGGGCGCGTTCGGGCCTGATGACCAGCGTGACGGGACGCGACGGCACTCCGTCGGGCCCGCGGCCGGGAATGGGCGACCATCCGACGGCGATGGCGCTGTTCGGCGCGATCATGCTCGGGCTGTACAACCGCGAGCGCACCGGACGGGGATCGAAAGTTGGCACCTCGCTGATGGCGAGCGGCGCCTGGGCGCATAGCTGCGACTTGCAGGCGCGCATGTTGGGTGCGACGTTCCCGCGGCCGCCTCAGGGGCTGCATCCGATAAATCCGCTCTCAGCGGGATACGTCACGCGCGACGCGAAGGTGTTCTTGCTTATTCAACTCGATCCCGAGCATGAGTTTCCCCGCCTGTGCAAGATGTTCGGCGCGCCCGAACTCGCGATCGATCCGATGTTTGCGACCGACGCGGGCCGAACTGAACACGCAGCAGAGCTGTTCGCGATTCTGCAATCGCAGTTCGAATCGAAGGATCTGCCGGATTGGCGCAAGTCGTTCAAAGAATACGATATCAAGTGGTCGCTCCTGCCGACGCTCGACGACGTCGTGAGCGACCCGCAGATGCGCGCCGCCGGAGCCTTCGTAAAACTCGACTATCCGAAGCACGGCGCTGTCGAGACGATCGACAGCCCGCTATTTGTTGCGGGAAGCGACAAGCGAAAGCCCGAGCCTGCGCCGGAGCTGGGTGCGCATACCCGCGACGTCCTGCGTACGCTCGGCTACAGTGACGCCGCGATCGACGACATGGTCAGGCGTCGCATCGCAGCAGGTTAATCGTGTAAACGCATGTCTGAAAATCGTGCGCACAGCGATCGCACAAGGGATCGACGCGAGTCTTTACAGTGGATGATTCTTGCTGGCTTGGGAACTCTCGTCCCGATTGGATTTAGTTTCATCGCAAGGCCGCACCTCGCACCTGGCGCGCTTATATACTATCCAGTTGAATTCATCGTTTTCAGCGCACTTCTGATTGTTGCGATCCCATCCGCAGTGAAGGTTAACCATAAGCTCAATCTTCCGGGCGGGCCACTAATCGCGGCGACCCTGAACTGTGAGCCGCAGCCGTACGGATGGGGGGAGGTTGTTCTAGGTGGCGTTCTCTGGTCGGTGATCGCGCTGGTGCTCTTGTTAATCGCACTGTTCGTCGGCGTCGGCTTGCTTTTGTATTTCTTTCCCTCTTTCATCCCTCCTATTTGGGGCCCTCATATCCATCTCGGACGGGGGGTTAAGCCATCCGCGATTTGGCTTGTTTCGGAAATAGTGACATCGCTGTTTCAGCCGCTGTGCAAGAGGAAATCCTGTTTCGCTTCGTCCTTATGGGAGTCTTCTCGTGGGCTTTGACGAAGATAAGCGGCAATATAGACCAGCGACCGACCAGAGGTCAGCTTTGGCTCGCGAACATTGTGCAGGCCTACTTCTTCGGGCTCGCACACTTGATACCTTACTTCCCCGTGGCTAGGGGAATTCTCGGATTGGGAGAACTTGCAATTCGTACATTCGTTCAGCCCCAGATCCTTGACGGGTTATTCCTCGGATGGCTTTATCTACGCGACGGCTTAGAAACCTCGATGGTCTCACATGTCTTCTTTGATTTGTTGCCATTAATCGCGGTGCCCGTGGCGCTTAGGTGAAAGCTACCCGAAAATTACACTGCGACTGTCAGTACCCACTGCGAACGACACTTCGTTTCACGCTCCGATCGTCGTATTGAGCCAGCTCAAAAGGTCGCGCAGCACCTCATCGCGATTCGTTTCGTTCAGCATCTCGTGCCGGCCGTCCGGATAGTACTTCTCCGTGACGTTCGCGATCGCCGCCGCACGATACCGCTCTGCCAACGGCTTAAGCCATTCGAGGCCGTGATTAATCGGGTCCTTGTCGCCGGCGAAAATGTAGATCGGCAGATCTTTGCGAATTCGCGACAGCTCCGCCGAATCGACCAGCCGGAGCGCCGACGCCGCCATCGTCTCCATCGCCCGCTTGTTTATTCCAAAGCCGCAAAGCGGATCCGCCTCGTACGCATCCACCGCCGCGGGGTCGCGGCTCAACCAATCGTGAGGGGTCCGCGCCGGCTCGAAGGCGCGATTGAACACCGTAAGATCCGCATCGTGCGACGGATCGATTGCCAGCTTGTCCACCGCCGCCGAGCCCGAGAGCACCAGGCCGGCGATAAGCGCGCTGTTGTCGAGCACGTACTGCTGCGCCGCGAATGAACCCATGCTATGGCCGAGCAGGACGACCGGCAGTCCGCCTTCACGCGTGCGCGCGAGCCGGGTCAGGGTCAGCATGTCGGCGACCAATCCGTTCCATCCGCCGGCGCCGAAGTCGCCGAGCGACTCTTTGCCCTTCGCACTGCGCCCGTGCCCGCGATGGTCGTTGGTATAAACGTGAAACCCGGCCTGGTTGAGAACCTCCGCGACGTGCGCATAACGGATCGAGTGCTCTCCCATGCCGTGCGCAATCTGCACGACTGCCGCCGCCCGTCCGGGCGCCCGCCATCGATAGTAGGCTATCTCGAGTCCTTCCTCGCTGCCGAAAGAAAAATCGTCGCGCCTCATGCCGCTGTACCTCCTCGAATCGTCGAACCCTGAAATCAGCGCAATACTACAAATTGAATCATCACGTCGATTCCCTTTTGACGTTACAGGCCACGGCGCGATAGCTTGCAGGCAGATCGATCCAGGAATCTGAAACTCGACTATCCAGGAGCGACGTCATGAAAGATTCGGCATACGAGGCAGGCTTGGCGGTCCGGCGTCGCATCCTGGGCGACGCGCACGTGAAGCGCTCATTGGAAAACGCGACCGCCTTTGACGAGGAGTTTCAGGATCTCGTTACCCGCCACGCATGGGGCGACATCTGGACACGGCCCGGCCTCGACCATCGTACGCGCAGCCTCATTACGATCGCGTTGCTGGCAGCCGGCGGCCGTCATGAAGAACTCGCCCTGCACGTTCGCGCCACGCGCAACACAGGTGCAACTGCCGACGAGGTAAAAGAAGTCCTGCTGCAAGTCGCCGTCTATGCGGGTGTGCCCGCGGCGAACTCCGCGTTCCGAATCGCAAAATCCGCGTTCGAGGAAATGGCGAAAGAGGAAGCGCGATGAAAATTCCAGCCGGCTATCGGCGCGAGACGCCGGGGGCTCATCCGCCGTACGATCATCCTTCTTACACGAGCACCCACAAACGAGCGCCGCGACACGCGCTCGTACGACTCGAGCACACGCTATCGGAAATTACCGGGCCTCGCCTTGCAGGTGAGACCCTCGCGCCGGGCAGCAATGAAAACGACCTGACCCATTTCGACGACGGCGAGGCTCTGGGCGAGCGAATCATCGTGACCGGTCGAGTGCTCGACGAAGATGGCCGCGCGATTCCTCACACCTTGATCGAAATTTGGCAGGCGAATGCCGCGGGCCGCTATGCGCACGTCGAGGACCAGCACCAAGCGCCGCTCGATCCCCACTTCGCCGGCATCGGAAGAGCGATCACCGACGATCGCGGCGCGTATCGCTTTGTGACCGTCAAGCCTGGCGCGTATCCGTGGCGCAATCATCACAATGCATGGCGGCCGAATCACATTCACTTCAGCCTGTTCGGCCCGAGTTTTGCCACTCGCCTCATTACTCAGATGTATTTTCCGGGCGATCCGCTTTTGACTCTCGATCCGATCTTCAACAGCATCCCCGACCGTTCCGCTCGCGCGCGGCTGATAGCTACATTTGATATCGAAGTTACTATTCCGGAGTATGCACTCGGTTATCGCTTTGACTTTGTACTGCGTGGCCGGGACGCAACCCCGGCGCTAAGCTGAAATGCGCCTGCCGCAAACGCCATCACAGACGGTTGGTCCTTTTTTCGGGCCCGCGCTGGTCCGGTCCGGACAGCAATCGCTCGTCACGGCCGGGTCGCGTGGCGAGCGCATCACGATCGAAGGCCGGGTACTCGACGGCGACGCCGCGGGCGTGAGCGACGCGATGATCGAGCTATGGCAAGCCAACGCTGACGGCCGCTATGACCATCCGGACGACTCGCAGGAAAAGCTGCTCGATCCCGATTTTCACGGATTCGGCCGGGCCGCGACCGACGAGCGCGGGTGCTTTCGCTTTTACTCGATCAAGCCCGGCGCAGTTCCGGGTCCCGGGATTATTCTTCAAGCGCCGCACATCAGCGTGTCCATTTTCGCGCGCGGCCTGCTGAAACGCCTCGTCACGAGGATCTACTTTCCTGACGAGCCGCTGAACGCCACCGACGCAGTACTGAACGCCGTCGCGCCCGATCGACGCTCAACACTTATCGCGCGCAACGCGGAGCGGCAAGGAGTGTTGCTATTCGACATAGTACTGCAGGGAGAGCACGAGACGGTGTTCTTCGACGTATGAGCATCCACCCCGCAGACTCTCAAATTTTCGGCGCGCTTTACGGCACCGACGAGATCCGCGCGCTGTTTTCCGACCATGCTCACCTGCAGTTCATGCTGGATGTCGAGGCTGCCCTGGCCCGCGCCGAATCGAAGCTTGGCCTGGTTCCTGCGCCGGTCGCCGACGCGATCGGTCGCGCGGCCCGAGCCGAGAACTTGCGGCTCGACTACATCGCGGACAGCACGCGCCGCGTCGGCTATCCGGTCGTCGCGGTTGTCAAGGAACTGGGCAGAATCGCCGGCGACGAAGCCGCACGCTACATCCATCTTGGCGCGACCACTCAGGACATTCTGGACACCGCACTGGTGCTGCAACTGCGACATGCGTTTGACGTCGTGCGCCGCGACTTGATCGCGATCGCACGCGCTCTCGCCGATCGAGCGGTGCGCTTTCGTGATACGCCGATTGCCGGCCGCACTCATCTCCAGCACGCCGTCCCGACCACGTTCGGCCTCAAATGCGCTGTATGGGCGTCGCCATTGGTCACTCACCTCGAGCGATTGGATCAGGCTGCGCCCAGAATCCTGGTCGTTCAGCTCGGCGGCGCAGCGGGAACGCTGGCGAGTCTCGGTGCGGACGGGCCCGCCGTCGTCGAGGCGCTCGCGCGCGAGCTGGCGCTCGGCGTTCCGGACTTGCCGTGGCACGCTCAGCGCGACGGCTTTGCCGAAACCGCAACGCTGCTGGCCATGATTTGCGGAAGCCTGTCGAAATTCGCGCTCGACATGACGTTGATGATGCAAACTGAAGCCGGCGAGGTGTCTGAGCCGCACGACGAGGGCCGCGGCGGGTCGTCCACGATGCCACAGAAGCGCAATCCTGTCGCGAGCGAGCACATCCTCGCGGCGACACGCGCCGTGCATGCATTGGCGCCGGTGATGCTTGGATCGATGATCGCGGATCACGAGCGCGCAACCGGACCGTGGCAAAGCGAGTCGCTCGCCTTGCCGCAATGCGTAGCTCTCACCGCGGGCGCATTGGCTCACGCTCGTTCAATTGCGGAAGGGATGATGGTTGACAGTGAGCGCATGCGCCGCAACCTCGATCTGAGCGGCGGCTTGATCATGGCCGAAGCGATTGCGACGGCGCTGACCGCCCCGCTCGGTCGGGCTTGCGCCGAGGCCGCGGTCGCGCGCGCCTGCAACCGGTCGATCGCCGAGGGCGTATCGCTCGCAACAATTCTTGGCAACGATGCGGAGTTGCGGCCGCACCTGACCGACGCCGAGATCGATCGGCTTACTAACCCGGCCTTGTACCTTGGAGCGGCCGGCGCTTTCGTGGATCGAGTCGTCGCTCGCGTCGCCGCGCTAGGCTAGCGGGCCCTTCGTCAATCGGGAGGCTACAGTGGCAAGCGATTCACCGCACGATCCTCCATTCCGCGCCGACCACGTCGGCAGTCTGCTGCGCCCGCCCGAATTGTTGAAGGCTCGCAGCGATCGCGCAAGCGGCAAAATCTCCGCCGCGGAATTGCGCGCCGTCGAAGACTCGTCGATTCGCGAGGTGGTCGCGTTCCAGGAAGACGTCGGGCTTAAGTCGATCACCGACGGCGAATACCGCCGCGAGATTTTCTATTCCGACTTTTATTTCCGCGGCCTCGGCGGAGGCACGGTCGCTTACGATCCATCGTCGAGCGACGAAGTCTATTTCATCGATCGCGAAGGCCATAAGCTGCCGCTTCTGATTCCGCGCGTGCAGGCGAGGATGCGCTGGCGCTCACCCATCCACGTGGACGACTTCAAATTTCTCCGTGCGGCGACCTCGCGAACGCCGAAAATAACGATTCCATCGCCGACCATCATCCATTTCCGCGCCGGCCGCGAGAATATCAGCAAGGATGCGTATCCCGACATCGATCTTTTCTGGGACGACATCGTTGACGCCTTCCGCAAGGAATTGAAGGTGCTTGCCGACGCCGGTTGCAGCTACGTGCAAATCGATGAAACCACGCTCGCGTCGCTGAGCGACCCGCGAATCCGGGAACCCTTGCGAAAGCGCGACGATGACGCGCGCACGCTGCTGCTCGACACCTATCCCCAAGTGATGAACCGTGCGTTTGCCGGACGCCCGGCGACGTTGCATCTCGCGATGCATATTTGCCGCGGCAATAATCAGAGTCATTGGAGCGCCGAGGGCGGCTATGACCTGATGGCAGACACGCTATTCAACAAGATCGACGTTGACTCCTACTTTCTGGAATACGACACGCCGCGTGCGGGAACTTTCGAACCGCTGCGCCTCGTGCCAAAAAACAAAACCGTGGTGCTCGGACTGGTCTCGAGCAAATTTCCCGAACTCGAATCGAAGGACTCGCTCAAGCGCCGAATCGACGAGGCCTCGAGGTTCATCGGACTCGACCAGCTCTCGATAAGCCCGCAATGCGGATTTGCGAGCACCGCGCCCGGCAATCGCATCTCAGCGGCGGATCAGCGCGCCAAGCTTAAGTTGGTGGTCGAAGTCGCAAAAGAAATCTGGGGTTAGACTGACCGCTCAAGGCAGCAGATTCTTGAGCGCGTTAATCGGATTCGGAATCGACGGAATCGACGACCCAGCCGACGGTGCTCCGACCACCGAGCCTACCGCGTTCACTCCGCCGCGGATTATGTTGCCGGGCGTGTTAATCGCGCCCATCGCCACGCGCTCCGCCAAGGTCGGCACGTCCGGCAACACGCGCACTCCCGGCAGTTTCCCGGTCACGTTGACCGGAATCGCGACCTGCAGCCCGAGCGCGATTCGGATGTCGGCGTTCATATCTATGTTCTTGTCCATGTCAAACCAGCCGTCGCCGGCGATCGTGTAATCCGGCGACTGCGCGAAGAGATCATGCGTCGTGAACCGCGGCCCCACCTGTTGAAAGCTCATGCTGGCCGATTGCAGCTCGGTGTCGGGATCGACCAGCAAGCCATGATGGCTCGACATGAATGCCACATTCACGAGCTGGCTGACTCCCGGCGCCCTGGCGACTGCGTTGAGCGCGTCGGCCACGATATTGACGCCCACCAGCTTGCCGTTTGCGATTGCCACCCGCCCGCTGCCGCGCAACGTCGGCCTGACTCGATTCCAATCCGCGCCGCTGCCGGAAGCCGCCACGTTGCCGGTCAGAAAGCCATGCACGGTGCTGGACGCGCCGATATTTTGCGAGCGCAGCCCCTCTTCGATGTTCAGGTTCCTCATTCCGAGCGTGGCACTGAATGTAGGCGCGGCGCCGAAAACCGCATCCGCATCCGCTGTCAGCGAGCCACCGAACAAGCCCACGTTGAGCGGGCGTGCCGACGCGCGGCCGTTAAAGTAAGCCCCGGTCACATCGAGATTGCTGTATGAAACATTTTCGAGCGATCCGTCCGTCGATTGAATCGTCGCACTGATTCGCGGCGAAGTTATCTCGCCGTCGGCGGCGCCCTTCACTACCAGCCCGTTGACGGCGTCGCCGGGCGGACGGCCGGCTAATATCTGCGCGAGCTTCACCGAGTCGGCCTTCAGCACATAGCTCGCTTTCAGCGGACTTAGCGATTCGACTCGTCCCTCGAGATTCGCGTGCGCGGAACCGAACGTGAAACTCGTCGGTTCGATAACTTCGAGCCCGTTGGCGAAACGAATCGTGCCGTTCAGATCGCTGATTCCGCACCCCCACGACGGCGCCGGCTTCATCGCAACCTGTTTTAGCGTCACGGTCCCATCCATGGCCGGGGCGTTGCCGCCCAGCTTCACGGCGCCGTGAACTTCACTCATGCCCGCCAGCTCGTACCCGGCCGCCGCACTTATCATCCGGCTCAGGTTGGCAAGGTTGAAGCTGTTCGAATCGATTTGCGCGCTCAAGGGTTGCGGGCCGCCACCCGAAATCCTGCTCGCCGTCAATTCGAGATCCGAGAGTTTCAGATTCACGCTTGCTATCTCGAGTTGGTCGCCCCAAATGCCTTTCGCATTCAAAGTCATCACGGTCCCGGCCGGCTTGTTGAACCAGCCGGCGTACGCGACCCGGTTCGCGGTCAGGTCGGTACTGAGCGCAATTGCGAGCTTGCCGAAGGTGCCCTGCGCCGTTCCGCTCACGCTCGCAGGCTCGGGAATCGAGAGCCCCGGCGGTATCTGCGATCCTACGTCAGCGAGCGGCCGGAGATTGTCGAGCAGAATCGAATCAAGCTTCAACGTCATATCGACGGGGATTCCCGAAGCGTCCAGGACGCCTTGATTGAGCAGGGGTCCGAGCTTTCCCGACGCCTCGACGTTGCGCTCGTCGCCCAGAAAGGCGAATTTCGTCTCGACGTCGAACGCCGACGCGGCGTTGAAGTTTTTCACGTCGAAATGCAGGCGATGGACGCTAATGGGCGCCGCCTTTTCGCTGAGATCGTTGAAATAGAGCTCGCCGTCCTCGATGCTGAGCGCCTTTATCGACAGCTCGGCGAGCGACGATCGCTGAGCGCCGCGGCTCCCGGGGTTCTCGTTCTGCGCGCGCGCAGATTCGCCGGGGTTCGACCCTATCGTGCTCAAATTGAGGTCGCCCTTCGCGTTCATCACGATCCGGATTTCCGGTTTGATCAGTTCGAGTCTTATGACCTTCGCTTCGCCGCGAAGCAGCGGGAAGAACTCGACATCCACCGACACGTTTTTGGCGGCGAGGAACGGCTTTCTCGAAAAGGCCGGATCGTCCGCGATCGTGAGCCCGCCTACTTCGACCGACACGCCCCATCCCATCTGCGCCCGTATCTTCCCGACTTCGACGCGGCGGCCAAGTCCGTCGCTCACGCGCGCCAGTATCCGCTTCTGATTGCGGGCGACGATCGAGCTCAAATTGAAGAATGCGTAAGCCGAAAGCGCAGCCGCGATCAACACCACCGCGCCAACCACGATGCCCGAGATGAGTAGTATCCTGCGCAATGTCGCGTCCCGACGACCAGCGGCGTCAGACTATGGCGATACTAGGTAGAACCGCGTACCGCAAATCGTCAGTTGGTCGCCAGATACATTGCGCCCGCGGCGCTCCGCCGCGGAATTCAAGCGCGCGCGATCCGCAACGACCATGTCGATTCCCGACAAGCCTTCACCGCGCCCGTCAGTCGCCGCGACGAATCGGACGCTCGCATTGTCGAGCGGCATCTCGAGGCGGCCGCGCGCGTCCTGGCGCAGCGGCAGGCCCGCGATACGGCTCCACCTGTCCGCCAGTCCGGCAGGATCGGGCGTCTGCAGTTCCACCGCGGTGTAGGCGCTGACAACCTCGGTGCGTTTTGCACGGCGCCATCCGCTGCCACCGGCCGGCTCCCAGTTGCCCTCGGGCTCGCCCTTCGCGTCCCAATCGATCTCGAAGAATGCTCCGCCGGTGTCCGCCGGATGCAACTGCATCACGTGATACTCGCCGCTCTCGCGCTCCCACGCGATTCGAATGCCCATCTCTCGCGCGCGCTCGCGCCGCTCGAGCTGGGCCGCGTGGCTGTCGCATTGGCAGATGACCATGTAGCCTCCGTCGCCGCCGCGCCGCTTGAGGTAGCGGCCGCCCGCAGTGCCTTCCGTGATCGGTGCGACCACTTCGATGAAGTTGTTGCCGACCGGCAGCAGCGAATTCTCCAGTCCGAACACGCCGACTCCGGGATCGATGTAACAGACCTCGAGGCCGAACACGGCCTTCAAGTCATCGATCACCGGGGCAAGCTTGTTGGCGACCAGCGCAATCTGGCGAAGTCGAATCGACATGGCTACCTCCGCTTCAAGTGTTAGTGCGAGTGAGATGATCGGCGAGCACTTTGGCCACGCAGCAAGTCACCTTCTTTGCTGTCGGGATGTGGAGAAACTCGTTGGGCCCGTGCGCATTGGCGTGAGGTCCCAGCACTCCCGTGATCAGAAATTGGGAATGCGGAAAACGCTCGCCCAACATTCCCATGAACGGAATCGTGCCGCCCTCGCCCATGTAGGCGGTCGGTTTGCCGAAGTAGTCATTCGAAGCCGCATCGAGGCTGTGCTCGAGCCAAGGCGAGAGTTCCGGCGCATCCCATCCGCTGGCGCCCCAGTTGGGCTGGAAAGTCACCTTGCATCCGTACGGCGGATCCTGCTCCAAAATGCTTTTCAGCTTTTCCGACGCAGCTTTTGCGTCCACGGTGGGCGGCAGTCTGAGCGACAAACTCAGCGCCGTTCCCGGGCGCAGCACGTTGCCGGCGTTGCCGGTCGGCGGCAGCCCGTCCGCGCCGATGATCGAGAGGGCCGGCCGCCACGCACGGTTGAGGATAAGTTCCGTCGTATCGGTGCTTACGGGACGGGCGTGCTCGATGAAAGGAAACTTCGCGCGGAGGCCGTCGCCGAGCGCCGTGGCGGTTTCAGCCGCCTGCTCGAGGCGCGCTTCGGGGATCGACGCGTAAAACTCCGGCGCAAGCACCTTGCCCGTCGCCTCATCCTCAACGCGGCTCAGCAACTGGCGCAGGATGCGGAAGCTGTCGGGCACGACTCCGCCGGCGTCGCCCGAGTGCACGCCCTCCGTGAGCACGTCCACCCGGAGTTTCCCGCCGACCAGGCCGCGCAACGACGTGGTCAACCAAAGTTGATCGTAATTGCCGCATCCAGAGTCCAGCGCGATGCACAGGCTCGGCTGCCCGATCCGGGTCGCCAGATGCTCGATGTAATGCGGTAAATCGAAACTGCCGCTTTCTTCGCAAGCCTCGATTATCACCACGCATCGCGCGTGGCGAATCGAGTTCGCCTGCAGCGCGCCGATGGCACCCAGACACGCGAACATCGCGTAGCCGTCGTCGGCGCTGCCACGGCCGTACAAGCGATCGCCTTCGAGCACCGGCTGCCACGGGCCCAGCCCTTCGCGCCATCCCAACATCTCGGGCTGCTTGTCCATGTGCCCATACAGCAGCACGCAATCCTTCGAGTCGCCGGGAATTTCGATGAACAGCAGCGGGGTGCGGCCTTCGAGCCGCACGACCTCCAACGTCATGCCGCGAAGAGGCTGGCGGCGCGCCCATGCCTCGAAGCGCGCGACGACGCGGTCCATGTGACCGTGCGCTTGCCAGTCGCGATCGAACGCGACCGACTTGTTGGGGATGCGAATGTACTCGACCAGTTCGGCGACTATGGATTCATTCCAAAGCCGCTCGACGTGAGTTTGGATTGCCGACTTGTCCATGACGAAAGCCTACGCGAGATGAGCGGCGATTGGCAAAATGACGCGCGGAGGCGTGAGCGTCCGAATCAGCTTGGACGGTCAGCTGTCAAGCTTTCGGTCAACAAATTCAACGCCGCGGCCGCGAACGTGCGCATGTTGGCGAGGCGATCGGCGCTCCCCGTCTCGACGGTGATCGATCGCTCGAGGGGGCCGGCGACTGCGATGCAGCTGTGGCCGGCCGCGTCGCCGTAGCGATTGCCGGTGGGTCCGCTCGCGCCAATCTCAGCGATGCTCCAGGTGACTGCGAATCGGGTGCGGGCGGCGCGCGCCAGAATCATTGCGCCTTCTTCGGTGACCGATTTGATTCCGGCAAAGGCTGAATCGGGAACGTCGAGCATCGCGCGCCGCGCCTTAAGCGTGTAAACGACGGCGCCGCCGATGAAGTACGCCGACGCGCCCGGGACGCTCAGCAGCGCGGCCGAGACAAGGCCTCCGGTAGAAGACTCGGCGACCGCAACGTTCTCGCGCCGGTCCTTGAGCATGGTGGCGATTTTTTCTGCGAGCGGCAGCAGCTCCTGCATGTGGGCCTCTTCGAGTTTCGAATCGACGCAATGTTATCGCGCGGCGTATCCGTCGAGGAAGATCGACGTGACGATATCAACCGCGCGCTCGGGTGTCGCGTACTGGCGACCGTAGCGGTTGAGGCCGCGCATCATGCCCAGCAGCGATTCGGCCGCGAGCCGGGTGTCGATGCCGGACCTCATCGCGCCGCGCTTGACCCCGTCGTCGAGAACTTCGCTGATCAATCGCGACAAGTCCTTGCGTTGATCCTGATACTGGCGCTCCTGCGAGGGCGGCAACGCTTTGGGATCGCGCAACAGGGCGAAGAACTGGCGGCGGGTCCAGAAAAATGTCAGAGCATGACGCACGATGGCCGCGATCTGCTCGCGCATCGAGGTGCATCCCACCAGCGCCGCGCGAATTTCGCGCTGCAGTTCGGTGAAGCCGTTGATTGCGACGGCTGCGTAGAGCTCCTCTTTCGATTTGAATTGGCGGTAAACGCTGCCCTTGCCAACCCCGGCGTGCGCGGCGACCTCGTCGATCAAGACCAGGTCGAATTCCATCTCGGCAAAGAGTTCCGCAGCGCTCTGCAGGATTCTCTCGCGCAGGAACGGCGTTGACGGCCTGCCCCGGCCGTCCTTGCGGCGAATCGGCGGCGAAACCGGCTGTCGCTTGACGGTCATGATTGGAAACCTGCAATCATTAGATTCGTAGAAGCGTTAATCCCTTCCATCGACCTTATCTGAAATATGGACTGACGGGTCCAAAATTGCAACAATGGAGATAGATTGCATTTGCTTGCTTGGAGACGAGGGCGACGGAGAACATGATGGATTCAGACGGCCCGATGACCGGAAAGCCTAACGCCACGCGATTTATGCAGGATGCCGAAGTGCGCAGCTGGCTCGACAAAGCTATGGAACGATGGCGGACGTGGGTGGCCGTGCTGATCGTCGCGGTAATCGGCGTTTACTATTTTACCGGCCGGAGCGGTACTGATTCCGCAACGACAGCATCTGCAACCGTGGGACGCTCGGTCATTCCGGTCGCGGCGGTGCCGGCGAAGCTCGGCGATTTGAATCAGTACATATCGGCGATCGGCACGGTGACGGCCTACAACACGGTCACCGTCAAAAGCCGGGTTGATGGCCAGCTCGAGGGGGTAAATTTTAAGGAGGGACAAATGGTAAAGGCCGGCGATCTGCTGGCTGAGATCGATCCGCGGCCCTACCAGGTGCAGCTCACCCAGGCCGAGGGTACGCTTGCGAAAGACCTCGCGCAGCTCGAGAACAACAAGATTCTTCTGGCGCGCGACCAAGAACTCTACGACCAAAAGATCATCGCGCGCCAGGACCTGGACAACCAGCAATCGCTGGTCGGACAGTTCGCCGGCTCGATCGAGAGCGACAAGGGCGCCGTGGATTACGCCAAGCTTCAGCTCACTTATAGCCGCATCACTTCGCCGATCACCGGCCGGGTCGGGCTCCGCCTGGTGGACCCCGGCAATATCATTCATGCGACGGATGCGACGGGAATCGCGGTGATCACGCAGTTGCAGCCGATCGCGGTTGATTTCAGCATTCCCGAGGACGATCTGCCGAGCCTCGGGATCGCGATGAAGGCCGACCCCCAACTCCCGGTCGAAGCTTACGATCGCGACTTCAAGCACAAACTGGCGACTGGAAATCTGCTCACTACCGACAACCAGATCGATCAGTCCACCGGCACGATCAAGCTCAAGGCGTCCTTTCCCAACCAGGACAACTCGCTGTTTCCGAATCAATTCGTCAACGCGAGGCTGCTGGTCAGCACCATCCAGAATGCGATTCTGATCCCGGCGGCCGGGCTCCAGCGCAGCCAGCAAGGTTCGTTCGTCTATGTCGTCAAACCTGACAAGACCGTCGAGATGCGCCCGGTGACCGTCGGCGCAACCCAGGGCGACGTGATCGCAATAGGCAAGGGTCTGGCGGTCGGCGACCTGGTCGTCACCGACGGCGTGGACAAGCTGCAGCAAGGCGCGCACGTGAGTGTGCAGACCGCGGCTATCCCGCCCGGGAGCGCCACTCCGTGAATCTTTCGCGCCCATTCATACTCCGGCCGGTCGCGACTTCCCTGCTGATGGTCGGACTGATGCTGGCGGGCCTCGTCGCCTATGGGCAACTGCCGGTGTCGGCGTTGCCGCAGGTGGACTATCCGACGATCCAGGTCATGACTTTTTACCCGGGCGGAAGTCCGGACGTGATGGCGTCCTCGGTAACGGCGCCACTCGAGCGGCAGTTCGGAGAGGTGCCAGGGTTGACCCAGATGACCTCGAACAGCTCGTTCGGCAGCTCGGTCATCACGTTGCAGTTCGACCTCAACTTGAACATCGACATCGCGGAGCAGGAGGTGCAGGCCGCGATCAACGCCGCCGCGACCTACCTGCCGACGGACCTCCCGAACCCGCCGGTTTACAGCAAGACGAATCCGGCTGACGCGCCCATTCTGACGCTGGCGCTGACGTCGAAGGAATTGCCCCTGGACCAGGTAGAAGATCTGGCCGACACGCGCCTGGCCGAGAAGATCTCGCAGCTGCCCGGCGTAGGCCTGGTGAGCATCGGCGGCGGCCAGAAACCGTCGGTCCGCGTACAGGCCAATCCAACCTCGCTCGCGTCGTATGGCCTGACGCTGGAGGACCTGCGGACGGCGATCGCGAACGCCAACGTGGACGAGGCCAAGGGCAACTTCGACGGCAAGCAGCAGGCGTACACGATCGGCGCCAACGACCAGCTCCTGACGGCCAAGGACTACATGCCGCTGATCGTCGCATATCACAACGGCGCGCCGATCAAGCTTTCCGACGTCGCAACCGCGATCGACGACGCCGAAAACGTAAAGGCGGCGGCGTGGATGAACCTGACGCCGGCGGTGATCGTCAACGTTCAGCGCCAGCCCGGCGCCAACATCATCGCGGTCGTGGACCGCATCAAGGCCCTGATGCCGCGCTTGCAGGCCTCGCTGCCTTCGTCGGTGAAGGTCGCGATCCTGACAGATCGCACCACCACGATTCGCGCGTCGGTGAAGGACGTGCAGTTCGAGCTGATGCTGACGGTGGCGCTGGTCGTGATGGTCATCTTCCTGTTCCTGCGCAGCCTGTCGGCGACGGTGATTCCCAGCATCGCGGTTCCGCTCTCGCTGATCGGAACGTTCGGCGTGATGTACCTGCTCGGCTACAGCCTGGACAACCTGTCGCTGATGGCGCTTACGATTTCGACCGGCTTCGTGGTTGACGATGCGATCGTGATGATCGAAAACATCTCGCGCTTCATCGAGGAAGGCGACCGGCCGCTGGAAGCCGCGCTCAAGGGCGCCGAGCAGATCGGTTTCACGATCCTGTCGCTGACCGTCTCGCTGATCGCGGTGTTGATTCCGCTGCTGTTCATGGGCGACATCGTCGGCCGCTTGTTCCGCGAGTTCGCCGTCACGCTGGCGGTGACGATCCTGATGTCGGCGGTCGTCTCGCTGACGCTGACGCCAATGATGTGCGCGAAGCTGCTGGAGCATACGCCCAAGGAGCGGCAGACCTGGTTCTACCGCAGGTCGGAAAAGGTGTTCGACGACACGATCGCAGCTTACGGGCGCACGCTCGAATGGGTTCTGGAACACGAATTCGGAACGCTGATGGTGGCGATCGGCACGCTGGTCCTGACCATCGTGCTTTACATCGTCGTGCCCAAAGGCTTCTTTCCGGTGCAGGACACCGGCGTGATCCTGGGCGTTTCCGAAGCGCCGCAGAATGTGTCGTTCGCCGCGATGGTGCGCGGCCAGCAGTCTTTGGCGCAGATCATTTTACAGGACCCGGCGGTGGAGAACCTGTCGTCGTTTGTCGGGATCGACGGCACCAACATCACCGTCAACAGCGGACGAATACTGATCAATCTGAAGCCGCTCGAACAGCGCAAGGCCGATATCGGCACCGTGATCAACCGCCTGGCGCCGAAGTTAGCGGCCGTCAACGGGATAATGCTGTACTTGCAGCCGGTGCAGGACCTGACCGTCGAAGACCGCGTGAGCCGCACGCAGTATCAGTACAGCCTCGAAGATCCGAGCGCGGGCGAATTGAGTCTCTGGACGGGGAAACTCGTGCAGAAGCTCAAGACGCTGCCTGCGCTGCGCAACCTCGCGACCGACCAGCAGAATGACGGCTGGGAGGAGCATATCGTCATCGATCGGCAGACGGCGTCGCGCCTGGGAATCACGCCAAATCTGATTGACCAAACCTTGTACGACGCCTTCGGACAGCGGCAGGTGTCGACGATTTTCACGCAGCTGAACCAGTATCACGTGGTGCTGGAGGTCGCGCCGGAGTTTCAGCGCAATCCGCACGAGCTTGACGAAATCTATATTCGCTCGACCGGCGGCGGCGAGGTGCCGCTGAGCGCCTTCACCCACTTCGAATCGGGTTCGGCCCCGCTCGCCGTCAACCATGAGGGCCAGTTTCCCGCGGTTACAATCTCATTCGATCTCGCACCGGGCTACTCGCTGGGCGACGCGGTCGCCGCGATCGACCAGGCGCGCGAGCAAATCGGGATGCCCGCAAGTATCGAGGCTTCGTTCCAGGGCACCGCCGCAGCGTTCCGCGCGTCGTTGAAGAACGAGCCGCTGCTGATCCTGGCGGCGTTGGTCACCGTGTATATCGTGCTCGGAGTTCTTTACGAAAGTTACATCCACCCGGTCACGATTCTCTCGACGCTGCCTTCGGCGGGCGTCGGCGCTATCCTGGCTCTGATGATCTGCGGTCAGGACCTGAACGTGATCGCCCTCATCGGCATCATTCTGCTGATAGGTATCGTGAAGAAGAACGCGATCATGATGATCGATTTCGCCCTCGAAGCTCAGCGCAAGGAAGGCAAGCCGCCGCGCGAGGCAATCTACCAGGCCTGCCTGCTGCGCTTCCGGCCGATCATGATGACCACGATGGCGGCGTTGCTCGGCGGGTTGCCGCTCGCGCTGGGCACGGGAGTCGGCTCCGAGTTGCGCCGCCCGCTGGGGATTGCGATCGTCGGCGGCTTGCTCGTGAGCCAGTTGCTCACGCTTTACACGACGCCGGTGATTTTCCTGACCTTCGACCGCATGGCGACGCGATTTGCCAGGTGGCGGACGAGGGAGGTAGTTGCGGAGACCGTTGGGGCTCAAGCGTCATGAGTGTCTCCGAAGTTTTTATCAGGAAGCCGGTCGCCACCACGCTGCTGACTTTCGCGCTCGCACTCGCGGGCGGGATCGCATTCCGGCTGCTGCCGGTTTCGCCGTTGCCGCAGGTCGAGTTCCCGACCGTCCAGGTCCAGGCGGCGTTGCCCGGTGCGAGTCCGGAGACGATGGCTTCGTCGGTGGCGACGCCGCTCGAGCGCCAATTCGGCCGGATCGCGGGTCTGACGGAACTGACTTCGACCAGCTATCTCGGCGCCACCTCCATCGTTTTGCAATTCGACTTGAACCGCAATATCGACGCCGCCGCGCGCGACGTGCAGGCCGCCATCAATGCCGCGGCCGGGCAACTGCCGACGACTCTGCCCAGCAAGCCGACGTACCGGAAGGTTAATCCCGCCGATGCGCCGATCATGATTCTCGCCCTGACCTCTGACGCCGTGCGGCCGGGATTGATGTACGACGCGGCTGATTCAATCCTCGAGCAGAAGCTCTCGCAGATTGATGGCGTTGGCCAGGTTTCTGTGGGCGGCAGCGCGCTGCCCGGCGTCCGCGTCGAACTGAATCCCACGCAGATGAGCAACCTCGGCGTCGGTCTCGAGGACGTGCGAACCGCGCTGGCCGCCGCCAACGCGAACCGGCCCAAGGGCGAGCTGGCTGACGACAGCCGGGCATGGGGGCTGAGCACGACCGATCAACTGCTCAAGGCCGAGGACTACCGGCCGCTGATCGTTCGCTATGCCAAAGGTTCCGGCGCCGCGGTTCAGCTTTCCGATATCGCGTGGGTCAGGGACTCGGTCGAAAACGTTCGCGCCGCGGGGATGGTCGATGGCAAGCCAGCCGTCCTTATCATCATTTTCCGCCAGCCCGGCGCGAACATTATCGATACGGTCGATCGAGTTTACGCCGCGTTGCCCCAGCTGCATGCATCGATCTCGCCCGCGATCAATCTCGCTGTAGTCATGGACCGCACGACCACCATCCGCGCCTCGGTGCGCGACGTCGAGTACACGCTGTTGATTTCGATATCGCTCGTGATCATGGTGGTGTTCCTGTTCCTGCGAAATCTGCGCGCCACGCTGATTCCGGGAGTCGTCGTGCCGCTCTCGTTGATCGGAACATTCGGCATCATGTACCTGCTCGGGTACAGCCTCGACAACCTGTCGCTGATGGCGCTTACGATTTGCACCGGCTTCGTGGTTGACGACGCAATCGTCGTCATCGAGAACATCTCCCGTTACCGCGAGCAGGGAATGCCGCCGTTCGAAGCCGCGATCAAGGGCGCCGCGGGCATCGGCTTCACGGTGATATCGATCAGCATCTCGCTGGTCGCGGTCTTTATCCCGATTTTGCTGATGTCCGGAATCGTCGGCCGGCTGTTCCGCGAGTTCGCAGTCACTTTGTCGGCGGCCGTCCTTGTTTCGCTGGTTATTTCGCTCACCACGACGCCGATGATGAGCGCGCAGCTGCTCAAGCCGCACGACCAGGAGAAACATAACCGCTGGTACGTGGCGAGCGAACGCTTTTTCAAAGGGATGCTGGACCGCTACGAAAGCAGCCTGTTGTGGGTTCTCGACCATCAGCCGCTTACCCTGATGGTCGCACTCGCGACGCTGGGGCTGAGCATATTTCTGTTCAAGGTCGTGCCAAAGGGATTCTTCCCGCAGCAGGATACGGGCCGCCTGATGGGCGCGGTGCAGGCCGACCAGGACACTTCATTCCAGGCGATGCACGACCGGCTCAGCCAGCTTGTCGCGGCCATCGATAAAGACCCGGCCGTGACCAACGTGGTCGCCTTCACCGGCGGCAATGGCGCAACCAATACCGCGAACATGTTCATCGGCCTCAAGCCCCTGCGCGAGCGAAAGATCAGCGCCGACCTGGTTATCGGGCGCATTCGCAAGGAGGTCGCCCACGTAGCCGGGCTCAATCTCTATCTGCAGGCGGTTCAGGATCTGCGAATCGGCGGCCGAATGAGCAACGCGCAATACCAGTTCACGCTGCAGAGCGACGACCTCAATGAGCTCAACCAATGGGCGCCGAAGGTGCTCAAGAAATTGCGCACCGTTCACATCCTCACCGACGTCAGCAGCGATCAGCAGAATAGCGGGCTGGAATCCAAAGTCGTCGTCGATCGTGACACCGCTTCGCGGCTGGGACTCTCGCAGCAGGCGATCGACGACACGCTCTACGACGCTTTCGGGCAGCGGCAAGTATCCACCATGTACACCCCGCTCAACCAGTACCATGTCGTGATGGAGGTCGCGCCGCAATTCTGGCAGAACCCCGAGTCGCTCGATCAGATCCACGTGAAGTCCAGCACCGGGCAGCTGGTCAAGCTCAGCACCTTCACGCACTTCAAGAATGATACGACTGCGCTCGCCGTTAATCACACGGGTCAATTTCCTTCCGTGACCATCTCGTTCAATCTCGCGCCGGGCGTCGCCCTTGGCGATGCCGTTGACGCCATCGCGCAGGCCGAGGCCGAGATTCACCTGCCCGCCGGCATTCGCGGGACTTTCCAGGGCACCGCCCAGGCATTCCAGGACTCGCTCAAGAACGAAGGTTTCCTCATCCTCTTCGCACTTTTCGCCGTTTACATCGTGCTGGGCATTCTCTACGAAAGTTACATCCACCCGATCACGATACTCTCGACGCTGCCCTCGGCCGGCGTCGGCGCAATTCTCGCGCTGCTCATTTTCCATATCGAGCTGAGCGTGATCGCGCTTATCGGGATCATCCTGCTGATAGGCATCGTCAAGAAAAACGCCATCATGATGATCGACTTCGCGCTCGAGGCCCAACGCGGCGAGGGCAAGTCGCCGCGCGACGCGATCTATCAAGCGTGCGTGCTGCGCTTTCGCCCGATCATGATGACCACGATGGCCGCGCTGCTCGGCGGGTTGCCGCTGGCGCTGGGCCGGGGCGTTGGCTCCGAGATGCGCCGCCCGCTTGGCATCGCGATCGTCGGCGGACTGATCGTGAGTCAGTGCCTGACGCTCTACACGACGCCGGTCATCTATCTATACATGGACCGTGTCAGCGCCGGATGGTCAAGATTGTGGCGTCGAGCCCTCGGAGTGGCTCGGCCGATGCACGTCCCGAGAGAGCTTTAGGAAGGTTCGGCGTATGGCGGGATTCTGAAACCAGGCCCGCCCCCGATCGAGTTAGTCCCGGCTTAGCAGTGATGGCGTCCGCTTCGTCACCCAGCTGGTCGCCTGATCGTATGCGTGCGCGAGTTGCATGCAGGCCAGCTCGCCGTGATTCGGGCCCACAATCTGAATACCCATCGGTAACCCGTGGTCGTTGAAGCCGGCTGGAACGCTGAGCGCCGGACAGCCCGACATCGAAATCGGAATCATCACCTCCATCCAGCGATGGTAAGTATCCATGGATACGCCGCCGACCTCTTTGGGCCAATGGACCGCCGCGTCAAACGGGAACACCTGGCCGGCAGGCGCAACAATGAAATCGTACTGCTCAAAGAATGCGCGCACCGCTTGATACCAGGCCGTTCGCACGCTAAACGCGTGCGCGATTTCCAACGCGCCGAGCTTGAGGCCGTTTTCGATCTCCCACTGGAGTTCGGGTTTCATCAGCGCACGCTTGCCGGGATTGGCATAGGGCTCTTTGAACTCCGAAGCGATCTGCCACGCTCGAATCTTGCACCAGCTGTCCCAGACGGGCTCCAGCGGATAATCGGGCATCGCGGGTTCCACCGCGCATCCGAGGGTCTCGAATACCTTGAGCGCGCCTTTGCAGAGATCGAGCACGCCTGTTTCGAACGGCAGGCGTCCGCCGAAGTCTCCGACCCAGGCGATCCGCGTTCCGTTGAAGTCCCGCCCGAGTGCGCCCGCAAACTCAGCCGGATCCTGCCGAATCGAAAGCGGCGTGCGGGCGTCGTAGCCGGCGATCACCGACAAAAACATCGCAAGGTCCGGCACCGTCCGCGCCATCGGGCCGTGCACCGAAATCGACGGCATGAAGACCTCGTTGAACAGCGACGGCACCCGGCCGAACGAGGTTCTGAGGCCGAAGACGTTGTTGAACGCGGCCGGATTTCGCAGAGACCCGCCGTTGTCGCTGCCGTCCGCAACCGGCAGCATCCTGAGCGCGAGTGCGACGGCCGCGCCGCCGCTGCTGCCGCCGCAGGTCTTCGATTGGTCGTACGCGTTGAGCGTAGTGCCGAAGACAGGATTGTAGGTCTGCGATCCCAGTCCAAACTCCGGCACGTTGGTTTTCCCGATAATGATCCCACCGGCGCGCCGGATTCGCTCGACCATGATCGAGTCCGCACGCGGAACGAAATTCCTGAACAGTGGCGAGCCCATCGTAGTGCGGATGCCCCTGGTCGGCTCGAGATCCTTTACTGCGTGCGGAAAGCCGTGCATCCAGCCGAGATATTCACCGCGCGCCAACTGCGCGTCGCGATCCGCCGCGTGTTTGATTAGATCCTCGCGCGGCTGAAGCGAAACGATCGCGTTGACGCGCGGATTCAGGCGCTCGATGCGATCGAGATACGCGTGCATCACCTCGACGCAGGAGACCCGCTTCGACTTGATCGCGCTCGAAAGCGCATTCGCAGGCAGGTTGACGAGTTCGGGGGTTGCGGCGGCCTTGTTCATGATTTAGCCGCGGTCTGGCAGGTTTGCGCGATGTCCCATCCAATCTCGGCCATCAGTCTCGCCCTCGAGCCGCGCTCGGCCGCATCGGGACCGCTGGCGTTGCCAAGTTTCGCGCGCATCGCAATTCCCTGAGCGATCGCGGCGGCGCGAAAAAACGAGAACGCCGCAAAGAACATCAAATCGGGAACGCTGGTTCGACCGGCGCGCCGGCAATATGCGGCGACGAACTCCTCCTCGCCCGGAATTCCAGCCGCCTTCAGATCGATGCCTTGAAAACTCAACACGTCGTCGATGCCGGGCGGGCAATGGTAGGGCCGGCAGGCCCACGCGAGGTCGCCCAACGGATGACCGAGCGTCGAGAGTTCCCAGTCAAGCACCGCGACCACGCGCGGCTCGGCCGGATGAAAGATTATGTTCTCCATGCGGTAGTCGCCGTGCGCGATCGTCGTCTCGTCAGCCGCAGGGATATGCCGCCCGAGCCATTCGATCAGGCGATCCATCTGCGGGATCTCATCGATCTTCGAGGCTTCATACTGCCTGGACCAGCGCGCAACCTGGCGTGCGACGTACGCCTGGGGCCTGCCGTAGTCGCCAAGTCCCACCGCGCGAAAATCGACTTTGTGCAATCGCGCGAGCACGTCGTTCATAGAGTCGTAGCACGCCGCGCGCTCGTGCGGGCTCGAGCCGGGCATCAGCGGGTCGCGCATGATGCGCCCGTCAACAAAGTCCATCACGAAGAACGCGGTGCCGATGACGCTGGCGTCCTCGCACAGGAGGTGCACGCCCGGGACGGGTACATCGGTTGCCGCGAGCGCCTTGATGATGCGGAATTCGCGCTCGACCTGATGAGCAGATTGAAGCAGAGTGCCCGGCGGTTTCTTGCGCATGACGAAGCGCGCGTGCGGGGTCTCGAGCAGGAACGTGGGGTTCGACTGCCCGCCGACAAACTGTCGAACGGCGAGCGGGCCGCGGAAGTTTGGCATCCGCTCGGTTAGATAGCGCTCGAGACCGGCTTCATCGAAACGATGATTCGGGCGGACCGGGGTGACGTCGTCCTCGAGCGGCATAACCTCACCCCTTCCCTCTCCCTTCAGACGGGGAATAGGCCCACACGGCTATCCTCCGCAATACGCCTTCCGCGTCCTGATGAACTTCCTGATTACCAATCCTCAGAGTCCTTATACCCATTTCTGCCAGAGTGCGATCGCGGAGCGCGTCGTGCTCGGCTCTATGGAGGTGCGAGTCCCCGTCGATTTCGACGGCGAGCCTGGCCGACGCGCAATAGAAATCGACTATGTATCCGGCGATTACCTGTTGTCGCCTGAAATGGAGCGCACCAAGCGAGTCGTTTCTGAGCGCACGCCACAGGATTTTCTCCTGCGGCGTCATCCGCCGGCGAAGATCTTTTGCGAGCTCCAGCTTCTCGCGAGTCACAAACTGGTTCCGGTTTACTTTCACCTCACCCCCCAGCCTTCTCTCGATTTCATTCACCTCACCCCTAACCCCTCTCCCTTCAGGAGAGGGGAACCAGATGAGAAATTAGTCACCATCGGCGCTCACTCTCCTCTCGACGCCTTCAGGCGAGGGGGAACCAGCGCGGCATTAGTTCGCGCTCCCGCTCTGAGGTTCCAGCACGCAACTCTGGATCTCGGTCTGCGCTGCGTCATTGTCGATGGGATTGAGATGCGGCGTGGCAGTCAGGACGCCCCATCCGAGTTCCTCCCTGATGTAGTAGGAGCGCCGCACGGTCTGGAATTCGACTTCATCGGCGGTGTCGGTCTGGATGCTGCAAACGACCTTCTCACCGGCCGGGACTGTAAACGCATGATAGCCGCCGGGACCGATCCGCGCCGTGTCCTCGCCGCATGTGACGGCGGGGCGGAGGGCAGAGCCGGCGTAGCTGTAAGGCCGGTACACGTAAATCACCGCGTTGCCCGGAGGTGACGTGATTTTTTCAAACGGTTGTCCCTGCACGGCGCATCCGAATCCAACAGCGGCGACCGCGCCGAGCAAAGATACCAGAAGCCGGCGATTCATTGGCCAAGCGCAGCAGTTGGAGATTTGCCCGCGCCGGCGGCGGCCTGCGCCAACCTGGCCTCATCCTTATAAAGCTTCTGATCGATTCTTTGCCGGACTGCCGCGCGCGCGGCGTCGTCCACCTCCTTGTGGGTGGGCTGCGAGTACATGTTGTACGACTTCGAGACGTGCTCCCTGGCGGTGTAGTCGCCGAGGATAGTGTCGCCGGCGCTGATCGACAGCGATGCAAACGCGGTCGTCCCGATGTCGCCGAGCGGAGCACCGACCAGGTTAGCCGGATCGAGAGCACTGACAATGAGCGGGACGTGATAGTCGTCGTGCGTCAATTCCTCGCGATAGGTGAAAGTAACGGGTGAAGTGTTCGAGAGAGACATCGCGACCGCCGGTGGAAGCTCGGCAGGGTCGCCGGAAATCAAGCGCCCCTTGAATGGCAGCGGATGCGCAGGCTCGTCGGTGACCTTGGGCGCGATTACAAGTTGCGATTGCGATCGGGATGCGCTTGCCGTTTGCAATTGCGATTGATCCGGTTGCTGAGCGCCGCATCCGAACGCGATAGTCGCGGTAAAAAGCGCAGCGAGAGCGAATATGTGCCTCATGACCCGGCGGCGTCAGGAGCCGGTATTCGTGATTCACGGCCTCGCGACGCCATTGTGGAAATAGTATCAGAAAATCTGGCGCTACTTTACGACGCCGCTGGCGACGTAAACGGCGCCGGCGAGCATGTCCTCCACCTCGAGCGCCGAGACCATCGGCTCGAGATGGCTCCACGGGCGCGCAAGGCCCTCGAACGTGCTCGTCGAGCGCATCGCGGCGTTCCACACGAAAAGATTCAATGGCATCGCGCGGACCGGCGCCCATTTGAGCCCGGCCGCGACGATCCGCGCGCCCGGCTTGAGATGGCTGACGACGTTGGCGAGCGCCTTCGGCGTGCGCATTATGTCATGGGTGAAATGAAACAGCGCCGCGTCAGCCGCGACCGGTATCGCGGCGTCCTCAACCGACGCCGAAATGAGCGTGACGTTCTTCCAGTTGTTCTCATCCGCCCGCGTGCGCGCCCGCGCGAGCATCTCGGGACTCTGCTCGATTCCAACGATCGAACCCTCAGGCCCGACGAGATCCTCCAATGCCGGAAAACTCAATCCGGTGCCACAGCCGACATCAAGAACTCTGTCGCCATTCTTCAGACGCAGCAGGTCGATAGCGCGCCGGCGCACGGGCTCGAACAGCGCAAGCTCGAAATCGTAGATGCGCGCGCGCAAGCGATACTGGCGCAGCGCGGTGGAGCGATTGGGCGTGAGCCACTGCGTCAGGCGCTGAAATGGTTGCAAACGCTCGTCAGGCGGAGGGACCACCACTTAATTGTAGTGAAACCCACCGTGGGTTTCACACTTCCCTGGGCAGGGGTGACCCCTGCACCCAGTGTTAATGATCAGCAGAAGATGCGGGACGGAGTTTACCCTGAGTACTCGTAGGGTCCCTGTTAGAAGTGGGATCGGGAATTACGCTGTCCGCACCCGATGGAGTGGTTGGACGTCAGCCAGTGCGTGAGGAGCCGAAGCCTCGCATTAAGGAACATCACGACGGCGGCGCGACATCCGGCTTGCGGATCGTGCGCAGGCGGCGGCCGGTCAGGCGAGTGCCGGTGTTTTCGTCAACTACCAGTGGACGGACTTCGCGGCCGGTTTGATTGTCGATGAGAATCAGCGGCGGACCGTTCTCGCCCCACAGCCAATCGCTGCCCCATCGCCACATCGCAGCGAGCACGTCCCAGAACGCGCGCCCCTTGTCCGTCAGGCGGTATTCGTAACGCGGCGGATGCTCCTGGTAAGAAACTTTTTTGAGCAGGCCTTCATCGACCAATCGATCGAGCCGCCGGGCGAGCACCGCGCGCGGAACTTTGAGCGCGCGCTGAAAGTCCTCGAAGCGGCGGCGGCCGGCGAACGCCTCGCGCATCACCAGCGGCGTCCACCAATCGCCGACCAGGTCGGTGGTGCGTGCGATTGGGCACGGCCACCGGTCGAAGCGAGTTCGCCGCATCAGGCGATCGCCTCGATCCGCGCGGGCACATGCTTGTGAAAGGGAGTGCCCGCGAACCAGTCGCGATCCTCGGTCACCGTAAGCTCGTTGGGCGCAACCCCGTGCTGAAATTCCTGGCCTTCGCGGTCGGGGTACCACAGTCCCGTCCCGTTGGGCAGCGCGACGTGACCAGGCAGCATCGTATCGGTGAGCACGACGACACTCTCGGCGCTGGCGCGCTTCGTTATGATGCGTACGCGGCCGCCGCTTTGGACTCCAAGCGAGGAAGCGTCAGCCGGGTTCATCCAGAGTGCGCCGACGGGATCCTTTGGCCGCCATTGAGGATCGCGGATGATGGTGTTGGCGGTGGAGGAGCGGCGTTGGCCCGCGGAGAGGACGAACGGGAACTCCGGGTCGCAAGACGGGTGCTCGTCGCGAAGCGACTTGAGTTCGGGCATCAAGTCCGGGATTGCAAGATTGATCCGCCCTCCATGAATTCTGCGCCAGGTTTCCTCGTACGGATCGATGCTGACGACGACGCCTGAGCGATTGCTCAAAATCGCGTCGAACAAGGCCTCGCCGAGTTCGCCACCTTCGCCGCGGAAGCCTGCGCGCCGCAGCGACTCCGGATACCGGCGCGCGAAATTGTGCGCGATGCCCCAGACCGAGGCGGCATTTTCGTTTCCAGCCCCGAGCGTCGGGCCAAGGGTCTCGTACAGAAGCACGGTCATTACCTGCGCCAAATGAGGCCGATCGGAAACGACTCGCGTCAGCTCTTTGGCGTAGGCGGCCCTGCCTTTGACGGCGGCCGCGTGCAGCGGCGCTACGTCCTCATCGCTCATCGCCCCAATCGCGCGCACCAGCCGGCGATGAATTTCCCCCTCGGCAAGCGTTCCGGGGATCGGATCGAGAATCGGGGCGCGGAGCGTGAACGTGTTCGCATAGTGGGTCTCGGTATGGACCGCCGCGCCGAAGAAGGTCGCCTCCCATTTTTCGTACTGCGACGACGCCGGCAAGACATAGTGCGCCTCGCGCGCGCTCTCGGTCATCGCAACATCGATGACGACGACGAAATCCAGCGCGCGCAACGCTTCGCGCATCCTGGCGCTGTCGGCGACCGAGTGCGCGGGATTTTCGCTTTCGATGAGCATCGCGCGGAAACGCCCGGGGTGGTCGGTCAGGATTTCATCGGGGATCACGTTGGCCGGGATCAACCCGCCGATGATGCGATGCCCCCCGACGGGACTGGTCTGGGACGAGAGGGCGCCGCCGAACATCCCGGTCAAACTTGTCCCCGCATTCATGCCGCCGGCCTTCCCGACATTCCCGGTCACGGCGAAGAGCAGTTTCTCCAGATAGGAATTGAGCGTGCTGTGAAGCGACTGCTCGATACCGAGGTCTTCGTAAACCGAAACGCTCGAAGCGCGCGCGATTCGGCGCGCCACCTCGCGAACCAAAGACTCGGTGATGCCGGCGCGTTCACAATAATCCGCGACCGGAACATCGGTCAGCGCGGCGAACAGTTCATCGCTGTTTTGAGTGCGGTCTCGAATGAAGTCTCGATCGATCAGATCCTCCTGTACGAGGACCCCAAGAATCGCGGCGAGGCAGAAAGCGTCGGTCCCCGGACGTACCCGCAAATGGTAATCCGCCATCTCGGCAGTTTCCGTGCGACGCGGATCCATCACGATGAGCGCACGGTTTGGGTCGGCCGCAATGTCGCGGAGAATCTGACGGGCGCGCTGAAAGCCATGAGACTGCCATGGGTTCTTGCCGACGAACATCGCGACCTCAGCGTGCTGGTAGCATCCGCTGAGACCCGTACCAAAGAGCATGTGGTCCACCCAAAACTCGCCGGTCTTTTCCTGGGCCAAGGCGTTGGAACTGAATACCGAGCCGAGGGCGCGCCGGGTCGAGGCTCCGTAGCTGCCGACGAGATGGTTGCCCTGCCCGCCGCCGCCGTAATAGAAAATGCTCGCGCCGCCATAAGTGTCGCGCACGTGAACCAGGCGCTCGGCGACCTCGCGGATGGCGATGTCCCAGCTGACTTGCTCGAAGCTGCCGTCGGGGCGCCGCCTGAGGGGCGAAGTCAGCCGATCTCTGCCATTCTGGTAATAGTCAAGCCGCTGCGCCTTCTCGCAGGCGTAGCCATGCGACGCGACGTGCTCGCGATTTCCACGGGCGCGAGTGATATGGCGCCCGTCGAGCTTCAGCTCGACTCCGCAATTGACACTGCAGAGGATGCACACGGTCTTTTGCCAGTCGTCATGCATGGCCATTCTCCTAAGTTCATCCAGCGAACTACATAGTTCAACAAGAGAATGAACTATGATTTAACGCGAGGCAAACGGAAATGTACTTCGATTCGGCTTCAGTTTTCGGAGCGAGTCGCCAGTGAAGAATGAAGCGCGGATGGCCCGGAGCTAAGCGAACAACATCCTCCTGAGCGCGGGCAGCAGGCGTATCTCCTCGCTGTCGATCAAATCGTCGAGCTTCACCGCGAGCATACAAAGAGCCTTGCCGGCCTTGGCGACAATTTTGGCCGGGTCTTTTTCGAACGACACCCCGGTGAGCTTGCCGATCAGCAAGCGCATTTCACGGTGGCTCCGCTCGATTCGATTCACGACCTCGGGAGGAAGGCCGCCGGCGCCCTCCGCCCAGGGCAGCACGGTTTCGTCTTCGCTGAGCAGGTGCTGATTGAGTTGCGGCTTCAGAATTTCCCAACAGCGCTGCGCCTGCGCACGCATCTCGCGATCCGACGGCTTAAAGCCGAGAATGGCGCCCGCCACCGCCGCGTCGAGCAGCGGCATCGCGAGCCTGTATTCGTCACGGCTGAGTTCTTCGGTGAGGTTTCTGATCTTGCGGGTGTCGGCGCGCTGTTTGGTCCGGGTTGCTGACGGCTTCTTGGCGGTGCTCATGTTCCTGCTCCTCACGAGTTCGCTTACGATACCACGCTTGAGGCGTCGATGCCCGGTAACTGTTCAGCGGGTCGGGCTGTTCGGCACGAAGCAAGAGTCGAGAGTCGAGACAGATCTAGTGCTTGCCGTAGTCGAGCGGGACGCCTTTGCGTTGCGCGAGGATGTAGGCTTCGAGCGCGCGCAGCTTCGGATCGTTGGGATCGAGCGCTTTGCCTTTGACCGGATTCTCGATGCACCAATCGATCATGTCGCGCAGCAGCGCCACCTTTTGTAGCTGCACCTGGTATTTCGGATAGGTCTCGGGATGCGTATTCGACGCGTCCGGATGGCACATGTCGCAGCTAACGCCAATCGTGCCGCCGAGTGCCGCGCCGTCGTGGAAGAGCTGTTTTCCTTCCGCGACGAAGTTGTCAGTCTCGTTCTTCCAAACCTTGTAGTCGCGATCGGTGAAGCTGGCGTAGGTGTCGCCCTGCTGCATTCCCTTCGATGGCGGCTTGGCTCCGTACGCCTTAGCATTCGCGGCCGACGCTGCCGGCGAAGCCGGCAATGGCGGGGACGGCTGGCCGGCTTGCGCCATTTCCCATTTCTCGTTTGGATGCTCGCGCTGCCATTGCGCCATCAGCTCGCGCGTGACCTCGATCGCCTGCGCATGACTCATCGACTCGCCCGTCTTGAGGCCCTTCACTTCCATGCTGGTCTTGCCGTCGCAGAGCATCACGACCACGCCGCCGTCTTTCGAGCTCGGCGCCTGATGAACAGGCAGCGGCGACGCCGCTTGCTGCGCGCGAGGTGCGCGCGGCGCGGATGTCACGCCCGCGAGAATCGCCGCAAATCCTGCGGCGGTTGCCAATGCGATCGATCGTCGGGTCATGTTCGCCTCGAAGGAAGCAGGCCCTCAGTAGCTCGCGAACTGTGGCGCGGGCGGCCGCGCGGTCTTGCCGTGCGAAACCAGGTAGTCGGCCTTCACCGACACCGGGTTGCGATCCCACAGGTTGTAGATCTTGTCCGCCAGTCCATCGGGGCGAACGGTTACCTGGCCGTCGCCCAGCCCGTCGAACTGATCGAACGGATCAGCGCGGTTCATCTGGACCGTCAGCGGCGGCAGCCCGGTTGGCGCGTACGGCCACGGCCACGCCGTCGAGAGCATCCCGTAAAAGCTGATGTTCCCGATCTGGTTGTAGAGCATCTGATGCGTGTGGCCATGGATTACCGTCACGTGCTTGTACGGTTTCAGAATCGCCTGCACCTGCTCGGCGTCATCAGTCCAGAAATTCCAGTTGCGGTAGTACTTGTAGAGCGGCGAGTGCGAGAAGACCAGCAAAGGAGTGGTGTGCGGAACTTTGGCGAGGTCGTCGGACAGCCACTTGCGCTCGTCGTCGCCGACTTCGAAGCGCGACTGGATTCCGTTGTCGAGGCCCGCGACCGTATGCATCCGCTCGGCCGGCGTCATTTTGCGCGCCGTCCAGAAATCCTTCTCATGCACGCTCATCAGCACCACGACGTGCACGTCCTTCCAGTCGAACGAGTAGTTGGGCGGCCCGAACATCTCCTGCCACGTGTCGCCCAGGTCGTAGAACCAGTCGTGCTCGCCGACCATCATCTTCACCGGCGCCTTGACCTCGGCGAGGATCTGCCTGCCGAGATCGAGTTCCTCGCGCCGCCCGAGCTGCGCCAAATCCCCGCCGAACAGCACGAAGTCGGGCTGCGGATCGAGCGCGTTCACGTCCTCGACGGCCTTGACCGCGCCGCGCACAAAGCGCTGGTTGAGCGTGCGCGGGTAGAGGTGCGTGTCCGAGATGTACGCAAACGTGAACGGCGGCTGTCCCGCCAATCCGGCCGCGCTCGCGGCCTTGTCGGGCGCAGCGTTGGCGACCTCGACGAGCTGGAACGTATGCGGCGGCATCAGGCTCTTCGCCATCACGGCGCCGGCCGATGCGGCCAGCACTTTCAGAAACGTCCGCCGGTCCAGACCGCGAAGTCCGCGCAGGGCCGCGTCGCGATCCTCCATGTATTTCGTTTCGACGCTTTTATGCCGAGCAGCCATCGTGGTGCGCCTGCCTTTTGCCGTTCATCAGGTTAATCGCCGCCGAGCAGCGCCGGATTCTCCACGTTCTGCGCCGGTCCGATATCGCCGAACGGTCCCGCCAATCCCGGTCCGCGCCCTTTGTCGCCGTCGGCGGCGGCGGTGTCGCGCTGCGGCCTGTCGGTGCGCGAGCGTTTGAACTGCAGGTCGTACTCCTGCTTGGCGGCGTCCGCGTATTCGGGACTGGTGAGGCTCGCGAGAAACGCGACCAGGTCGTCCTCTTCCGGCTCGGTCAGCCCGAGCGCAACTATCCCGCCGTCCAGGTACGGGTTCTGCACTCCGCCCTTGTTGTAATGATCGATCGTGTCCCACAGCGTCACCTGCGAGCCGTCGTGGAAGTACGGCTGCGTGACCAGCAGGTTGCGCAAACTCATGGTGCGGAAGCCGCCGATGTCGTGCGGCTGCTTGGTCACCAGGAATCGTCCGAGCCCGCTCATGTCGCTGCCGATCGCCAGCCGGTCGATCGCTTCAGAGCTGCCGCCGGACTTGCCGAGCACGTCGAGGGCCTGGCGCGCGAGCGGCACGAAGTCCGACTTGTGCGCCGACACGCCGATGTTGTGGAACTTTTGATCGGTAAACAGCGGCTGCGTCGGATTCCATCCGTGGCACGACATGCAGCGGCCCTTGCCGTTGAATATCGACCATCCGCGCTTGGCCGAATCGCCGATCGCGCTCTGGTCGCCGGCCATGAATTTGTCGAACGGCGAGTCGAATGCGAGCTGCGTGCGCTCGTACGCGGCGATCGCGCGCTCGATATCGGCAAAGTTTACGTCACGCCCGAACACGTCCTGAAATTGTTTCTGATACTCGGGAATCGTCTTGATGGCCGCGACTGCGTCGTCGGTCGATTTCATGCCCATCTCGACCGGATTGGTGACCGGGCCCTGGACTTGCGCCTCGAGCGTGGGCGCGCGTCCGTCCCAGAACTGCGTGACGTTGAACAGCGCGTTGAGGATCGACGGCGCGTTGCGCTGGCCGAACTGCGCGTGGATACCCATCGAGGTGGGCAACTGATCGGTGAAGCCCTTGTCGGGAGCGTGACAATGATCGCAAGAGATTTTGCCGTCCGCCGACAGGCGATCCTCAAAAAACAGCGCCTTGCCGAGCGCAATCCTGGCCGGCGTCTGCGGATTGTCAGGCGGAATCACCCACGAATACAGAGTGCCCGGAAACCCCGCCTGGTTGGTGGACTTGGGATCGGCAAGCGGACCGGGTCCTTGGGCAGCAGCGAGGCTGAACGAGACGGCTACCGCCGCCGCGGCGACGAAGCCAAAGAACAAGCGACGTGCGGACTTCATCGTTGCGCAGCCAAAAATCGCATCCCGGTCGCTGGACAGCCGTCGTGATAGCGAAGCTGATTCCATCCAGCGAATCCTCGTAGTGCCACGACCTAGGTGATAATCGCTATCATCTAGTTATTGCTGTTGTCAAATGAAAAGTACGGATTTCTGAAAAAGTTCGGGCAGATGCGGCGAGCGGACGTGCGACCCTCCGCCTCCACAGGATTTGCGCGGAAAGTTTCGAGGACCGGGCGCACTGGACGCTATACTTCGTGAAGCCCACAATAGTCGCGAACCACGCTTTGGAGGTCAGATCATGAAGGCTACTCAAACGCTCCACAACCTGGGTCAGAGCATCTGGCTCGATAACATAACGCGCGAGCTGCTCGACAGCGGCACGCTCAAACGCTACATCGATGAGCTGTCGGTCACGGGATTGACCTCGAATCCGACGATCTTCGATCACGCCATCACTCACAGCAAATCGTACGACTCCGAAATTCGCCGGCTCGTGGGCACGGGCCTTTCCGGTGAAGCATTGTTCTTTGAACTGGCGGTGCAGGACCTGACGCGTGCGACCGATCTGTTCGCTCCGATCCACGAACGCACTGCCGGCGTCGACGGCTTCGTATCGTTGGAAGTCTCGCCGCTCCTCGCGTACGACCCCAAGGCCACCGTGGAGCAGGCCAAAGTGCTTCACAAGAAGGCCAACCGGCGCAACCTGTTCATCAAAATCCCCGGGACCAGGGAAGGAGCGCCGGCGATCGAAGAAGCGATCTTTTCGGGCGTGCCGGTGAACGTGACTCTGATTTTCTCTCGCGATCATTACGTGGCGGCCGCCGAGGCTTACATGCGCGGACTGGAGCGGCGGATTGCCGCCGGCCTCAGCCCCGACGTCCGTTCGGTGGCATCGCTTTTCGTCAGCCGCTGGGACAAGGCCACGATGGATAAAGTGCCCGACAGGGATCGCGACAAACTGGGAGTCGCGATTGGCCAGCAGACTTACAAGGCATACCGCGAGGTGCTCGAATCGGATCGTTGGCAGTCGTTGGCGAATTGCGGTGCGCGCACCCAACGCCTGCTCTTCGCCAGTACAGGCACCAAGGATCCCAAGGCCTCTGATGTCCTTTACATAGGCGCGTTAGCCGCGCCCAACACAGTTAACACCATGCCGGAGGAGACATTGCTCGCGTTCGGCGAGCACGGCGGGGTAACGGGGGTCATTCCACGCGATGGCGCGGACTGTGAACAAGTGCTGGCAGAGATCGGCCGGGTCGGAGTCGATGTGGCAAAGCTTGGCGCCGACCTGCAGACGGAAGGAGCCAAGTCCTTTGTCGATTCGTGGAAGGACTTGCTGAACGCAATCGAAGCCAAGAGCAAGGCGTTGAAGTAATAACTTAGTTAATCCGATGCTGCGCATCCCGCTCGATTCTCGCCCCTTCGATTTGCTCGAGGCCGGGAAAGAAGAGCCTCTCAGTTTGGCGTCACGCCATGATGATTCAGCGGCGCTGCTCGAAGTCGAGGCCGAGCGTTGGATTCTGAACTTGCCCGCCGCACGCGCGCGCCAGCAGCGGCTTCACCTCCTCGGCGAAGTACTGCATCTGATCTTCGATTTCCTTGCTCTGGAAGCCGCCCTTCTCGAACCATGCGTTGAAGGCGAAATCCTCGTAGCCGCAGCTTTCCTTGATTCGCATGATCTGCGCAGTCACTTCAGACGGCGTTCCAAACAGCGCGACCTCCTTGTTGAGCAGCAGCTCGGGCGGCACCTTCCTGGCGGGATCGAGTTTCTCCTCGTTGGCATCGGCGAGCACCGACGCGAAGCCGAACGGCCCGTAGTAATCCCACTGCACTTCGAGCGCTTCCTTGTAGCGCCTCAGTTCGCGTTCGCGGTTCTGGCCGGGAAGGATCATATGAATGTAGCGGCCGGTCAGAACGCCGCGGCGCTTTTCCGAATCCCATCCGTACTTGAGCCGTCCGCGGCCAAGCCGATCCGGCCATCCGGCCTTCTCCGCTTCACGGTAGAAAAGCTCGACGTTCTTTTTCAGCCGCGAGTTGGGCTCGACGATGAAGTATCCATTGAGTCCGCGCTCCGCGGCCCACTTGATCGATCGCTCGGTCGTTAGGGGCTCCCAAATTTGCGGATGTGGCCGCTGAATCGGCTGCGGAAAAACTTGCAACTCCTTGAGCACGGTCGCGCTTTGCATCACGGGATTCGCGCCGCCGTAAGGATCGGGCGCGCCGATGCTCAGCACTTCTTCGAGTTTGCGGCCCGCCTTGCCGGATTCGAAGTACGCGATCGTCTGCTGATGGTTCCATCGTGTGAATACCGGTGGAATCGTGAAGAACTGTCCATGATGCGAGAACGACGGCTGAGTCCACGCCTTGATAATGATCTCGTAGGCTTCCTGGTAGTAGGCGCGGTTGCGCTCCTGGTCCTGGATCGTCGCGAATGGCCATCCGAAGACTTCGGCCTCGCGCGGCTGATAGCCGCGGCCAATTCCGAATTCGAGGCGGCCGCCGCTGATGACGTCGAGCATAGCGGCCTGCTCCGCGATTCGAATTGGATGCCACCAGGTGATGATGTTGGCGGCCTGACCAAGCCGAATCTGGCGCGTCCGCACTGCGATCGCGGTCTCGGCGAGGAGCGGATTGGGGCTGAACTCCGCGCCCTCGGGCTGGAAGTGATGCTCGGTCATGAAAAAGTAGTTGAAGCCGAGCCGGTCGGCGAGAATTCCCTGCCGCACCTGGCCGATCAAGCCGCGCTGGCTGGATTCGTGAACCTCGGCGAGGTTGCCGTCATTGATCGACACTCCCGACGAGGTCCGCACCACCGGGAGATCGGATGCACCGTTGTGGAAAACGCCTATCTCGATCATATCTCCTCCACACTTCGACGCGGGTTAACCGAGCGCGCTTTTGAAAGGGTCTATTTGCAGATGAGGTTGATTTTATCCACCGTGTACATGGTGTCTCTAAAGGGATCGACGTTCAATTCCCGCACGCTTGCGATTTGATCGAGGAATGTCTCGCCGCCCTGATACGCGAGATTTGGATTGAAGCTGTACATAGGGTCCTTGAGCGCCTCCTCCAGTGTGATGAGTTGCACTCCCTTACTGCGCAGATCCTTCAGAACAGCATCGAGCGTCACGGCTTCGATAACACCGGCGTGTATCAGCACGATCTGCGGGACCTGACGATGGAAGAGTCGATTGGCGATTATTCTCGCTGCGCGCAGATGGCGCTCGATGTTGTCCACCGCATGCTCGGTAAGCCAGGTCATCTGTTTTTCATCATCCTGCGCCGAACACCGGTTGTAGGCATCGGTCCAGGCCCAGTCGTTGGTATCGACCGTCACCTCTGCGATTGCGTACCCATTCTTCGCAAGGTAGTTCCGTACGGCGTCTCGCTTCTGGAGGTTGGAGCCCTCTTCGAGATATGGATACCTGAAGACGTGCCGCTTCGCGGCGAGTGGCGATACAGGCTCGAGTGTTTGCAGCAACCGGTCCATCTTCTCGATGTCGGCCGTATATGCGTCTGCACTGACCTTCTCTAACGAGATGTGATGGTAGGTATGATTCCCCAGCGGGTAGCCCGCTTTCAGCCACTCTTTGAGAATTTCAATCTCGCCTGGGTGGGTATCGATCTCCCAACCATTCGCCATACCGTAGGCCTGCTCGACGCCGTTGTCCTTAAGCGCCTTTAATATGGCGCGGGCGACGTCCGTCCGGTTCATTCCGGCCACCTGATCGCCTTCTCCCGGAACGTCGTCGATCGTAATAACAACCTTCATCGGCCCCAGTGGCCGATCCGCAGCCAAAGGGTCAGAGCCAGGCCACGTATGAGTCTGCGAAAGAAGTACTATGCCCAATACGAGAAGCAGAAGTTCAAATTTCGAGATCAGCGTTCCCACCTCGACTTATTCTAGCAGGCTGTTGAAAAAGTAATTTTCAACGCCTGCTCCCTCTCTCTTGTCTCCCCCAAAGGGGGGAGATGTTGTAGGTAAGAGGACAACTTTTACGCAGGGTGTTGAAAGCGGAAATCAAATAAGCGAATTGCATTGAGTTTTTCAACACCCTGCTAGGTAGTCAGCCAGTTTTCGGCCGTCGCCTGGCCCGCAGGAGCCCGTTGCTCCTCGCTGGCTGGTAAGCCGCCCGCACTTACCTCCTCGGCTCTGCTGCGACTCGGGAATGGCAAGCCCAAGTCCTCGAATGCGGCGCCAACGCCGATGAACCGGAAGGAGGCATAACCAAAAGCCGCCGCATTAGTCAGCGCAAACCCCGCGAGAAAACAGGCTTGATTGATCAGGTCGTCAAGTCCGAGCGCCAAGGTACATAGAGCTATGGCGCCGGGCATTAGTATATAGATTGGCGGTGCGGCTGTTCGTCCGGGCACCTTGGGCGTGCGCACGAAAGGTGTCGTCTGGCCGGTGCACCATTGCTGCAGCGACTTGGCCACGCCGCCCAAATTTACGGCAATCAACAGCAAGCTCAGCGAATAGACGCGCAGCAGATCGCTCCAAGCATAGCCGGTGGCGAGGAGGTCGCGCAGGAAAAGCAAATAGTATGGTAACGCTGCCAAATACAGGAAGGGCCAACTGCCTTCGAGATGGCGTTCGAAGGGGCACACGAGCATGGTCAGCATTGCCAGGTTAATGACCGGCGTCGCGACCAGATAGTATGTCCGCAGCAGCGTTTCGGGAATGTGCCGGATCCCTTTGTTCGCCGGGAGATGCCTCAACAACTTCGGCAGAAGCAGCAGCCCTCCATTGGCCCATCGGCGGCGCTGAACGATCAGTGCACCGAAATCTGGCGGCGTCGCAGAGTAGGCAAGGCGCTCCATGTAGTTGAAGATTCGCCAGCCGCGCGCCACCAGATCAAGGCTCGATTCTGTATCTTCGATCACGGTGCGGTCCTGAATGTACTTCTTGACCGTAAAGCCGCGTTCCCCGGCCTCCCGGCAAATGTCTTCGAGCGCCGTGCGGCGCAGCAAGGCATTGGCGCCCACCCAGAATGCCGCGCCGTAATTGCAATAGCCTTGATGGACAATATACTGGATGTCCGTAAACGCGCCGGCAGCGCGCTCTATCAGGCTCCTTTCCCCGGGCACAGCACTGTATGGCGTTTGCGCTACGGCAATCCTCTCGTTTCCGGGTTGCTCCATCAAATGAATCAGCCGGAGCGCGTAGCAATTTATCAGCAGGCTGTCTGCGTCCAGCGTGATCAGGTAGTCCGCCTGCGGGAAACGGAGCTGCGCAAGCCGCCGATCGCATTCTTCGATATGCAGGCCATCGGAGCGGATCACCTCCCTGAAATTCCTGCCGAGCATCCCGATATAGCTGTTAAGATTCATCGCTTTGTTTGGGGCGTGCGACAAATTCACGAAACGCTTTCGCTCAAAAACAGAGAGCCGGACCGCGAATAGCGCAGCCAGCCTGCGGTACTCGTGCAACAGGCTCTCCTCGAAAACCGGCGGCTCTGAAGTTTTCTCCCACCCGCTAATCTCGGCCGCGCGTGCGCGATGGTTGCCCGCCGGCTCGCGCAGGATCCGCTCAACAAATAGAGCGTCGGTGTGGTCTTGCACCTCGTAGCGGTTCGCCCGGTCTTCCAGCCACGCCGCGGCATCCTGGTAGAGCTTCGCGAGGCGCTCAGTCTCCCGCCTCGCATCCAGGGATCCCCTGGCTCGACGCCGCTCGAACCCGCGCAACTCATCGGCATATCTCGCCTGCAGCGGCGTCAGCATCGCCTGAACTTCGTTGGGAAGACGGCGCATCGCTTCAAGTTCGGCAGCCGCTTCAGGCTCGCTGGGATGAGGCGGGTCATCTATCAAAAGGACAACTCTTCGGTTGGGGTACTCCAGCAGCGCAGAGGAAATCAAAGTCTGCCTTACGACTCGACGTTCTTCTCGATAGGAAGGCACCAGCACCGCGAGGGCCGGCGCGCGATCCATATCGAAAACGGTCTCGAGATCGCGGCGATCCGCCGGCCAGTGAGATCGAAGTCGCTTAAAATATCCCAGACGGGAGCACTGGTGCAGGAGACTTCCGTACACAAACGCGTAAACCACCAGAACGAAGAGAGCATCCTGCAGCAGGTACCAGTTGTGTGAGGATTCGAAGCGCGACACAGGAATCCGGCTCAGGATCACTGCCATCAGCGCCGCGACCGCAATCGTCGTCGCAATGGAAATCCGGGTGTAGAGGATCTCGCGTGCGACCTTCAGCTGTGCCTTTGGTTTAAGCGGACCCGACTTGACGTCAATGAGGCTGGCAGCAGGGGTTTTGGTCATTTTGCGCTATGTTGCAAGAGCGGCGGTTAGTGTCGGTGGCTTATGAACGATTCGATCGGTTGATATTTCCGCGCGACCAGGATTGAGTCGTGGCCCCGCGAGACTCGTCGGCTTTTACTTAAAATCTGTAGGTGAGTTGCAAACCAAGTTGCGTCGAGTTCCATCCCGGCGAGCGCTCGCCCACGAAATTGCACTGCATCTCGAAGTCTTTGGCGGGACGTATTCCGAACGCAGCGCCCGCTGAAGTGGCGAATCCGCCTTGAGGGCTATTTCCCTCCGAATCGATTTGATGCGCCGACTCGGGGCCGAGCGAGCCTTCCAGCCGGCCGAAGTAGTCAGCCCGGTCGAAAATCCACGCGGCTGCCAGCTTGTCTGCGATCAGTCGTTGCGGCGCCCAATATCCCGTATTCGGATTGGTCGCGAAGCTCTGATAGGTGAAATGGTAGCCGACCTGCAGTTGCGAACCGTCAAAATGAAAGATGTACTCGGGAGCGAACTCCACACCGATCGAGCTGTTGCGATCGGTGTAGTCGATGTGGTGGACCTCGAGCGTCGGGACGAAGTTTTTGCTGAGTTCGTACGACAGGCTCATGCTCGCGCCGGTCTGCATGACGCGATTGCGGATAGTGCTTGCAGAAGTGGCCAGCAAGTCGCGGCTTATTCCTGCTTCGAGCGTGGCATGATCCAGGTCGATTTCTGTCTTTAACGATCCGATCGGCAAGCGCCATCCCTGCGAGTAAACGCTGCCGAATCCGCCGCCCACTGCGAATTGCTCGTTGAGTTCAGTGTAGAATGAGAACGTCGTGTCTTCAGAACGTTCTAAACCCGCGGAGTCGCGGGCGATGATGCTGTCGCGATTCAGACCGAGCGAAAAATTTCCGAGCGTATAGTTCATGTTCGTGGTCACGGTCGCGGTCCGATAACCCTGCGAGTCGCGATAGAGGTCCGCCTTGGTCTGCATGGAGGGACGCTCCTGCGCAGCGGGCTCTTCTTGAGAGCCAGGTCCATCCGCGTCGGCGTCTTTCTGGCACGGGTTTGAATCTCCCTGTTCCGCCGCATCCGCGGCAACCCGCGGCGCAGGTTTGACTGCGTCGCTTTGCGCATCTCTTTGATCGGCGTGCGCATCGAGGGCCCTGTCTGCATCCGGCAAGCCGTTGTCGCTGGCGTTCGCATTGGCTTTGCCGTCGTCTGATGCGGACTCGCAACCCGGCCCATCCCTTCCTTGGCTGCCGCTACCGGCGTCTGCGGAAGGCGATACCTCTTTACCCACGCCAGGTACGCGAGCGGCTGGTGCTTGCCCGAGATTTTGATCGTCGGCGAGACAGGGTGCCGACTGACAAATTGAAATGACAGCGGCGATCGAGACCGCAGCGGCAAAGCCGCGCAAGGCGGCGGTTGTGAGGTCATTGCTCATCTCAAGCCACGTTGAAACGTCTCGGCGTGAAGCTTAACCAACGAGTATTTTTGAGCCCGCCAAAAAAGTCGCCTATGCTTAGCAGAGATGCAACAAATATGGGAAGGACGTTTGTTACGGCTCTGTTGCGTCGTCGAAGCTTACTGGTTCAGGTTCCTGCTTCGAGCGCTAACCACCAGCCTCGTCGCATCGTCCACTGTCCGCTGAGTGCTTGATTTTACTGGTGGAGCTGACGCGGATCGAACGCGCGACCTCCTGAATGCCATTTGTAGAAGGCCATTTTTAGCTGGTATCGGTTGGAAGCGCCAGTAGCATCAATCGCTTATCCGCCAACGGGTTTCTCGCTCAGGCGATCGGGGCGCGTCCGCTACTGACGATGCTGAAATTTGTTGGTTGTCCCCACAAAAATCCCCACAGTTCCGGGCCACAGTATGAACCCGTGCAGCGCGCCCCGCTGGGCGTCCGGCAGGCGAATGAGGGGCGGTTCCTGCTGAGTCGGAAACGGCTGCAGAATCGGGCGTATGATGAATATCGAGAGGCGCCTGAAAGCGTATGGGCATCGCGCTGATCGGCCTCGCATTCGGCGCCGCCGGTCTCCCCGTCTGGCTGCTCATCCTTGCGCTCGTCTGGGTACTCGCTCGGCAGCTCTGTACGGAAGTTCGGCAAACTCGAACCAGATAGCGACGGGTGGTGATGAACGGACCGGGCTTAGTGCCCTGCAATCTTGATTCCGGCTCAGCTCGAACTTTCTTCCGGAAGCGCAGGCACACCCGCGTTCTGGTTCCGGCAGGTACCGATCGATGGAAGTTGTGATCTTCGCCCGAACTCCTCTGGCACCCACAGCGCGGGCGCCGTTCGAACGCGATTGCGCAAATTTTTTGGTCTTTTTGAGAAGCTGACCGCCTCGCGGCGCAGGCCAATGTATAGGCCGACTATGTTGGCGAAGTCGTGGAGCTGCCAGATCGCGGTGCGCTCTCCGAACGTTTGCCATGTTGTTCTCCGCCGAGGGGGTGAGGCGACTTAGGCCGATTGGCTCTTCTCATGGGTGGCCCTTGCAGATTGTTGATACATTGGCCGCACGCTTTTCGATCTTTGCGATATGCGCGGTGCGCCGCGCGGCGACATGGGGCCTAGACAGCGCGCAGGCTTGACCGCTCGACAAGCGGCAAACCCTTGTGCGCGTGCGCTTTTCTGACGCCGGTCTTTGTGATGGCGAGTCACTGCAGGATCAATTTGACGGACGCGCGGCGGTTTGCTAGTTCACCAGAACTGTATGATTCCGTGCCGACGCTGCGGCTTCGAGCCGCCGAATGACCGAGCGCAGTTCTGTTCGCGCTGTGGCGGCAAGATCGTCGCACGCGATCACAATCGGAGAAAAGACCGAGAGCCTGATCGTCTTTACGTCATCGGCGGACGAAGCGGACCGGCGCGGCCCAAGACTCTTGTCACGTTGCTTGCTTCGCTGCTCGGCCTTCGGCGATGGCTGGTTGACGCAAGCGACCCGCACGACTCGCCGATCTTGGGCGCACCCGTCAGCGAGTACGCCAAGCGCGTTTACACACACAGGGGAACCGTCGGTATATCCAGACGAAGATCAGCCGGTCGATGTTTCTCAGCCACACCCGCGACGGGGACTTGCGGCTCAGGACGATCACCTGCTGACGCAGGACGATGTTTTCG
>Ga0074044_10000187_pt1 | contig 61871 bp, 57 predicted proteins | sample BogForMeECP23OM1_FD_94443 | JGI IMG/M metagenome (GOLD analysis project Ga0074044, IMG submission 94443) | Bog forest soil microbial communities from Calvert Island, British Columbia, Canada - Bog Forest MetaG ECP23OM1 | ecosystem: Environmental > Terrestrial > Soil > Wetlands ...
CACCATCTGCGCCAGCGCCCGAGTATGCTTCTCCGTCGTGCCGCAGCACCCGCCCACAATATTCAGCCAGCCATGGTTCACAAACTTCTCAAGCTGTGTCGCAAACGTCGAGGGCGTCTCCTCATACTGGCTTGTCTCCGGGTTGGGCAGCCCCGCATTGGGATAGCAGGACACGAACTCGCTCGTCAGCGCGCTCAGCGTCCGTATGTGATCCGTCATGAACTCCGGCCCGGTCGCGCAGTTCATCCCAAACGCAAGCGGGTGCGCGTGCTTCAGCGAAGCCCACATCGCTTCCACCGTCTGCCCCGCCAGCATCGTCCCCATCGGCTCAATCGTCACCGAAACGACGAAGGGAATCGCCGCCCCAATTTCTCGCCCCAATTTCTGAATCGCCAGAATCGCTGCCTTGATATTCCGCGTGTCCTGGCAGGTCTCCACCATCAACAGATCCGCTCCGCCATCAATCAGCGGTTTTGCCAGATCGTAATAATCCTGTTGCAGATGAGCAAAAGTAATCCCGCCTGTAACGGTGATTGCCTTTCGCGTGGGCCCCATCGAACCCGCAACGAACCGCGGTTTCCCTGGAGCCGAGTACTCGTCAGCGGCACGGCGCGCCAGCTTGGCAGCGCTCACCATCAACTCGTACGAATCGTCTGCAATTCCATAATCGATCAGGTCGCTCTTCGTTCCATTGAACGAATTCGTCTCGACTATGTCCGCTCCCGCCTCAAAATACTTCCGGTGAATATCCAGCACCACGTCCGGCCGCGTCCGCACCAGGTTCTCGTTACACCCCTCCAACGCCGCGCCGCCAAAATCCGCCGCCGTCAGCTCGCGTTGCTGCAGCATCGTACCCATCGCGCCATCCAGCACCAGGATGCGTTCCGCCAGCAGCTCCCGCAAAGCCTTCTCGGATTCCTGCAAGTTCCTCATGCGATCCTTCGCTACCTCGCCCCGCTCCATTCCAGCGGCCTTCCCCTGCGTGGGGTATCCTTCTATTTTACTTGGCCTCTCCCCAGAACCGTACCCTTTTCGCCTGCCTTTTCGCCCTCTCTTTGCTGCCGGATCCGCCCTCTCATGCCGCCTAATCCTCTGAAAATACGCCGAATCTGTCATTGACCACTCGTGAACATCTGGCCCCAAGGTCCTTGCCCCTTTGCTCTGCATTCTCTACCCTGAAGTACAGTGGCCAATAAAAGTATGTCTCCGAAACTTACAGTCTGTCTGCTCTCTCCGCACCCTCTGGTGCTTACCGAATTTGAACGCTTGCTCGGCAAGGCCTCGCAGTTCAAGGTCATCGCCAAGCAGCTTGAATCCACTCTGGCGCCCGATCTGCGCAACCTCGAACCTCCCAAGGCTCAGGTCTACGTAATTGATGCGCACGCCGCGCGACAGGCTACGGGGGCGCTCCTCACCAATATTCTCGAGCGCTATTCCGATGCCCGCCTGATTGTCGTTGGGGATTCCGTCAATGAAGCCAACGCCTATTCCTTGCTCCGTCTCGGCGTCAAGGGCATCCTCACTTACGCCGAAGCGCGCGACCAGCTTTCCCGGGCTCTGCCGCTTGTTTCCAATGGTGGCTTTTGGGTGCCGCGTTCCGTGCTCTCCGGCTTCGTGGATTCCATCCTCACCAGCCAGGGCCGGCGCCTGAAGACCGACACGGTCACCAATCTCAGCCGCCGCGAACAGGAAGTCCTCGATTCCTTGCTCGAAAATCTCTCAAACAAGGAAATCGCCAGCAAGCTCAACATCGCGGAGCGCACTGTGAAGTTTCACGTCTCCAATCTTCTGAATAAATTTGGCGTGCGCCGCCGCGCGGACCTGATCCTATTGACCTTCCAGCGTCGCTTGTCCCAAGCCTAACCAGCTCTTATTTTTCGTCTTGTGTAGTGGCCGACCTTCAGGTCGGTCTCTTGGGTTTGCCTTTGCCGTTCTAGCGGCCGCTTTCTGAGGCGGGCCGCCCTATCTCAATCCCCGAATTTATACCGGATGATGCACCACAACGCCTGCACTCCATCCTTCCACGTGATCTTCTTCCCCTCTTCGTACGTCCGCCCCGCATAACTGATCGGCACCTCGTACACGCGCCAATTGCCTTTGGCGATCTTCGCCGTGATCTCCGGCTCAAATCCGAACCGGTCGGACTTCACCTGTATCCCCTTCAACACCTCGCGGCGAAAGACCTTGTAGCACGTCTCCATGTCCGTCAGCTTCAGGTTTGTGGCTACATCCGAAAGCAGCGTCAGAAATTTGTTCGCCAGATAGTGCCAGAAATAATGCACGCGCTGCGGCCCGCCCAGGAACCGCGAACCAAATACCACGTCCGCGCGCCCGTCCAGAATCGGCTCCAGCAATTTCCCATAATCCCTCGGGTCGTATTCCAGGTCGGCGTCCTGCACCAGCACAATGTCCCCCGTGGCCTGCGCGAATCCCCGCCGCAATGCCGCGCCCTTGCCCTGATTCGCTCCCTGAAACAAAAAGCGCATCTCGCGGAGGTCAATCGCATCGCCGCCATCCGTCGCGGCCGCGTGGCTTTCCCCTTTTGCCTGCAATTCCGCCATACCCTGCAGGATTTCGCGCGTGCCGTCCTTCGAGAAGTCGTCAATCACCAGGATTTCCTTGCGCATCTCCGTTTCCTGCACGCGGCGCAGGATTTCGCAAATCGTATCCTTCTCGTTGTAAACGGGGATCACTACCGAAAGCTTGGCATCCAACAGCGCTGCGGGGTTCCGTCGTGGCGGTGGCATAGGCTTATCCAGATTGTAGCGGTGCTTCTCCCCGCCGTAAAGTTCTCTTGCCAATCCGGTTGCCGCCGGACAACGCGCAGTCTCCTTCGCGGCGACTCTTCTGTATGGTTAAATAGAATCCGCCAGCTTCGCGAATATGCCCACTTTTTACATTGAACAGTTTGGCTGCCGCGCCACGCAAGCGGATGGCGCCGCCATCGAACGCCAATTGCGCGAACAGGGCTGCCAGCTTGCCTCTGAGGCACACGCCGCCGACGTCGTCGTTCTCAACACTTGCACCGTAACCGCTGCGGCCGATACCCAGGCGCGCGACGCCATCCGCAAACTCCACGCCGCCAATCCTTCCACGCGCATCATCGTCACCGGCTGCTATGCCCAGCGCGCCCCCGAAGAAATTGCCGTTCTCCCCGGCGTTTCCTACGTCGTCGGCAATTCCCACAAGCCGCAGATTCCTTCGCTCGTGAATCTGATTCACGCCCGCATCACTCGGCACGTTCCATCCGAATTTCCGCCGCTACCCGTTCTGCCGGCGGGCATTCTTGCGCCCAAGGAGGCCACCGCCCGTATTCTCACTGGCGACATCTTCGATCTCACCGATGTTCTGGTTGCACCCGTCCTCGGCGGGGAAGGGAATCACACGCGCCCCACGCTGAAAATCCAGGATGGCTGCAACTCGCGCTGCTCCTTCTGCGTGATTCCTTTCGTCCGCGGGAAATCGCGCAGCTTGCCTCCGGAAAAAGTTATCTCCGAAATTCAGCGCCTCACCGAATCTGGTTACCGCGAAATCGTTCTCAGCGGCATCAATCTCGGCGCCTACGGCCGCGATCTTTCTCCCCACGTACATTTCCTCGAACTTCTTCAGCGCATCCTCGACGAAACTTCGCTCGAACGCCTTCGCGTCAGCTCCATCGAGCCGCTTGACGTCTCGCTCTCCCTTATCGAACTCATCGCTTCCACCGATCGCCTCGCGCCCCATTTCCACATGCCCTTGCAATCCGCTTCGGACTGCATCCTCGCCGCCATGCACCGCTGGTATCGCGCCGAGCACTACGCCCGCCGCGTCGAACTCATCCGCGAGCGTCTGCCCCACGCCGCCATCGGCGCCGATGTCATCACCGGCTTTCCTGGCGAAACCGAAGCCGATCACGCCGCCACGATTCGTTTCATCGCAGAGCACCCCTTCACCTATCTGCACGTCTTCTCCTATTCCCCGCGCCCTGGCACAAAAGCTGCATCTCTGCCCAACCAAGTTCCTGGTGGCATCATCAAGCGCCGGGCCCGCGAATTGCGCACCCTCGCGGAAACCAAATCCGCTGAATTTCGCGCCTCGCAAATCGGCCGTACCCTTCACGTGCTCACTCTGCGCCGCGACCCGCTTGACGTTCCTTCCGTCACTCCCGCGCTTTCCGAAAACTTTCTCTCCGTGCAAATCCCATTCGCGTTGCCGCCCAACGAACTTTTTCCGGCTTGCGTCACCCATTCCGAAGGCAAAAATCTTTGTGCTTTGCCGCTCGAGCCGCTGCTTGCCGTTCCAGAAACGAGCTGACTCACTCTCATGCGCATACTTGGTATCTCTACCATCGGCCGCGGCTCCGCAGTCACCCTTCTCGACGATAAGTCCATACTCTTCGCCATCGAGGAAGAAAAGCTCAATCGCCTCCAGGACTCCCTCGAAATCCCCCGCCTCGCCCTGGCTCGCTGCCTCCACGAAAATCAGTTGAAGCTCGCGGACTGCCGCGCCATCGCTCTTGCCGATCGCAGCGCTTCGTTCCACCATCCGCGCTCGCGCAAACGCGCCCAGCGCTCCCCCTTTGACGACCTTCTCCAGCCGCTTCTTCGTGGTGGTCCACGCCTCTCGCGCTTCGATCACCATCTCTGCCACGCCGCCAGCGCCTATTACACTTCGGGCTTCGATCGCGCCCTCATCCTCACCCTCGATCAGGGCGCCAATGCGCAATCCGGCCTGCTCGCTCTCGGGGATGGCGATGAAATTGAGCCGCTGCACTCCCTGAAGTTTCCCGATTCTCTGGGCTGGTTCTATTCCCGCGTCACGGAACTCGCCGGGCTCCGCTCGCGCCGCGATGAACACAAATTGCAGTGGCTCAGCAAGGATGGCGAACCGGAATTTCTCCCCGCCTTCCGCAAGCTCTTTACCTGGAAACCCACCGGCGCGCTCGCGTTAAACCGCCGCTACTTTGCCACCGGCCCTGATCATCGCGGCATTTTTTCACCGCAGTTCTATCGCGAACTCGGATTGTCTTCGCGCGGACATGCTCCCGGGCCCGTCCTGCGCGCCAATCTTGCCCGCAGCGCCCAGGATTTCCTCGAGGAAGTTGTTCTGCAACTCGCATCGAATTTCGCGGAGCGCACCAACGCCACGTCGCTCTGCCTGGCCGGCGGTATTTTCCTGAACGTGCTTCTCGTCCACGCGCTGGAAGCCCGCGGCCCCTTCGAGCGCGTTTACGTGCAGCCCGTTTCCGGCAACGCAGGCACGGCCCTCGGTGCCGCTTATCTCTCGCGCAAGAAAATCACCGGGCACTCCGGCCGCGCGCCGCTTTCCAGCCTCGCCGTCGGTTTGCACGCCAGTTCGCAGGAAATGAAAGCCGTGCTCGACAATTGCAAAATCTCCTACCGCTATCTTTCCGGCGAAGAGCAAACCGTCGAGGAGTCCGCGCGACTGCTGCTGCGCGACAAAATCGTTGCCTGGTGCCAGGGCCGCACGGAATTCGGCCACCGCGCACTCGGCAATCGCAGCCTGCTCGCTTCGCCCTTCTCCGAATACATCATCGAAAATGTCAACGAGTTCATCAAGCATCGCGAGGAATTTCATCCCTTCGCGCTTTCCGTTCCCGCCGAACGCGCCTCCGAGTATTTCGACGCCACCCCGAATTGCTGCTTCATGACCTCGCTCGCCACGCTCACCAATCCCGTCGGCGGCCTCGAGCGCTTCGCCTTCCACGGAAACCTGGTGCGTGTCCACACCGTCGAGCAGCATGCCAATCCCATCTTCTGGAAGCTGCTGCACAAATTTGGCGAAACCGCGCCCGCACCCATCTTGGTCAACACATCATTCAACCTTTTCGGCGAGCCCCTCGTCACCGACCCCCGCGGCGCCGTACGCAGCTTCTATTGCGCCGGCATTGATGCCCTCGCCCTCGGCCCTTTCCTTCTAGTGAAATAAGGGTGCGACATCATCGCATCAACTTCTGAATTGTTTTCTTGAATTTCCAGCGCCGGACGGCACTGGTTTTTCCCGCGCCCAACTATCCCTCGAAAATCACCTGCGCGTACGCCTGCTCCGCCGTATGCGTAATGCTTACCGCAATATTCTTCACGCCCAAAGCGTCGGCAATCTTTTTCGCCTCGCCTTTCAACGCCAGCGTCGGCCGCCCGCCCTTCACCCGCACCACTTCCACGTCCACCCAGCGCACCCCGTGGCTCCAGCCCGTTCCCAGCGCCTTCATCGCCGCTTCTTTCACCGCGAAGCGCCCCGCGTACCGCTCGTACTTGTTCTTGAACTGCTCGCAGTACGCCACCTCGTCCAGCGTGTATACGCGCCGCAGAAATCTCTCCCCCTGCGCCTCAACCACCGCCTGTATGCGCTTCACTTCCGCCACATCAATGCCAAGTCCTACGATCATTCCGCTGCCCATCCTCGACCCGATTATACTGTCATGACCATGCCGCCACGGAAATCATCCGCGAAGAAGCCTTCAAACGGCCAACGCGCTATGCAGCGTCCGCTGCGTCTCTCACCGCCCTGGGTTATGCACCGTTCTCGCGGCTTGCAGATTCTCCAACTCGCGCCTTTCCGCAAATTCCCCTGGCTCGTCCATGGATTCAGCACGCGCCCCGGCGGCGTCAGCCCACTCGAAGGCCAGCAAGTCCTCAATCTCGGTTTCATGGAATGGGACACGCGCGAAAACGTTGCCGAAAATCGCCGCTTACTGCAAGCCGCCCTGAGCGCCGAAGCTTTCACTCTCGCCCCGCTCAAGCAAATCCACTCCGACGCGATTCATCTGTTCAACGCTGCACCCGCGCACGCGTGCAAGGGCGACGCCTCCGCCACGAATCGCCCCGGCCTGCTTCTTGCCGTACAAACCGCCGATTGCGTTCCCATTCTTCTCGTGGATCCCAGAAAAAGCGCCGTCGCCGCCATTCATGCGGGCTGGAAGGGCACGCTCTCCCGCATCGCCGAAAAAGCTGTCGGCCGGATGCGCCTCGAATTCGGCAGCAAGCCCTCCGAGCTACTCGCCGCTCTCGGCCCTTCGATTGGCCCCTGCTGCTACGAAGTCGGCGCGGACTTCGTCACCAAATTCTCCGCGCAATTTGCGGATGCCTCCGAATACTTCGATGAACCGCGCACCGGCGACGAACCCAATCCTTTGCAATGGCTCAACATGGCGCCCCCGGGCCACCAGCCACCGCCACGCAATGTTCACCTCGATCTGCCCAAAGCCAATCGCGCGCAACTCCTCGCCGCAGGCCTGCGCCCAGAAAACATTTTCCTCAGCAGCCTCTGCACCGCTTGCCACACCGAGCTCTTCTTCAGCCACCGCCGCGAAACCGGCCTCACCGGCCGCCTCTTGTCGGTGATTGGGATTCGCAGTTGACCCGGATTTCCTAGAGAACGCAATATTGCCCTTACTTAAATGCACCACCAAGCTGTCATCCTGAAGAGCGCGCCGTTTGCGCACTGAAGGATCTCAACTGAAACGTTGCGCAGAACTCTTACGTTGAGGTCCTTCGGCGATCCTCATCGGATCGCCTCAGGATGACACTATTTTGGCGCACTGGATCGATGGATAGCCTGAGGCTGGTGAGAAAGTCCTGTTAACTAGGAAGAGTGCTTCGGTAGAATGGCGAGCGGGGAATTCTTGACCTCGATCAGCGCCAACTGTCCACACGCCGCCATCACATCGCGTCCGCGCGAATAGCGCACAAACGCCGGCACGCCGCGCTCCGTCAGAATCCGCCGGAACTCGTCGATCATTTCTTCGCTCGATTCCTTGTACGGCAACTCCCCTGGATTCCACGGAATCAAGTTCACCTTCACGCTCTTCAGCGGCGCCAGCAATCGCACCACGCGCCGCGCATCTTCCGCCGCATCATTCACGTCGCCTAACATCACGTACTCGAACGTCAAGTGCTCCCAACTCCGCAGCGGATATTCCCGGCAAGCCTCCATCAACACCTTCAGCGGATATTTTTTGTTGATGGGCATCAGCGCGTCGCGCTGCTCATCGTTCGACGCATTCAACGAAATCGCCAGCTTTGGCCGCACGTGTTCCTTCCTCAACCGCTCTATCCCCGGCACAATCCCGCTCGTCGAAAGCGTCACATGCTTTGGGGAAAGCCCCACGCCCTCTTTATCCAGCAGAATTCGCAGCGCCCCCATCACATTTTCAAAGTTCAGCAGCGGCTCGCCCTGCCCCATCAGCACCACATTTGTCCGCCCCGCCAACCCGCCCTCTTCCGCGTCGTCCACCGTGTCGCCCGCCATCTCGCCTTTATTCTTTTCGGGAGCCGCGCCCATTTCTTTCAGCGGCACCAGCACCTGCCCCAGAATTTCTCCCGCCGTCAAATTCCGGATCAGCCCCAACTGGGCCGTCAAGCAAAACTGGCAATCCACCGCGCAGCCCGCCTGCGTCGAAATACAAATTGTCTGCCGGCCCTCGCTCGGCATAAACACGGCTTCCACTGCCGCGTGTTTCTGCAGCGGCTGTCTTGTTCTTTTCTTCTCTGTGAACTCTGCGTCCTCTGCGATCTCTGCGTCAGAGCCTTTTCCTTCTCCCCCGAGCCCAAACAAATACCGCACCGATCCGTCCTTCGACAGATATCTCTTTCGCACCTCCGGCAAAGTGATCGTAGCCTCGCGCCCCAGCTTTTCCCGCAGTGCCCCCGGCAGATTCGTCATCCCCGCCACATCGAAGCGCCGCTCTGCATACAGCGCGTGGTAAATCTGCCCGCCGCGATACTCGGGCTCCCCCAGGCTCTTGCAGTAAGCCCGCAATTCCTCCCGCGATTTTCCAAGTAATTCCATCACTGCGTCGCCTTTCCTTCACCATTCTCTCATTAACAGGAACAAATCCACCCGCGGCTGCCCGCCTCTCGCTTTGCCGCTGTGAAATTACCGTAACTCCCTGCAAATAGAAGATTTATTTCATCTCTTCTCCATGCCTTACTCGCCACTCGCCTCTCTCTCCCCCATGTGCCACAATACTTTCATGGTCTCCAACGTCCGCGACATCCAGCGCCACGTTCTCTCCAACGGCCTCATTGTGATTACAGAGACCATGCAACACGTCCGCTCCGTTTCCGTGGGAATCTGGGTGCGCAACGGTTCTCGCCGCGAAGACGCCGACGAAAACGGCTTGGCCCATTTTTTGGAGCACATGGTCTTCAAGGGCACCGAGCGCCGCTCCGCCGAAGATATCGCCCGCGAAATGGATTCCGTCGGCGGGATGCTGGACGCCTTCACCTCCAAGGAGCAGATCTGCTTCAACGCCAAGGTGCTCGATGAGCATCTGCCCATCGCCTTCGACGTTCTCGCCGACCTCGTCCTTCGCCCCAAGATCGATTCCGACGACGTCAACAAGGAGCGCCAAGTCGTTCTCGAGGAAATCAAGATGGACATGGACAATCCCGAGTATCTGCTCCATGACATCTTCACGCGGGGTTTCTGGCCGGAACATTCCCTGGGCCGCCCCATACTCGGCACTCCGGAAACGGTGCGCAATTTTGACCGCGAAGCGCTGCTCCGCCGCTTCCAGAATTGGTTTGCGCCAGACCATATCATCGTTACGGCTGCTGGCAACATCACCCACGAACAGGTTCTGGATCTCGTCGAGAAGGAGTTTGGCCATTTGCCGGCCGCCGGTTCTGTCCAGGATGATCCTGCGCCTTCCACCAGCGCTCCCATCAATCTGGAGACTAAGCGCGATCTCGAGCAGGTTCACCTATGCATCGGCGTTCCTTCGCTGCCCTTGGCTCACGAGCGCCGCTTCGGCGTTGCCGTGTTGAATAATTTGCTCGGCGGCGGCATGTCCTCGCGCCTGTTCCAGAATATCCGCGAAAAGCAGGGCCTCGCCTACGCCGTCTTCAGCGAGATCACGCCCTATTCCGATGCCGGGATGCTAACTGTTTATGCGGGCACGGCCAAGGAAACCATCGGCAAGGTTCTGGACCTCACGGTCGCCGAATTTCGCGCCATGAAGGAATCGCCGGTCACCGACGAAGAACTCCTCCGCGCCAAGAACCACCTGAAAGGTTCGCTGATGCTCTCGCTGGAATCCACCAGCTCGCGCATGTCCAATCTGGCGCGCCAGGAACTCTATTTCCAGCGATTCTATTCGCTCGACGAGATTCTCCTGTCCATCGAAGCCGTCACGCGCGACGAAGTGCAGTCACTCGCCCGCGATTTCTTCCAGCCCGAGCGGGTCGCCGTCACCGTACTCGGCCCGCTCAACGGCTTCTCCGTCGATCGCGCCCGCCTCGCCTGTTAAGAACCTCGCCTGCCAGCTCGCACCTAATTCCCCGGAAACTCTTCACGCCACTTTGGTGTCCAATAAATGAGGTATTCTTCCCGTAACGCTATTCTTGCTGTCACTCGGCATTCAAACGGAGGAACACATGATCACACGAATCGGGCTGTGTCTCGCTACCTCAGCACTTTGCGGGCTATCTTGTGCACAGCCGCAGGATGTCCAGGTAAGCCGCTCGAACAAAACCGTTCAGGTCACCGCTAGCACGACCCTGCGAGTTGAGCCTGAAATTGCTCAGTTGCGATTTGGCTTCAAGAACTACGCAGCGACGCAACAGGCCGCCATCGATCAAAACGTCCAGGCGGCGAACAAGATTACCAAAGCCCTCTTGGGCAGTGGCGTTCCGAAGGAGGCAATCGAAACGGAAACGATCAGCATCGACCGCACGCGCGACACCCAGTATGGATCAGGCAGAAGCAACGTCCCGGAATTCGTAGCCGTGCAGGAGTGGAAAGTGGACGTTCCTGTCGCCAAAGCTGAGGATGGACTCAAGATCGCTATCCGCGCTGGGGCAAACATGGTTCAGGACGTAGAGTGGATCGTAAGCAATCCTGAAGAGTTATCAGCGAGAGCCAGTAGCGATGCGCTGCAAAAAGCGCGGGCCCTCGCCGAGCAGATGGCCAAGCAAATGGGCGCCAAACTCGGCGATTTGCTGTACATCAGCAATTCCGAGCCGGACAGATGGTCACGGTTCGGCCGTCCTGTCGGCGGCGATTTGGCTATGGCGCGCAAATTGGCTGCTCCCCCACCACCGCCTCCGCTGCCCCTTCATCTGTTTCCCGTTAAAGTGGAGCAGAGCGCGACGGTCACCGCCGTTTTCGCGATTGAATAAATGTCTTGCGCTGCCTGAAACCGTTGACGCGCACTCCCCGCTCTGCCATCATCTTCGAAGTTTCGCGTTTCGTTTTTCGAGTTTCGCTCTTCGGGGAGATTCTCCATCGGCTTGCGCGTTTCCATCCTCGCGTCCGGCAGTTCGGGCAACATCACGCTGCTCGAAACCGAACGCACCCGCATCCTCGTGGACGCCGGCCTGGGCAAGCGCGAAACCCTGGCCCGTCTGGCCGCCATCGAAAAAGATCTCGACCGCCTTGACGGCATTCTGATCACCCACGAACACACCGACCACTGCAACGGCCTGCCGCAAGCCCTCGGCCTTTGGAAAGCCCCGCTCTATGTCACGGAGCCGACGATGGAGGCGCTCCATCACATTCTTCCCGACACTTTCCGCAAACGGCTCAACGGCGTCGAGTCCATCCAGGCCGGCCAGAGCTTCTCGATTGGCGACATTGATGTCCACGCTTTTAGTATTCCGCACGATGCAGCCGACCCCGTGGCCTTCACTTTCCGGACCAACGGCAGCAAGGTCGCCATTTGCACGGATCTCGGTTACATGCCCAATCATGTCAAAGTTCACCTGCGCGGGACCGACTGCCTGGTCCTGGAATCCAATCACGACCTCGACATGCTGAAAGTCGGTCCGTACCCCTGGGTTGTGAAGCAGCGCGTGCTCTCTCGCACCGGCCACTTGTCCAACCACGCCGTAAGCGAATTCCTTGCGGACCCTGAAGGGTTCGACTCCCATACGCGCTATTTGGTCCTCGCCCACATGTCAGAGGAAAACAACAATCCCTACACGGCAACCATCTCCGCCACAGAAGCGCTCAGCCGGCGTCCCGCCGAACTCGCTTTCACCGGTGAGCTCCTTCTCGCCTCCCAGCACGTTCCGCTGAAGCCGCTCGAACTGTAGTCGCCATCGGTTTTGCGGCCGGGTCCTGCCATTAAATCTCTTTATACATTGCATGCAGTTTTCAGCGGCAGGCCCGGCCTCGGAACCCTTGACTTTGCGCGTAGATTGGCCAAAATGTTTCCCAATGTTCTCGCGGTGTTCAGGGCAAAACGCATTAGGACCTGCTGGACTTGCCGAGGAGCCGGCTGATTTCTGATTTTTCCTTGTACTCGGAAACCGTTCATTCATTCCGGTGCAGATACTAATTCGCTCTCGAAAGGAGCACACCATGCGCATTTCTTTTTATAAGCCATTATTTTTTGTGCTTATCCTCTTGCTGGTTCTCGGCGTCACGGGCATTTCCGCGCAAATCGGCACGACCTCTCTACATGGCACGGTTGTTGATAAGTCGCATGGCGCGGTCGGCGGCGCTAAAGTCACCCTGGTCAATCCGACGCAGGGTCTCGAACGCGACGCCACCACTCCGGCTAATGGTGAGTTTGAATTTCTTGCCCTTCCCCCGGGAACCTATGTACTGAGCGTGGAAAAAGACGGCTTCAACAAGTACGAGCAGAAAAATCTACAGCTCCTTGTGAACGTGCCTACTTCGGTGAATGTAACTCTTCAGGTCGGCTCTCTGAGCACCCGAGTTGAAGTTTCCGCACAGGCGGAAACCATCAATACTACCGACGCTTCGCTCGGCATCGCCTTCGGTGAAAATCAGGTCAAACAGCTTCCTCTCGAGAGCCGTAACGTCCCCGACCTCCTATCGCTTCAGCCCGGCGTCGTCTATACGGGCGACCGGCCCGACATTGATCTGGACAAAGACACGCGCGGGGGCTCGGTCAATGGTTCCCACAGTGATCAGAGCAACATCACGCTCGACGGGGTCTCCGTGAATGACAAAGGCGGGCATTCGTTCACCTCGGTTCTCCCCGTCACCCCTGATTCTGTTCAGGAGTTTCGCGTCACGACTACGAACTACGGCGCTGATGAAGGTGCCTCTTCCGCTGCTCAGGTGGCATTAGTCACCAAGAGCGGGACCAACAATTTTCATGGGTCTGCTTACGAATACAATCGCAACTCTCTTTTCAGCGCCAACGACTACTTCATCAAGGCCTCGCAACTCGCCAGCGACCTCCCGAATAAAGCTAACCAGCTCAATCGCAATATTTTCGGGGGTTCGGTGGGCGGCCCCATCAAGAAGGACCGCCTGTTTCTATTCCTGAACTACGAGGGATATCGCGATGCTGAATCCGTTAGCGCCCTTCGCACTGTTCCCACGGCAGCAATGCGCGATGGCGTCATCCAATATCTTTGCCAAACTAACCCCGACGGTTCCCCAAACACCACGCTTTGCCACGGCAACACTGTGCAAGGCAATAGTCTTGCTACCTACACGGCTCCGCCAGGGTACGAGGCGCTTTCACCGGGCGATATCACGGCCATGGACAGCACCAGCCTGGGTCCTCACGGTCCCGACCCTGCCGTACTTAGCTACATGGCCAAGTATCCCTTGCCCAATGATCAAACCACAGGCGACCTCGTCAATACTGCTGGTTATCGCTTCCGCGCTCCTACCGATACCACGAAGAATTGGTACATCGCGAAGCTCGACTACAACATCACGAGAGACGCCAAACAGCGGCTCTCCATCAGCGCCGCTCTCGCAAATGAGAGTTCTGCCAGCGCGCCATTTCTGCCGGGTGGTGCTCCCGAGGAGAACATTGTTAACTACAACAAAGGCATCATCGCCGGCTATTCGGCGGTACTCTCCCCCTCGCTCGTCAACAATTTCCGCTACGGCTTTGTCCGCGAAAGCCTCGGCACCATCGGTGATTCCAACCAGGCCTGGAACTATCTTCTGGCTTTCGATCAGGGCATTACGTACTCCTCTTCCTTTCAACGTCCCATCCACAATTTCACCGACGATGTTTCGTGGATGAGGGGCAAACACACGTTTCAGTTTGGCGTTCAGATCGGTATTCTTCGCAGCCCCTCGAGCAACACCAATAATTCCTTCAGCAGCGGCACGGCGAATCCTGATTGGCTCTTCAACTCGGGCCTCTCAACGACTTCTGCCTCGCCGCTGAACCCCGCAAACAATGGCTATCCAGGAGTGGACTCAAGTTTCGTCAGCAATTATGACTATCCCATGACCTCACTGCTGGGGATGGTCACCCTGGTCAACGCCTACTACAACTATGGCCGCGATGGAAGTGCGCTCCCTCAAGGGGCTCCCGTCACGCGCAATTTTGGCGAGGACTCGTACGAGATGTATGCACAAGACACCTGGAAGGTGAAGCCCACGCTCACGGTAACGCTGGGCCTCCGCTATTCGCTTTTCTCCCCGCCTTGGGAGGTCAATGGCCTTCAGGTAGCTCCCACCTTGAGTCTGAACTCGTGGTTCAATGAGCGCGCCAGCGGCATGCTAGAGGGAACTCCCTCCAGCGCCGCTCCTCTCATTAGCTACAATTGGGCAGGGCCTGCCAACGGTAAAGCGGGTTTCTACAACTGGGACTATCACAACTTTGCTCCACGCGTTGCGCTGGCTTGGGCACCGGATGCTTCCTCGGGACTACTCGGCGCACTTTTTGGCGGCAAAGGGCAAACCAGCATCCGTGCGGGATTTGGTATCGTTTATGACCGCGTGGGCGAGAGCCTTGCCGACACGTTTGATCAGAATGGCTCGTTTGGACTTTCCACTCAATTGACGAATCCTTCCGATATTCAGACTTCTCTGACCGCCCCGCGGATCACATCCATGAATACGATTCCCACCACCGATTACGCTGGGAATCAGATCTTTATTCCGGCGCCTCAAGGGACCTACCCCGTAACGTTCCCAAGCAACCTGAACACCGGAGGTTCCGCGATAACTTGGGGTGTGGATGACACACTGAAGACGCCCTACTCCTACACCATCGATCTCGCGGTCAGTCGAGAGCTCCGCTCTGGGTTTTCGCTGGATGTTGCGTATGTGGGCCGTCTCTCCCACAGGCTCCTGGCGCAGGATGACATGGCCATGCCTCTAGATATCTACGACAAAAAGGCAGGCATCGATTATTTCGCCGCGGAAGCGGCGCTTGCCAAGCTCTTCCGGCCGCAACTCAATGCCGGCAGCACCACGGCAACGCTTTCCTTCAATCCCAACCAACTTCCGGCAAACGTGCAGCAGTTTTGGATGGACGAGATACAAACTCTGCAACCGAAGGGCGCGTACACCTTGAGCGGTTGCACCGGCACAGACGCCAGTGGCAATCCGATCCTGATTCCGACCACCAACCCAGTAGTTGCCGCCTTTGATCTTTTCTGCAGCACTCGCTTCAACGATTCGCTGGCTCTTTACAATCTCGATTCCTACGGGATCCCCGATTACTACAATTCCAATGTTTCCTATTTCCCCACAACCGGCCAGTACACATATTACAGTCCACAATACAGCTCGCTCTATGCGTGGCGCTCCATGGCCAATGCCAACTACAACGCCATGCAAGTGACCCTTCGGCACCGCATGATGAATGGAGTGCAATTCGACTTCAACTACACTTTTTCCAAATCCATCGATCTGGCTTCCGATGCCGAGCGCATCGGTCCGGCCAGTTATACCAGCAGCCTGAACAACATCATCATCAACGCGTGGAATCCCAACCAGGAACGGGGCGTCTCCTCGTACGATGCCACTCACCAGTTCAACGCCAACTGGCTAGTCGAGTTGCCATTCGGGCGCGGCCGCGCACTCGGCCGGAATTCCAACCGGCTACTTGACGCGGTCATTGGCGGTTGGCAAGTGTCCGGCCTCTTCCGCTGGACCAGCGGTTTCCCCGTCAATGTGGACAATGGCTATAGCAATTTCCCGACGAACTTCGAGCAGGAGGGTAACGCCGATCTGATTGCTCCGGTGAAGACCGGCGCCTACTTCAATACGGGCACGCCCAACATCTTCGCGAATGGGCCTGCCGCCATTAACTCCTTCGCTCCGGCATACGCGGGCGAATCTGGCCAGCGCAACGTCATCCGAGGGGATGGCTTCTTTGGCATTGATCTGGGCGTTTCCAAGCGCTGGACCATGCCCTGGAAGGAATCGCACAGCCTGCAGTTCCGTTGGGAGACGTTTAACCTTACAAACTCGGTACGTTTCGACGTTCAGTCCAGCCTGCTCTCCTCGGCCCTAACTCTTGGCAGCGGTGGTAGCTTCGGAGACTATTCTGGTTTGCTTACCAACCCGCGCATCATGCAGTTCGCGTTGCGCTACGAATTCTAACCTCGACGAAATGATCGCAGGCTCCGGGAGCGCAAGCTTCCGGAGCTATTTTGCCTTGCGAGTTTTTGCCGTCCTCTTTTCTCAGAGGCATCTGCTCTTGAATTCGTGATGCATTGCATCGATTGTTCCGCGCAGCTATTCGTTGACACCCAACCCCTTTTTCTCGTACCGTGGGAAGGCTTGATAGAGGTGCGGCGGCCATCAGTAGCCACGTGCGTTTTTCCGAATCAGCTTCGGGCACGCGGGCGAAAGGGGCCTTCCGTTTTCGCCGCCGAAATCGCTGCTGTTGCTGAAATAGTAGCGGTTGGGGACTTGGCCTAAGGCCAGGTCACTGTCATCCGGAAATCGGGTGGAGCGCTATCGAGAGGCAGCAGCCCGAGCACATCCTCGCGCTTTCTTCCTTTCCCTTCGCTCCTTCCAGATAAAATTGGGTTGGCATGAAACTGTTTGAACTGACGCGCGCGCTCGTTGATATCGATTCCACCACCGGCCATGAGAAAGCGGTCGTGGATTATCTTTTCGCGCATCTTTCGCCGTTGGCCGCCCGCCACAACACCTGCATCGAGCGCATTAACGCCGCGCCCGGCCGCGATAATCTCTTCGTCACTTTTGGCGAGCCCATCGTCACGCTTTCCACGCACATGGACACGGTGCCGCCGTTCTTTCCTTCGCGCGAAGATGCCACGCACATTCACGGCCGGGGAGCTTGCGACGCCAAGGGCATTATCGCCGCGATGGTCGCCGCTGCTGATTCTTTGCTGGACGGCGGCACGCGCAACTTTGCGCTGCTCTTCGTTGTGGGGGAGGAGCGCAACAGCATCGGCGCCAAAACTGCCGCCGCCTCTCCGCGAGGCTCGCGCTTCCTTATCAATGGCGAGCCAACGGAGAATCGCCTCGCCGTCGGCTGCAAAGGCGCTCTTCGTTACGAACTCACCGCGCGCGGCAAGCTCGCGCACTCCGCCTATCCGGAGCTCGGCCACTCCGCCATCCACGCGTTGCTTGATGCACTGGCCGAAATTCGCGCGATTCCTTTGCCAGGCGATCCCACTCTTGGCCAGGCTACTCTTAACGTCGGCACGCTTTCCGGTGGGCGCGCCCCCAATGTAGTTGCCGATGAAGCCCGCGCCGAAATCATGTTTCGTCTGGTCGGCGAACCCAGTCTGCTGCGCGCGCAAGTAGCAGGTGCAGCCTCCGCAAGCAACATCGAGGCCCGCGAGGTTTTGTATTTTCCCGCGGTTCATCTGGCTCCGCTCGATGGATTGTCCACCACCGTCGTGGCTTTCACCACGGACATTCCTTCGTTCAATGGCGCCTGGGGCCAGCCATTTCTCATCGGCCCCGGCAGCATTCATGTGGCGCACACCGCTGAAGAGCGCATCTCGAAAGCGGAGTTGACCGCCGCCGTGGAAATTTACGCGCGCATGGTTCGCCAGCTTCTCACCACCGGAGCAACACCCTTATGAACATTCCCCTTGCAATCATCGGCACCGGCAAAATGGGCAGCCTGGTCGAGACACTTGCCCCCACTCACGGTTTTGAAGTGTGCGCGCGATTTGACATTGAGAACATCGCCACGCTTTCCCGCGAATCCCTGAATGACGCCGCAGTCGCCATCGAATTCACCGCGCCTGCCGTTGCGCCCGAAAATCTTTGCCGCCTGGCCGTGCTTGGCGTGAATACCGTGTGCGGCACAACCGGCTGGTACGAGCACCTTCCGGAAGTGCGCCGCGCCGTCGCATCCGCGGGCAGCGCCCTGGTCTACGCCCCGAATTTTTCCATCGGGGTCAATCTGTTCATCGAGACCGTCGCGCGCGCCGCCTCCCTCTTCGCGCAACATCCCGAATACGAAGCCTGGGGCTGGGAGATTCATCATTCCGCGAAGAAAGATGCGCCCTCCGGCACGCTGAAAAGAATTGCCGAAGAAATACGCGCCGCGGGATTCGCCGGCTCGCTCACGCTCAGCGCCAATCGCGCGGGTGCGCACACTGGCACGCACGAAATCGGGTTCGATTCGACGGCGGACACCATCACGCTGCGGCACACCGCGCGCAGCCGCGAAGGGTTTGCCCACGGCGCGCTGCTGGCGGCGCGCTGGATCGTGGGGAAAAAGGGCGTGTTCGAGTTTCGCGAAATCCTGAACGAACTCGGCCGCTCAAGTGCGTCATCCGCGTCGCCGTAGTCGCGCTGCGCTGCACAAGTTTTTTTGAGAGGACTTTTCGAGAAGTTGCGGAATTTTGATTCAGACCTGGAGGATCACACCATGTTTACCGGAACTGGCACTGCGCTCGTTACTCCGTTTCGGCGCGATGGTTCGCTCGACGAATCCACGCTGCGGGCGCTGGTCAAGCGCCAGATTGCCGCGGGCATCAACTTCCTCGTGCCCTGCGGCACCACCGGCGAAAGCCCCACGCTCACTCATCAGGAGCATTTGCGCGTCGTCGAAATCGCCGTGGAACTTGCCAAGGGCAAGGTACCGGTTCTCGCCGGCGCGGGCGGCTACAACACGCACGAAGTGATTACTCTGGCGCGCGAACTTGCGGATCTTGGCGCCAACGGCATACTTTCCGTCACGCCGTATTACAACAAGCCCACGCAGGATGGCCTCTACCAGCATTTCCGCGCCATCGCCGAAGCCGTCAGCCTGCCCATCATTCTTTACAGCGTGCAGGGCCGCACCGGCGTCAACATCGAACCCGCCACGGTCGCGCGCCTCTCCCAAATCGAAAACATCATCGGCATCAAGGAAGCGTCCGGAAACATTTCGCAGATGGCCACGATCCTGAATTCCGTGCCCGAGGATTTCCTGGTATTTTCCGGCGACGACGCCATCACGCTTCCCTTGCTTGCGCTGGGTGGGCGCGGCGTCATCTCCGTCGCTTCCAATGAAATTCCCGCAGAGATGGCCCGACTCACTCGGCTCGCATTGGCCGGCGATTTTGATGGCGCGCGGCAAATCCACCGGCACTTTCTGCCGTTGATGGAGATCAATTTCGTCGAGTCCAATCCCATTCCGGTGAAAGCGGCGCTCGCCGAAATGGGCTTGCTGGAAGCAGTGTGGCGCTTGCCATTGGTGCCTCCAAAGCCGGAGAATCGTGCGCGCATTCGCGCCGTTCTGGAAACTCTGAATCTCCTCGGACGAATTCATGCTGCCGCCACAAATTGAAGCGCTGTTCGACGCTCCGCCCGCCGCTTATACCGCGGTGCATTTCGCGCTCTTCGATGAATTTAAAGCGGCGCTCAATCGCGGCGAAATTCGTGCCGCGGAGCCTGACCCATCATCGCCAACCGGATGGCGCGTCAATCCCTGGGTGAAGAAAGGCATTCTGCTCGGTTTTCGCATGGGCGCGATTGTGGACATGTCCGTTGACGCGCGCCGCCAACCATTTTTCGATAAGTCCACTTATCCCGTGCACGCCATTTCCGCCGATGACGGCATCCGCATCGTTCCCGGCGGCTCCAGCATTCGCGATGGCGCGCACATCGCGCGCGGCGTCATCTGTATGCCACCAATGTTCGTAAACGTGGGTGCGTACGTCGGCGAAAACACGCTAATCGATTCGCACGCCCTGGTCGGCTCCTGCGCGCAAGTGGGCCACAACTGCCACATTTCCGCTGCGGCGCAGATTGGCGGCGTGCTCGAACCCATCGGCGCGCTGCCCGTGATTATCGAAGATGATGTGTTGGTTGGCGGGAATTGTGGCGTTTACGAAGGCACTATCGTGAAGCGACGCGCAGTGCTGGGCACGGGCACGATCCTAAACCGCTCGATCCCCGTGTACGATCTGGTGCGCGACGCTGTTTATTCCGCCAGGGATGATCAGCCGCTCGTCATTCCCGAAGATGCCGTAGTCGTTCCCGGGTCCCGCGCCATCTCGCATCCCGCCGCGACCAAGTGGGGCCTCTCCCTGCAAGCCGCTGTCATCGTGAAATACCGCGACGCCAAAACCGGGACTCGCGTCCAGCTCGAAGATTTGCTGCGCTAGCCCGCCGCGAGCCAGACCGCAGTCTAATTCCCATACGAATCGCCAGGGGCGTGCGAAATGCCTTATCATTGGAGTGGATTCGTTGGGAGATGCTCACGTGATTCCACGCTATACACGCGCAGAGATGGGGCGGGTTTGGAGCGACGAAAACCGCTTCCAGAAATGGCTGGACGTCGAACTGGCCGCCGCCGACACGCTGGCCGAGGCCGGCCTGGTGCCCAAGGAAGCTGCCGCGATTTTGCGGGCGCGCGCCAAGGTGGATGTGGCGCGCGTCAACGAACTGGAGGCGCGCGTCAAGCATGACGTGATCGCCTTCACCATGGCCGTCGGCGAATCCATCGGCGATCCGGTGGCCGCGCGCTGGCTGCACTACGGCATGACCTCTAACGACGTGGTGGACACGGCACAGGCGCTGCTGGTGCGCGACGCTTCGCGGATCATCGAGCGCGACCTTGTCCTGTTCGCCGAAGTCCTGGATTTGCGCGCGCACGAATTTCAGCACACCCCGCAGATTGGCCGCACGCACGGCGTACATGCGGAGCCCATCACGTTCGGCCTGAAGATCGCCAACTGGTTCGCGGAAAACCAGCGCAACATTTCGCGTTTTCGCGAAGCCGCTCATGGGATGGAGCACGGGAAGATTTCCGGTGCGGTGGGCAACGCTTCGCACCTGGGCCCAGAGATCGAAGAGAAAATCTGCAAGCGGCTGGGCCTGGAAGTGACGCGCATCGCTACGCAAGTGATTCAGCGCGACCGCCACGCGCATTACCACAGCGCGCTGGCGCTGATTGCCGCGACGCTGGAAAAGATCGCCCTTGAGATTCGCCATTTGCAACGGACCGAAGTCCGCGAGGCGGAGGAATTCTTCGGCGGCGAGCAGCGGGGCAGCTCCGCGATGCCGCACAAGCGTAATCCGGTGACGTGCGAGCAGATATGCGGACTGGCGCGGCTGGTGCGCAGCAATATGCTGGCGGGCTTTGAGAACGTGGCGCTGTGGCACGAGCGCGATATTTCGCACAGCAGCGTCGAGCGCATTATCCTGCCCGACTCGACCATTCTGGTGGACTACATGCTCGCCAGGATGACCGCCATCGTCAGCCAGATGCGCGTCTTCCCGCAACGCATGATGCGCAACCTGGAATCCACGCACGGGCTGGTCTTTTCCGGGCAGTTGCTGCAGGACCTGGTGGAAAAGGGCATGCCGCGCGACGACGCCTACAAAGCTGTGCAGGAAAATGCCATGGCGGCGTGGGAAGCGGAGAGCAGCTTCCGCGACAGCGTAGCGAAAGATGCGCGCATCACGAAGTACCTCAGCCCGACGGAGTTGGAACACACGTTTGATTTGCAGCGGCAATTGCGCTATGTGGACGATTTGTTTGAGCGCGTGTTTGGGGCGCATCCGGCGGGCGAAAAGGGAATTGCGAATAAGGCGTGAGGGGGCGTCCGGGGGAAGGGTTTGTTGAGCAATCTCCCGCGAGGCAATTCTACGCATCATGCAAGCAGCATAGCCACCTGTCATCCTGAGACGCGCGTTGTTTGCGCGCCGAAGGATCTCAACTTACACGACCGCGCACAATTATGACGTTGAGGTCCTTCGGCGATCCTCATCGGATCGCCTCACGATGACGGGACCGGAATAACAAATGGCTTTCGGCACGACTGAAGTCGTGCCCTGACGTTTTCGGAAAAATCTGCCGCGAAAACAAAAGAGCTCCCGGTTGAGCGGGAGCTCTTCGTTCTTGCCTCTTCTGAGCCGGCAAAAAGCAGGCGCAGCTGCGGAGGCGGAAACTATTCGACGCGCTGCACGTAGCGCGCTTCAGAGGTGTCCACGCGAATCCTATCACCTTCGTTCACAAAAGGGGGAACGTTCACAATCAGCCCGGTTTCCAGCGTTGCCGGTTTCATCACCGCGCTGGCCGTGGCTTTTTGCAAGGTGGGCTCGGTCTGGATCACCTTCATGTCCATGGTGTCCGGCAGGTCCACGCCGATGGCCTTTTCGTCGTGGAACTCGATCTTCACAATGGTGTTGGGAATCAGGTAGTACACGGCCTCGCCAAGCTCTTCCTTGGTCATCTGCATCTGCTCGTAGGTTTTCGTGTTCATGAAGTGGTAATCGTCGCCCTCGTGGTAGAGAAATTCGAATTCGACCTCGTCCAGGATGGCGCGGTCCACGAATTCTTCCGCGCGGAAGCGGTACTCGATAATCGCGCCGGTGCGCAGGTTCTTCATGCGCGTCTGCATGGAGCCGCGCTTGTTGCCCGGGGTGCGGTGTTCCGTGGTGAACACGGTAAAAAGGTCGCCGCCATGCTGGATCACCATGCCGGGGCGAAGCTGTGTGGCTTTAACGCTGCTCATAAGTGAATGCGGCACCGGAGCGGCCGGGCCGGAAACTCCTCTTCAGATTAGGGACATTTCGGAAATTCCAAACGGCCCCCGAAGGAACGGCGCGTGGAATGACACGAGGCACATCGGGATGAAAGGCGATCCCTCTGCGGAAAACCAGTATAAACGGGGCTGAGCGATGCGGTCAATCCAGGCGGCGCGGGGCGCACTCCAGTTCCCGATTTTCCGACTCACCTAGACCTGGCGGGGTGGTTCACCATTTTGTTGCCCATTCTGGCGGAGGTAGGGGCTCAGGCTTAGACTGGTTTAAATCGATGAGTAGGGCTTCAGCCAGACTTCCATTTTCTCTAATGGATGCAGCGAATACCTTGCCATCCCTGGCGAATACCAGTCTTCCTTGCTGGTCCCAATCCGCCCAACTGGCGCGCGCTATCTCCGTCATAAGAGGCCGATTCACGTGCCGCATTGCAAACTCCTCAGAATAGTCCAAGTGCTGAATGGACCGTGTTAGTCGGATTACATGTGTCCGGCCAGGGCCAACCTTTTCGCGAACCTCGGGCTGCACGGTGTGAAACATTTCAGGATAACCACAATTCTCGATTTTCCAAGCATCCTTCAGTTTCCACCCATCGCGTTCCAGCCGCTGTGAATAGATGGGGTCATCTTCACCACGAGCCTTCTTGTTCGGAAGTACTAACAATCCGTGAGGCTTGTGTTTTTCGTGTGGTTTTGCGACTGCGGGTTTATGATTCAGGAGAACAATTCTCCCATTCTTGAATAACCCGCCACCGTGCCAGCAATCCCCTTTGGGCCAAAGAGCCAGTGCCGTCAGGAACGGGGGCTTGCTGATTGCTGTCCATGCGTAGGTATACTCAGTATCCTTCTTGCTTCGGGCCGAGATTTTTTGCGCAAAGTAGATTAGGAGCGAACCGTTTGGCGACAAATCGGAGCGTCGCTCGTAAATTCTCCCGTTGAACCATTGGCCTGGTTCGAACACGTCTGTCTTTGTATTCCATTTTATGAGTTGCACCCATTTCGAGGGACCACGACGAAAAATCACTGCGATGGAAGACCTTCTCGCAAAAATCATAAAGAGGCGAGCGGGAACCGGTCCTTTTTTGCCTTTCTGTGTGACCCTAGTATTCTGCATGGCGAATTCCTACAAGAATAGCATCCGGGGCGCGCTGCGGATCGTCGAGTATCTGCCCTCTAATTGACTCCAATGCCCAAGTATCGGATGCGGTTACTCTTTTGCGTAGGCAGCGCGAGTCTTGGCACCTTCGGCCATGATTTTTTCGATTTCGTCGGGGTCGCGGGGGAGGCGCTGGCTTAGGAGTTCGTAGCCGGAGTCGGTGACCAGCACGTCATCCTCGATGCGCACGCCGAGATTTTCTTCAGGAATGTAGATGCCGGGCTCCATGGTGACGATCATGCCCGGCGCGAGTGGCTTGCAGCCCTCCAGGCCGGGATCGTGGACGTTCAGACCGATTGAGTGGCCCAAGCCATGGATGAAATACTGGCCCAGTCGTTTGCCGTGTAAATCCTTGCCGTGCGTGTTGATGTAGTTGTAGGCGATCGCGTACAGCGTACCTTTTTTATCGCGCTTTTCCCGGCAGCCCAGGCTGGCGCCCGGCCGGATGGCGGCCATCGCAGCGTTTTGCGCGGCCAGGACGATTTCATAAATTTCGCGCTGGCGCGGGGTGAACTTGCCGTTAGCGGGAACGGTGCGCGTGATATCCGCGGCGTAGCCGGCGTATTGCGCGGCCACGTCCATCAGCACGACGTCGCCGTCTTCGATTTTGCGGGAAAGCTTGTCGTAGTGCAGCGCCGTGGAGTTGATGCCCGTGCCGACGATGGGCGCGTAAGCTTCCGCTTCCGAGCCGCCCATGGCGTGAACGTACTCCATTTTCGCCGCCACCTGATACTCGAAGAGGCCCGGCCGTATCATTTTCATGGCCGCGAACTGGGCATCGAGCGAGAGATCAATGGCCTGGCGCAACAAGGAAATTTCCGTGGGAGATTTGACGGCGCGCAGGTCGGTGATGTTTGTGCGAATGTCTTTGATGTTGGCCTGGGGCACGGCGAGCTTCAGCCAATCCACCGTTTCTTTCTCGTGCGGGTAGTCGCCATTTTCGTGTTCGTAGGGAAGCACGGTGTAAAACGAGGGATAGACTTTGGCGAGCCGTTCGACCGTGGCGCGCAACTCCGGATACGGCTTAACCAGCGCGAAGCCAGTGCGCGCTTCAATTCCGGGATCAGTGGGCGACATGAGCACGCCAACCCATTTTTCTCTCTCTGGATTCTTGGGTTGAAGGAAGAAGATTTCGCGCGGCCCTTCCCAGTCGTCCTTTTTGGCGCTGCTGCCTGCGGGCGGCAGAAGGAGCAGCGCGGCTCCTGGTTCGTTGTGGCCGGTGAGGTAATAGAAATTCTCATCCTGGGCGAAAATGTAGGTTTGCGCGTCCTCTTCGTGCCCGGTCAAGCCGAGCAGCACGATGGGGCCGTCAATGTGGGAAGCGAGTTTCGCGCGGCGTTCGGCATAGACGGAATTGGGTTCGCGCTCGCGCCGCTGCTGCGCCGCGGCGGGAAGCAAGGTGCAGCATGCCACCAAGAACAACGCGCTCGCGCGCCAGGCCCACCTTGGTCCATTCGCACACACCAAATCCATTCGCAAACGACGAGACACACCACTCATTCGGCCACCTCAGAGTCCCCCAGGGCAATGTCGAGGGAACTTAAAATTGTAGCCGAAAAGTGTGCGGGCTGTGAAACGCGAGGCAGCGCAGGTAGCCAGTTAGTTTCCCGTTTGCGCCTCTGCCCAACTGGACCAAAGGATGGTGCAGGCACGGAGCGAACGTGGTACGTTTTGCTCACGGCTGGTGAAGAACATGAACAGTCAAAGAACCAATAAGTTCCGCATCGATTGGGTATTTGCCGTCTTCGTTCTGTTTGCGGCTTCCGCGGTGGTTGCCACCAACTCGGAGGCGGGCCAAAAGAAAGAACCATCGTTCGACCGCGTACAGATTGAGGCGCTGGATCCTGACGCCTGGAATGGCGTGGTTTTCCAGGCGAAAGCATTTGGGCAGCCGTCGAACTTCGCGTTGCGTTTTGGAACTTTCAGCGTCAATTCGTTTGTGGACGGGCCAGCCATTTTTGACGAAGTGCGGGAAGTCGGCCCTCATGCGCCAGACGCTTCCTATTGCCGGCTCGCTTGGCAAGTGCGGCCGCGGAATTCGCTGGTAACGCTGGAATGGTCGCGCATAGATGAAATGACGGTGGTGGGGCGCGTCACGGCGCTGCCGGATTTTCAAATTGTACTGGAGACTTACATCCCCTTTGCGCCGACAAATGCGTGGGGTTTACCGGGAGTGTACTCGCTGGCGGAGCAAAAACCGGCGATCTCCGGGCGCTATTACTTCGACGGCGTTTTTGGGGTGGCGAGCCAGTTCTTCGTGCAGGTGGATCGGCCGGCAATTGGGCGCGGCACGTATCCTTCGCTGGACAATTTACGCGACACAATGAAGGGCGCGGGCGTGCTGGTGGATTCCTTGGACAGCGACGCTTCCCGAAACGCCGCCGGACTGCAATTCACGAGCGGAGATTCGCATACAGCCCACTTCGTCGCCATCTTGGGCTGGGACAAGGAGGTGTTAGCCCAACGGGCAGAAGTACTCCTCACTCCAGGTAAGATTGACGCCATCCTCAAGGAAAAGTCGGAAGCCTATGCAAACCGGCGGCCAACCGCTCACGGCCTGTTTGAAAATGCTTCTGAGATCATCGGCAACAATATGTTTTGGAACACCCTTTATGCTCCTCGTATCGATGCGACTTTTCCCAGCATCAGCCGGAAGTGGGCACACGGGGCGGGTTGGGTGCTGGGCGAATGGGACGGCTTCTTCGGCTCTCTGCTGACCAGCCTGGAAGACAAGGAACAAAGCTGGGCGACGGTCCGCGCCGTTTTGTCCGCGCAGACGCCCACCGGGCTCGTGCCCAATGGGCCTGGGGGCGGGCCCATTACGCCGGACCGTTCGCAGCCACCTGTCGGCTCGTATTGCGTGTGGAAACTTTATCAGCGGCATCCGGATTTGGCGGAGTTGCAATGGGCTTATCCACGGCTGAAGCGGTGGCACGAGTGGTGGTTTAAGGACCGCGGTGACGGGCAAGCCTGGCGTGACGGGAATCATGATGGATTGCTCGAGTGGGGCAGCAATCGCGGCGCTTCGGAATCGAGTGGCGGGCGCGGTTTTCCCATCCATGCGAAATGGGAATCGGGAATGGACGACAATCCTATGTGGGATGACGTGCACTACGATCCGAAAACTTACACGATGGATTTGGACGATGTGGGGCTGAACTCGCTTTACGCGTTGGATGCGGAGAGCCTTGCGGCGCTCGCGGAAATCTTGGGGCTGGCCGAGGACCGGAAGGAGTTCCTGGCCGATTATGAGCGGATCAAGCAGGTGGTTCGCGAAAGGCTTTGGAACGACCAGGACGGCGTCTATGAAAACCGGTTCTGGAACGGGGCGTTTTCAAAACGGCTTTCACCGTCGAATTTCTATCCGATGCTTGCAGGCATCGCCACTCCCGAACAGGCCGGGAGGATGGTGCGCGAGCACCTGCTGAATCCCAAGGAATTCTGGGGCGAGTATGTGATCCCAACAACGCCTCGCGATGACCCCGCGTTTTCCGACCAATATTACTGGCGGGGCAGTATTTGGGGCCCGACGAACTATTTGGTGTACCACGCGATTGACCGGTATGGATACGACCAGGTCGCAATGGATTTTGCGGTGAAGAGTTACGCGCTGTTTCAGAGCGATTGGAAGACCAACCAGCATGACGATGAGCTGTATCACGCGTGGGGCGGTTCCGGGGGCGGCGATCTTCACTACACTTGGGGCGCGCTGCTGTGCCTGATTCCGCTGGAACAAATGCTGGATGTGAATCCTTGGAGCGGACTGAGGTTTGGCGCGTGGAATCCTGCCGCGGACGGAGATTTTCACGGAACTCGATGGAACGGGCATAGTTATGACGTCAGCGTTGGCCCACGCCAGACGGTGCTGCTGCGCGATGGGCAGGAGCGCTTTCGCGCTGACGCCGGCATCGTGGTGCGTGACTATAACATCTCCACCTCGAGTGTTTCCGCGCAGGTTAACAGCGAACGCGGTTTCCAGTGGACTACACGCGAGTTTGCAGACGGAATGCTGACCCTGAGCATGGATGGGCGAAGCGTGAAAAAGATCAAAGTAGCCAGCGGAAGCGCCAGCTTTGCCATACCGCGAGGAGAACATGCGATTGAGATCACCCGCGAATGACTTTCAGGGAAACTCTGAAGAAGCCGGATCATCGGCAGCAGGCCCATTGCTGCCGCGCTGGACGGAGGCAGGTAGGCAAGGAGCGAAAAAGACGAGGAGTCAATAGCGGGGAAGGCTGAACAGATTGCCAGTACCGCTCTGGGCAACTGCGCGGCATTGCGGCATGGAATCGGGCTAGGATAGAGGTAACGGCCAACTCAGCCAGGGAGGCACAGTGGAACGCGAACGTCGCCGCACGCCCAGGTATGTGTTTTTTGCCAGCGCCGAACTTTTTGAAGAAAAGTCCGAAGTGCGCGTAGCTTCCCGCGTCAGCGAATTGAGCCTGTACGGGTGTTACCTGGACATGATGAATCCTTTCCCCAAGGACACCACGGTGCTCCTGAAGGTCTGGACCGACGGAATGGTTTTCCAGAGCAAAGGCAAAATCATTTACTCGCAGCCCAACATGGGCGCCGGCGTGGGCTTCATCGATGTGCAACCCGAATTTCTGCCGATCCTGCAGCATTGGCTGGAAGACTCGGCAAAAAAGCAGTAGACCTTTTCCCATAAATCGAAGCGGAAGAAAAACCCTGAGCCTCAGGGGCTGAAGCCCACGCGTTTCGAGTCTTTCTCGGCACGACTGAAGTCGTGCCCTCCCCAAGTGTTTATGAGGCAGCTTACAGCGAAGTGTGCATGCGGGGTCGTCGCTCAGGCATGAGGGGGAAGCACGGAGCGCAGGACGGCGAAGTAGTGGCAGGTGCTGCCGCCAAGTACGAACAGGTGCCAGATGGCGTGGGAATAGGGGATGCGTTTGGAAGCGTAAAAAATGATCCCTGCGGTGTAGAAGAGCCCGCCGGCTAGCAACAAAACTAATGAAAATGCGGCGACGTGCATAAACACCGGCTTGGCGGCGATGACCACCAGCCATCCCATGCCGACGTAAACCGCGGTGGACAGAAAACCGAAGCGTTCGACAAACCAGAATTTGAACACGATCCCCGCCACCGCCAGTCCCCACACCACACCAAACAGCGACCAACCCCACCCGCCGCGCAGATTCACCAGCAGAAACGGCGTGTACGTCCCGGCAATCAGCAAATAGATGGCCGAGTGATCAAAGATGCGCAGGGCGCGCTTGAACCGCGGCACCGGCACGGCATGGTACAGCGTGGAAGCGGCATACAGGCAAACCAGCGTGCTGCCGTAAATCGCACAGGCCACAATGTGCCACGGCGTGCCGCGCAAAGCCGCAAACACCAGCAAAACTACGAAGCCCACGATGCTCAACCCAAGGCCGACACCGTGCGTGACGGCGTTGGCTAGTTCTTCGACGGTGACACGATGACGCTGCCTGCGAGAATGTCGCTCCATACCTATTAGAGTGCGCGATTGTGGGAAGCGTGGCAAGGACGGAATGCAACGGAGGTTGCGTAATCCTGGTGACGCTGTGCCACGTTTTTCCGAGGATGCCCATTGCGCGCAAGTTCTCGTGTTGGCGCGCTATTGTTTGTAACGCTCCTTGTAAAAGTCAATCTGCTTCTGCAGCTCTTCCTTCGATAGTCCGGCAGTCCATTTGTGGTAGTCGGACTTCATCACATCAGCGGTGACGCCGGGCATGAGCTGTTCGGCCTCCGGAATAAATTCCGTGTAAAAAGTTTTCGCGACTTCGTAGAAGCCGTGCCACTGCGTGTAATCCGGCCCCATCATGGCGGTGCCCATGCGCGCGCGGCGGCCCTGGTGGTGCCAAAGCTCGTAGTAGGTCCATTCGATTTTTTCGTCGAAGGGAGTGGGCGTGAGTTTTTTGGCGGCGTAAAGCTTGTCCATGATGGACTTGGCGGGCTTGGCGAATTTTTCGTTGTAGAGGTCGATGGTGGCTTCGTACTGCGCGTAAAAATTGTTGATCCAGTCGGGGGCGTGGCAGTTGGAACAGACATCCTGCATGGAGATGCGGCGGCGCTCCCAATTTTCGAGCTTAATGGAGATGGCCGGGCGCAGCGTGATGCTGATGCGGTCGCCCACATCGTGCGTGACGGGCTGATTCGGCGTCGCGGACATGTGGCAGGTGGCGCAGGTCGGCGCGGCGGAATAATCCTTGCCGACAATCCAGGATTTGGAATTGAGATTCATTTTGGCGATGTTGGCGCGGAATTGGATGCCGTGCTTGGATTCGTTGTAAATCTCGATTTGCGGGTGATCGGGGCCGAGGTGGCATTTGCCGCAATTCTCCGGTTGCCGCGCCAGTGCGGAACTGAACGAATGCCGGCCGTGGCACGCGGCGCAGGTGCCTTTGCTGCCGTCGGGATTCACGCGGCCAATGCCGCTGTTGGGCCAGCTGACGGGGTCGAAGCGGCCGTCGCCGAGATACTTTACTTCGCTGCCATGGCACTGGCGGCAGCCGTTATTGGCCGCGGGGCCGCCCTCGACGATCTCACCGAGCATATTGTCCAGCGAGCCGATGAATTGCGCCGCGGCCGCGTGATGGCTCTTCTCAAACTGTTTAACTTCGGCGGCGTGGCAGCGCGCGCAATAATTCGGCGTCACGATAACGGCAATCTTGTAGCCGTAGTGGTCAAAGGTGGCAGGGTCCTTGGCATCGGCCTGGTGGCAGGAGTAGCAGTCCACCCCCTTCTTCTCGTGCGCGCTCGTTTGCCACTGCTCCACGATGCCGGGTGTGGAAGAGACATGGCATTCGATGCAGGCTTTGCCTTCCTTGGATAATTGCGGCACTTGCGCGTGAAGAAAAGTAGTTCCAAGGAGAAGCAGAAGGACGGAAAGAAGACGGATTCGCATGAACCCTCCGTGTACAGCAAATTGGTTGGGGAGAAACACCGAAGCGAATTGTATATCGATGCGAAGCGCGGGTGGAATGCAAAATCGACGTGTCAGCGGGGCGCGGGCTAAAAGCCCGGAGCGCCCGTGGAAGCGGGGCGCATTTCCGGGGCGTTCACGCCGAAGCGCAGGTGGGCGAACCACGATTGGCTGAGGGACATGAAGCCGGTGTAGAGATAGCCCCAGACAAACAAAAGCAGAAACGGCACAGTCGCGTAGTTTTCGTTACGGATGGCGTACGCCACGGTGAACGCGAAATACAAGCCCAGGGCGACCTCAAAGTAGGGCATCCATCCGGCTTTGTTCTTGTATTTCTTCGCGGCAAACGTGCCGCTCTTGCCTTCGATCCTGAATTTTGGAGTGCGCGCGAATTCGGATTTTTTCCCGGCCAGGGCTTCGAGCACCGCTTGCGCGTTGCGCACGCTGATGCCGATGCCGGTGGCCATCACGAAGGGCATGTACAGAAACGTTTTGAGCCAGGATTTTGGATGCAATTCCTTTTGCGCCGCCAGATAAAAGCTGGAGATGGAGCAAGTGGAGGCGAGAAACAGCGGCAGATCAATCACCAGCATCTGGAACCAGCCCTGATAGAACCGCACAATCATGGCGGGCAGGAGCATTGTGGAGAGCAGCACCATCAGCGGGTAAGAAATGTTCGCGGTCAGGTGGAAGAAGGCTTCGGACTTTACTTTGAAGGGCGCTTTCGAGCAAAGCACGCGCGGCAGAATCTTCCGGGCCGTTTGTATCAAGCCTTTGGCCCAGCGCGCCTGCTGCGCCTTGAACCCGTTCATGTCCACGGGAAGCTCGGAGGCGCATTCGATGTCCGGCAGGTAAACAAATTTCCAGCCCTTCAACTGGGCGCGGTAGGAAAGATCGGTGTCTTCGGTCAGGGTGTCGTGTTGCCATCCGCCGGCGGCGGCGATAGCGGCACGGCGCCACACGCCGGCAGTGCCGTTGAAATTGAAGAAGGTGCCGCGGCGCGAACGGCCGCCATGTTCGATGACGAAGTGGCCGTCGAGGAGAATCGTTTCCACGCGGGTGAGCAGGGAATAATCGGAATTGAGATAGGTCCAGCGCGTCTGCACCATGCCGATGTTTTCGCCGCCGTCGGGAGAGAGGAAATAGGGGATGGTGCGGCGCAGAAAATCGGAAGTGGGGATGAAGTCCGCATCGAAAATGGCCACGAACTCGCCCTGCGCGGTGGTCAATCCGTTTTCCAGCGCACCGGCTTTGAAGCCTTCGCGATTCGTGCGGTGAATGTAAACGATGGGCAGGCCCGTGGCAGCGTGGCGCTCGACGCAGGCGCGGGCGACTTCGCGGGTTTCATCGGTGGAGTCGTCGAGCACCTGTATGTCCAGCAACTCGCGGGGATAATCGAATTGGGAAACGGCGTCAACCAGGCGTTCGATAACATAGCGCTCATTGAAGATGGGAAGCTGTATGGTAACCTTGGGCCAGTTTTTCACCGGTGGCGGCACCGCAGGAATATTTTTGCGATAGACGTAATAATCGTAAATCAGGGAGTAGCGGTGCAGGCCGTACAACGCCAGAACGAACAGCACGATGAAGTAGGGAATCATCATGGCCAGGTCGAAGCCGTTGGTGTTGTACACGCCGGTGAAGGTCCGGTCGGTGATCTTGTGCCAGTAATGGCTCAACGGACCCTGCTGGAACGCGGCGCATAGAAATGGAACAAAGTTCAACAAGACCCGTGTCTCTCCCGATGCCTTCTGAAAACCGAGTGAACCGCCGGCAACTGCTCTGGCTGCTGGGGGCCGGTGTGCTTCTGGAAGCGTTTTACCTGCGGATGCACAGCCTCTACTACCTGAAAAATCACGTCATTGCGTTCATCGAACTGGCGCTGGCCGCGGGAGTAGTTTACTTGATTGCGCTCTATGGAATCGAGCGCACACGCTCTTCCCGCGCTGCCACCATTCTACTGGTTTTTGCCGCGATTGCATTTCGCGCGCCGCTCTGGCCCATGCAGCCGACGCTTTCCGACGATTTGCAGCGCTACCGCTGGGACGGCAAAATTCAGGCGCACGGCTTGAATCCCTATTCCACCGTGCCCAAGAATCCGCGCAACGCTTCGCTGTGGGACAAATACTACGAGGTCATGCCCGCGCGCGAGATGCCTTCGATCTACCCGCCTGCTTCGCAGTGGGTTTTTCGCGCGACTTGGAAGCTATTTCCCGGGCCGACGGAATTCAAGGTGCCGTTCGCCACGGCGGACGTGCTGGCGCTGTTGCTGCTGGTATGGATTTTCCGCAAGGAGCGGGACCGCAACTTCCGCGTGGCCGTGTATGCGTGGAACCCGCTGGTGATCGTGGAGTTTGCCGGGAGCGGCCACAACGACGCGCTGGCAATTTTGGGGATCGTGTGCGGGCTGGCGCTGGTAAAGGACTGGAAAGTAGCCGCGAATGTGCCGATTGCACTGGCCGCGATGGCCAAAGCATTTCCGGCGTTGCTGCTGCCGGTGTGGATCCGCAACGCGGGTTGGCCAGAGAAGCGCGCGGGCTGGTGGGCGGCGTTGCTCGCGGGTGGCACGATGCTCGCAGTACTTGCGCCATATATGGGCGCGCTGGGAATGTTTCACGCCAACATGGTTTATTACGAGGCGACCTGGAAAAATTACCACGCGAGTTTGTACACGGTGATCGACTGGCTGGCTGGCGGTAAGGGAAGAATCGCGCCGCTTGTGGGGATCGCCGCCTGTTGGGGATTGTCTTTCTGGCTGACGTGGAAACGCGCGGAGCCCGCGCGCGCCGCGTATCTGTTAATTGGGACAATTCTGGCTTTCAGCGCAAACGGCTATTCGTGGTATTTCACATGGATCGTGCCGATGCTGTGCTTCTTTCCCAATCCCGCGTGGCTGCTGCTGACTGTGCTGCAATTCCTTTCTTACAACGTGCTGATTGGCTACGGCATCTTGGGCACATTTACGTTTGACCCGCTTATGCAGGCGCTGGTGTACGTGCCGTTTTACGCGCTGCTCATCGGACTGTTTTTTTATGGCCGGTGGAAGCGGCAAACCAGCGCCAACTGAAGCCACATGGAACAAAAAGGAACATTACGGGAGATTGCCCGCGAATTTCTGCGTTTGGGCTTTGTGGCTTACGGCGGCCCGGCGGCGCACATCGCGATGATGGAAGAGCGTTTCGTGCGGCAACGCGCATGGGTGACACGTGAACGTTTTGTGGACCTGGTCGGCGCCGTGAATCTTTTGCCGGGGCCTAGCTCAACCGAACTGGCCATTTATTTGGGAGAGATTCGCGGCGGAGTGCCGGGGCTTATCGTTGCAGGTGCTTGCTTCATTTTGCCGGCGGCCGTGCTGGTTGTGGCGCTGGCCTGGGCTTATCTGCGGTTTGGCGCGGTGCCGCAGGTTGCAGGACTATTGTTTGGAATTAAGCCGGTGGTGGTGGCGTTGATCGCGCAGGCCATCTGGAACCTGGCGCGTACGGCGTTGAAAAGCACGGCGCTTGCGATACTGGCCGTATGCGTGGTTGCGCTCGCTGCATGGGGCGTTCAGGCGCTGCTCCTGCTGATCGGTGCGGGAATTTTGTGGATGGTTGTTGGCGCGGCAAAGAATCTCGCGAAAACGAGAGCCGCGATATTTGGGATCGTTGGCACCGGCGCCGCTGGGGCGGGCAGTGCAATTGGCGCAATTTCCGTGTTCCTCTATTTCCTGAAAATCGGCGCGGTGCTGTTTGGCAGCGGATATGTACTACTGGCGGTGTTACGCTCGGACCTGGTGGTGAAGATGCACTGGCTTAGCGACGCGCAGTTGCTGGACGCCATCGCCGTGAGCCAGGCGACGCCGGGCCCGTTCTTCACGGTGGCGACGTTTATCGGCTACTTGTTGGCGGGGTGGCGAGGCGCGGCGTTTGCCACCTTGGGAATGTTCTTGCCTGCGTTTGTGTACGTGGGCCTCACCGCGGGATTCCTGCCGAGGCTGCGAAAATCGCCAGTGGCCGGCGCGTTTCTGGATGGTGTGAACGCCGCGTCCGTGGCGTTGATGGCCTACGTGGGCTGGCAATTTGCGCGCGCTTCCCTTGTGAATGTGCCGGCGGTGGTTCTGGCCATTGGCAGCGCGGTGCTCGTCTTCCGTTACAAAATCAATTCTGCCTGGCTGGTGCTTGGCGGCGCCGCGGCGGGGATTCTCCTCCACGTCCTGCACTTGATCTGAAGTTGGTGGTTAAGGGATGAGCGCGATCTTGCCGAACGCGCCGGGGGCCATCACATCAATGTGGGCTTGCGGCGCATCTTTCAGCGGAAGCTCCTTGCCGACGATGGGGCGCAATGTGCCGTTTTCGAGGCCAGCCGCGATGGCGGCGTGAATTTCCGTGGATTCTGCGTCCGTGGCCGCCCAAAGCGTGAAGCCACGAACGGAAGCGCGCCGCGCCATCAACTCCCGAGGATTGATGGTGATTTCGCCGCGATTGCCGATGACGATGACGCGGCCGCGAGCCGCCAGCAACTTCAGGTCGGTGGCGAGATTCACGTTAGCCAGCATCTCGAGGATGACATCGATACCACGGCCACCAGTGACCTTGAGGATTTCCTCGGAGTAGCCCGGCTTGCCGTGGTCGAAGACATGATGAGCGCCTTCTTTTTTCGCCAGATCGAGGCCGCGTAAAGTGCCTGCCGTGCCAATCACAGTCAACCCCATGGCGCGTGCCCACTGCACTCCCGCGATGCCCACGCCACCGCTGGCGCCATGAATCAGCAGGGTTTCACCTGCGCGCGCATCAGCGTGGTGGCGCAAAGCCGTATATGCGGTGCCGTAAGGGACCCACAGCCCCGCGCCCTGCGGGAATGAAATTTTTCCCGGCAACGGGTAAACCTGATTTTCGCGAGCCAGGGAATATTCGGCATAAGCGCCGGTGAGCGTCGTTGCGGTGTAGACGCGGTCACCAGGCTTCACTTTGGTGACGCTCTCGCCAACGGCCTCGATTGTGCCGGCCGCGTCAGAACCCGGCGTGTAGGGCAGCGTCGGTTTCACCGGGTATGCTCCGTTGCGCATGTAGGTGTCGTAAGGATTGACGCCCGCGGCACGCACGCGCACCAGCACTTCGCCGCGCCCCGGTTTGGGTGTGGGCACTTCATGAACCGCCAGAACTTCGGGTCCTCCGAATTGGTATACCTGAATCGCTTTCATTGCTTCCCTCCCGCCAGCAAATCTAAAACTGCGTGTTTCCTCTGCAAATCCTGCGCCAACACGATACGAAGAAATTCGCCCGAGTGAAAGCCGGGGCAATCGCGCGCGGCAAATCAAAAATGGTCGTCATACAGGAGTGATGCCTTCTCCATTTCGGCCGTGCCGGAGGTTTGCGCCCATGCCGTTGTCTGCCAATTGTCTTTACTTTTTTTGGCGGGAATCCAACCCGGGAGCGGCTGGCTTAAATGGTTTGCCAGCGCGAAAACGTAAGGCTCGTACATCTGTCGCAGCTCCGCCAGTTTGCGATCGGCTTCAGGCGTGTTGACAAGATTTGTGCCGTTCTTGGCCAACTTGTCGCGGAGATGCGCCAGCGTTTCTGCCGGCAAACGATCCTGCGGCAAAGGACGAGGCGCCGCACCAAAGACCTGGCAGAGATCAACGACGGCATGCCGCGCGATGGCAAACGTGAGTTGCGCTTGTTTCGCGCAGGATTCCTCGATGCCGGCGATGGTCAGGGCGCAAGTGTCCAGGATGGCGGTCAGCGAGCCAATCCAGGATTGGTTGTCGTGCTGGGAGCGGAAATAGGCGAGCACGGGATAGGAAAGATGGCTTTCCAGCAATTCCGCGCACCAGTGCTCCCAATCTTTAAGGAGAATGCGCAGCGCTTCGTGGCCCGTGGGGTAACTGTGACGGCGAAGCAACTCGCCTGCAGTGGGCGGCGTGCCGGCGCGCGCATCAAGCAACGCGATATTCGTTTCGCGGCGGCCGAATGCACCGTAAATAAACGGAAGATAGCCAATCACGGCCGCGAGAAAGGCAAATCCGAATCCCGCTTCGGCAACTACGAGCAGGCGCGCCAGGCCGGAGCGCGGCACAACATCGCCCAACCCCAGCGTGAAAAACGTGGTGCCGCTGAGGTACATGTCCGTAAATATGCTGGGACCCGAACCTGTCGTATTGACGGCCGATCCCGCGCCGTATTGCATCATGCCGAAAGCGATGACCAAGCCGATAGCCCAAACTCCCACGAGCGCCAACAGAGAGATGGGGCCAAAGAAGCCGAGAAAGGTCTCGCGCACTTTGCGGGAAGTATGCAACCGGGCGAGCGCCTTCCATACGGACCACGTCGTGCGGTAATAGAAACGCGTGAGGCGGAATTTGCGGGTGACGCGGCGCGGCAGGATGATCGCTTCAAAAGCATCCCACGCCACGACCAGAAAAACAGCGATACCAGCAAGAAAGACACCCGGAGCGGGAATCATGCGCAGCATTGTACTCGCTTTGAATGGAAATGCGCGGCGGCGATCAGGAAATCAGCCGCGCGCTCACGGAGATTTCCGCATTGTACAATTTGGAGACGGGACAGCCGGTTTCCGCGGCTTTCACCGCGGCGTCGAATTTGGCTTTGTCCGCGCCGGGAATATTGGCGACGAGATCGAGATGGCTCTTGGTGATGGAGAAGCCGTCTCCGACCTTTTCGAGAGAGATCGTGCAAGTGGTCTCCAGCTTCGTGGCGGTGATTCCGGCGCCGCCGAGTTGCGCGGAAAGAGCCATGGTGAAGCAGCCGGCATGCGCGGCCGCAAGCAATTCTTCGGGATTCGTGCCGACACCGTTTTCGAAGCGCGTGCTGAAGGAATACTGCGTGCTTTTCAGCGTGCCGCTATCGGTGGAAATGGAACCCTTACCGGATTTCAAGTCGCCTTGCCATACTGCGGAAGCTTTGCGTTGCATGGATGATTCTCCTGTCTCTGATTTGACGGCGATTGACCTCTTCCTTGGATTCAGGGATCCAGCGAAAGGGTTCATGCCATTTTGAAGGGGGCGGGACGCATGGATGCCGGGAGCATCCTACCATTTGTGAAAAACAAAGAACACGGCCCGGGAGATGCAGGCGCCTCCAACCAGGCTGTTACATTTATGGAATACGAGCGGGCCAGAGACCGCGGATATAAACAACGCCACCTGCGACGCGATAGTAGACCAGCCAATTTCCCGCGAGGAACCAGCGGTGGCGGCGGAAGCGTCGGCCTTTTGCGCGTACAGGGTACATGTAGGGGAACAGCGAGAGGTAGTTCAGATGGCCAAGGATTTCGTTGCGCTCGTATTCTGGCAGTACATCAAATACTTCCCAAGCGGAACGAGTCCAAGCGACTTTCCACTTCACCGCTTTTTGCCTTTGGCAGCCTTTGCTCTAGACATGCGCACGACTTCTTCGTGCGGGATCACGCGGCCGGCTTTGATGTCCGCATCGGACTTGGCCATCATGGCTTGAAAGGCAGGGTCCGCCTCGATCTTGTCGAGGCGGTCTTCCATGTCGGAATAGACCTGGATGGCTTGACGGACGATGAGGCTGCGGTTCCCGCCGTTGTAAGAGGCTAACTCTTCCAGCAATTTGTTGGTGCGCTTGTCGAGGACAAATTGTTTTCGCATGGCCGTGTCTCCGAGAAGGAGCATACCGCGGAAATGTGGAATATTCAACACTATTCATGAATGATGCTGAATCCCGGAAGAGCGCACGAAGTACACCCTCTGGCGCCAGGGAGTTACCAAGCCCGTCTAGGCATTCAGGTTGAGGGTGACGAGGCCCGGCGGAGTTGTGTGGACGATGGGAGGAAGCTTGGAGCGGTCGATGGGGTGGTACAACGTGTCGCGTTCTACAGGGATGCGGCCAGCGGCGCGGATGAGGCGTTCCAGGTCGGCGCGCGAGGTGAACTCGGACGTTTTCGCGCCGGCATCGTGGTAGATTTTTTCCTCGACGACGGTGCCGTCCATGTCGTTGGCGCCGAAGCGCAAGGCGATCTGCGCGACGCTGGGCGTGAGCATGATCCAGTAGGCCTTGATGTGGTCGAAATTGTCGAGCAGCAGACGCGAAATCGCAATGTTGCGCAAGTCGTCGTAGCCCGTGGGTTTGGGAATGTGCGCGAGCGGCGTATTGTCTGGATGGAATGCCAGCGGGATGAACGCGACGAATCCGTGGGTCTCGTCCTGGGCTTCGCGCAGCTTCACCAGGTGATCCACGCGCTCCTCGGCAGTTTCCACGTGGCCATAAAGCATCGTGGCATTCGACGGTAGGCCCAGGCGATGCGCTTTTTTTGCCATGCTCAGCCACATGCGCCCGCTAACCTTGTGATCGCAGATGATGCGGCGCACGCGCGGATGGAAAATTTCCGCGCCGCCACCGGGGCAGGAGTCCACGCCGGCCTCCTTCATTTTCAGGAGCGTTTCGTCAATGGTGAGCTTGGCGATGCGGGCGAAGTAGTGCACCTCAACCATGGTGAACGCTTTCAAGTGCACATGCGGGTGGCGCTGCTTGAGGCCGCGTATCAGTTCCATGAAAAAGTCGAAGGGGAGATCGGGATGCAAGCCACCGACAATGTGGAGTTCCGTGGCGCCTTCGCGCACGCCCTGATCGGCTCGTTCGTACATTTCGTCGAGCGTGAAGGTGTACGCGCCGGGGGCTCCGGGATCGCGTCCAAACGCGCAGAGCTTGCAATGCGCCACGCAAACGTTGGTGGGATTGATGTGGCGATTGACGTTGTAATAGGTGATGTTGCCGTGGCGTTTTTCGCGAATGAAATTGGCGAGCCAGCCGACGGCCAGGAGATCGGGCGTGTGGTAGAGGCCACGCCATCGTCGAAGGAGAGGCGCGCGCCATCCAGCACCTTGTCCGCGATGGGCTTCAGGCTTGCGTCAGTGAGCGTCAGTTCAGCCACGATTTTTCTGTTCATCCCCAACTGATTATGATGGCCGCGCGAGGGCGGCCGCTACATCCATTTTGCTTTTCAAAACTTGCGAAAGGTTCAAACGCGCCAAACCGCAGCGGCTGCGCCCCAAAACAACAGGAACAACATACTAATATAGCCGTTCACAGTAAAAAAGGCAGCGTTCAGCTTGCTCAAATCGTTCGCTTTTACCAGCGAATGTTCGTAGCCGAGCAGCGCGGCCACGACCACGATTCCAGCCCACGCGGGCCAGGGCAAACCGAAACTCGCTGCCAGCCAACCGAGCAAGAGCACTACGCCCACGTGCATGATGCGCGCAATCATCAACGCGGCGGCGATGCCGAAGCGCTGGGGCACGGAGAATAGCCCGGCCTGCTTGTCGAACTCGATATCCTGGCAGGCGTACAGCACGTCAAAGCCGCCAACCCACAGCGTAACCGCGGCGCACAAGATGAGCATGCGCCAATCGAGGCTTCCGGTGATGGCGATCCACGCCGCGGCGGGCGAAATCCCCAGCGCAAACCCGAGGAAAAGGTGCGACCAGGTGGTGAAGCGCTTCGTGAAGGAATAAAAAAACAGGATGGCGATGGCCAGGGGAGCTAACTTCAGCGCGAGAGGATTCAATTGCCACGCGGCCACGAAAAATAGCGCGACGGCAGCGAGCGTGAAAAGCCAGGCAAACGAAACGGAGAGCGTGCCAGTGGCCAGAGCGCGCATCTTCGTGCGCGGATTTTCCTTATCGTAGCGGAGGTCAACGATGCGGTTGAGGGTCATGGCAGCGGAGCGCGCGGCCACCATGGCGATTACGATCCACAAAACCTGGTGCAACGTGGGCCAGCCGTGCTGTTTGGCGCGCGCCGCGAGCAGCGCTCCGGTCAAAGCAAACGGCAAGGCAAACACCGAGTGCTCAAACTTGATCATTTCCAGGATGGTGCGAATGCGGCTGGTCATATGTGCCTACGGCGCCGCTTTTTTTGAAGGCGCGCTGCCGGTCCAGCGATACATTTTTTCCTGCGGCAGCCCAACGTGCGCCAGGACGCGGCAGACAAATTGCGTCACGACATCGTCAATTGTTTTTGGTTTGTGATAGAACGCGGGCACCACCGGCATGATGACCGCACCCGCTTGCTGCGCACGCAACATGTTTTCCAGGTGGATGCGATTGAATGGGGTGTCGCGCACGCAGAGAACGAGCTTGCGGCCTTCCTTCAGCATCACGTCGGCGGAACGCGCCACCAAGTCATCGCTTGTGCCATTGGCGATGGCCGCCAGGGCGCCCATGGTGCAGGGCACGACAATCATGGCGTTCACATCGTAGCTGCCTGAGGCTATGGATGCGCCCACATCCTTATTCGAGATGGTTTCAATCTTTTGAGAGGCGCGCCCCAAAATGCGGCTGGGAAGCTGGCGCAAATCCCCGGAGGTGATGTCCAATTCCTCGGCAAACAGGCGCTGGCCGGTTTCGGAGACGACCAGGTGCACGCGCGAGACACGAGAATCGTCTTCCAGCAGCGCGAGGGTTTTTTGCGCGAAGATGGCGCCGCTCGCTCCGGTCACACCGACGGTAATGGTTTGTGTTTGGGTTGAAGTCATGGAATTTGCGCGAGTAGGAACAGTCTGGCAACGGCCCGGCGGCAAGTCAAGCAGAGGCCCGGGAAACTTCGGATGCGGCGGCTATGCTAGACTTCCGGAGGAAGCGAGGTCTTTTTATAATGAGCGCTGCCCCGGTTGACGCCGTTCTCGCCTTCATGGAACGCATTAACGCGACTGATGTGGACGGGCTCTGCGCGCTGATGACCGAAGATCACGTGTTTGTGGATGGGCTAGGCAACCGCATCCAGGGCCGCGAAGTGATGCGCAAGGGTTGGACGGGCTACTTCCGCATGTTTCCGGATTACCGCGTATCGCATGTGGAGATTTTTGCGCACAGTGATGTGGTGGCGTCGTTTGGCAATGCGGAAGCGACTTTCGCAGTGAACGGTAAACTCGCCAAGGAAAATCACTGGAGCGTGCCGGCGGCATGGCGAGCAGTGGTGCGTGATGGGCTGATCGCGGAGTGGCAAGTGTACGCGGACAATCAAGCCGCCAGAAAGATTATGGGCGTGCCGAATCCATAGCCTGGGGAACGAGAAGCGTCTATGAACGAATCCGACATTCGCAAAATACTGGAAACCGTGAGCGCGGGGAAACTGTCGCCAGAAGCCGCGATTGTGCGGTTGAAGCATCTGCCCTTCGAGGACATCGGCTTCGCCAAGGTGGATCATCACCGCGCGCTGCGGCAAGGCTATGCGGAAGTGATTTTTGGCAAGGGCAAGACGCCCGCGCAGGTGGCGGAAATCGTGCGCACGATGTTGAAGCACAAAGCGTCGAGGAACAATGTGCTGGTGACGCGAGCGGACGCGAAAATGTTTTCCGCCGTAAAGCGCGTGAACCGTGCGGCGAAATACCATCCGCTATCCGGAGTGATCACGATTGAACGCACGCGCGAGATTACCGGCAAGGGCACAATCCTGGTGGTTTCGGCCGGCACCAGCGACATTCCCGTGGCTGAGGAAGCGGTTTTGACGGCGCGGTTGATGGGCAACCGCGTGGAGCAGCTTTTTGACGTGGGCGTGGCCGGGATTCACCGGTTGCTGGAGCACCGCGAAGGTTTGACGAAGGCGCGCGTAATCATCTGCATCGCGGGCATGGAAGGCGCGCTGCCGAGCGTGGTGGGCGGACTCGTCGGCGTGCCGGTGATTGCCGTGCCCACCAGCGCGGGCTATGGCGCGAGCTTTGGCGGCGTGGCGGCGCTGCTGGGGATGCTGAATTCGTGCGCTTCGAATGTGACCGTGGTGAATATTGATAATGGCTTTGGCGCGGCGTGCGTCGCGTCGTGCATCAATCGCCTATAGTACAAGTTAGCGTTTTACTTTTTGGCGCTTGGAGACTGAGATGAGATCTACAATTGGATTCTTTTTGTTCCTTGCCCTTTTCCCTCCTGCAGGACACGCAGAGTTTCGCAGCGCGAAAGACATGCAGAAGGAATGTCGGGTTGCCCTCGATATCCTGCACAACCATGCTGAAAACACGGGCGAAAACATGTTCTTGGCGGGTGAATGCATCGGATTCGTGCAGGGCGCAGTTGATGCAACGATGGCTCTCAGTGAAAACGTGGAATGGTACAAGATTTGCGTACCAGATGACATCAGCACGGAAATTCTGATTCGAAAATTTATCCTCTTTGTGGACAAATATCCGAAGTACACACTCGCTTCCACCGCAATTCAAATGATGCTTGCTCAGGAGTATGCCTGCGCCGCTTCCTCGAAGAAGAAGCCTTCCAACTAGGAGCATCTCGCATGAAAACAACTGGAACAGTGATTGCAATACTTTCAGGATCGTTGCCCGGCTTTCTCGACGGGCGAATGCGTATAGATCTTCCGAATTCTTAAGGTCTTAGTAGGACTTTTAGAACGCCGGGCCTTTGCGCGTAGGCGATAGCTTTGGGCGCGTCCTTCAGCGGGAAGGAGCGCGAGATGAGCGGCGTGGGGTCCACCTTGCCGGAACGCAGCAGCGCGATGGCTTTGGCGAAGGGGCCGCATCGCGAACCGACCACGGTGATTTCTTTCACCACGATGGGCCAAGTTTCCACCGGTGCGGCGCCGTGGAAGGTGGACTTCAGAAGCAACGTGCCGCGCGGTTCGGTCATGTGCTGCGCCAGGGTCAAGCCGGTTGGCGAGCCGGTGGCTTCGACGACAAGCCGATATGTTTCCTTCACACGCTTTGCGTCGCCGGCGTTGCCGCGGATTTTCTTTGTGGCGATTCCGGCATTGCGCGCGCGGGCCAGCTTGTTCTCGTGCTTGCCGTAAAGGATGACGCGCGTTCCCGCCGCATTCAAGACGAGGGCGATGAGATGCGCCAGCTTGCCGTCGCCGAGAACGGCTGCAGCAGGGAATTTGCGAATCTCCAATTGATCGAGGAGCTGGCATGCGGCGGCGAGCGGTTCGATGAAGACTGCTTTCGCATCGCTGACATTGTTCGGGATGAGGTGGAGATTTTCGAGGGGCAGGGCGAGATATTCGGCAAATGCGCCGTCAAGCGCAACGATGCCAAGCACCGTGCGTCGGGCGCAATGCGTTTTCAAGCCGCGGCGGCAAAAAGCGCATAAAGGTTTGTAGCCATAAGCAGAGCAGGCCACATTGATTTCGCCCGCCACGCGTTCGCCGAGCCAGCGCTTTCGCGTTTGTGCGGCGACGCCAGCAACTTCCACGACTTCGCCGACAAATTCATGGCCCGGCGTGCCGCGGAATTGGCGATAGCCGCGCAGAATCTCAACGTCGGTGTTGCAGATGCCCGCGAGGCGCACGCGAATCAGCGCCCAACCATGATGCAGCTTCGGAAGCGGTTTGCGAGCGACAACCAGTTTGTGATTGCGCACCGTAAAGCAGAGCGTGGCCATCTACTTCTCGGATTTTTCAGGCAGAGAACGCCGGGTGGGGGGAGCGGCCATACGCTCGAGCAGTTCGAATTTTGCTTCTAACCGGATGAGGCGACGGTCCAGATCCCCGCAAGTGTCCATCAGTTGTTTTGATTGCTCGGTCAGGTTCGCGATGCGTTCCTCCAATAGGATGATTTTTTTAAGCGAGACTAGAGCATCGCGCGCCCAGCTCATCGCGATTTCCTCATTGCTTTGAGGGCGCGATCAATATAGGCGATCGTCTCGTCTAGCTTGGCGATACTGCGGTCGGCGGATTCGCTGGCCATCCGGGCGAGCATCTTAAGTTCGGCCTCGGTCTCGACCGGCAGGTCGAGGTAAAGGTCCACGGCGTCGCGGACTTCCTGGGAGAAGGATTTGCCGCGCAGCTTGGCGCGGCGGGCGAGACGTTTTTTCTGCTTCGGATCCAGGTGGATGAGCGCAGTGGCCATGCGGCCTCCTATATCACACCTATATCATATCATCATGAGAGCAGCGCCAGATCAAGCGAGAACAGAGAGCAAGGATTGCAAGAGCGCCGGCTCCTGCTCCGGGAAAACGGTGCGCAGGTCGAGGAGAAGGCGGTCATCTTCGATGCGGGCAATCACGGCAATTCCCGCGGGCGCTTGGCGCAAGTGGGCTTCGAGTTGCGCCGCAGAGTGGCGAGCACTTTTGACGCACAGAACTTGCGTGGGCAGGGATTGCGCAGGAGTCGAGCCGCCGCCAACCAGCGAGGTGCCATCCGCGATTTCGATTCCGGCATTGGAGGCAGCGGCTTGTGGCTGGAGCGCGTCGTAAAATTTCTTGGTGCGTGCGGCGATTTCTTCGAGCGGCAACCGAATCATGCGTTGCGCGGGAATATCGTTCCAAGCGCCGCGGAGATACGCGCGCAAGGTCACTTCGAGAGCCGCGATGGTCAGCTTATCCACGCGCAAGGCCCGGAACAGCGGGTGGCGGCGCACCTTGGCGACTAGTTCTTTTTTCCCCGCGATGATGCCGGCTTGCGGCCCGCCCAACAATTTATCGGCGCTGAAGAGCACTAGCGAAAATCCTGCGGCCACGCTTTCGCGGGCGGTGGGTTCGGTAATGCCGCTGGCGGAGAGATCGACGAGGCAGCCGGAGCCCAGGTCTTCGACCACGGGCAATCCCGCACGCGCACCGAGGGCAATCAAGTCTGCTACTTCGGGCTTTTCCGTGAACCCGGTCACGGTGAAGTTCGAGGGATGCACGCGCAGCAGCAGCCGTGTTTTTTCGTTGATGCCATTTTCATAGTCGGCAAGGCGCGTGCGATTCGTTGTGCCGACTTCGCGAAGGAGCGCGCCGCTCTGCTCCATGATTTCCGGGATGCGGAAGCCGTCGCCGATTTCGATCAATTCGCCGCGCGAGACGATCACTTCGCCGCCACGCGCCAGCGCCGCAAGCGTCAGGAGCACCGCGGCCGCACAGTTGTTCACCACGATGGCCGATTCCGCCCCGGTCAGGCGTTCAATCAGCCGCGCGGTGTGCACATCGCGTTTCCCGCGCGCGCCGGCCGCCAGATCGTATTCCAGATTCGAGTATTGCGTAGCCGTGCGGCGAAACTCCTCCACCACTTGCGCGGAAAGGGGCGCGCGGCCCAGGTTTGTGTGCAGTATGACGCCCGAGGCATTGATCACCGGCCGCAGCGACGGAGCGAATTCCTTGTTTACGGCACTCACGATGCGCCGCTCGATGGTGACGAGGTTCAAAACCTCATCGTTGTGCGTTGCGCCGAATGTGATTTCGCGTCGCAGTTCTTCCAGAACCGCGCGGGTCGTTTCCACGACAAAGCTGCGCTCCACTTCGCGGAAAAGTGCGGCGAGGCCGGGGCGCAGGAGCAGTTCGTCCACCGAAGGCACGCGGCGAAGGAGCGCCGCCTGCTCCGAGGAAAGCTCGGGCTTGGTGCGGGAAGCCATGGCGACATTTGAGCACAGCGGGGATTGCGCAAGCAATCGGGGCGCTGTCCAGAAGGCCAGCGGGTTGAAGGGGTACCCGGTGTTTCATCCGCAGCGTCCACGCGCTTCCCGGTTGACGCTGGCACGCTGCGCCCCTAGCATGGGGGGTCGAGGGGACACGCTCCATGGCCACCATTGATGAAGATCTGGCGCAACTCGAGAAGGACATCCGGCAACTGAAGATCGAGTACGACGCCTTCTTTGGAGGAGGCCGCAAGCGTCCACCCACCGAAATCGAATGGCGCTGCGATTTGCTGGTGAAGCGCTATGCCGAGCGCGGCGGGGAATTGAAGTATGGGCAGCGCTTCCGGTTCAACAACCTGACGCAAACCTACGCAAAGTATAAGGACGTTTTCCGGAAACGGCTGGCGCAGCGCGAAGAGGGGAAAATCCAGCGGCACTTTGGCGCCGCCGCAAAAGCCATCGAGGCGGAACGCACAAAAACACAGCCCGAACCGAAGGCAGCGGCGCCTGCCGCACGCGCGGCGGAAGCGCAGTCATTTCGCGTGGTGTGTTCGGAGCCGGAGAAGGAAGCGGAAAAGGTGGACCAGCTCTACTCGGCTTTCCTGCAAGCCAAACAAAATGCCGGCGAGGAAACCTCCAAACTCAGCAAAGCCAATTTCAAGGAATTCGTGCGCAAGAAGACCAAGGACCTCCAGGAAAGGAAAAAATGCCGCGACGTGGAATACGTCGTGGAAGTGGTGGAAGGCCAGGTCAAGCTGAAAGCGCTCGTGAAGTCGTAACACGCCATTCGCTCCGGAAACAGGGAATCCCATTTTCAAGGCGAGAAATCGACGTGGCTGGCAGTTCGCGGGAGAAGCATCGCGAACCTTGCGGATCACGCGTAGGTACGCCTGAATTTGAGGGAAGGAGTTCCACCAATGCAGCTAGAAACGAAGGCAGAGATTTCCAAGGCCACGCTTTCCTTGCTTGTTATCGTGACTTGGCTGTTTCTATCGGGGCTTGTAGTTTTGGTCTTATGCGTAGGCTTTGAGGTCAACCCTTTTCAGGAGAGAACCACCGGCTTTCTAATTGCAGCCTTCACTGGACTGATCGGCGTCGCTGCCATCCTGGTTCTATTGAATGTGGCGACGAATATCAGCTTGATTGCAGACGCGAAACTTTCGGAATTGAAGATTGAGCCGCGGCAGGGGGCACTGCGGAAGTGGCTTCTGGCGTTTCTAGCGTTCACGGTGGTGGCGGCGGGGTTAATTGCGGGTGGGACATACTTCTCCAAGGAGAAATATCTCAACGTTGTTCAGCGACAGGCGAGCGAAGTGCTCAAGGAGAATGGAAACCTGCTAGAGGAGATTAGCCTATTGCTAGTATCGAACAAGACCGAAGATTATCAGCGCATCACTGAAATCCTGACCTTCCTGAGAGACCAGCGAGGGGATTTCCCACAGGTTTCCTTGATTTACTCCGCAAAGTTTGGAGACAAGGCCGCGCTGTACGACATCAATCCCTTCTGGGTCGAGGAATGGGAAAAGAAAGGATATGAGAAAAGCTACTACCGTTGCCAACGGGGTGTGGATTGCGATTACTTGGCGAAATTCTTCGCAGGACAAGAGACCGGTGTGCTTCGGAAATACACACTACGCGACGATCAGTTCTACATCTACATCCCGTACACCGGCAAGGGTGCGCGCTTTGTTTTGTTATTCGAGCGCGTGAATAACTACGGCAAAATAGGTTCGTGAATCGCCGAAATCTCGCGACCATTTCCTTGCCGGTTTCCCACAGGTGATATCTTTCCGAAACTCCGCCCCTCCGCGTACACTTATAAGTTATTTTCACCAGCGGAGGATGAAATGGGAGTGGAGCGCGCGCTGCTCAGCGTGTATGACAAGACCGGCATCGTGGAGTTTGCCAAGAGGCTCGCAGCGCTGAAGATTGAGCTGCTCTCGACCGGCGGCACAGCCAAACTGCTGCGCGAAGCGGGCATTGCGGTGAAGGATGTTTCGGAGTTCACCGGCTGGCCGGAAATGCTGGGCGGGCGCGTGAAAACGCTGCATCCGAAGGTGCACGGAGGGCTGCTCTACCGTAGGCATCACGCCGAGGATCAGAGGCAGGCAAAGGAGCACGGCATTTGGCCGATCGACTTGGTGGCCGTGAACCTTTATCCGTTTGAAGCCACCGTGGCGCGCGGTTACATCACCGCCGAGGAACTCATCGAGAACATTGATATTGGCGGGCCGACGATGCTGCGGTCGGCGGCGAAGAATTTTGAAAGTGTAGCGGTGGTGACGGAGCCCGCGGATTACGAGCGCATTGCTGCGGAACTTGAGACGACAGGCGACACGACGCTGATGACGCGGATCGAGCTGGCGCGCAAAGTGTTCGCCACCACCTCGCGGTACGATGGCTTGATCACTACGGAACTGGAGCGGCTGACGGATCTCAGCGGCAAGCTCGAAGTCGCGCCCCGGGCGAAGCTGCCCGAGCGCGTGCACCTGGCGCTGCGGCGCAAGCAGGAACTGCGCTACGGCGAAAATCCGCACCAGGCGGCGGCGTTGTATGTGCCTGCGGGACGTCCGCCGGAAGGATTGGCGGCGGCGAAGCAACTCCAGGGCAAAGAGCTTTCCTACAACAACTACGTTGACCTGGAAGCGGCGCGCAGCCTGGTGGGGGAGTTCGAGGGGCCGGCGGCAGTAATCATCAAGCACAACAATCCGTGCGGCGCCGCGGAACAGAAATCGCTGCTGGATGCGTATGTGAAGGCTTACGAATGCGATCCCGTGTCGTCGTTTGGCGGGGTGCTGGCGTTCAATCACATTGTGGACGCGGTGACCGCCGAACAAGTGGCCAAGCTGTTCGTGGAATGCATCGTCGCGCCGGGCTTCGCGGATCGCGCGCAGGAGATTTTCGCCGCCAAGAAAAATCTGCGCCTCCTGGTCTTGCCGCAGGGAGGGCTGGAACACGACAAGGAATTTCAGTTGAAGCGCATTTTGGGCGGCGTGCTGGTACAGCAACCGGACCTGGGCAACTTGCAGGGCAGGGAATTGAAAGTGGCCACGAAGCGCGCTCCGACGGATAAAGAGATGGCGGATTTGCGCTTTGCGTGGAAAGTCTGCAAGCACGTAAAGTCCAACGCGATCGTGTTCGCAAAAGAGGGCGCCACGCTTGGAGTGGGCGCGGGCCAGATGAGCCGCGTAGACTCCGTGAAGATTGCCGTGGCCAAAGCGCAAAAATCGCTGCTGGGCAGCGTGGTGGCTTCCGACGCGTTTTTCCCATTTCCCGATGGGGTGGAAGAAGCGGCCAAGGCAAGAGCCACGGCCGTGATTCAGCCGGGCGGTTCGATCAAGGACGCAGATGTAATTGCTGCCGCGGATCGACTCGGACTGGCCATGGTTTTCACCACCATGCGGCACTTTTTGCACTGAGAGAGGCAATCTCGGCGAGTGTGAGTGAGAACTCGGGAGCACAGTCAGGAGTGACTGTGCCAGAGGTTCAGCCTCTATTCACGGCCGATGCGGGTGACTTCTTTTTTCAGGGCGAGTTGACTGAGACTGGCCAGCGGCAGGCTTAGGAACAAGCCAATGCGGCGGTCCAGTGTTACGAAAGCTTCGCGAAAGGCGCGTTCGATCTGCTCCGAGGTGCCTGCGACGGCCGCCGGGTCGGGAACACCCCAATGCGCGGTGATTGGTTGGCCCGGCCACACGGGACAAACTTCGGCGGCGGCGTTATCGCAAACGGTGAAAACAAAATGCATTTGCGGGGCCCCGAGCTTGGCAAATTCATCCCAACTTTTGCTGCGCAGTCCGGCTAGAGGCAGACCGGCAATCTCGAGTTGCTTGATCGCAAAGGGATTAATGCGCCCGCTTGGATGGCTGCCTGCGCTGAAAGCGCGGAAATTGGGCTTGCCCTTATGGTTGAGGAGGGCTTCCGCCAGAATGGAGCGCGCCGAATTGCCGGTACAGAGAAAAAGCACGTTGTAGGGTGGTTGCATGGTGCGCTCTCAGTTGCAGCAAGGAAGATCGACGCAACCTGGCGGACAATCGCAGGAAGCTTGCGCGGATTTGCTAGCGCGGATGAAGGCGCTCATGAATTTGCCGTCGATCTTAGGTCCAACAACCACAGGGTCGAGGCCCGCGGCAACCAGGAATTCGGAGGCTTCATCAGCCCGGTAAACGCGAGTGGGTTCCACGCCGATGGAAGCAAAACCCGCTGCCGCTAACTTTTCGCGATACTCCGATTCCTGCAGCGCGCCCGCCATGCAGCCCACCCACAATTCCATGCTCTTGCGAATTTCGGGGGGCACTTCGCCGCGAATGACGACATCGGAAACAGCGAGCCGCCCGCCGGGTTTCAGGGCGCGGAAAGCCTCGCGCAAGACGCGGTCCTTGTCGCCAGAGAGATTGATAACGCAATTGGAGATGATCACGTCCACGGTGTTGTCCGGGAGCGGAATGTTTTCGATCGTACCCTTCAGAAATTCGACATTTTCCGCGCCAGCCTTCTTCTGATTCGCGCGGGCCAGCGCAAGCATTTCGTCGGTCATGTCCAGGCCATAGGCTTTGCCGGTGGGGCCGACGCGTTTGGCGGAAAGCAGCACGTCAATGCCGCCGCCGGAGCCCAGATCGAGGACAATTTCTCCTGGCCGCAATTCCGCCAGCGCGGTGGGATTGCCGCAGCCAAGCGAAGCCGCCACGGCATCCGCAGGCAGCGTGGCCGTTTCCGAAGCGTCGTACAAATCACGCGTGATGGGATCGCAGCCGCTGAGTTCCGCGCCGCCTCCGCAGCAGGCGGTTTTTCCCGCAGCCACCTGTTTGGCCGCCGCGCCATATTTTTCTTTTACCGCATCCTGTATCTCGCTCATGGTCTCACCTTTCAACCGGCTATCTTGAAATCTGCACGATCGATTCCGCGGGGACGGCGCGATTGCGCGTGCAACATTCGTCGTACAAAAATCCCAGAACCTCACGAAGCGCATCCGTGTTCGCCGTATACCAGAGGAACGTGCCCGCGCGCCGCACCAAAACCAAACCTACCTGCCGCAGTTTTTCCAGATGATGGGAGAGCGTGGAAGCGGGGATGGCCAGTTCATCCTGTACTTCGCCAGCGACCATTCCGGTGGGATGGGCAGAAAGGAGCAAACGCACGATTTGCAGGCGCGGCTCGGCGCCGAGAGCGGCAAAGCGGTCGGCGCAACGGGTAACGAGGAGGGGGTCGGGTTTCTTCATATTTCGATAATTGCAGAAATACGGTAGGAAAGCAAGCCCTTTCAACCCTTTCTTCCCGGCTCGCATCTTATTTCTGGGTCCTGCTGCCGGTCTTTGAAACGCCCACCTTTTGGCTTTTGACCGCGTTTCCCCTGCATGGGATACTGACTTCTCCAGGACTTTCTATGACGCTCAAGCGCATTGCCATTACGCTTTTTGTCGCCGCCCTGGGTGGACTGCCCGCCATCGCGCAGTCACCCGACGCACCAGCGTCCGCGGCCCAGCAGAAACCCTCTGCGCGGGCCGAGGCCTATTACAATTTCACGATCGGGCACATTTACGAGCAGCAGTTTGAACTGACCAGCCAGAACGATTTCGCGACCAATGCGATCGAGGCATACAAGAAGGCTTACGCCATAGACCCGCAATCGCCAATCATCGGCGAGCGCCTGGCGGAGATGTACTGGAAAGCGCAGCGGGTGCACGACGCCATGGTCGAGGCCAACGAAATCCTGAAGCGCGATCCCAACGACCTGGCGACGCACCGCCTGCTGGCGCGCATTTACCTGCGCAGCCTCGGCGATATCAACGGCTCCGGCGTGCAGACGGAGATGGTGAGCAAGGCTATCGCGGAATACAGCGAAGTTCACCGATTGGACCCCACGGATCAGGAAGCCGCATTGTGGCTGGCACGGTTGTACCGGCTGCACAACGACCCCGACAAGGCCGAGCAGGTTTTGCGCGGGATGTTGAATGATGATCCGGAGAACGAGGCGGCCGTCGAGCAACTGACACAACTCTATTTGGATCAGAACAAATCCGAAGAGGCGATCTCGCTGCTCGAGGGCATGGTTGCGCGCTCGCCCTCGCCCACGCTGTACGATTTGCTCGGCGATGCCTACACGCAGACACACGAATACGGGCAAGCCGAAAAAGCGTACCGCAAAGCCGTGGACCTCGATCCGTCGGAGCTTGGGCACCTGCGAGGCCTGGGGCAGGCCCTGCTAAGCGAAGAGAAATATTCTGATGCGCTTTCCGTTTACCAAAAGCTGGCCGACCTGATGCCGGATGACGCGGATGTATATTTGCGCCTGGCGCAGATTTACCGCGACCTGCATCAACTGGACAAGGCGGAAGAGAGCATCGTGAAGGCGCGGCAGTATGCTGCCGGCACGCTGGAAGTGATGTACAACGAAGCCATGATTTACGAAGCGCAGGGGCGCTTTGAGGATGCTATCCGAGTGCTTTCCGACGCCGTAACGGGCATCAAGACGCAGTCCACGGTGCTGCCTTCGCGGCGCCGGTCGCTGGCCATTCTCTACCAGCAACTGGGCGGGCTCTACCGCGACACGAATAACTATCAAGCGGCTATCTATACCTTCCAGGAATTGGGCCGCCTGGGCGATGAGGAAGACCGGCGCGCGCGCATGCTGATCATGGAAACCTACCGGCAAGCGAAGGATTTGCCGAAAGCGTTGCAGACGGGGAAAGAGGCGCTGGCGAAATATCCGACGGACACTGGCATCCGGGCGACCTACGCCATGCTGCTGGGAGAAAATCAGCAGGCCGACGAGGGCATGAAGCTGTTGCAAGGGGACCTGAAAGGCAGCGCGGCTGATCGCGAACTGTACCTGAACATGGGCCAGATTTACGAACGCAGCCACCGTTACAAGGAAGCGGAAGACGTGGTGCGCAAGGCCGAGGCGATTCCGGGAGAGCCGCGCGAAAACGAAATGACCTGGTTCCTGCTGGGCGCGATCTTTGAACGCCAAAAGCAGTTTGACAAGGCCGAGGAGCAATTCAAGAAAGTTCTGGTGGTGAATCCCAAGAATGCGGAGGCGCTGAACTATTACGGCTATATGCTGGCCGACCGCGGCGTCCGGCTGGACGAAGCGCGGGACATGATCCAGCGCGCGCTGGATCAGGAACCGTATAACGGGGCGTACCTGGACAGCCTGGGTTGGACCTACTTCAAGCAGAACAAGATTGAAGATGCGGAAGCGGCGTTGCGCAAGGCTGCCGACCGCGAGCCGCACGACCCCACGATCCGCACGCATCTTGGCGACGTTTACGCCAAGCAGGGGCGCATGGACCTGGCGGCGGCGGAATGGGAGAAGTCGCTCGGGGAATGGCGGCGCTCGCTTCCCGCGGATCTGGAAAACGACAAGGTAGCGGAATTGGAAAAGAAACTGGGGCAAGTGAAACACCGCGTGGCGCAGAAGTCGCCCGTGGCCGATTCGAAACCCTGAGACGAATGCATGCGCGAAGTCCGGATTCCGGCATACGCAAAAATCAATCTGCGCCTTGAAATCCTCGGCAAACGCGCCGATGGATACCACGAACTTCGCACTATTTTTCAAACGGTCTCCCTCCACGACACGCTGACTTTCCGGCCATCCCGCGGAGCGGGAATTTCACTGGTGATTCGCGGGAATGACGCTCTCTCTCGGGAGGCTGCGGAGAAGAATCTGGTGTATCGCGCGGCAGATGCGTTGCGGGGCGAACTGAAGATTCGGCCGGGCGTGGAGATTGTGCTGGAGAAGAATATTCCCGCGGGGCGCGGATTGGGAGGCGGTTCCAGCGATGCGGCGGCGGCGCTGCTGGGTTATCTGCAATTCACGGGCAAGCAAATCGAAACGGTGCGCCTGCTGGAGATTGCCGCGGAGCTTGGCGCCGATGTGCCGTTCTTCCTGTTCGGGGGACGCGCGCTGGGGATAAGCAAGGGCGACGAAATCTACCCGCTGCCGGACCTGGAAAAGCGCACGCTGCTGATTGTTTCGCCGCGCGAGATTCATGTACCCACGCCGGATGCCTACCGCTGGCTACATGCGCCGGAACTGGCTTCGTTGACAAAGTTGGCAGCACACCATAAACTGTTTAAGTTCTGTGCTCTGTGCTGGAGAGCGCAGGGAGAACGCCTGTGCAACGATTTTGAAGCGGCGGTCTTCCAGCGCCATCCCCGTCTTGCAAGTATCAAGCGGGCGTTGCTCCGCGGAGGGGCGTCAGAAGCCTTGCTGGCTGGTAGCGGTTCGGCGGTGTTTGGAGTATTCCCGAGCCCAGCAAAGGCGCGCCGAGCCGTTGTCGGGTTTCCGGACGATCAGGCCTTTGTCTGCGAGACACTCTCGCGGGCCAGGTATCAGCGCTTGACGAAAAGCGCTTGGATCGGATGATCCGCAGCGTTGCTCCGCTTTCTGATTCCCATTCCTAATTCACATGGCCCAGTTCAGGGTCCTTTTGCGTGAAATGCGTCACCGCAGAGCGGTGACGGGAGCGAGCGGCGTGAACGACGAGCGATTCAAGATTTTCTCGGGCACCGCTAATCCGGTGCTGGCCGAAGCGATCTGCAAGCACCTGGATGTGCCGCTGGGCAAGGCGCTGCTGGGGCGGTTCACCGACGGCGAAATCTATTTTCAGGTGCTGGAAAATGTGCGCGGCGCGGATGTATTCGTGGTGCAGCCGTGCTCCTATCCAGTGGACAACCACCTGCTCGAGCTGCTGTTGATGATTGATGCGTTCAAGCGTGCGTCCGCGTGGCGCATCACGGCGGTGCTGCCGTACTACTGCTATGCGCGGCAGGATCGCAAAGACAAGCCGCGCGTTCCGATATCCGCGAAGCTGGTGGCGGACCTGCTGGAAACGGCGGGTGCGAGCCGCGCCCTGACGCTGGATTTGCACGCGCCGCAGATTCAGGGCTACTTCGACGTGCCGGTGGACCACCTGTACGGCTCTCCGGTGTTGGTGGAGTATTTCCGGAACAAAAAGCTGCCGAATTTGACGGTAGTTTCGCCCGACGCGGGCGGCGTGGAGCGCGCGCGGGCGTTCGCGAAGAAACTGGGCGCGCCGCTGGCCATCGTGGACAAGCGCCGCGTGGACCTGGATGTCACCGAAGTGATGAACCTGATCGGCGACGTGAAGGGACGCAGCACGCTGATCGTGGATGACATCATTGATACGGCGGGCACGCTGGTGAAGACCGCCGATGCGCTCATACGAGAGGGTGCCACACAGGTGTTTGCGGCTTGCACACACGCAATCCTTTCCGGCCCCGCCGTCGAGCGCCTGGAGAATTCGCAAATCACCGAAGTGGTGGCGACGGATTCCGTGCCGCTCTCGGAAGCCGCCAGGAAGCTGAAGAAGATGAGGATCCTGAGTGTCGCGGATTTGCTCGCCCGCGGCATTCGTTCGATTCACGAGGAAACGTCCATCAGCGAGCTGTTTATTTGAGTTTATCCGGCTGCGAGTAACGCCGGAGGAGATTCCAGGAAGGGAAAGAAGCCATGGCTCAGATCATTGTCGAAGGAGCGCCCCGCGATACGCGTGGCAAAAACGAAGCGAAGCGCTTGCGGGTAACCGGAAAGGTGCCGGCAACACTGTATGGCGGCAAAGGAGGACCCTTGTCGCTGGCCGTGAACACCAAACAGTTGACGGCGATTCTAAGGTCCGAATCCGGGCACAACACTTTGTTTGAGGTGGACCTGGCCGGCAAGAAAGAACCCGCCATCGTGAAAGATTGGCAGGTGGATCCCGTAAGCGGGAAGCTGCTGCACGTGGACCTATTGCGCGTGGCGATGGATGTGCGCATGAAGGTGAAGGTGCCCGTGCACACTTTCGGCGAGCCCGCGGGCGTGAAGGTACAAGGCGGCGTTTACGAAGTGGTGACGCGCGAAGTGGAAGTGGAATGCCTGCCCGCGGATATTCCGACGGAGTTCAAGGTGGACGTCAGCGGCCTGATGCTGAACCAGAGCCTGCGTGCCAGCGACCTGACGATCGACAAGTCCAAGCTCAAGCTGCTGACCGAACCCAACGCTGTGCTGGCGCACGTAGTGGCGCTGCGCGTCGAGGAAGAGAAGCCCGTGGAAGCGGTGGTTGCCGCGGTCCCGGCCGAGCCGGAAGTCATCAAGAAGGGCAAGAAGGAAGTGGAAGGCGAGGAAGGCGAGGAAGCGGCCAAGCCCGTGGAGAAACAGGAAAAGGAAAAGAAGAAGTAATTCCGATTCTCCGGCTTTGCGCGAAACATCATGCGGCTCATTGTTGGCCTTGGCAATCCCGGCCCGGAATATCAGTGGACGCCGCATAACCTGGGTTTTCTGGCGGTGGACGAGATTGCGAATCGCGCGTCCATCCGCGTGGAGCGGCCGGAAGGCAAGGCTCTGGTGGGGCGCGGCAAGGTGGCCGGGGAAGATGTGATCCTGGCCAAGCCGCAGACGTACATGAACCTCAGCGGCATTTCGGTTCGCGAGTTGCTGGGGAAGTACGAACTGGAGCCCGTGGACTTGCTGGTGCTGTTCGACGAACGCGATCTGCCATGGGGCATGATTCGCATCGGAGAACGCGGCAGCGCGGGAACGCACAACGGCGCGAAGAGCGTGATGAGCGTCGTGGGCACGCCGGAATTCGCGAGGCTGCGGCTGGGTTGCGGCCCCGATCATCCGGTAAGCGATCTGGCGGCTTACGTTTTGCGGCCGATGAAGAAGGCTGATCTGGAAGTGGCCGCGGAGATGGTGGCGGAAGCAGGCGATGCGGTGGAGTTGCTGCTGACGCAGGGTGTCGCGGCCGCCATGAACAAGTTCAACCGGCGGGTGCCGCCGGCGGAAGAGAAGTGACCGGTCAAGCGATCGGGTGAGTTAGAGAAGAAGGAAAACGAGGTCATCATGGAAGAGCGTTTGTACGATCTGATCTTCATAGTGCGCCCGGCGACGCCGGAAGAGGAAATCAAGAAGGTGCTCACAACGATTGAGCACGCTTGCGCGGAAAAGGGCGGGAAGATCGAGAAGACCGAGCATTGGGGCACGCGCAAGCTGGCCTACAAGGTGATGAAACACCGTGAAGGGATTTACGTGTACCAGCAAGTGCGCACGAACCATGGCGAACTGGTGCATGAACTGGAACGCCGTCTTGGCGTGCTGGACTCTGTGATCAAGTACCAGACAGTACGGCTTGACGAGGATATAAAGCGCCAGAAGAAGCTCGCGCACAAGCGCGAGATCCGCGCCGCGCGGCGTCCGCGCCGTACGCCGCCGCCCGCACCCGCACAAGCGCCAACGCCGGCGCCGGTCGAGCAGCCCGCTTCCGGCGATTAAGAGCCGGTAGAGAATATTTCCGCCGGTGTGCGCCGTAGTTTGCCGCCGGCAAGGTTTGAGTTTGGCTTAGAGCTCCGCTGCCCAGGCCCGGAGCGAATTTGGAAAGGTAGGAAGGTATGTCAGAGGAACAGAAACAACCGCAAGCAGCGCCACCGGCACCAGCCGCCGCACCCGCGGCCCCTGCTGCACCGGCCGCTCCACGCGAAGCCCGCGAAGGCGGACATGGTGGAGGACACGGCGGTGGTGGTGGGCGCCGCGAAGGCGGTTCGGGCGGCGGACGCCGCGAAGGTGGACCCGGCGGAGGTCCCGGCGGCCCAGGCGGAGGTCCCGGCGGACCGCGCCGCGGCAAGCGCCAGTATTTTCGCAAGAAGAAGGTGTGCAAGTTCTGCGTCGAGAAGATGGACTTCATCGACTACAAGCGCGCAGACATCCTTTCGCAATTCGTGCAGGAGCGCGGGAAGATTCTTCCGCGGCGTATGACGGGCGTGTGCTCGCGCCACCAGCGCTGGCTGGGAGTGGCCATCAAGCGCGCCCGCAACATCGCGCTGCTGCCGTTTGCGGGAAGCGCGGCTGGAACGCAAGCGCCACGCGTCGTGGTCGAGGCGCCCAAGGCTCCTTAGGGACGAGTGTTGTGTATAGGACTGGCGGCGAACGGCCGAATCGCCATTCCGAGGGAAATTTGCGAAATGAGGGTTTCCTCTTTCGCCAAAGAGAATCGCCAAAGGAATCAGGAGATCGTTATGCAGATCATTCTTCAGGAAGATGTGGACAAGCTCGGAAATCGCGGAGACGTGGTTACGGTGAAGCCGGGGTACGCGCGCAATTTTCTTTTGCCGCATAAGATTGCCATCGAAGCCACGCCGGGCAACATGAAGGCGCTGGAACGCATTCGCGGCGCGTTGTCGAAAAAGACCGCAACGGAACTGGACGCGGCGAAGAAGCAGGCGGAACTGCTCGCGGGCGTTTCGCTGAAGTTCACGCGGAAGACCGGGGAGAACGACCAGATGTTTGGGTCGGTCACCACCGGCGATATCGCGGAAGGGCTGAAGGCGCAGGGATTCGAGATTGACAAGCGGCAAGTGCAGTTGGCCGATCCGCTGAAGATGTTGGGCGAATTCCCGGTGACCATCAAGGTGTTCCGGGACGTTACCGCCGAGATCAAGGTGCACGTGGAAAAAGAAGCGTAAACCGCTTCAGGCCATTGATTGGCTATGTGGGGCACGATTTTTCGTGCCCCTTTTTGTCTTTCACTCCTTAAGCACGAGTAGAGGGTCAGTTTCGGATTAGGCAACTTTTCGGGAGTTGACCGCAACGTCGCAAAGCAACGCAGATGAACTGACACTATTGAACCCGATAGGTTTCTACTTTGATTCCGTCGCGGACCAAAATCAGATACTGCTGGCCCTCCGCAGTTGCGAGTGTAGCTATGGTAGGTTGCTTGACCTTCAGAGTTATCGAAAGGACCGCTGTACTGCCTGCCGTGGACACGACTAAGAGAGAACGCGAAGTCGTTTTGAAGGTATCCCAGGCGGTCTGATGGCCTTCGGAACAATAGTATAGTGCGAATCGTCCGTCATCGCTGATGTTGGTTATGCCGCATTTTGGTGGAGCGTGTAGTCCTTTCGCAAGCTTTACCGCGATGTTTTCGCCGGGCAGGCCACTGACGGATGCAACGTTGACGGCCTCAAGCACTTTGGCACATTTGAGTTCTGCAGTTTTCTCTTCTTCTGTTTGCCACCCGTTTCCATTATGAAATTCAAGAACCTTAGTGTAATAGCAGGATTCAGAAGTTTCCAAGTCAGGTAAATTCAGAACTGCCGCTTCATAGTTGTCTGTCACAGGTGATGTGATTTGCTTGTTTATGCGAGAGCGTTTCGTGAGTGCATTGCTGATGAGTAGGTTATCCTTTGTCAAGGACCATTGCGCCCCGGCAATCAACGGTTCAGTTGTGGTTCGCCTGTATACGAGGCTGAATCCATGCAGGTCCACTAGTGTCACGGTGGCTTGCACTTCGAACGGGGTAGCGCCGGATGACCGTCGACGCGATGTGATGCGGACAAGAGCATAGCGACCATCCCTTGTCACAATCAGGTCCCCTGTAATCCATACGTCCCCATCACGCGGGGCATCGCTACTAACAGCTAGCGACTGTTCTTGAGGAGTTTGCGTGCTCCAACCTTCGAGTTCCTTAAGAACCCACTTCCGTTCCGGCTGCGGGATGAGAATTAGCAGTGCACCGGCTGCCGTTGTGGCGAGTACCGTAGATGGTGGCGTTGGAATCTCAACCAAGCTCCATTCACGAGGTTCCTTCTGTGCGTGTAGGGTATAGGTGGAAGTTGGGACCGGGCTTTGGGCAAGACTCTCTGCGCAGAAGCACATCGAGATAATTAGAAACCGAAGATAAATGCGCATCGGGAATATCCCCTAAAGAACACTCTAAACTAAAAACCTACCGTGCACTTGCACGGCCTTTTTTGTATAGAGTCAAGTCGTTCGATTTCAAATGGATAATTCGGTGGCCGAAGTGTCCGAGTGCCAGATAGTGATGACTAGGCGAGCCTTCTTGCTGCACAGACCATGGTCGTTCATGATAGGTCCTAATAAGCGCCAAAGCCGGAAACAGACCCACTACCCAAGCACGATGGACCTTGCCGAGATGGGGTCCAGCGTGCTGGACCCCTACGAGGAATTGCCGGCAGGCACGACACGCTGAGGAGAGTCTTGCGGCGATTTCGCTCGCGGAAAGCGAGTTGTTGCGGTATCGAAGCGCTGGATTGACGTATAACGCTCGGCGTTATACGATACGAGTGTGATCCGGTCGTTTCGCTGTCGAGACACGGAAAGGCTGCATCGGCGCGAGCGCGTCCCGCGATTTGGAGCGATTGAGCAGGTGGCTCGACGGAAGCTTCGGCTGTTGGACAGCGCTTCGGAGTTGCGCGATCTGGCTTCGCCCCCTGGAAACCGGTTGGAAGCGCTCCACAGTGACAGGAAAGGGCAGCACAGCATTCGCATTAATGATCAGTGGCGGATCTGCTTTGTTTGGCGGGATTCGGATGTCTTCGAGGTTGAAATTGTCGATTACCACTAAAGGAGATCAAATGCCACGGAAGAAAAAGCTGCTTCCCCCTATCCATCCGGGCGAAATTCTTCGTGAAGAATATTTGAAGCCGCTCGGCCTCAGCATGAACAAGCTTGCGTTGGACCTGCGCGTACCCGTGACACGCATTTCCGAGATCGTTCACGAACGGAGAGGCATTACGACGGACACGGCGCTTCGGCTGGCTCGCTACTTCAATACCAGCGCACGATTCTGGCTGAACCTTCAGGCCGCCTACGATCTCGAAGTTGCAGAAGACGAATCCTCCCAGCGGATCGAGCGGGAAGTTCTACCTTCGACTCACAGTGAATTTTCTTTAACCTAGAGCTTGTCTTATAGCTGGTGCGGGCAGCAAGAGTTTCCTCAGGGGCTAAAGCCCAGTCTTTGGAGATTCTTCATGTCGGAGCTGAAGCTCCGACCCCCTAAAAAGCATCGATGAGCAGGCAGCTAGTTATTCAAGCCGCGCGAAAAAAGTTTTGCAACGATTTCCTTCGCGATTCACAGGCACTTGGATTGACGCGCGCAGGCGACTCGCGCATAGTCACAATCGAAGTACGGCGCACGGGGTCAGACCGCCGGTGAAAGCATCCGCACTTGCCTTCCGCAGGGAATCGTGCTACCTATAGCGAAGGAAAAGCGAATACATAAAGGAGCATTGGCCCCTCTCCATGCCCGCTGATTCCACTCTTGAACGCCCCATGCCCAGCAATCTGGACGCGGAGCGCTCCATCCTGGGCGCCATCCTGCTGGACAACAACGCGCTGAATGCCGCGATCGAGGCGCTGAAGCCCGACGATTTCTTCATCCCGCAACATCGCAGCATCTTCAACCAGATGATCGCGCTGGGAGAGGCTCAGCATGCCATCGACCTGGTGACGCTGACGGAAGAATTGCACCGGCGGGGTGAACTGGAGTCCTCGGGGGGCGCACCGTATCTGGCTTCGCTGGTGGATGGTGTGCCGCGGGTGTCCAACGTGGAGCACTACGCGCGAATCGTGAAGGAAAAGGCTCTGCTGCGCAACCTGATCCACGCCACGCACAATATCCAACAGCATGCGTTTGATGGCGAAGATGGCGCGGACACGATTCTGGATAACGCGGAGTCCAGCATCTTTGCGCTGGCGGAAGACCGCGTCAAAGTGGGGCTGCTGCCGATCAAGGATATCGTTCGCGATAATTTCGAGCGCCTGGAAAAGATTTTCCGCGAGGGCAAAAGCGTTACGGGCATCTCCACAGGTTACGGAGAACTGGACAAGTTGCTGTCCGGGTTGCAGCCCTCGGAGCTGATTATTCTTGCGTCGCGGCCATCGCAGGGAAAAACCGCGCTGGCGCTGAATATGGCGGAGAACATTGCCATCCGTGGAGGATTGCCGGTAGCCGTGTTCAGCCTGGAAATGTCCAAGGAATCGCTGCTGCAGCGCCTGGTGGCTTCCGTGGCGCAGGTGGACGCGCACAAATTCCGCTCCGGGCACCTGAGCCGTGAAGACTGGCGGCGCATG
>Ga0074044_10000188_pt1 | contig 61278 bp, 55 predicted proteins | sample BogForMeECP23OM1_FD_94443 | JGI IMG/M metagenome (GOLD analysis project Ga0074044, IMG submission 94443) | Bog forest soil microbial communities from Calvert Island, British Columbia, Canada - Bog Forest MetaG ECP23OM1 | ecosystem: Environmental > Terrestrial > Soil > Wetlands ...
ATAGGGCTCTAGAACTGGTCTCATAAATACTTCTCCGGGCAAACGGTCCGGCCCTCAGGGGCTAAAGCCCGCGTTGTTATCGGTCCTGAACGGCACGGCTGAAGCCGTGCCCTTCCCAAAACCTGAACGGCACGGCTGAAGCCGTGCCCTTCCCAAGACCGTCGTGCCCTTCCCAAGACCGTCGTGCCCTTCCCAAAACCGTTTATGAGACCAGTTCTAGTTCTGGTCTCATAAATACGTCTCCGGGCGAACGGTCCGGCCCTCAGGGGCTAAAGCCCGCGTTGTTATCGGTCCTAAACGGCACGGCTGAAGCCGTGCCCTTCCCAAACGCTACGGCTGAAGCCGTGCCCTACCCAAACGCTACGGCTGAAGCCGTGCCCTACCCAAAACCATTTATGAGACCAGTTCTAGAAAAAAACTGACCGAAACCTGCGAAAGGTCTCGGCCAGCGGAAATCTTGTCTTGATCGCAAATGCTAATCAGCTTACTTGTTGTTTTCTCTTGCTTCGGCGATGTGAGCCTGGTGGCCTGCTTCGGAAACAGCCGCCACAAAAGCTTCTCCACTACGCGGAGTTGGCACCTTGCCGGAAAGAATGTTGCGGAACATCATGTGATGGCCGTAAATGGCGCGGGTCGAGTCGTTGTCCTGCTCCACTACCGCACCTTCCAAGGTCAAGCCCGCGAATATGCCTTTGGAGCGCGAATAAGTTAGCACTTCGGTGTTCAGCAATATGTCAGTTCCGGCGGAAGTGTGACGGCCTACCGGGCCCGCTGCCACCGATCCCTCACCCGTCATTTCGAACTTGCTGGAAAGCAGATGCTGTAAACCACGATCGTTCATAACCAGCATGACCAGATCGATGCCTTCGACTCCGATCTGCAATCCCCAGCTCCCACCGCCCACGGAGACAAATGCGGGAGCGCTCCAGCCTTCCGGCGTGCGGCACGTAGCTACTCCGCGTCCGTGCTTAGCGCCAAAGATGAAGCCGGCTTTGAGCAGGTCGGGCACGATAACCACACACTTTGCGCCGTTCAGCACTTCTTCAGGGATACCTTTGTCGGGCGTTGACATGATGGATTGGAGAACGTCCACGGATTTTTGCATGCGCTCGACCGTTTCTTCGCGATCCGAGCCTGCCCATGCGAGGGTTCCAACTAAGCCGATCAAACTCATCAACAGCAGCGACATTACCTTTTTCATAATTGATTCCTTTGGGATCTGCGGAACAGATCTAACCCGAACACAGATCTAGTGAACTAAGGGGAGAAAACTTCAGATGGGCTGACTTAGCTCAGAGAACCTGAAAGAGAGAGAAGAAGTGCTCGTCTCAACTGTCATGCTCGCAGAGCACGCGCAGGATAGCTGGTCTACATTGCTCACTTTTGCCCGGTCATTAGGGAAATTTGTCCGGTTCCGAAGATGCGCCGCCTGGTCTTTATTATCCAAGAATGAGCAATGTTGCACAGAATAAGAGGCCCCGGCATGTCATGGTCGAAATGGAAGGCAGGTCGCTAATGGAACGCGCACTTCGACGACTGCGCGATCGTTATCGCAGATGGCTCGCGAAGATCAGTGCATCTGTCTCGAATCTGTTCGCATCGGTTGCGCCACCGCCTCGCACTTTTGCATTGCAAAGGATGTGTCCGTTTTGCGGGTTAATCACGCCGCGGGCGAAGACGTCTTGCCTGGAGTGCGGGAAATCACTTGCCCCAGCGACACGATAAATCAGTTGTCGTGGTGCGCATTTTCGGAAACGCTCGAAGGAGCGAAGGAGAACAACATGCTTTGGACTATTTTCGTTGTGCTGCTAGTTCTGTGGCTTCTTGGTTTCAGCCTGCACATAGCGGGTGGCCTGATTCACCTGTTGCTAGTGGTCGCGCTGGTGGTTCTGCTCATTAATCTGTTCAGCGGCCGCGGTGCGGTGGTCTAGGAGCGCTTGAGCTTTCGAGGATCCTCGTGAAAAAACAATACCTACATCTCTCCGCTTACTCTTGCGACCAATGTGCAGGCCCGGTAGTGGCGGGCGTGATCGCGGTCCGCGAAAATGAAATCTCGAAAGAGACCGACGTCCGTGAAGTGGGAGCGATTTGTCTGGCGTGCGGCCATCGGCAAAGTAAGGCAACCGAGCCGGGCTTCACACGCAGCTTTGCGCCTACGCGATGGGAGTCAGTCAACGTACTCACCACGACGCTTGCCCCCACCACGCTGCATTGAATGTCAGCCTGCGACGTGGCGAATTCACATGGCGAGTTGAGAAGAGGAGAGTCCATGCCACAAGAAGTGCAGGTCGGCACGATTCTGATGTCGGAATGGCCACAGCAGTTTGGATTGGAGACTGAGCTTTACTCGGGACCGTGGAGCGTAGCCAAGGGCCTCGATGGCTTCGCGGTGGATCGTAAGATTCGTGCCGCAGGCTGGAATTTCTTTTTTATCGCGGCGGAAGTAAAAGTGATGTTTCTCGGCGCGCCCGGGACGAAGAAAATCCGGCACGCATTGAATCGAATTTTAGCCAAGGTGGCCGGGCAACACTATAACGCGGTTGAAGTAACTGGAATTGTTACCAAGACTTTTCTGGGTCTGCCTTATGCCATCGTTTCGGCGCATCCGCGTCATGTGCAAGAGAACTGCTACCTGGACGGCGCCGAAGCTCGGCGATTGTTAATGGCGGGTCAGAATGTTATGTTGCCATCCCGAATACCTCGCCAGACTTCCCGCGAGAAGGGTGTGGCCCTCCCGTCAGTTGTCGACTGACGAAGGTTAGCCTGACCAATGCTCCCTGCTTCTCGTGACCTGCCCGGACGTCGCAGATGTGCCGGAGCTTCAGACCCTGGCTTGTTCGCCTGACGCGGGGCCGGCTTCACATTCAGTACGAAGTGAACAGTTGCCAATAGAAAGTGCGGCCCGTCCGACTTGACCACGAGCGCATCCACCGACTTTAGAGCGTCGGCGGGTAGTTCGACGTGATCGGCCAGCATTACGATGGGTACATCCGGCCGCACGCGCTTGATTTCAGTGGCAATGGTTGCGCCATCCAGGAGACCCAGGTGGTACTCGAGGACGACGGCATCCACGGGCCGCGACATAAACATCCGCAGACCTTCGGAACCGTTGGTTGCCGTTGCCAGCTCATATCCATGTTCTTGCAACAAACTCAGTTGTTCCGCATCCCGGTGGATACACAGGAGCGTCCTGTTGGTTGCCATGGGGACCATTTATATAAGGCAACGATCCTCCAATGCTGTTCAAAATTGCTCAACGTTACTTCTCAAAACTGAGCAGTTTTGCACAGACGTCCCTTCCAGCGACATCGTAAACTGCCGTGATATATCGGAAATCAGAGGATGTGAAGGAGCTTTGCGGATTCCCCGATCCGCGTTGTTTGCTCCTCTGGTGGCGCAGCCGCAGAGTGTGCTGCGCCACCTCTTTCTTGCGACCCAAAGACGAACGGACGGCATGAATCCGCAACCAAGGCTCTCTAATTTGATCAATTTTGATCAGTCCTGAACTCCGCTTTCGTTGAATACTGTTAAGTACCAACCCGAAGCAAACTTCACGGTGGACGAAACATAGGGACTGGAATCCTACGCGGTTGTCTGCCAACCCTTATCAATACCTCTGCTCAGGAAAGTGAGGTGCCAATGTCGCTACCAATCACCGCGCTTCCCGACGGAATATTAGAAGTAGCCCTCCCGCGCCTCATGGTGGGAGGCGGGTTGTCAGCGGCTCACCCCGCGGTGCAGTCGAAGCCGAAGCTCAAGTTATCTCTGCCAAGTCGAGTCGCGGTGATCGGAAATTATCTTCCGCGACAATGCGGAATTGCCACGTTCACTACCGATCTCTGCGCGGCCATCTCGGGCGAATACGGGACCGCCCGCTTGTTGGCACTGCCCGTCAATGACACCGAAGAGGGATACGACTATCCGCCGCGGGTGCGATGGTCGCTGGCGCAAAATGAAGTGAAGTCGTATGAAGACGCGGCGGACTTCCTCAACTTCAACAATATCGACATGGTGTGCCTGCAGCACGAGTATGGAATTTTCGGCGGCCAGGCCGGAAGCCATATTCTGCATCTGCTGCGCCGCTTGAAGATGCCGGTCGTAACCACGCTGCATACAGTTTTGCGCGAGCCCGACCCTAATCAACTCATGGTCATGGAAGAGATCGCAGAGCTTTCGGATCGGCTCATCGTGATGAGCCAGCTCTCGTCGCAGTTTTTGCAGGAAATCTTCAAAGTGCCGGGAAGTAAGATTGATATGGTCCCGCACGGCGTTCCGGATCTGCCCTTTCTCGATCCTAACTTCTACAAAGACCGCTTTGGCGTGGAGGGCAAGGCGGTGTTGCTTACGTTCGGCCTGCTCTCACCGAACAAGGGAATTGAAAACGTCATTCAAGCGCTGCCCCGGATTTTGGCTAGACATTCGAATGTTGTTTATATTGTCTCGGGCGCGACCCACCCGCATGTGCTCCGTCGCGAGGGGGATCAGTATCGTGCCAGCCTGCAAGCGCTGGCGCGAGAAGTGGGAGTGGGAGCACAAGTGAAGTTCTTCGACCGCTTCGCCAGCCCGGAGGAAATGGCCGCGTTCATTGGCGCCGCCGATATCTACATCACTCCCTACCGGCACGAAGCGCAGGTGGTTTCCGGAACGCTGGCGTATGCATTGGGTGCGGGCAAGGCGATTATCTCGACTCCGTATTGGCACGCGATTGAGTTGCTGGATGACGGCCGCGGTGCGCTGGTCCCGTTCCAGAATCCGGAAGCGATTGCACACAAGACAATCGAGCTTTTGGACACTCCGGCGATTCGCCACGCCATGCGTAAACGCGCCTATCTTTTTGCGCGCGACATGATCTGGAAAAAAGTCGCGCAGGGTTACATGGAAAGTTTTGCCCGGGTTCGCAGCGATCGCATGGAAAATCCCCGCGTCCAGTTTTCGGCTCGCGCTACTCCCAAAGCACTTGATCGGCTGCCGGAGTTAAAACTGAATCAAGTCAACGCGCTGACCGATGACACAGGAATTCTGCAGCACGCCATCTTCACTGTCCCCAATCGAGGCGAGGGTCATACCACGGACGACAACGCGCGCGCACTGATCTTCACGGTGATGCTGGAGGACTGGGCTAAAACCGAAGACCTGACGAAAGCCAAGAATGAGCGAGAGAAGGTAAATGTACCGGTTGCGGATTTTTCCGCCCGTTATTTGTCCTTCCTCGAGCACGCGTTCAATCCCGCGAACGGCAGGTTCCGAAACTTTCTCGGCTACGATCGGCGGTGGAGCGAACCGGCAGGCTCGGAAGACTGCCATGGGCGCGCGTTGTGGGGTCTTGGCACTGTCCTCGGACGATCCCATAATCAAGGATTGAGGAGCGCTGCCGGGCGCCTGTTCGAGTTCTCGCTTCCCGCAGCCCTGGAATCCTATAGTCCTCGCGCCTCGGCTTATACACTTCTGGGGATTCAGGAATATCTCAATTCGTATCCTGGGGACCGCGATGCGCAGAAAATAAGATCGGTGCTCAGCCGGCGCTTGCTCGAAATGTATGAGTCGATCCGCCGTCCGGATTGGAAGTGGTTCGAAAACGTAGTCGCTTACGGCAACGCGAGATTGCCCCAGGCGCTGCTGGTTGTGGGCTCGGCGTCCGCGGACGATCGCATGGTCGCCAACGGCCTGGAAGCGCTGGATTGGCTGCTGAAAGCGCAGCATTGCGAAACCAACCACCACTTTGTCCCCATCGGGTCGCAGGGCTTCTATCACCAGGATGGCGCAAAAGCCCGCTTCGATCAACAACCCATTGAGGCTGCTGGCGCGGTGTCCGCGTGTCTCGCAGCGTACCGCGTAACCGGCGACGACCGATGGCGCAACGAAGCCTGGTCGGCCTTCAACTGGTTTTTGGGCGACAACGATCTACAGCTTCCTCTTTATGATTCCGCCACGGGCGGCTGCCGGGACGGGTTGCATCCCGAACGCGCCAATGAGAATCAAGGGGCGGAATCAACGCTGTCGTTTCTGATGGCACTCCTGGAAATGCATTCGCTGCAAAAATCGGAAAGGCCAGAAAGCCCATGACTGCTCCCGAAACCACCCTGGTGAACGTGGAAAGCAATCACTATCCGCCCCTGCTTCTGCGTCACCCTGGCAACCCCATTCTGACGCGCAAGGATTGGCCCTACTCCATCAATAGCGTGTTCAATGCCGGCGCGACCCTGTTGCCCGACGGCACCACGCTGCTGCTATGCCGCGTCGAAGACCGGCGCGGCCTGTCGCATCTTTGCGCGGCGCGGTCTAAGAACGGCGTCGATGGATGGCAGATTGATCGTGAACCTACATTGATGCCCAGCGTAAAAGAGTATCCGGAGGAACTATGGGGAATCGAGGATCCCCGCATCACGTTTGTGCCCGAGTTGCAGCAATACGTGGTGACTTACACGTCGTATTCGCGGGGCGGCCCCGGAGTTTCACTGGCCCTGACCAAAGACTTTCGAACTTTCGAGCGCTACGGCGTGATCATGCCGCCGGACGACAAGGACTCGGCGCTTCTGCCGCGCAGAATCGACGGATGCTGGGCGCTGATTCATCGGCCGATGACGACACTCGGAGCGCACATGTGGATTTCTTATTCTCCCGACCTGCGTTATTGGGGCAGGCACAGGCTGATGCTGGAAGCGCGTCGCGGTGCCTGGTGGGACGCAAACAAAATCGGTTTGTCGCCGCCGCCGATTGAAACCGCCCGCGGATGGCTGGTTTTCTACCACGGAGTGCGCCACACGCCTTCCGGCTGCCTCTATCGATTGGGCTTGGCTCTATTCGATCTCGAGAATCCGGCAAAATGCCTGCTGCGAGGCGATTCGTGGATTTTTGGGCCGGAGGCCTCCTACGAACGTCACGGCGACGTTGACGATGTCGTGTTCCCCTGTGGATACACTATGGACCCGGATGGGGACACGATCAACATCTATTATGGGGCGGCTGATTGCGCAATTGCTCTGGCGCGGGCCAGCGTGCGCTCGTTACTCGACTGGCTGGATGCCAATGGAAGTTGCGAACGCCGGCAGAGAGTGGCGGATTTATGAACCCGCTCGATTCGATTTTCCGCTTTGCCTTCGGATGCCATCACCGCCGACGCAGTGGCGTGTTCACGATCAAGAAACGGACGTATCAGGTCTGTTTAATGTGTGGGGAGGAATTCGAGTATTCCTGGGCGTTGATGCACTCCATACGATCGAGCGTTGCCGATAGCGCTGCGGGCGGACCCGCGATAGACAAATAATGTCAGGAATGAAGCGCCCGTCAAGAGAGGCGCCCGTCAGATGATCGCGTCGCGGCGCAGACCTGAACAACTTGGTCATCATAAGTGAGCTATCTTGCTCAGACGCGAAAGTACATACCTGTCATCCTTGACCATCCTGAGTGTGTAGACGAAGCCGCGACGCTGATTCGCCGCTCCGATTCCCAGGTCACTGCCGGGTCAGGTTCTGATCAAGTCACGGCGAGGCGACCACATCCAGTCAATCGGCGTTCTTCATCCGTTGTGTGCGCCGCGGAACCCCACGGCGCGACACGGTTCGACCTAAGAACGGTTCGACCCTAAAACTCGCTCAGTCCAAGAAACAAGGAAGGTGAAAGATTATGCCTCTAATTCAACTGCTGGAAGTTCTGATCGTGGTAGGCGTCCTCCTGTGGCTGGTGAATCGCTTCATTCCCATGCAGGGAACGATCAAATCTATCTTTAACGGCATCGTGGTCATTGCCCTGGTTCTGTGGATCCTGAATGTTACCGGGCTGTTCCATTCTCTTCCCAATATCCACCTTGGGAAGGGATGACCATCCGACAGGCGGTCGTTCCGGGCATATCAGGCCCTCAACGTAACCAATAACGCAATCCGGCAGAGCTCTGCCATCGATAAGGAGATTACTGTGAAGGTTAAGTTTCTTGTGCCAATCGGAATCGCACTTAGTGTAAGCGCGTTTGCTCAATCGAATCCCCAATCAACCGTGGTCGTCGAGTCCACGAATCCGACGCCGATATTTCGGGTGATCGTAGTCAGTCGAACTGTTCAAGCGGTCAATTATGACTACCGCAGCGGAAGCTCAAAGCTGGACTTCGCGGGCACGGACTTGATGCCATCGGCGAATGGCGAAGCCAAAGTGAACAGCAAGAAAGGATCGGTTGAGATCGAAGCGGAATTTGGCAATCTGCAGAGGCCGACGACCTTCGGCAATGAATATCTAACTTACGTTTTGTGGGCGATTTCTCCTGAAGGCCGGGCAGTGAACCTGGGCGAAGTGTTAGTCGGCGACAACCATCGCAGTAAACTTCGCGTAACCACCGACCTTCAGGCTTTCGCTTTGATCGTTACCGCGGAGCCTTATTATGCTGTCCGTCAGCCGAGCAATGCGGTTGTGCTTGAGAATGTGGTTCGCGAGTCCACCAAGGGAACCACCGAATCAGTTAACGCAAAGTACGAACTGATGGAGCGCGGCGGCTACATTCCTACCGGCTACCGGTTCGACCCGGTGATTCTGAATGCAAGGTTACCGCTCGAATTCTTCGAGGCGCGAAATGCACTGCGCATCGCACAATCCGAGGGAGCCGAGCAGTATGCGAGCGACAGTTATGCGCGAGCGGTGCAGTTGACCAATAACGCGGATGAATTTGCCACGAACAGACACACCGACGAAAAGGGATTGATCGCGGTCTCCCGTAGTGCGGTTGAGGCGGCTGAGGATTCCCGCGAGATCGCCGTCAAGAAACTGGACGAGATGCGCCTGGCCAGCGAACGTCAGGCATCCGCCGATACGCTAGCGGTATCGCAGGGACAAGCCGACGACGCGATTCGGCAGAAAGACCAGGCCCAGTCGGACGCGGCGATCGCACTAGCGGCCAAGGCGCAGGCAGATTCCGATGCAGCCAAGGCGCGCGCGGACGCTGCCGCTGCGCAAACTGAAACCGCGCAGGCAAAATCCGATATGGCGACCAGCGAGGCTACGTCAGCGGCTGCGGTCTCCGCCGCTCAGGCGGATGCGGACCAGTCTCGTATGGCGGCCCAACAGGCGGAAACCGATAAAGCGGCGCTGCGCATGAAGCTGTCCGCGCAGTTGAATTCCATCCTTGAGACCCGTGATACGGCGCGGGGCCTCATCGTCAGCATGTCCGACGTTTTGTTTGATACCGGAAAATACTCTTTGAAGCCGGGTGCACGCGAGAAGCTGGCGAAAGTCGCCGGTATTCTACTCGCTTACCCTGGACTCGACATCGCAGTCGGCGGCTATACCGACAATGTGGGCGGCGACGCGATGAATCAGACGTTGTCCGAGAATCGTGCTGGATCCGTTCGCGATTACCTGGTGCAAGAAGGTGTCGCGACGAATTCGGTGTCAGCTACAGGTTTCGGCAACACTTTGCCCGTAGCTTCAAACGATGATGCCTCCGGACGCCAGCAGAATCGGAGAGTTGAACTTCTCGTATCCGGCGAAGCCATCGGCACGGTTGTGACCGTGACTACAGGAAGCTTGCAGTAGGGCTAAGCCCAGGCTTAGCAACAAATCGATAATGGAGGCAATACCCTATGAAACTAGTTGGAGTTATCAGCACCGCAGTTCTGTCGTTGATTCTTGGCGTCGCTGCTCCGGTGTTTGCCCAGGAGCAGCACGAGCAAGAAGATCAGAAAGCCAAACCGGCCGCGCAGGAAGAGAAAAAAGCGCAGCCCGAGAAGAACGCGAAGCCGGAAGAAAAGAACGCCAAGCAAGAACAAAACAGCAAGCCGGTCGCGAAGAATGAGCAGAAGCAAGCCGCTGGTAACGGCGGCGGGCGCATTCCAGCAGACAAATTCAAGGCCAATTTTGGACAACAACACACCTTTCGTGTCAGCCAATCCGACTACAGCAATCACCGCTTCCAGTACGGCGGCTATGCTTTCGGATTCGTTGACCCGTGGCCCAGCAACTGGCTGTACACGCAGAACGTTTACGTTATCGAGATCAACGGCGTGTATTACCTGTGCAACGCATCGTTTCCTGGCGTTAACCTTACACTCAGCTTCACGCTCTAGCAGGTTCGTCCGCTGTCGCCTGCGGACGCAACCGGCTTAACCTGATCGCTTAAAACATGATCGGCGCGGGTCCGCGGTTCGGGCCCGCGCCGTTGTTTTCCGGCGTGAAAACGGTCATCGTCCGACAAAACGCACGGAAAATCGTTCAGTAGACCGAAATGGGAACATCCCAAAAAGTGAGCAGTAGTGCACAGACTTGGTCGGCGCCTCCGTGGAATCATTTTGTCGACGCGTAACCGTTCAATCCAAGCAGCCCGCAGCAGGTAAAGCACAACCGGGCACCCTAAGGATGATCTGGCAAAGGTGGTTCAAAATGCGCAAAATCCGTTTTCTGTTGCTAGCTTTTCTGATACTGGCCATACCGGCCATCTCGTTAGCGCAGTTCGGTGTGTCGATCATGATCGCTCCGCCCGCCCTGCCAGTGTACGAGCAGCCTATGTGCCCCTCCGCCGGGTATTTGTGGACGCCGGGCTACTGGGCTAATGGCGATGAAGGCTACTTCTGGGTGCCGGGTACGTGGGTCGAGCCGCCCATGGCTGGCTTGCTCTGGACTCCCGGTTATTGGGGCTGGGGCGGCAACGCCTTTGCCTGGAATGAAGGCTACTGGGGCCAAAGTGTCGGCTTCTACGGAGGCGTCAACTACGGCTTCGGCTACGGCGGTGTCGGCTATGGCGGAGGGTATTGGAATAACGGAGCCTTCTTCTACAACCGCTCGGTGAGCAACGTGAACGTCACGAACATCACCAATGTTTACGAAAAGACGGTAGTCAACGAAACCACGGTGAACCATGTCAGCTATAACGGTGGCGAAGGTGGAATTAGCGCTCGTCCGACTGCGGCAGAAGAGACTGCGTCCCACGAGCAGCATACGCCGGCAACCGCAATGCAAACTCAGCATGTGCACGCTGCCAGCACCAACCACGCGCTCTTGGCTTCTGTGAACCAGGGACGTCCGGCCATCGCTGCGACTGCGAAGCCCGGGGAGTTTAGCGGTTCTGGGGTGGTAGCGGCCAAAGAGGCGGGAGCGACTTACAAAGCACCTGCGAGCAAGGCTGCCGAGAATAAGGCTTCCGAAAACAACGCGGCTGAGAGCAAGGCAGCTGAGAATAAGGCTTCCGAAAACAAGGCGGCTGAGAACAAGGCTTCCGAGACTAAGGCCGCTGAGAACAAGGCAGCCGAGACTAAGGCCACTGAGAACAAGGCAGCTAAGAATAAAGAGGCGGCGACTCGTTCGACTGAGAACAAGGCAGCCGAGAATAAAGCAGCCGCGACTCGTTCGACTGAGAACAAGGCGGCTGAGAATAAAGCAGCGGCGACTCGCTCGAACGAGAACAAGCCGGTTCACGCACAGCCTGCGGCCCACGCACAGCCTGCGGCCCACGCACAGCCTGCGGCCCACGCACAGCCTGCGGCCCACGCACAGCCTGCGGCCCACGCACAGCCTGCAGCCCATGCGCAGCCTGCAGCCCATGCGCAGCCTGCAGCTCACGCGCAGCCTGCAGCCCATGCCCAGCCTGTAGCTCATGCGCAGCCACAGGCTCGCCCTGCGGCTCGCCCCGAAAGCGCTCCTGAGAAAAAGGGCCCTGGAGGTAAAGAGTAGCCTCGTCAGAAGCGAATTGACTGCAACGCATTGCGTCACGTAGCGTGCGGTATAGGAAAGTCGATGAACTCTTAGATTGGTGCGGGTCCACTCCGTGGACTCGCGCCATTTCCTTTCCGGCGTTATGCAGCGATCGAAGTGATGTCCCGCGGGCGGTGAGATGCGATTCCACCCGCTATCATCGCCCGCATTCCGTCACGAGGGGCACCCAACCCGCCCTTTCGACCCAATTTCTTACATTGAGCAGTTTTGACCAGTAAGGATCCAGCGGGACGCCTATAAACATAAATGGCTGTCACTCAAGATTGCTTCCGTGCGCTTCTTCTCCAGGATCGGTTACGCCGCACTGGAACGACACAGAGTTAGAGCTGTCCTCTGCGGTTTAGGGACGTGCGAACGTCGTCTGAGTGATGACGAAAAGGAGTCAATATGTTGGGAACGATACTGATCGTGATTTTGCTCTTAGCTCTCTTTGGTGCTCTGCCACGGTGGTCGCACAGTCGAGACTGGGGATATGCTCCGACCGGAGGGTTGGGACTGATCCTTGTGATCGTCATCATTCTCGTAGTCATCGGTCGCATTTGAGCTTTGGCAGCTTGCGGAAAACCTCGGTTGCACGCCGCGCCGGTCCCTCAGCGGCTAAAGCCGGCCCTGAAAATGATGCGTTTATCGCAGCGGTAAAACCGCTGCGCCACCCAAAACCAAGACCAGAATCGAGTTTTTCCGCAAGCTGCTAGACGATGCGTCCGTGGACAAGCTCGTCAGGCGCCATAGCCTTGTGGGAGGGGACTAGAACTGGTCTCATAAATACTTCTGCGGGCAAACGGTCCGGCCCTCAGGGGCTAAAGCCCGCGTTGTTATCGGTCCTGAACGGCACGGCTGAAGCCGTGCCCTACCCAAAACCATTTATGAGACCAGTTCTAGAGGTTGGCGCCTGCTTTCTGTCAGCGTAGTGGCACTTCTTCTCGTTGTGCTCGTATGCCGAAGCGGCGCGGTCGCTTACTCCGTTCCGACGCACGAGGAAATCGTGGACTTGCCCTGGTCCGACGAAATTTGCCCCTGCTGTCAGCGTTCGGTAATTTCTGCTTTGAGTTTGGTTCCGGCAGAGTCGACCTTAACCGCGGCACCGCTATTCTGCTGAGCAAGAGTGTTCACTCTTCGGTAAATGGGCTGCTCTTTAAGGGTGTTCTGCGCCAGCGTCCCGGACCGCAAACGAATTCCGGGGGCTAATGAATCGGTCCGAGAATGGCTTCGATTGATTCCTCTAACTCTTGAACGCTTGGGAAATCGGCCAATGCTGGATGATCTTTTGAATTAGTACGCAAATCAGAAAATAGCGCATGCACATCGGGTGCGCGCTTTTCCAGGGATTCTGTCAGAGCCTTATTATCCATGGAGAGTTCGAATAGCCGATTCCGCAGGCCGCCAGTTATCTTCGTCAAACGTAAGAGCAGGGAGACGAGCTTCCGCTGATCCGCTTCGAGTGCTGTGATTTGACTCTTGCCATTTTCCAGATTCCGCCCGGATTCATCGGCTAAGTCTATCAACTGTTCTTTGCTCATGTCCTGTACGTCCATAAAATTGCGTCATCCTTCAATAAGAATTTGTCACAGTTGACCAAGCTCCGGCATTTCACGCTCAGCGCATTTCGCGGTGGCTTCCAAAGCAGGTTTCAGACATCCCGGCGCTTCGCGGGTTGTCATCCGTTGCCGATTTCTTTTTCCGCTGCCTCGGCTGCGGAAAGCTTGCGATCGCGGTGTGGCTCGGTGCGCGGGGCTCCCGTATGCAGTTCGCAAACTTCTCCGATCGCTGCACCACAAGTGTTACAAGGCACGGATAGTATCTGTTTCGGGGTGAGTTCTCGAGCCTTCACCACTCGATAATGCAAGGTTCAGAGCGAGGAAAATGTTCAATATTGATCATTTTCGACAGGTTATCGAGGCGACAGATCTCATTTTGTGGCCGCGCCTTTTTCCAATTGTGAGCAAAAGTGAACATCTTCGGTGACTACGATCCTGTCAAAATCTTGGAGAGTGTACGCTCGACACTGGGAGAATTTATCGAATGGCATCACCGACCGCGTTGGCCAAGAGGAAGCCCGATTTCGACCCAAAGGACTTCCTTGCCACTATCGGCGCGGGTAGTAAGGCCGTGGTTTTTCCCAAGAAAGAAGCGGTTTTCGCGCAGGGGGATGCGGCTGACTCCGTCTTCTACATCCAGGAAGGCAAGGTTCGGCTCACGGTCGTATCCAAGAATGGCAAGGAAGCGACTCTGGGCATATTGAACGAGGGAGAGTTTTTCGGAGAAGGTGGCCTGGCTGGACAGCCTTTACGCATGGGATCTGCAACCGCCATGACGGACTGCGAACTTCTACGCATCGACAAGAAAGCCATGATGGATGCGCTGCATCAGGAACACGAATTTTCCGACATGTTCGTGGCCTATTTGCTGGCGCGCAACATCCGCTATGAAGAGGATCTCGTTGACCAACTCTTCAATTCCAGCGAAAAGAGACTGGCTCGGATTCTGCTCTTGCTGGCTCATTTCGGCAAGGAAGGTGTACCCGAGACGGTCATCCCCAAGATCAGCCAGGAGACCCTGGCCGATATGATCGGCACAACCCGGTCCCGGGTCAGTTTCTTCATGAACCGGTTCCGAAGGTTGGGCTTTGTTGATTATGGCGAGGGCGGCGGGCTGCAAGTTCATAGCTCACTTCTGAATATCGTTCTCCACGACTAGGTGCCACACGAGTTCTTCATTTAACCTGGGGCAAGGAGATTGCCCTTCCATTTCTTCGGCGCCCCGTTCTAAACATACTGAGAGACCGGTGTCCTACCCGAGGACCGACTCTTATGTACGTCCAGCCACGGAAAAAAGCCGAACCCGCGTGGAGTCCGGCCTGAAACGTGCGTGTCTAATCTGCAGTGAAATGGTGCGGTCGTGAGAGTTCAAACATTTCCAGCACTGACCCAAGGTCTGAACGTGGGAGCTTCCAACACTGACCAGGGTCTAAACGTTGGCGTAGTCGACTAACTCATGGCCGCGCTTACAGATTCACATAACCATAGACGCTAATGTTTTCAATGACTGGTCAATGTTATACAGTTCCAGCAAATATATACTTACACGCTGGGGATAGGGCTGTTTGAAATACCGCTATTCCGCAGGATCCTTCTGACGCGTGGCTTTTACCCCCGACAGAATGCCAATGCCTAAGAGCACGATCGCGCCCACGACAATCCAGTGGGCGGGCATGTGCATCAGGTGCGCGCCGTAGACCAGTCCGCCGATCAAGATCGCGAACCCAATTGCGTAAATTCCGAACGACATGGTATCTCCTTATCGAGGCCGCTATAGCGGTTTGCGCCCGAGAGCTTGGCTTGCTCACTTTGCCGGAAGCAACCCGAAATGCGGCCGCCGTCCTCCGGCACGCATCCACCCGGCAGCTGTCCCTAGAACTGGTCTCATAAATACTTCTCCGGGCAAACGGTCCGGCCCTCAGGGGCTAAAGCCCGCGTTGTTATCGGTTCTGAACGGCACGGCTGAAGCCGTGCCCTACCCAAAACCGTTTATGAGACCAGTTCTATAGTCCTGAACGGCACGGCTGAAGCCGTGCCCTACCCAAAACCATTTATGAGACCAGTTCTATAGTGATGGCGACGAACTGGCTTTCTGATCTTTAACCTGCAGGTCGTTCACCACTTGCTGGACGTTCGGCACCGCGCTCGCTACTTGTCCGGCACGGGTCCGCTTGTCTTCTGAGTTCACCTCTCCGCTCAACGTGACTACACCGCTCTTCACTGCATATTTCACGTTGTCGTGCATCTTGTTTTGGATTAGCGCAGCGTCGAGATTTTGCTCGATGCCTTCATCCAGATCAGCGTTCACGGCCTTGGCATCTTTTTCTCCGCCCACCGGAATCACGGCAATCTGATCCGCGACAACCTGGACGCCTGCGAGGGACTTTGCCAGAGTTTCGGCGTCTGACTTGGCGTTGGCGCTGGCGACTTGTCCGCCGAGGGTTACGATGCCTTTGTCGCGATCTTCGCTGACGGAAACATTCTTAAAGCCTGCTTGATCGAGCGACTTGCGAATATTTTCGGAAACATCAGGGGACTTGGCGGCCGTGGTTGAGCATCCGACAAGAATTCCGGTGACAACCAGCCCCAGCATGGTGAACAACAATTTAATCGTTTTCATATTGTTTCCTTTGCTCGGATCGAGGTTGAATCCGAGAATCCTAAGATCCGACGACGAGCAACTTCTGCCTGTGAAGACAGCCCATAGATTCGCTCACTTGCTTCGAGGATGCTGAGCACAATCGCTCACTTTGTGAAAAAGCGCGTCGTGCCGCCCCGTTTGCGGAATGCAGACGCACTGATTCAGGAAACGATCAATACTGACCAGTCTTCCGAGGCCAGGAGTTAGATACTCGGTTCTGACGCCAAAGTAAGCTCCTTGGGACGACGTCGGTTCTTGCGACATTTGATGCATGGAGGTTTTCGATGAATCTGAATCTGATGGACCCTAAACTGATAGCGCTCGCGGCCGTGGTCATTGTGATCATCGCGGTGGTGGCTTTGTTGTTCGTGCGAAAGCGCAGGAATACAACCGCAGACCTGCGAAAGAAATTCGGGCCCGAGTACGATCGGGCAGTCCTGGTGCATGGGGCGGGGCGAAAGGCTGAAGCGAAGCTAGAGGACCGCGAGAAACGGGTTGAGAAACTCAACATTCGCGATCTTGACCCAATCGAACACGAAAGATTTTCGAAACGGTGGGAATCCGTGCAATCTCGCTTTGTTGATTCCCCTAAAGGCGCGGTGACGGAAGCCGATGACCTGGTGTCCTCATTAATGAAAGCTCGCGGCTACCCCGTATCCGATTTCGATCAGCGTGCCGCCGACATTTCTGTCGACCATCCCCGAGTGGTGGAAAACTACCGGTCGGCGCATGAGATTGCGCTGCGGGTTTTGAAAGTTGGAAAAGAGGAAGCAACCACCGAAGAGTTGAGAACGGCGATGATTCATTACCGCTCTCTGTTTGACGAACTCGCGCAGGTGCCGGCGAATGTTGAAAGAAAAGAAGTGGCGTAATGGCATGCGTCAACTCGGCTCCGGGCATCGAGCGGAGACACAAAGAAATCTGCTTATAAGAAGGATAAGGAGAAAAAACATGAAAGCAAGCACGCAAGACCGGACCGAGGGCAAAATCCACGAAGTGAAAGGGAAAATTAAGGAGGAGGTCGGAAAGGCCACGGATGACTCCGACTTGGAAGTCTCAGGCAACGTGGAAAAGAATGCCGGCAAAGTCCAAAACTTGATCGGCCGCGTTGAAAAAGCCGTCGACCAATAGCGGCCGGCTCGCAAAACATCGCGGAGAAGGCCATGTCACAAACCGTAACGGAAAGAGCGGCTACTATGCATGGACGAACCCGCGCTGAAAGCTGTGCAAAGATAAAAGGCCTCGGCTTCACAGCCTCCAAGCACATAAAAATGTACGGCGAGCGTTTTGAAATAGTGTCAGAGCCTTTTAGTGATGGTGATTGCATTGCAGTTCACGCAATCAGCGGAACCGATTCAGAGATTCGCACCTTGCGGCTCCCGATCGCAATTCTAGTAGGTTCGGAAGACCGATTTCTGAAAAGACCGGATGTTGCCGGGCAATCGATAGTTTGATGCCGCTTTAAGAAATGAAAAAGGAGAACAACCGATGACGACTAATGAGCATCACAAGTGCGCGCACCTGCCCTGCCAGTGCTTGGTGCAGGATGGTGACAAATACTGCGGTCAAGCCTGTAAGGAGGCTGGATCCAAAGAGGTCGAGATTGCGTGTCAGTGCGACCACGGATCGTGCCCACTTACTGTTTGAAGAACCTAAGAGTCCTTAACGATTCACACGGAGCGCGCCCGATTCGAGCCTAAAACCATGATCGGCATATCATGATCGACCGGAAATTCAGCACCGTCGGCGTCGTGGAACCTCCCCTCCCGGGGCCGCGGGCATCTCCTGCGTCTCCCGTTGTGAGGTCCTCTCCGAGCCTGATCAACAAGTTTCTCGAATGGTTCGGCGATCTGGGTATCTTTTTCTGGCGAGTTGTGTGCGCTGCAGTAACGCCGCCGTTTGAATTTCGCGAATTGTTTCGGCAACTCGACGAGATCGGATCCATGTCTCTGCCGCTGGTCGCTCTGGCCGGGGCCGCGACCGGGGTTGTACTTTCCATGGAAGCCCGTTACAGCCTGACTCGTTTTGGAGCTAAGTCACTGCTTCCCGCCGCTATCGTGTTCTCCGTTATTCACGAGACCGGCCCGATCATAACCGGTCTGGTTGTAAGTGGACGTGTGGGTGCTGGCATCGGCGCGGAACTGGCGTCGATGAAAGTTACCGAACAGATCGATGCCATCGAAACATCTGCGGTTAGCCCCTATAGGCTGCTGGCGGCGCCCCGCATCCTGGCTTGTATCCTTGTGCTGCCTCTGCTGACTCTCGCTGCCGACGCGAGCGGCTTGCTGATGGGCTGGGTTGCGCAGGCCATGGTGGAGCCGCTCTCGTTACATCAGTTCATCAGTGCCGGTTTCAAGGGCGCCGATTTCAGCGATTTCCTGCCCCCGACCTTTAAGACCATGGTGTTTGGCCTGATCATCGGGCTGATCGCGTGTTTCCAGGGAATGCGTACGCGGGGAGGCGCTGCTGGCGTGGGCCGCGCAGCTACCAGTTCGGTCGTCTTGTCCTCGTTGTTTGTGATCCTGGCCGATGTCGTACTGGTGAAACTCATTCTCATATTCTTCCCATGAGTATTGTTTGCGTGGATATGGACTAAATGATTAAGCGGCTCGCGAAACAAGTATGAACACAGTCGATCAAAGTCCGATTCAAACCGAAACGGAGCCAGAAGAAGCCCCGAAAGACGGCGGCGCGCCAGCTATTGCCGTCGAGGATCTTCATAAGTCCTTTGGAAGTCAAAAGGTTTTGAATGGGATTAACCTGACCGTGGCCCGGGGCGAGACTTTAGCAGTGCTGGGGCGCAGTGGCACAGGTAAGAGCGTATTGCTGAGGCTCATCATCGGCCTGGAGAAGCCCGACTCGGGATCGGTTCTCATCCACGATCGAGACATCATAGGCCTCAGCCTCGACCAACTCGGCGAAATAAGAATGAAGATGGGTTTTCTGTTTCAGCACGCCGCGCTTTACGATTCGCTGACCGTCGAGCAGAACGTGGCTTTCCCGCTGGAACACCATAAGAAAGAGATGTCGAAGTCCGAGCGGGCCGACCGGGTGAAGCAACTGCTGGCGGAAGTAGGCATGGAGGGACATCTCGATAAGATGCCATCGGATATCTCGGGAGGCATGCAGAAACGAGTCGGGCTGGCGCGTGCTCTGGCTTTGGAGCCGGATATTCTGCTGCTCGACGAACCGACGGCTGGCCTCGACCCGATCAGTGCCGGAGAGATCGATGATTTGGTGCTCAAGCTCCAGAAGGAACACCACATGGCGTCGATCGTCGTGACTCATGATCTGCACAGCGCGAAGACAATCGCGGACCGCCTGTCCCTGCTTAATGAGGGAAATGTGGTGATTGAAGGCACCTTTGAAGAACTGCAAAGAAGTGACATTGAATTTGTTCGGGAATTTCTAGGGCATTCGTCGTAGGAGTGCGGGAAGCAGGGGAGGGCATATGTCGAGGGCGGCGCGGTTGGGAGCTTTCATCATTGTGACACTGGCGATTCTGGTGGCCGGAGTCTTCATCATAGGGAGCAAGCAGTATCTTTTCAGCTCCACCTATCAATTGAAGGCGCAATTCGACAACGTTGAGGGGCTGGATGCGGGCGCCGATGTGCGGGTGGGCGGGGTCCACAGTGGAACCGTGAGCAGCATCGTGTTACCCCACAAACCGGGCGAAAAGGTCACGGTGGTGATGGATCTCGGCAAGTCGACGCACGAGATCATCAAGCAAGACTCGGTGGCCACAATTGAAACTGAAGGCTTGTTGGGGAATCAGTATCTGGCGGTCTCGTTCGGATCGTCTGGGCAAGCCGATGTGAGGAATGGCGATACTATCGCGAGCGAACCGCCACTGGAAATGTCAGATCTGCTCAAGAAGACGAGCGGCATCCTTGATAGCAGCCAGCAAGCCATGCAGAACGCGACGCGGGCGACGGCCAATATCGATTCGATCAGCGCGAAGATTAATAGGGGGCAGGGAACCGTAGGAGCTCTGGTGAACAACAAACAGCTCTATGACAACCTCGAACAGACGACGAGCACGCTGCATGACACGATGCTCCAGGCGCAAACCGGGGTTACTGATTTTCAGGAGAACATGGAGGCCCTGAAACATAATTTCTTCTTGCGTGGGTATTACAAGAATCGCGGCTACGAAGATTCCGCCGCGCTGATGCAAAATGAAATCGAGCGGCTGCCGTCAGGCTCGGCAATAAAGGAGTTCACATACTCCGCAAAGCAGCTTTTCGATAAACAGGATTCGGCCAAGCTGAAGAATCAGAAATCTCTCAACGCTGGCGGGGAGTTCCTGGCCAACAACCAGTTCGGATTCGCGGTGATCGTGGTGTCCGCGGGCATGGAAGGAGACACCCAGAAGGACTTGGTGCTAACCGAAGCCCGGGCCATGGTGGTGCGGGAGTATCTGGTCGAGAACTTCGGCTTTGACGATAGTCAGCTGAAGACTCTGGGGATGGGCAAGCAGCCGGCTGCGAGTCCGGATGCGGGCTGGGGAACGGTACAGATCCTCATCTATCCAGCAGGAACGGAGATTCCGCCTGACAAGCAAACGCCGGCCGGTAGCTTATCCAAAACCGCGTCGACGCAGCCGGTTGAGGCTTCGACGACCGCAACACCGAATCGACAGTAGTGAGTTCTCTGCGCGCAACGTAGTCACGCCCGCGCCGACCGGTTGGCAAGGCGATCGTTGCCAACGCGATCGATGACCATCTTCGGAACGATGAGACCTAAGCTCATAGCCAACATGATGGTCATGGCGGTAACGCCGTCTGCGATGGTCGCACGTAGGAGCTCCAACGTGGTATTCGAGCGGGTGAGTTGTACAAGCCCGCTCGCCATCCTAAATAGCAAGACGCCCGGAATCATCGAAACGACGGAAGCGAAGCCGATGGCCGCGAACGGCATATGCCAACGGCGTGCGACTGGAGTGAGGATCAACGCGACGATGAGACAAGCGACCAACGCGCCGGTTGCGGCACTAGCGCCAAGCACAGCAAGTAACCACCACCGCAGAGCATGGGCCAGCATGCCGACTGCCACCGGCCAGGCAAACATTTGCAGCGGTGTGGAATAGAAGACGCTGTAGGCGGCGACAGCGATGCCAGCGGCGATGGTATCGAGCCACAGGGGCACGGCGATGCTGGCCTGATCCACCGGTAGGGAAACACCCAGAGGCATGAGTCCGAGGAGTAGTCCAGTCGAGATCGCCATAACCACGAGCCCCGCAAAGACGATGCGGGCGGCGCCGAGATGGATACGGCCATTGACCAGATCCAACGCGCCGTTGAGGACGGGTGGTCCGGGCACCAGGACCATGCATGGGCAGACTGCGACCAGGCGCAGGGACGAGCTCAACTGGTATCGAACCGCCAGCGCCCCAATAATGCCGGCCAGCAAGGCCGCGCCGAATGGTTGCAGGAAGACGTTTGTGCTGTAACGGGCCAAGCGGCGACGAAGAACGGCGCCGGCGGCCGCACTCACGAATATGAGAGCCGCCGCGGTTAGATGTTGGATACCGAAAATCACAGCCAACGCCACGGCGCCCGCCGCCGCGGCGAGTGCGAACAGCCAGGTCGGCGCCAGAGGCGCTTGTGAGGCCGCGCGGATCGCCTCCTTCGCGGCGGTGGGCGCAAGTCGACCGGCGGCGACGTCCCCAATTATGCGCATCGTAGAGGCCACGCGACTCATGGCCACTCCGGTGGGATCGGCCGCGACTACGGAGATCACTCTGGCGCCGCTGGCGCTGTCTTCTGCTTTAAGTTGCAACTCTCCCCAGCGCGCCATGATTTCAGCGCGCAGTCCGAGAGATTGTCCGAAGCGCTCGGCCGAAGCCAGAACCTGGTCGGTCGATTGACCGTTGACGTATTGAACCCGGGCGACGGCGAGGACAAGGTCGGCACGGTCCTCCAAGGTCATAGCGCTTTTTATTCTAACCCTGCCACTTAAGCGACACGGTCAAGATTTTCTAGCGAACGTGTTGTGCAGCTTCCTCGATCAACGTCGCGACCTCCTTGGGGTGCGAGACGTAGACCGAGTGGCTGGCTCCAGAAACCTCGACTTTGTGGCTGCCGGCCCGTGTGGCATACCAGCGTTCGAGATCGGGGTTGATCGTTCTGTCGCTTCCGGCTACCAGCATCCAGCTTGGTTTACTTCTCCACGCAGGGGTGGTGATGACTCCTTTGAAATTCTCAGCTTTATTCATCACCTGCGATCGCGCCATGAAGGCGGCTTGTTCCGCCGGAAGGTCGGCCGCGAAGTATTCATGAAATTCTGCCGGGTCGAGGTAAGTGAAGCCGTCAGCTGTTTTCTTTATCGCGTTCGATTTGCTGAGGTCGCTAGGGAAGCGCTTCCCGTCGTCAGACTCATTCTCTCCCGCATCCGGCATATGGGCCGCGATGTACACCAAACCGGCCACGGATGGACCCGTGCCCGCTTCGGTGATTACGGCTCCGCCATAGCTGTGAGCAACAAGAATGCACGGTCCATCTTGCAGGGAAAGGACGCGCTTCGTTGCTGCGACATCCTCTTGGAATGTCGTCTCCGGTTCCTGCACGATGGTGACGTTGTAGCCGTCTTTGACGAGGATGTCGTAGACACCCTTCCAGCCAGAGCCGTCTGCCCACGCGCCATGAACCAGCACTACGTTCTTCACTGGATGGTTCTGCGCCACGACGGTGGTTACAGCTAGCCCTGCGAGCAATACCACGTAAACAAAACCGACTTTGCGTGTGCCGTGAAACATGCAAGCTCTCCTTTCGCATTCGATACCGATCATGGAATCAGTTTTCGCTCGCCGCCGTTTCATTAGACTTTCGTCCACCTAAGCCGATGCTGGTCGGCATGAATCGGTTCAGGATTTTCGAACATCCCAAAGCCCATTCGCATTGCAGTGGGCGCGGCCTGCTTTCTCGACTGTGGCAACACTGCGGTCGAGAGCGCCAGATTCAAATCGCTTGAGATTCAGGATCTGAGCCTGACACGGCGACGCGTCGCCGAAGTTCTCTGGCGCGGAGAGAAGAAACATCCAAGAAAAAACCCCGCCTTTCGGCGGGGGGGCGTTAGTGGTGTGTTTTAGGCGAACCAACAAACAAATCCAGACTACCTCTTGGAAACTTTGCGATAGAACATTCCCCCGGCAGCCACAAGCCCCGCTCCCAGAAGACCCAGAGTTCCAGGCTCCGGCGTGGGGAAGCCTGTATTGCCCCCGTGAATATGTCCAATACCCTTGTCGAGCTGTCCCTTATTGTCGATGGTGATGTCCTGCGTGGTTGTTCCATACACGGAACGGCCGGTATACAGCGTGCCTTCGATCTGACCGGTGAGAGTAAAGGACTCGGATTGTTTAGACGAGCTGACCAAGGTCCAGTCAACCGTGCTGCTGAAAGTGCCGGTGAAGAGATCGCAGCCTTTGCCGCATTTCAAACCGGTTAAGCCGCTTGCCCATTTGCCAGTGCCGACGATGTCAAAGATTCCGCCCGCGGCAAACTCCCCGCCACCCGAGACTGAGCCGTTCATCAGAGCGCCGGTCGAGTAAGTGACACTGCCAAGGTGCCCTGAATATTGGTTCCAACTGGTGAGTTGCGATCCCTTCGAAGAGAGGGTGGTTGATCCGATCGTCCCCAAGCCGTTGGTTCCCGTCATGTCCGAAAAAGAAACCGTGCCACCCTGGTTTGTGAGGCTAATGCCGTCCGCCCAAGCTGCAATCGGAACCGCGAATGCCAGTATCGCCAAAACTACCGCTCGCCTCATTTGAATACCCTCCTATACCTTGGAACTTGAATCAAGCGGTCGCCTCCAAGGTACGAGAACTTTAGCGGGGAATTGTAACACTATTGTTAAGCTGCGGTAAAAAGATTTCCTATGGCTCTTCTGCGGGGAGCGGGCGGTCGCCGACATCTATTTTTCATTGCCAGCTGACGATCACCGGCTGGTCAGGGCCGGTCATGGAGGAAACTGAAGAACGGCGACTGGGAAGGAGAGGACGGTTTCGCTTTTGATTCTCCATCCGACAAATCCGAATCGATCAGGGATGCAGCCTGGTCCCACACTCGCGGATCATTCTCGATTTCGTGGTGCGGCCGGTTAAGAACCCTCGGAAACCACGGATAGTTATCGCAGTTGATGGGATGGCCATCGTACTTCATTTGAATATTTCCAAGAATCCTGGTGCGCGCCGGATCGGCCGCGAAAATTTCCGACCGTCCATGAATCGGACCTTTGGATTGGTAGAAGTTGACTGCCTGGGCTACATTCGGTGGAATCGTGGAACCGCTCTGGCCAGGTTTGGCGACGATGTCCACCTGGATGGTGAGCAGTACGGGGATATTGTTCTGTTCCAACTTGCGGGCTAGCCAGACAGTCTCGGAAGCGCCCCAGCTGTGCCCGTAGATGATGATTGCGGCCTGGTCCTTTTCCGCGGCTGTGGGTGCCCCGCTATGGTTGGAGTCCAGAAGACGTAAAACTTCGCGGAAAGCTTTTTGCCCATTGTGGTTGGAAAACACTTCGGCATGGGCGGAAGGGTAACGGTCGCGAAGGTAAGCGGCAAACTGCACTTCAGGATGCCTCGCGTCATCGTGTTTAACGAAGCCTCCCACAAACCCAATAATAATTGCCTTGCGGATTGCCCCATCTTGCTTGTTGCCGGCTTGAGTTGGGGTTCGCGAATTGTCTTTGAGCGCAGGCGCTGCCGTTTGCTCCCGTGTAGTCACGGTGGAGGCGCCAGGATGGACGGCATTTTTTTCTGAAACCGCTATAACCTGGGCGGTCTGTGCCGCAAGGCATGTCGTAACCAAGGCGAACAGAAACGGGATGACTTTCCAACGCTGACGGTGGTTCATCGCTGCTTTCGCCATATGGTTACGGTAGGCTGATCCAAGCCCTCAGGGGCTAAAGCCCGTGTTGTTATCGGTTCTGAACGGCACGGCTGAAGCCGTGCCCTACCCAAAACCGTTTATGAGACCAGTTCTAGGCTCATCCGGACTAGGCTGATCCGGACTTGGCTGACCCAGATTAGGCTGATCCAGATTAGGCTGATCCAGACTAGGCTGACCCAGGCCTCAGGCACGGGACCGATCCACAATAGGGTCGCCCTTGCAAAAAGTCCAGTGCAGTCGAACTGCCAACCCGATCTACGCCCAGTCAAAGCTGTCGCAAGGGCAGTTTGCCCAGAGTACGCGACCTAACAGGCTGCTGAAAAGCTCGCTTGCTCGGCGCGTCGCTCCCGCAGCGGCTAAAGCCGGCACTGAAAATAAGGGGTTTATCGCAGCGGTAAACCGCTGCGCCACCCAAAAACAAGAGCAAGAGCGGTAAACCGCTGCGCCACCCAAAAACGAGAGCAAAGGCGAGTTTTTCAGCACTGCTAAAGGCTCGAAAACCTAAGAGCCGGGCGCAATCGTGCTTTTCATTGTTTCTCCAAGTCCCAGTCCCCTCCGTCACATAGACGAAACTCAGCCGCTCGGCGTCGCAAGTCTGCGCCAAGGCTGAAGCGGCCAACGGAGAAATGCCTTTGGGCACCTGTCGGATAGGCCAAGGGCTATGCTGTCAGGAGCTTCGTCGGGCTGCGAAATGCGCAGTTTTGTGCCGAAGGAAGTGCAATTTATTGGCTATGGAAGTCAATGCTGAGATGCCGGAAATGCCGCGACAGCATGAGGTGAAGACTGCACTTTTTGTGATCTCGCGGAGGAGGTCGTTGGTCGTTCGTCCTTCGTCCCTCGTCGTTCGTCTTTCGTCGCTGGTCGTTCGCAGATCGACTTGTTCGCGGCTTTGTTTGCTAACGACTATCGACTAACGATTATCGACTAACGACCAGCGACTAACGACCCGACGAAGACACTGGCATGTGGAGCGTGACCCGGGTGCCTTGTCCCGGCTGGCTCGAGATCTCCACTTTGCCGCCGTGCAGCAGCGCAATGCTCTGCACGATCGCCAGCCCCAAGCCGGTGCCGCCGGAATGTTGGGAACGCGAGGAGTCGACGCGGAAGAAGCGATCAAAAACCCTGGGCAGGGCTTCCGGTGGAATGCCGACGCCGGTATCGGAGACTTCGATGCGAATCGTGGAAGTATCATTGTTCGAAAAATCATGGTTCGAAGAGTCATGATTCGAAAAATCATGGTTCGAAAAAACATGGTTCGAACAATCATGATTCGAAAAATCATGGTTCGACAAATCACGGTTTGAAGGGTCACGGTTTGAAAAATCACGGCTCGAAAAATCATGCTTCGAAACATCTGTGTTCGCAACATCAGCGCTCGTTCTCAACACCACTGCTCCGCCCGGTGGCGTGTGGGCCAAAGCATTCGAGACCAGGTTGCCTACTGCCCTTTGCAAAAGCGTACGGTCCAGTTCGGCAACCACCGGCTCTCCACCAACCGTAGTGGTGAGCGAAATTCCGCCGTCGGCAGCCGAGGCTTCATAGTATTCACGTACTCCGCCCAGCAACTTGCCCACATCCACGGGTTCGCGGCGCAAATGAGTCAAGGGACTCTCGGCACGCGCCAGAAACAGGAGGTCGCCGATGAGATCGGAGAGTCGCACCGCTTCTTCGAGGCAGGACTCGATCACATCGCGATATTCGTCGGCGCTGCGGGCGCGGGCCAAGGCAACTTCCGCCTCGCCGCGAATGTTATTGACGGGCGTGCGCAGGTCGTGAGCAATGTCGGCCGAGAATCTCGAAATGCGCTCGAAAGACTCTTCCAAGCGGTCGAGCATCTGGTTGAAGGTGCCGGCCAGCGATGCCAACTCGAACGGATAGCCATCCGGAAGAATGCGCTCGCGCAAGTTTTTGGAACTGATGTGGCGCGCGGTCGTCGCGATTTCCTCTACGGGGCGAATGCCGTGCCGCGCAATCTGGTACCCGACCATTGGAAAAATCACGAAGGTTGCCAGCAGGATGGCCCAGAACCAAAACCGATAGCGTGCCAGCAATGCCTCTTTTTGAGAGATATCTATCGCAATTTGAAGGGTGTCGGTTTGAGTTGCAGCGGGGCCGACCGGCGCCGAGACGGTGGTCACGCGAAAGCCCTGGCCGGACTTGCCTCTCATGCGAATGGTGCGATCGGGACGGCTTTGGGTTTGACTGGCTAATTGCGCCAGATCCAATTGATCGGCCATACCGGGCGTCATTAACAGCAGTGTGTTTCGTTGATCCAGCAGGCGAATATAGAATTGCTCGTATCGCCGCGCGGCCGATTCCAGCTCAATTTCTTCGCGCAGTGCGTCCCAGTCGTCGGGTCTCTCACGCAACATGGTCCGCAGCACGTGCACCTTGTCGGCGAGGAACAAGTCGGTGCTTTTTTCCAGCTCACCCACGAGCACTAAATAAAGGCTGGCGGTGGCGCAGAAAACCAGAAACAAGCCGGCCAGCGCGTAGCCAGCCGTTAAACGAAAGGCCAAGGTACCCCATAAGCGAAAGTGCGGCGCCAGCCTACTGGCTGGATTCCAGGACATAGCCGGCGCCCCTGACGGTGTGGATGAGCTTGAGCGGGAAAGGATCGTCCACTTTGCTGCGCAGTCGGCGCACATTGACGTCCACGACATTGGTGTCGCTGTCAAAGTTCATGTCCCAGACCGATTCGGCGATCAGGGTTCGCGATAGCACTTCGCCCGCGCGTCGCGCCAGCAGAGATAAAAGAAGAAACTCTTTGGAAGTCAGCTCCAAGCGCTGACCGGCGCGCGTGGCGCGCTGGCGCAACAGGTCGATCTCAAGGTCGGCCAGGCGCAGCGCATCTTGCCCGCGCTGAGGTCCCCGGCGCAGCAGAGAGCGGACGCGTGCCAGTAATTCGGAAAAGGCGAAGGGCTTTACCAAGTAGTCGTCGGCGCCCAGTTCGAACCCGCGCACGCGCTCGTGTACGGCATCGCGAGCGGTGAGAAAAAGCACCAGGGCGCGACGGCCTTCCTGGCGGAAGCGACTGAGAATCTGCCAGCCATCCAGACCGGGGAGCATTACGTCGAGAATGATGAGATCGAACTGGAATTCCTGCGCGAGGTGCAGACCATCCAATCCATCGAGCGCAACATCGACGACGAACCCTGCCTCTCCCAGCCCCTTCTGGAGGAACTTGGCGGTCTTGACTTCGTCTTCTATGACGAGAATTCTCACGGCTAGCCACCTAAAACGTGAATCGTGCGGAAAACTGCAATGACCGGGGAAGGCCGTCGGGGCTGATTTCCTGGAGGGCTCCGAAATTGCCCGGGCCCGAGTTGGGGACCAGATAACACTGCTGGTTCGCGTGGATGCCATCGCCGCAGGTACTGCCGACGGGGTTGTATTGAATCTGGTTGATGCCGTCTCCGTTTTGCACGTAGTAGTTGGCGTGGTTGAACAGATTGAAAGCTTGCACCTGGATTTGCAGTTCCTTACCTTCGCGGATTTCAAAACTGCGAGACAAGCCAAGGTCAATGCGCTCGAGCCAGGGGCCGTAGAAGGAATTCAGGCCGATGCCGGGAGTGGGGCCAGCGCCGTTGATGCCGCCGGCGGTGGCCGCGGTGTCCTCGTTGAAGGCGGTGTCGTTCAGGTTGTCGCCGCTGGGCGCGGTTCCCAACAAACCCGCGTAGGGGCGGCCGGAAGAGAACTCCATGACGGTGCTCAGGGTCCAACTGGAGAGCAATTTGCGTCCGGTGTCGGACGTGGTCAGTTGTTCCATCCGGGGCCGATAGACTGCCGCGAGGGTAAACCGGTGCCGCTGATCCAACAACGACGGGGCATGGGTATTGCTGAAGTCGAACTGATTGCTGAAATCCATGCCATCGAGCATGATGCTTTTGGCCCAGGTGTAGCCAAATTGCAGCTCAAGACCTTGCGACAGGCGGTGCTGCACCTGCACGAACAAAGAGTTGTAATAGTTTTGCCCCGGGCTGATGAGTTCCTGGATCTGGCCGAATTGCGAACTGATGCGACCGTCGGTAAGCAGGCCGCTATCCATATTTGGCAGGACGACAGTTTTACCGCTGGGGAAGATGTAAGTCGTCGTGCCTTGCAGCGGTTCGAGGTTCGCGTCGTAGGCGGTGCCGGAAATTATGTGCACGCCGTGATTCCACATGGTGCCGAGGGTTAAGGTGGTGTTCTCGGCGATCTCCTGCTCAATCTGGAAGCTTGCCTGCTCGATATAGGGCACGCGGAACTGCGGAGAAACCAGGGAAATGTCCGTGGAAGCGGCGAACAGCGGATTATTCGCAGCAAGAATATTGGGAAACGTGGGGGTTTGTTGGCTTGGGGCGCCTGAACTGTAGCTGGCATTCGCCTCCACCTGCTGCGAAGGCAGCCCGTTGGAGACCACGGCGTTGCGGTAATTCAGGCCGTTCATGTTGGTATAAAAGAGGCCGAAGCCTCCGCGGACTACGGTCTTGGAGTGCGGCTGCCAGGCAAATCCGAAGCGCGGGGCGAGACGCCGAAACTGATTGGGATACTGGCCGGTTAACGGGAAGGCGGGATTCTCGGCGGGCTGCGGGTAGACCTGGAAGTCTTCGCGCAAGCCCATTTCCAGCGTCAGTTTCGGCAACGCGCGGAAGGTGTCCTGCACGTAGAACCCGTAGTAAGGCACGGAAAACGCAAAAGTCGGGTTGCCCACAGCCTGATTGAAATTGACGTACTCGCCGAGGGCAAAGGCTTCCAAATTCGGAAATTCGTAGAGGCCGAGCGGCGACCCAAAGTCGATAGCCTCGTTCGGATCGGCGCCGCCATCATTGGTATCCGCATCCCGAGTGCGGTTGAAATCGAAACCGAATTGCAAGGTGTGTTTGCCGATCACGTAATCGAAACGGTCGGACACGGAATACTGTCGTTCGGAGACTTTTCCGATCGAGAAAGGAGCGTTGCCAAGAATGAAAGCGGCGGGGCTATCGAGAACTATGGTCGGCGTGTTCCCAGCCAAACCGGTTGGGGTCGCGAGTTCGTTATCTTGCGAAGTGCCGGCGTGGAATTCGTTCAGCAGCGTGGAGGAGAATGTATGGGTCCACCCCACTGTGGTCTGGAAGGTACGGACATAGGCGTTGGCCAGAGTTTGCGTGCCGTAGTTGCCGACCGTGGGGTCAAGGATGACGCCTCCGGGCGAATTGAACCGGTTGTAATTGACGGTGAGAAAGAGGCCATCTCGATGGGTGGGCTGAAAGTCCAAGCGGGGAGTGATCACCCAATCGTTGCCGTTTCTGGATTTGATTCCGAAATTGGAGTTCAGCGCGTTGATGGTGTTCGAAATTTGCTGGAGGTAGACCTGGTAATACTGATCGCCGGGGAGCTGGGGTTGGGTATCGAGGTTTGGTACCGGCAAAAGTCCGCTGGGTGCAGGCAGGGGCGGGGCCTGCGTTAGCGTGTTCGGCGGGAAAAAATTAGCGAGCACGAAGGCGCCCAAGTTCGAAGGGTTCGTCTGCAAAGCGGGATTGATGACGGCAATTGGATTGTTGTGCAGTTGCTGCTCGTAATCGGCGAAGAACCATAAACGGTTGCGCAGGATGGGACCACCGACAGCGGCGCCGAATTGCTGCAAATCATCCTGCGGTTTGGGATTGCCGGCGGCTATATCGAGGGCGTCGTTGGCCTCAAACACGTCGTTGCGGTTGTAATAGAACACGCTGCCATGGAACGCGTTCCCGCCCGAGCGCGTGATGGCGGTCACGAAGCCGGCTCCGCCACCATAAATAGCCGTGTAGGGGCTCACTGTGACTTGAAACTCCTGGATCGAATCTTCGCCAAACAGGTAAGGGATGCGGTTGCGGCCGACGATGTCGGCGAAATAGTTGTTGGTGGCGTTGGAGCCATCGACGCTGAAGTAGGTCGAACCGTTTCCGTTCGCGTATCCCGAATCTTCTCCACCTTGCTGTCCGGCAATACTGATCAGGCCGGTGTCGCCGTCGTAGCTGGTATTCGGCGTGAGCACCACAAAGTTGCTGTATTTTCGTCCGTTGAGCGGCAAGTCTTCGATTAGAGAACGGTCGATGACCGTGCTGCTGGAAGATTCTTCGGGCCGCAGCAGCGGCGCTTCGCCGATTACCTTCACCGTGTCCGCGCTCGCGCCCACCTGCATGCGGATGTCCTGCGACGTGGTATTTCCTACCAGTACTCGCACCAAGGTCTGAACGTCTCGAAAGCCCTTGCGATTTGCATTGACGGAATACGTACCCGGCATGACCACGGGAAAGCGGTAGAGTCCGTCGTGGTTGGTCTCGGCCCTTTGTTCCACGCCAGTCGCCAGGTTCCGCACCACCACCGACGCCCCCGGCACCACGGCTCCGCTCGCATCGGTGACGCGACCGCCGAGCGAACCCGTCAATACCACATTCTGGGCGGTTAGTGCCAGGCAGCTTGCCAAGATGATTACCATGCTGCCGATCGCCTGCAATAAAGAAAACATCCTGCGGCGTCGTGGAATGACGGATTCAGCGACGTGGGTAAGAAAAAGTAGAGACAGAGGGCTCTCGTGCAGATTCATAAGTCTATCGTCCTCCGCTGCGCGAATCCGAATTTTATCGGAACACAAGACCATATTCGCCCGTTGTTAATGGTATGTCACACAGATATGAATGTTTCAAGAAAATGCCCCGACGTGCCGGAGGGGGAAGTCGCGCTGGCAGCGGCCATCTCGGTCTGTTTGCTCTCCGCTTCCATGGGACCTTGGTAAACGGCAGGTTAAAGTTTGGCCCGGCAACTGCGATCAATTCTGAAAATAAGCCTCTTACGTTATTTTCACAAGCGAGTGAGTGCTGCCTATTTTGAAGGAGGGTCCCTCAAGAAGTCCTTTCGACTTATAGCCCGGCGTGGAAGGCCGCCCACCTCGATCCCATCAAGCCGTTGCACTACGAGTGAGGATGCGCCGCAAAGCGCTGGAGCGGGGACTGGCGGCGCGGCGTGCTACTATTTGGCGCATGTTCCGACCCTTGCGCCCCGCTGCCACAGCATTCGTGTTCATGCTGGCTCTCGCCAGCGTACATGCACTCCAGGCTCAATCTTCCTCCGCTCCCGCTGGCGATAATGTCGTGCTCCACGCAACCCACATCCTCGATGTGGAGCATGGCACGCTGGTCAGTCCCGGGGAGATGCTGGTACGCGGCAATCGCATTGTTGAAGTTGGGTCCTCGGTCGCGCGTCCCGATGGCGCCACGGTGATCGATCTGGGCACGGCAACCTTGATGCCTGGGCTCATTGATGTCCACGTCCATCTCTTCCTCCATCCTGGAGCGGAGGACCTGCAGACTGTGGTCGAGTCCGTACCCGAGCGCACAATCCTCGCCGAGATCGCGGCCCGCGAGGATCTGATGGCGGGGTTCACCGCGGAGCGCGACATGGGAACCGAGGGCGCGGGTTCGGCGGACTCCGCCGTGCGCAACGCCATCGACTCCGGACTGATTCCCGGCCCGCGCATGAGCGTCAGCGGCAACGCGATCAGCATTCTCGGGGGCCATGAAGACGCCATCCACTTCAATCCCGCCGAGCACATCTCCTCCAATGCGACGTATGCCAACAATGCCGGCGAACTGGTCTCCGTGATACGGCAACAGCTCAAGGAGGGGGCGGACTTCATCAAGATTTATGAAACCGGCGCCGACCGTTTGGCCGATGGCAAATTCACCACGCCCTACCAGTACACCGAGGCTCAGCTCGAAGCCGGCGTCCAGGAAACCGCGCGAGTGGGCAAGCGCGTGGGCGTCCATTGTACCGGCGAGCCCGGAGCTCTCTACGCGGTCCAGGCCGGTGTCGCCTCCATCGATCACGCCTACCAGCTCAGCCCCGAGACCATGCGCATCATGCACGAGAAGCAAATCTACGCTGTGCCCACCTTTGCCGTCTCCGAGTACTTCGCTGCCCATGCCGACTCGCCCCCGGCTGCCGAGCGTGAGCGCGCCCTGCTGGCCTTCCATGCCGAGGAGTTCCGCAAGCAACTCGCGGCAGGCGTTCCCATGGCGGTAGGTTCCGATGTTGGCCCCTTTCCGCACGGTACTCAGGCGCGCGAGTTTGAGTTGATGGTGAAGTACGGGATGTCCGCCGCCGATGTGCTCCGCGCCAGCCTGTTGAACGGTGCGCGCCTTCTTGGCAAGCAGGACGTGATCGGCCAGCTCAAGCCGGGCTTCTACGCCGATGTGATCGCAGTCCCCGGCGATCCGCTGCGGGACATCTCTGTGCTCGAGCGCGTCAGCTTTGTCATGAAGAATGGCGTCGTATACAAGAACGTGTACGCGAAATAATGCGGCGGAGGCTGAACGCACCGAAGCCGGGCGATCGCTTCCTTCAGGGTTCGGTTCGTCTCCAGTCGAAGGAGACGAATGCCGCTGGCACCGCGAGGCCGCACGAGTTCGTGTGCATCCGCGGATATGTTTTGAGCCGGGTCGAAACCGGCTTCGAAACGAGCATTCAGTTCAGCAAAATATCGCCTCCAGCTGTTTCACATTCTGGATGTATTGACGGGAATCGAATTTCTTGGAAGTGCTGGCGTAGGACATGTAGCGAATCTGTCCGAAAACCGGTCTCTCGAACCAGGGCCGGTCGTGCTTGCCGACAATAGCCCACGCGATCCCGGCGTAGCCGTTCGGGTCACGGCCGTCGAGTTCATAACGGTCGTTGAGCCAGACGGCCCGCCGGTAGGCCTCGGCCACCGACGGACTCCACTCCAGGATCTTCTTGGCCCAGTACATCCGCACATAGCTGTGCATCCAGCCCGTCAGGACCATCTGTTTCTGAGCCGCGTTCCATAGAGAATCGTGCGTTTCCGCCTGTTCCAGTTGCGCCTCGCGATAAATGATGGGACGGCGATCGCCCGAATGTTGGGCAAAAGAGCGATCGGCCCAGGGCTCAAGGCATTCGAAGGAATCGTAGTACGAGTTGTAGCGAACAAAGTTCACCGAGAGTTCGCGCCGTACAATGACTTGCTCCAGAAATGCATGTTTCGCAGCCGCCGGCGCCGATGCCGCCTGCACGGCGTGCACGATGGTGAGAGGACCGATATGGCCAAAGTGAAGATAGGGCGAGAGTCGGCTGGTTCCAGAAAGTTCCGGATGATTCCGGTCCTTGGGATAATTGCGCAACCCATGTTTGATGAAGTCGGCAAGAACACGCAGCGCACGCTTGGTTCCGCCCTGCCAGTTCTCCACCGGCGAAACCGAGCGATCGAGGGACCAGCCGACGGTGAAATCCTCGCGCGCCGCAAGTGACTGCAGAGTGCGGGGCGGGTTCCAGGGTATTCGCGCTTTGACGACTTTTGTTGGAACGAGGAACTGAGGCAAGAGTTCCTGAAGTCGCGGGCGGATAGTGCGGGCGGCATAGTGCTCTTTGCCCAGCAGTCGCGAGGGCACGACGACATCGGCATCCACGGTCCAGAGAGGAACTTTCAAATCCTGGGCAGCGCGAAGTCGCCAGTGCTCCGCTTCGCGCAAGGGATTTTCGTCGCCAATTACGATGGCCGGGCGGACCTGTTCACAGAACTTAATCAGGCTGTGATGGGGGTACGTCCGCAGCACAAACCCGACATTGCGCTTGGAGAGTCCCTCTTCGATGTCCGGAATTCCGGAGCCGAGAAAGCTGTAGTGACGCAGATTAGCGTGCGGATAAAAAGGCGCCGGAGCAAGGAAAGCAACCACCGGTTTGCCCATTTCGTTGCCCAGTTCGACTGCCACGTCCAGAGCCGGATTGTCCAATGCTCGCTGGGCTCGTTGCATCCAATAGACAACACACTCTCCCTCTGGATTTGCCGCTGCATATGTCCGCACCGTGATGCGGGGATCGAGGCTGAGTTTTGGGATTCCCATTCCAAGCGAAGTGGGAGAGAACGCAGGAGCGTTCTCTCCATCTCCCCGTATCTTTTCTAACGAACTCGTGCCGGGGCCGACTCGTGTCCCCAGCGATGTCGAATGGCCTTGAAAGAGACAGCTTGGTACAGCGCCGCCAGGCCAACCAGAGCGTAGACGACGGAACTGAGTGCCGAGGTCTCGCCGAATTTCATACCGAAAATAGCGGCCACCAGGTCGAAGTGCGCAACGCTCACCAGACCCCAATTCAGTCCGCCAATTACAAGAAGCACAGCTGCGATCACATCTAACGTCTTCATCTTTTCCTCCATTTACTTAGTCTTTTGGTAGAAGCACGGCGTCGATCACGTGGATCACGCCGTTAGAGGCCAAAACATCGGCCTTCACGACCTTGGCGTCATTGACCATGACGGTACCGTCATTGACGGTGAATTTCAGGTCCTGGCCATTGATGGTTTTCGCCGAAGAGAGTTTCGCCACCTGCGCCGCAGTCACGTCGCCCGACACCACGTGGTAGAGCAGGATGGCCTTCAGCTTGTCCTTGTTCTCAGGCTTGAGCAGCGACTCGACGGTACCCGCCGGCAGCTTGCTGAAGGCTTTGTCTGTCGGAGCAAACACGGTGAAAGGTCCTTTACCTTTCAGGGTGTCAGCCAGACCGGCGGCTTGAAGCGCGGTGGTCAACGTGTTGAAGATGCCTGCGGCAACCGCTGTTTGAACGATGTCCTTTTGTGCAGAGCCGGCTGCCGCCGGCATCGCGCTTGCCAGGACGCTGAGCATCAATGCAAAACTCGCCACTTTCACGTTATCTCTCCTTGTTTTTCATTTCCTTGTTCTTCTGTTTTCTGTTGCACTCTTGCCGTTTGCTGTATTAACTATAGAGAACAATTATTGTCGTAAAACGACAAGTAACGAAATCCTGCGATTCATGTGAGTACCAGTCAAAAGTCCAAACCGCGGTTGTACTGGTGGGAAAACGAGGAAAAGCGAGTGGTCAATAAAACAATTGTCGAAGGACTCAGACCTTACGCCCTGGGCGAGAAACTGCGGACCCTGCGCTTGCGAAAGAGCATGGGTCTGGTGGAATTGGGCAAGCACACCGGCCTTTCGGCGGCGATGCTCTCAAAACTGGAGCGTGGCAGGCTGTTTCCCACACTCCCTACTTTGCTGCGCATCGCTTTGGTGTTCGGCGTGGGGCTCGAATATTTCTTTACTGACGAGCGTAAGCGTCACGTGGTGGCGATTGCCCGTAAGAAGGAGCGCCTGCGGTTTCCGGACAGCACGGACGGAAGGAGCATCGCGTACAACTTCGAGAGCCTGGATTTCAAGGCCACAGAGCGCAAGCTAAATGCTTTCTACGCGGAATTCGAGCCCATTTCTTCCGAGAAGCTGAAGCCTCACCAGCATCCGGGCGTGGAATTGCTTTATCTAATCTCCGGGAAACTGAATCTCACGATCGGCTCCGAGACGTTCAACCTCGAAACAGGGGACGCCGTGTACTTTGATTCGGGAGTGCGTCACAGCTATCACCGTGCTAGCCGGGGTTCGTGCACTGGCATCATTGTTACCGTGTGACAAAGTTACCGCGTGACAAACGGGAGCCCTTGCCAGCATCACTATTTTTATCAAGCTGCGCGCCGAGTCTCGCGCGTAAGTGATAGACACTTTGCCGTAGTACGGCTTATGCGTACAAGTGAATGCTCTGAAGGGATCCCAAAGTCGCGTTAGGAAGTTGAGGCACCATGGGCTGCGTTAGCGGAACTTTTTCCGTTGCACGACTTCCCGGTTGTCCGTTATTCTGGCGCAATTCCGAGCCGCGCTCCCCAGGCAATGAAAGGACAAACCGCCATGTCGAACACCAGCATGTCAGCTCCGACGCTGTCCCTCGAGACCGCAAGAGAGAGATATGCCTACGGGCGCTCAGGAATCGGAGCCATCGATCTCGACGGGTCTGTCACCTGAAGCTGATCAAGTGCGATAAACCGTCGTAGATTTAATACGACCTCTCGGGGGGGAACGCATCTATATTATTCATAATTTGATTGCCAGCGGTGCTCACACGCTGTTTTCGCAGGCCGACTGATGGCGTGTTCCGCCCTGGGTATCCTCGAACTATAGAGCACAGCACATGCGGTTGGCAGTACAGGCGCCAGCAAAATGGGGGAAGAGAACATGAGCAAGGTCCAGAAACGCTATCTGTTGATCGGCGGAGCCTTTGGCTTGATCGTGCTCGCGCTGATTGTTGGAGCCGTGCGTCCGTCAAAGAAGGCCTTGGGGGCACAGCCAATAACGCCCGATGTCGAAATCGTTCAGGTCGAGAAGAAGGATGTACCGATTTACGCGGAGTGGATTGGCACGCTCGATGGACTTGTGAACGCTGACGTGAGAGCGCAGGTCACCGGCTATCTATTGAAGCAAGGCTATCAAGAGGGTGCTTTTGTTAAGCAAGGTCAACTACTTTTCCAGATTGACCCGCGGCCTTTTCAGGCGGCGCTGGATCAGGCCCAGGGCCAGCTTGCTCAGGCGCGAGCTACTCTCGCCAACGCGCAGGCGGTACAGCGCCGTACGGAACTTGATGTCCAACGATATACACCACTAGCGAAAGAACAGGCCGCGAGCCAGCAGGATCTGGACAATTCGGTGCAGAACAACCTCGCCGCCATAGCCACAGTTGAAACCGCTAAAGCTCAGATCAAGACCTATGAGGCAGCGGTTGAAACCGCGAATATCAATCTGGACTTTACTCGCCTGGTTGCGCCGATTGACGGCATCGCCGGGCAGGCTCAACTGCAAGTCGGCGCACTGGTCACACCCGGCAGCGGGATCGTCACTTCGGTTTCTACCGTGGATCCAATCAAGGTTTACTTCACCGTTGGCGAGCCGCAATATCTGGCGTGGCGACAACGCTATCCGACCGAGGAGAGCCGACTGCAGGCCGACAAGGAACTACACCTGCAACTGATTTTGGCGGACGGCTCGACGTATTCACACGAAGGAAAATTTTTCTTTGCGGACCGGCAAGTTAACGAGACCACCGGAGCGATTCGACTCGCCGGGCTATTTCCCAATCCCAACAATATTTTGAGGCCCGGGGGCTACGGTAAAGTCCGCGCCGTAGTCCGGACCCAGCCGGGGGCGCTGCTTGTTCCCCAGCGCGCGGTGTCGGAACTGCAAGGGGGATATCAGGTCGCGGTTGTAGACGCCAACAACAAAGTTGACGTTCGAACGGTCACTGTGGGCGACCGGGTCGATAACCGATGGATCATCGCGAGCGGGCTGAATGCCGGCGATCGAGTCGTAGCGGAAGGGATTCAAAGAATGCACACAGGCGTGCACGTGAACCCGAGGCCTTTCGCAGCCGAAGCCAAAAATTGATGAGCAAGAATCGATGAGATAAGGATGGATGAGTTTAAAGATCGATGAATCGATAAGGACAGATGATCCATGTCGAAATTCTTCATCAACCGCCCCATTGTTGCCATGGTGATTTCCATTGTCATGGTATTGGTTGGTTCACTCACGGTTCTGAGCTTGCCCGTCGCGCAGTTTCCCAACATCACTCCACCCGAAATTCAAGTCCTCGCAACTTACGTCGGAGCCGACGCCCAGACTCTTGAGCAAGCAGTGGCCACTCCCATCGAGCAGCAGATGAACGGAGTGGACAACATGAATTACATGTATTCGTTGAACGCCACGGGGAACAATACAACCAGTCTGATCGTGGATTTTGACGTTAAGACCGATCCGAATACCGATTTCATTCTCACGCAATCTCGAGAAACACAGGCTGCCTCCCAGCTTCCCGTGGATGTCAACAATTACGGCATTACGGTACGAAAATCGGTCACCGCTCCGCTGATGTGGGTTGCTCTTTATTCTCGGCGCGGAACGTATGACGCCAAGTTTCTGGCCAACTACGCCTACATCAATATCGTCGATCCGATTCTTCGCTCCTACGGCATCGGCAATGTTCAGGTATTCGGCGCCGGGCAATACGCGATGCGCATGTGGGTCAAACCGGATACGCTTTCAAAGCTCGGTATTACTGTCCCTGAGATCATCAACGCGATTCAGGCACAAAACACCGTGAACCCCGCTGGCAAAGCCGGAGGGGAACCTGCCCCGAAAGGCCAGGAATATACCTACACTGTTCTCTCGCAAGGCCGCCTGGTTTCGCCAGAAGAATTCGGCAACATTGTTGTCCGCGAAACACCCGACGGTGCAACGGTAAGGGTACGCGACCTCGCTCGCATCGAGCTGGGTGCGCAAGACTACAGTGTCTCGGGACGGTTTAACGGTAAGCCAGGCGCCATTATTGCGGCGTATCAATTGCCCGGATCGAACGCGGTCGATGCGGCAGCCGGGGTCCAGAAGTTGATGGCGCAAATGAAAGAGCGTTTCCCCGACGATATGGATTTCGCGGTCTCCCTCGACACCACGCTTTCCGTGACGCAGGGTATCAAGGAGATCGTTGAAACTCTTCTGATCGCGCTCGTGCTGGTCATCATCGTCGTTTTTCTTTTCCTGCAGAGCTGGCGCTCTACGCTGATTCCGCTGCTGGCCGTGCCGGTTTCGCTGGTAGGCACCTTCGTCTTCTTCCCGTTGTTTGGTTTTTCCGTTAATACACTTTCTCTCTTTGGCTTGGTGCTTGCCATTGGTCTGGTCGTGGATGACGCAATCGTCGTAGTGGAAGGTGTGGAGCGCCATATCGAAGAAGGTATGACTCCGAAAGATGCGGCGTTAAAGGCGATGGAGGAACTCTCGGGTCCGGTTGTGGGCATCGCGCTGGTGCTCTCCGCCGTATTCGTGCCCACCGCCTTCATCCCCGGAATTACAGGCAGGCTGTATCAGCAATTCGCAGTCACCATCGCCATTTCGGTGATTCTCTCGGCGTTCAACGCACTAACGCTCAGCCCTGCTCTGGCAGCACTACTGCTCCGTCCGCGCCAAGAGAGCCACGGCATACTGCGGAGATTCTTCGATTGGTTCAACCGTGTTTTTGAGCGGGCCACCGACGGCTATGTCAGCTGGAGCGGCGTGCTGCTCAAGAAGACGGCCGTGGTGGTCGTGCTCCTGGTGGCCTTTTGCGTCGCGGCCGGATTCGTTGGCAAGCGTGTGCCGTCCAGTTTCCTTCCGGATGAAGATCAAGGCTACGCGTATGTCAACCTGCAATTGCCCAACAGCGCATCGCTCGAGCGGACATCTCAAGCTGCGACACAGATCGAAAACATTCTGGCGAACACGCCCGGCGTGAAATACACGACCAGCGTCATCGGCTTCAGCTTGCTCAGTTTTGTTCGAACCAGCTACAACGCTTTTTTTGTAGTCACTCTTAAGCCGTGGGATGAACGCAAGACCAGAGCCGAACAATTTCAGGCCATCAAAGCGCATTTGAATCAGCAGCTTTCCAAATTGCCGGCGGGAATCGCATTCGGGTTTTCGCCTCCGGCCATCCCGGGCGTCGGTACCGCCGGCGGATTCACCTTTATTCTCGAAGACCGCTCCGGTGGCAGCATTCAATTCCTCGCGAACAATGTGAACACATTTCTTGAAGCAGCGCGAAAGCGACCCGAGATCGCCAGCCTGAGCACCACTTTCTTGCCCAGCGTTCCGCAGAAATTTGTTGACGTGGATCGCGACAAAGTATTGAAACAGGGTGTCAATCTTACCGATGTCTACCACACCATCCAGGCTTTCATGGGCGGATATTTCATTAACTACTTCAACCGCTTTGGCCGCCAGTGGCAGGTTTACATCGAGGCCGAAAGCGAGGATCGCGCCAGCGCTGATAACGTCGGGCGATTCTATGTCCGCAACAACAAGGGGGAGAACGTTCCGCTCTCTACGCTCACGACGGTTAAATCGCAACTGGGTCCCGAATTTACCATGCGCTTTGACGAGTTTCGTTGCGCGCAAATCAACGGCAGCGCTGCGCCCGGTTTCAGCGCCGATCAGGCCAGCGCAGCCCTGGAAGATGTTTTCAAACAAACCATGCCGCGAGAGATGGGATTCGATTACTCCGGGATCTCGTTTCTGGAGCAGAAGGCGCGCCAAGGAGTGCCACCCGCGGTGATCTTCGGACTGTCGTTGTTGTTCGTCTTCCTGATTCTCGCGGCTCTTTACGAAAGCTGGTCGCTGCCCTTCAGCGTACTGCTTAGCACGCCGGTTGCGGTCTTCGGAGCTTTTGTCGTTTTATGGCTGCGCCGCACGCTGCTCGGGGTTTTTCTGCCGCCCTATATGGTGCAGATCGAAACCGACGTCTACTCGCAGATCGGCCTGATCATGCTGATTGGCTTGGCGGCAAAGAACGCCATCTTAATCGTCGAGTTCGCCAAGGATCAGTTCGAACACGGTAAGCCGCTCGCCGACGCGGCTCTGGAAGGGGCGAAATTGCGGCTGCGCCCGATCCTGATGACATCGTTCGCATTTATCCTCGGCTGCGTGCCACTGTGGACAGCGAGCGGCGCTGGGTCGGTTGCGCGCCAGATTATGGGGACGGCGGTAATCGGGGGAATGCTGGCTGCCAGCGCGATTGGAATTTTCTTTGTGCCCGCCATCTTTTATATGGTCGAGAAATGGTCGGGCGCGGACAAAGAGCCTGCAAGCGGCATCGTGCCAGCGACTCCTTCGCCAGCACCAGGAGATTGAGGTTCTTCGGCGAGATGATGATCTGTGCAGATTCCAAACCGAGTGTTGCGTTCATGAAAATCTCCAAAACGCTCAGTGCAACGTTGCTCTCCACCATGTTGGTCGGCTGCATGGTTGGCCCCAAGTATCAGCGGCCCACGGTTCAGACTCCTGCTGCATATCGTGACCTGTCGGAGAATCCTCAGCTTCAGTCGCAGACGGCCTCGTATGCCGATCTCTCCTGGTGGCAGGTGTTTCAGGATCCGAAGCTGCAGGAACTCATTCGCACCGCGCTCAAACAAAACTACGATCTGCAACTCGCGACGGAACGCATCAATGCTGCGCGTGCGCAACTTGCCGTTACCCGCTCCAGCCTTTTTCCGCAGGTTTCGGGTACCGCCAACTTCAACGGCGGCAAGGAGAATCTCGAACAATCCCGGTACAACTTTCTGACGCTCACTGCCGACGCGGCTTTCCAACTCGATTTCTTCGGAAAGCTGCGCCGCGCAACCGAAGCGGCTCGCGCCGAACTCCTGGCCACGGAAGACGCTCGCCAAGTTGTGGTACTTACGCTGGTTAGCGATGTGGCAGCCGACTATTTCACGCTGTTGCAACTTGATCTGCAACTCGCAATCACGCGGGATACGGTGAAAACCCAGACCGATTCGGTCAAACTCACGCAACTGCGGCTTGACCACGGCGTGGCCACAAAGTTGGACGTGCTTCAGGCCCAACAAGTCCTCGATACCGCGAATGCCCAGATTCCTGACCTGGAGCGCCAAATTGGTCAGGAAGAAGATGCCATCAGCATCCTCCTCGGCAATTATCCGCAAGACGTGTCGCGTGGTATTCCGCTCGTTGAACAGACACTTCCACCTGAAGTTCCACCTGGCCTTCCTTCTTCGATCATCGAGCGCCGTCCCGATATTCGCGAGGCTGAACAGATTTTGATCGCCGCGAATGCCGACATCGGTGTGGCCAAAGCTCAGTTCTTTCCGCAAATCTCGCTGACCGGATCAGGGGGAGGTTCTTTCGGTCGAAGCAGTGTCTTTTCGCACTTGATGACCACACAGCTTGGCATCTGGTCTTACGGCGCGCAGGTGAATCAGCCGATTTTCACGGGAGGTGCGCTGAAAGGAAATTTGTATCTGGCTGAGTCGGAACACCGGCAGGCTCTGATCGCATACCAACAAGCGATCCAGCAAGCCTTTGGAGATGTTTCCGACGCGCTCATAGGTTACGAAAAACTTCATCAGGTGCGAATTCGCCAACAGGATAGTGTTGCTGATCTGCAAGAAACCGTCCGCATTTCCAATCTTCGCTACAAAGGCGGCACGACGACTTATCTCGAAGTCCTGGATGGACAACGCTCACTCTACGGCGCGGAACTGACGCTCGCTGCTGCCCGGGGCGATGAATACCGAAGTTTAATACAACTGTACAAAACGCTTGGCGGGGGCTGGCAATAGTAAACGCTTCATGGCCCGCTGTCGCGAATTCCAACGCCATTGCTGCCGCTTATCTCCATAGACATGACCGAGCTGTCCGGCGCCACATAGAACAACTCCTTAGGCACTCTTTTCCGGTCCAATTCGACCCACTTGGAGAGAGCACAGCCAGCTCTAATGGCTTCGATTTCGATAGGATTCGTACCTAAGATTGGAAAGGGTCCAGGTGTCTCAGCAGGATCAGCAGCCATAAGCGCGCAAGCATCCAGGATTTTGTCTCCAGCCTGGCCGACTTCCCATTACTAATCCAACAAACTTCCGCGAAGCCCGTTTCTGGACCGAGTCGCGTTCGTTTCCGGTTTGGCGAACATTACTCGGCAGCCAAACCCTACACACCGATCCACAACTCCGCCAGGAGGTGCAGATTCTTCTTGTAAGTACGTGTGGCTGTGAACTCCCTTCCTCCCCGAACGCGGAGCACATACTCACCCGTGGACAATAGATGAATCTCTTCAACCAATGCCGCGTTCACCAGCACCGATCGATGAATTCGCACAAACCCGTGCAGATTAAGCTTTTCTTCCATAGACGAGATAGACTCTCGCAGCATGTGCGAAGTTGAAGTATGCAATAACGAGACATAGTTTCCTTTGGCTTCCACCGCGATAACGTCGACCACATCGATGAAGAGAATTCTCCCCTTGGCTCTGATCGCAATCCGCGCAGACTTCCCCATCGCAAGCGTCCGTGTCTGGGTTACGACTTCGCGAATATGTGGATCGCCGTTATCCAAGAGACCTCCATTGCCGGTTTCGCTACTGCTCGTGTGCCCGAAGTCCATCATGACCTTTCACGGCCGTCAAAAGGCGTATACTTCGAGTTCATCCTGCTCCCTAGACATCCTCGGGCTCTCGCTGCTGTTGGCTGCTGCTTGAAACATCGGCCCATTCTCTCGCTGGCGCGCCATTACTCCGGCTTGACTGGGTCCGGCGTTCCATCCGACCACCAGCCCGCGGGAACCATAAATACGTCGATCGGTTCAGGAGCGCCCCTGAACTGTGGATTCAGCATGACGGGAGAGTTGGACAGATCTGCACCCCAAACGGAACCGTCCATGAGGGGAGTGTAAAACATCAGGTGAGCGATCCAGTTGTGGTGGTCGCCGTCGGTAAGGTACTGGTCTTTCGACATCATGTAGCTCATAGCTCCAGGCTCCAGGGGCGGCAGCTCTTGCTTCATGAATGTCTTGATGCCCTCGATGATCTGAGCTTTGGATTGGCCGGCCAATATCATCTCCGTTCTGTTGTAGGTCATCGGCAGGATGGAGCGGGCAGCCGGCGGATTGTAGCAGACCGGACCTCGAATTTTAGGGTTCCAAAAGTTAGGGCCGTCGAATCCGCCCATCCACCCTCGCTCTACGAGACACACGAAACCGTTCTTACCTTTGACTGCGGTTTCGTAGCCATGCCTTCCAAGGACGAGGACATCGGCATCGCGTGAGATGGCCTCCGGGGCCGCAGTTCGCGCCCGCGCGATCTCTGCATTTCGATCCATCAGGTATTGGTCAAGCGGGGCCATGCTCGGATACAGCGTTTTGGCGTCCTGTGCTGGCGCGGGCCACGCTGCGCCCAGGATAAGAATCACGAAGCTTGGAAAGGCAATTACCTGGAATCGCTTTCGGTTCATTACTTCCTCCTGTGTGGGCTGAATCAGTCCCCCGCCCGCTCTCGCCTCGGCGTGCCTGCAAGTCAACGCCGAACCTACGAACCGGTTGGTATGTAACAGTGTCAAATTGCTGTTTGAACGGATGCGATCAGATGCGCTTGCGGTTGCCCGGCGCGCGGAGGGAGCGCAGCCAGTCCACGATGTTTCTGATCCCCGCTTTCATTACTTTCGGATCCTGAGCATTCTTTGCCAGCGAGCCGTAGCCTTCGACCATCGCGATCAGTGAGGCGGCGGCGTCAACGGGCTCCACGTCGCGGCGAACGCTTCCGTGGGTCTGGCCCTCCCGCAAAACGGAGGCAACGGCCTCCCGCCAGGCATGGAAGACTCTCGCCAGCCGCTTCCGGAATCTCGCGTCAAGAGGAGACATTTCCTGCGCCAGATTGTTCAGTTGGCAGCCGCCCCGTACATCCGCGGGCCGAACGGATATACGTTGAACAGCGCCAATCAAAGCGTCGATAGGGTCCTTGACGCTCTGTAGAGGCCGCACCCATTTGCCGTGGACGTCGGGGGCGATGATCTCTTCGACGACGGCGTATCCCAAGGCTTCCTTGCTTTTGAAGTAGTAGTACAGCGCTCCCTTGGTCACGCCAGCGGAGGCCAGTATTGTGTCCAGGCTGGCACTCTGGAAACCCGATCTGTAGATCTCGCGGGATGCCTCCTGCAGCAGGTGCTCCCGCGTGCGCTCAGGATCGCGCAGCCTAGTCGCTCTACGTTTCAGATTCTTGCGTGCCGCCAACATACCAACCAGTATGTATCTTCGAATAACCAGAGTCAAACTCGCACGTAATCTCCGGAGATCGGGATTCTTGGAAATTACTCTCCTGTTTGATGTAGTCCCACAGCACGCAGTGACAGTCTTCCAGAGGGCAACCTCAAGCGCACGATATACGCTGTGAGGCCTGTGCAGTTGGCATCCCGCATTTCATAACCGCAGATCTGCTCATTGATGTAACCGATTGAAAAGTCGACGAACCCGGTGCGGTTCGCTAATTGCAAATACTCAACGTAGTGGAAGTGCTTAGCGACTCGATCTATTTTTCTCGATCCGTCGCGACACTCAATCTCTTGGTGGGAGGAAACGATGTACATCCGCAGCGTGATTTGCAGAATCGCACGTGATCTTTGTCCTGCTCTAACTCAGAACACCAAAACTCCGCGTGATCGTCATCGGGCTGCATTTGCACTCCAGGAAGGCGACACAACAATGCAACTGACCACATCGACTAGATTGCTTGTACTGATAGCGCTCGTGGCCCTCGCGCTGCCGGGCGTACTACTGGCGCAGAGCTTGACGCAAGGCGCTATGAGCGGAACGGTTTCGGATCCAACCGGAGCCATTATCCCGAACGCAACGGTCAAGCTGACGAACTTGGGCAAAGGCTACTCGACCGAAGCCAAGAGTAACGCGCAGGGCATTTATCAGTTTCCCCTTGCCGAGCCCGGCTCTTACTCGATCGAAGTCGGTGCCGAGGGGTTCAGAAAGTATTCGGCGAAGGCTGAGATTAACGTAGGACAAGCGACCGTTGTAAATGTGAAGCTCGAAGTGGGCGAGGCGAGCGGAACGGTGGTTGAAGTTACCGGCGCGGCGGACATCCTGCAGACCGAGGCGGCCGACATGACCACATCGTTCGACAAGAACCTGGTCGAGAACTTGCCCAACGGCGGTAACGATTTGACCGCGATCGCCTATACCGCGCCCGGCGTAATGATGAACAGCGCCGGGGGTAACGGCAACTTTAACGTGAATGGATTGCCTGCCACTTCGAACGTGTTCACCGTCGACGGCGAAAATCAGATGGACCCGTTCCTCAACCTGAACAACTCCGGTCCCACCAACCTCATGCTCGGCAAAAACAGCATTGAGGAGGCGACGGTCGTGACCAACGCCTACGGCGGCCAGTACGGACAACAAGCGGGAGCGCAGGTCAACTTTGTGAGCAAAGGTGGCACCAACAACATCCACGGCAACTTGCAATACCAGTGGACCGGTCGCCTCTTGGACGCTAATGACTGGTTTAACACTTTCTACCAGCCGGCCGAACCTCGCCCCTTTGCCAACAATAACCAGTGGGCGGCCTCCCTCGGCGGTCCGATCAAGAAGGACAAGACTTTCTTCTTCCTCGACACAGAAGGTATCCGCTATATCGTGCCGGCGACGCAAACCGTCTATGCGCCAACCCCGGGCTTCTTAAGTGACACGATCACGAACCTCGGACTAGTTGGAGCTTCCGCTGCAACCATTAAGACCTATAAGGACGCCCAAGCGATTTGGACGGCAGCGCCCCACTACGCGAAGGGCACGCCCCTTGCCCCAGGTAGCCCATCGTCGCCAGGCAGCTGTACGGATCCGCTTCTCGGCACGCAGGTCGATCCGGGCAATACCATCGGTTGCCTTGAGCAATACGAGGCAAGTCCGGCAGTACCGGCGCATGAGTGGCTGCTGATCGGCCGCTTCGACCAAAACATCGGAAACAAGGACCGCGCCTTCTTCCGCTTTAATATTGACCGGGGCATCCAGGCCACGGTCGCGGATCCGATTGATCCCGCCCAGTTTTCCTCGGCCAGCTTCCAGCCGTCATATACCGGCACTTTGACGTGGAACCACACCTTGAGCGGTACCGCGACCAACCAGTTAGTATTCGCGGCCAACTACTACGGCGCAACTTTCCAGGAGAACACGAATGGACCCACTTCGCCCTTTCCGTACGACCTGTTCGTGGGGTTCAGCGAGGGAAATCCGGGCCCTGTTATCGGAGTGGGTGCGACCGGTTTGAACGCCACCAGCTTCGACTTTCCCCAGGGCCGGGACGTCGCGCAATACCAGGTGATTGACGACTTCGCCAAGGTTATTGGGCGGCATAGCTTGAAATTCGGCGTCAACTACCGGCGGTACGATATTAGCAACTATGACGCTTCTATCGGGGTAACTCCGCTGGTGTACTCGGATCTCAGTAGCTTCTACGGTGGAACCGCAGATTTTTACCTGCAGAGCAACCCGCTTCATACGGAGGCGCCGATGAACACGGGCGGCTTCGGCCTTTACGGCCAGGACGAGTGGTCGGTCACCTCGAGGTTGAAGCTGACGTTCGGGTTGCGCGCGGAGCACAACTTTAACCCAACCTGCGATAACAACTGCTTTAGCATCCTCAACGCTCCTTTTTCGTCCATCGAAACGCAGGGTGCGAGCACACCCTACAATCAGGCGCTTACTATCGGACGAAGGGATGCATTCAACTCCATCGACAGTGTTGACTGGGCTCCGCGTTTTGGTTTTACGTGGTCGCCTCTAGTCAGCAGCAAGACCGTGATCAGCGGCGGAATTGGAATCTTCTATGATGCCTTCCCGGCGCTTATCAGCGACCAGTTCGTCAGCGCTCCCTACCGCGTTCTGGTGACTCAAGAAAGTCCACTCTTCGGTGGACCGACGCCGGTCGTGTGGGGCGATCCTGCAGGTGCTCAGGCCACCACCAACAATACCGCGAACGCTATTCGAAACGGAGTGCCCTCACTGGGTATTCCCTCCCTCGCCAACGGCTTGACGCTGGCGGAACTTACATCGTCCGCGGTGGGAGGCACGCCGCCAAGCGTAACCGGTTTCCCGGGCAAGCTGAGGACCCCGCAATACCAGGAATGGAACTTCCAGGTGCAGCAGCAACTCGACAGCCGGAGCCGGGTGACGCTCGCCTACGTGGGCAACCACGGCATCTATGAGGCGTATCCCAACAGCACGGTGAACGCGTGCAGTAATTACAGCGTTACCGGCTACGCCGTTTGTCCGTCGAGCGGGCTTGCCGCCGAAGACAGCCGCTTTGGCACCGTTACGCAATGGCAGTCGGGCGCCGTATCCAATTACAACGGCCTGATCGCCAGCTACAGCCGCCGCATGACGGCTGGCTTCGTGATCAATGCCAGCTACTCATGGCAGCACGCTCTCGACGAAATCTCCAACGGAGGGCTTATAACTTATAACAATGTCTCTTCCTTGCAGGGGCAAATCAATCCTGCCTGCTTTGCCTGCAACAACTATGGCAACGCCGACTACGACGCCCGGCATAGTCTTAGCGCCAACTATGTCTGGACCGAACCGTACCACTTCGGCAACCCGATCCTGAACGCAATCTTGGGAGGCTGGTTAGCGTCGGAAAACTTCGTTGTCCGGAGTGGTTTGCCTTACACAGTTACCGACGGTACCGTTCCCCTTTCGTTCGGAGGCACGGCCACGCCGGCCCAGGCGCTCGGAACGGCCCAACAAAGCTGCTCGAGTGGAACCAGCGCGTGCTTCAACTCGGCGGAATTTGCCTCGGCCAACGCGCTGGCGTATTTCCCCACACAAACTCGCAACCAGTACCGCGGGCCGGGATTCTTTGACTCGGATTTCACTGTGAATAAGAATTTCAAGATCCGGGAGCGAATGACGCTCACGGTGGGCGCGAACATCTACAACGTCTTTAACCACCCGAACTTCCAAAGCCCGAACCAAGTTTGGTCGGGTTCCGGGTGTTCGGCAATTACACCCGGCCCGGGGGCGCAACCGAGCTGCGGACAGATCGTAGGCCAAGCGGCTCCCCCGACCGGGCCTTATGGCTCGTTCTTTCAGGGTCTGCCGGCTGGGCGTGAGGGTCAGTTCCAGGCCAAGATCGTTTTCTAACGATCTCGCGTAAGAACGGACTCCCTTCGCGTGGGAAAGCATCCCTTTTCGGGATGCTTTCCCTAACGCGGGGAGAACCTTATCATCTTGATCTTGCGCGAACGCAACGCCGCCGCGGAGTGGCGCTTCTAGATCGGTTTCGACGGGATGGTTATGGATCGAGATCAAAATGCGATGCCTCACAGCAGACTAAGCAAAAAACTTCTGGGAATGACGTTCGGCTTTTTGGATTCATAATCCTACTCGCAGGCAATGACGCAGGTCACAGACGACTTGACTGACGTTGGCGTCAGTCAGTACCCGCATTCTGCGGTCCGACGTACTGCCAGATAATACCGCCACCGGTAATCCGTGTGCCTTGCTGATAAGCAGTTCTGGCAGTTCCCGGCTCAAAATCCGTGCAATCTCCCAAGCCGAGGCCGGACGCGGTGAGAGCAGATCTGCGGGCCACAATCGGCTCTTCCAAAGGACCGCCACGCCGCAATCTGCCTCAATCCCTCTGGACAGCAGTGCAGCATCGCGCCGTCGACGAACGCAGGACCCTGGCCGAAGTCGCCGAGCGCGCTTTGCGCGATTACTTGAGGAAGCCGCCGATAGGCCGCCTGAAGAAAGACGGCCGCCTATGAAACTCCGCGGAGATGGCCGCTGTTGTCTGCGCGACCGGACCTGGTGGGTCCAGTTCTACGTCGACGGCAAACAACAGCGGGAATCAGCCAAGACCACAGATCAGGAGACAGGAGAGAAGTACCTCCGGCGCCGGCTCAAGGAAGTGCATGCCCATGAACTCGACCCCTCGACCCCGTTTGTCAGTCGTCACGACAAGAGGCGTGCCATCGCGGAGCTGCTGGACGCACTCAAGGTGGACTACGAAATCCGAGAGAAGGACAGCCCCATGAACGTGAGCGGCATCGCCCGGGCTCGGGCCGCTCATCTTCCACCGCGCCCGCGAGAGATTTCCGGAAAGCCTGGGCCCGAGCCTGCGAGAAAGCTGGCATCCGGCGCCTGTTTCACGATCTTCGCCGCTCCGCCTGTCGCAACATGGTCGACGCCGGCGTACCCCAAAGCATCGCGATGAAAATCTCCGGGCACAAAACCGACAGCATGTTCAGGCTGGTATGCGATCGGAGACGAGGTGGCTTTGCAGTCCGCACTGCTGCGCACCCAGAGGTACGTGAAGACGGTCAAGGAAAGCGTCGTAGCGATGCCAGCGAAACTCGGGCCGAGAAGCGAACGGGGACAATTCGGGTACAGTGGCGCGCCCACGGTGGCGCGGAGGGCGGGAAAGTGATTGAAAAGAAATGGCTCCTCAGGTAGGACTCGAACCTACAACCCTCCGGTTAACAGCCGGATGCTCTGCCATTGAGCTACTGAGGAGTGGGAGCACGCTGCGACACGTGCTTACATTGTCAAGGAAATCATAACAGAGCCTCCAGCGGATTGGAAATTCGCGCGTTGCAAGCCGCGAATCGCAACCCGCGAGTCGCAAGCCGCGAATCGGTGGGCTCGCGCGCCCGCGGTTCTGCTAACCTGTTTCTTTGGGTTTCGTCCATTGTAGAGTGAGGTGTCGCTGATGGGAGGTTCGCGTTTGCTGATTGCGTTGCTGGTTTTTCTGGGCGTCGTTGCCCTGGTCCATGCTGACGGTTCCGGTGCTGGGCATTCCCCGACTGTTTCTGATTCGGCGGTCCTGCCAAAGGCCAAAGTTGCACCGGTCGAAGATATGGTTCAGGGGCACAAGATTGTCGATCGCTATCGCTACCTGGAAGATCCGAACAATCCCGATACCAAGCTCTACGTGGAGCAGGAACTCAGCTACACTCGCGCCCTACTCGACCCGCTCCCCGGGCGTGACAAGATCAATGCCCGGCTTGCGCAACTGCTGGCGATTGGCAGCGTCAGTGCTCCGCAGATGGGTGGAAAGTATTACTTCTACACGCGGCGCGAGGGCGATCAGAACCAGCCCATCCTTTATGTACGCGAAGGGCTCAACGGCAAAGATCGCGTGCTGGTCGACGTGAACAAACTGGCGGCCGACGGGACAACCGCTCTTGACTGGTGGTTTGCCTCCGATGATGGGAAGTATGTTGCCTATGGGACATCGGCGAGCGGCTCCGAGATCAGCACGCTGCGCGTGATCGAAACCGCCAGCGGTGAATTGCTGCCCGATGCCATTGAGCGGACACGCGCGGCCAGTCTCGCCTGGAAACACGATAATTCCGGATTCTTTTACACCCGCTATCCCAAGAAGGGAGAGGTTCCCGCGGGACAGGAAGTGTATTACCGGCATGTGTTTTATCACGCGCTTGGCAGCGATCCGTCCGCGGACCCGCTGATTTTCGGCGAAGGCCGCGACCGGGAGTGGTGGCCGAATGTCGGCCTTTCTGAAGATGGACGCTGGTTGCTGATCACCGAGGAACACGGCTGGACTAAATCCGAATTGTTTCTGCAGGATCTGACGTCCAGGAATCCTGCCATCAAAATCACTACCGGCAAAAATTTTCTTTACGGCGCCGATTTTCTTGCAGGCAAACTCTATATCACCACCAACGAGGATGCGCCTCGCTATCGCGTCATGGTCGCCGATGCGACTCATGCCCAGCGTGAAAATTGGAAAGAACTGATTCCGCAAACTGACGCTGTGCTGCTGGGGGCGAGCGTTACCGGCGGCAAGCTGCTGGCGCAATACGAACACAATGCGATTTCTGAACTCAAGCTGTTCGGACTCGACGGCAAAAAGCTTGCCGATATTGCGCTGCCGGCCATCGGCGACGTTTCCGATTTCTCCGGCCGTTATGACCGCAACGAAATCTTCTTTGGATTCCAGTCGTTCACTTTGCCACCTTCGGTTTTTCGCGTTAATTTGACCGATGTGAAAAGCGCCCTGTGGGCTAAAGTGGACGCGCCGTCCATCGATTCTTCTGCGTACGACGTGCAGCAGGTTTGGTACACGTCGAAGGACGGAACCAAGGTTCCCATGTTTGTCGTCTGCAAGAAGGGAATCGAAAAGAATGGCAAGAACCCTACACTGCTGACCGGCTACGGCGGCTTTAACGTCTCGTTGACGCCGACTTTCAACCGCAGCATGTATCTCTGGATGGAACACGGCGGCATCTACGCCGTCGCTAACCTGCGCGGTGGCGCTGAGTTTGGCGAAGACTGGCATCGCGCCGGCATGCTGGAGAAAAAACAGAATGTATTTGATGACTTCATTGCCGCGGGAGAATATCTCATTGCGCAGAAATATACCGACCGCGATCACCTTGCGATTCAAGGCGGCTCCAACGGCGGCTTGCTGATGGGTGCCATGATCACGCAGCGGCCGGATCTGTTCCGCGCCGTCGTGTGCGCTGTTCCGCTGCTCGACATGCTGCGCTATCAGAATTTCCAGATTGCGAAGCTGTGGGTTCCGGAATACGGGTCGGCCGATGATGCCAAGCAGTTCGACTGGCTGTACGCTTACTCTCCTTATCATCATGTGAAGCCGGGGCAGGAGTATCCCGCCATCCTCTTTATGACGGGCGATACCGACACGCGCGTCGACCCCATGCACGCCAAGAAAATGGCCGCGCTCATGCAGGCGGAAGCCAAGAACGGCGCCAGCAAAGAGCGGCCGATTTTGCTCCGCATCGAAACCAAAGCCGGGCACGGACAGGGCAAGCCAGTCACCAAACAGATCGAAGAGAACACCGACATGTACTCGTTCCTGTTCTGGCAGTTGGGGGTGAAACTGTGATAGTGGAGGGACGGGAGTCCCCGCCTTTTCAGGCAGCGCCAATTCCCGCTGTGCTCCCTGTGCCCTCTGTGGTTAAATGGTGTCGGTGGCTACTGAGCAGAAAATCCGCGTTCTGGTTGCGAAGCCGGGCCTCGACGGCCACGACCGCGGTGCCAAAGTGATCGCTCGCGCCCTTCGCGATGCCGGCATGGAGGTCATCTACACCGGTCTGCGCCAGACGCCGGAGATGGTCGTCAACGCCTCGCTCCAGGAAGACGTGCAGGTCATCGGGCTTTCGATTCTCTCGGGCGCGCACAATGCGATCGTTCCGCGCGTAATGGATCTGCTGAAGCAAAATAAAATGGATGACGTGCTCGTGCTGGTCGGCGGCATCATCCCTGATCAGGATATCGAAGGCCTCAAGAAAATCGGTGTGGCCGGCATCTTCCAGCCCGGCACTCCCATGGATGACATCGTGCAGTTCATCCGCGCGCACGTGAAGCCGCACGGCGTGCCGGCCGTTTAGGCTCGCGCAGCGCCAACCTCAGGACACGTACTTTGGGGGTTACGCCGCGCTCCATCCCGCGATATACTGATGCTAGCTACCATGCGCTCGAACAGCTACATCCCGCTTTTTCAGGCCTGCTGGATTGAGGGACGCGCTTGTCCCCGTCGGTACCTTTCCTTATTGCCTTCGCATGTGCGCGCCAATCTCTTTGGCAGCGACTAATTTTCTTTCCTCTTCGTTGCTCAGCTAATCGCTAATTCGCTGTTCGCTTTTAGCTCTTAGCCAAAAGCAACTACGCTTGCACCTCGGACTAATCATTCACTGAGAACTGAGAACCACGAACTGAGAACTAATCTGGAGGGCTCCATGACCACGAAAACTTTGACTATCGGCCCCAAGCTCAAGACGGCGATTCCGGGGCCCAATGCCAGGCGCATTCTGGCGGGCGACGAAAAATATATTTCACCTTCTTATACGCGTTCCTATCCGATGGTTGCCCGGCGCGGCCGCGGCATTGTAGTCGAAGACGTGGATGGCAATGAGTTCTTCGATTTCTCCGCGGGCATTGCCGTGACTTCGACCGGCCATTGCCATCCAGAAGTGGTCGCCGCCATTCAGAAGCAGGCCGGCGAACTGATTCACATGTCCGGGACCGATTTCTACTATGAGGGCATGGTGACGCTGGCCGAGCGGCTCTCAAAGATTGCGCCGATGCCGGGGCCGCACAAGTTTTATTACGGAAACTCCGGCGCGGAAGCGATTGAGGGCGCTCTGAAGTTGGCGCGCTATCACACCAAGCGGCAGAACATCATCGCGTTTCTGGGCGCGTTTCACGGGCGGACCATGGGCGCCCTCTCGCTAACGGCTTCGAAGCCGCAACAGAAGCGGCGCTTCTCGCCGATGGTGCCGGGAGTGACGCACATACGCTATCCCGATGTTTATCGGGGCTGCGTGGGCGGTTCACAGGATGCGGAGAAATTCGCGCTCGGCTGTGCGCGCTACATCGAAGACAAACTGTTCAAGACCGTGCTCGCGCCGGAAGAAGTGGCGGCGATTTTTGTCGAGCCGATTCAGGGCGAAGGCGGATACGTAGTCGCTCCCACAATCTTCATGCAGGAACTGCGCCGCATCTGCGACAAGCATGGCATCCTGCTGGTAGTCGACGAAGTGCAGAGCGGCATCGGGCGCACGGGGAAATGGTTTGCGGTCGAGCACACCGGTGTGCATCCCGACATTGTTTGCATGGCGAAGGGCATTGCCTCCGGAATGCCGCTCGGCATCACTATGAGTAAGGCCGAGATCATGGATTGGGTGCCGGGTTCGCATGCTTCCACTTTCGGCGGGAATCCCGTGTGCATTGCGGCCGCGCTGGCCACGCTCGATGTGATCGAGAACGAACGGCTATTAAAGAATTCGCAGGAAGTCGGCGATCACATGATGCAACGCATGGCCGACTGGCCAAAGAAGCACAAGATCGTCGGCGATGTTCGCGGGCGCGGCCTGATGATTGGCGTCGAAATCGTGAGAGACCAGAAGACCCTCGAGTACGGCAACCTCGAGCGCGATCGCATCGTGCAACAGGCGTTCGAACACGGCGTCTTATTTTTGGGCTGTGGTCCAAGCACGATTCGCATAGCGCCGCCGCTCATCGTTACAAAGGATGAAGCCGACGTTGCGGTTGACGTGCTGCAGGAGGCGATCGCAAGCGTGGAGAATCTGGAGCATTGAAAAGAAGCTTCACCGTGATCCCGTAAACGCAGCTGGCCTCGTTTCAGCGCCGAATTGTACCGGACGCGCGGTGATCACCATCACATAATGGCCGGGCGATTCAAACTAGGGTGAACATGGAGTCATCCATGTTTGCCGGACGCCTGACGCAAGCCACACTACGCGCACTCGACTGGCTGGCGGTGAAAACGCTTTCGCCGGAAGACCTTCCCGCCCACCAACTGACCGGCCGGCGCGGTGAGGAAGACGCGTATTTCTATCTTCGCCGGCGCGGCTACACCATCATCGCGCGTAACTACCGCTCCCCGCATCATCGCGGCGAACTCGATCTAGTCGGCTGGGAGCGGGACGTGCTTTGTTTTATCGAAGTAAAAACTCGGACGGCGCATTCCTTCAAGCCCGCCGAAGCCGCCGTAGATCGCGATAAACAAAGAGAGTTGTCGCTGGTCGCGCGCGACTTCTTGCGTGCCATGCCCGCTTCGTGCCAACCGGGTCCCCCTCCCGCGCGCTCGTCGCAGGATGGAGTGGAGTGGCGGTTCGACGTGCTCGCCGTATACTACGAGCGGCGCCGACCCACATTCGAGCTATTTCAAAATGCGTTTCCCGTGGCGTACAATCGTGGATTCGCAAACTCACGCTGAAAGGAATTAGTACGTGCCTGAATTAAGAAAAGACCCCATCGTGGGCCGGTGGGTGATTATCTCCACCGACCGCGCCAAGCGTCCGACCGACTTTGCGCGCGACGCGGTGAAAATCAAGGGTGGGTTTTGTCCATTTTGTTACGGCAATGAAGCGAAGACGCCGCCGGAGATTCTGGCGTACCGTCCGAGCGGCAACGGCAATACTCCGCAGAAAGACAGTCCCGGCTGGACGGTGCGCGTGGTTCCAAACAAGTTTCCGGCACTGGGCATCGAAGGAATTTTGAATAAGCAAGCCGAGGGCATGTTCGACAAGATGAATGGCATTGGCGCTCACGAAGTTGTTATCGAGACGCCCGACCATAATGCTACCCTGGCGTCGCTTCCCTCGAAAAGGATCGAAGACGTACTTTGGGCCTTCCGTGACCGCATTCTCGATCTCAAGAAAGACCGGCGCTTCAAATACATTCTTCTTTTTAAGAACCACGGAGAAGCAGCGGGCGCTTCGCTCGAGCACTCGCACTCGCAGCTGATCGCGCTGCCGATTGTGCCCATTTACGTGGTTGAGGAATTGGACGGAGCGAAGCAGTATTACATCTACAAAGAACGCTGTGTTTTCTGCGATGCCATCCGCCAGGAAATGGATAACGGCACGCGAGTGGTGGCGGAAAACGAAGATTTTCTCACTCTCGCTCCGTATGCTCCGCGGTTTCCGTTTGAAACCTGGATCCTTCCTAAAACCCACGAGTCTGCGTTCGAAAACTCGTCGTCGCACATGTTTGAAAATCTCGCGAAAGCGCTTAAGCAGTTACTGATGAAAGCGGATCGCGTGCTCGACAATCCGCCCTACAACTTGGTCGTGCACACAACGCCGGCGCAAGACCCGACCAACGAGTATTACCACTGGCACATCGAATTCATGCCGAAACTGACCAAGACGGCGGGATTTGAATGGGGCACGGGATTCTACATCAATCCGACGCCGCCGGAAGAGGCGGCAAAGTTTCTGCGCGAGGCGAGCGTGGAAGATGTGGCGCCGAGTACGGCGACGGTTCGCTGAATCTTCTTCGATCTAGCCCTGCGTTCGGTCGAGAACTTCCGCGTGCCACGCCATCTGAATGGCTTCCAGCTTGGCTTCGTTCGACTTCGCGGGATCGTCTTTGAAGCCGGGGAGCGCGATCACATACTTGTGCAAGTCGGTGAAACGAACCGTAAGCGGGTCGATTTCCGGATGGATTTCAGAAAGCAGAATCCCGATATCCTCGGGATCGCTCCAAGTAAATTCTTTTGGCATAGTAAACCCCGCTTTTCGTCTTTCGCTGTTCGCTATTCGCTTGGTTCAACTTCGCTATCGTTCATCCGCAGGTTAAAGCCGAACAGCGAACGACCAACAGCGAACAGCGGGTTCTTAATGCTCTTCGGAAACGTAATTCCGGTTCCATGCTGGGATTTCCACGACCAGTTTTCCCGGCTTCTTGATCACGGTCTGGCATCCGAGCCGCGAGTTTAACTGAAGATCGGCGGCCATGTCGAGTTTGTCGGCCTCGTCATCTTCCATTTCCGAGATCAGGTCCGCGCCTTCTTTCACCCAGATGTGGCAAGTAGTGCAGGCGCAGTTTCCTCCGCAGGCGTGATCGAGGTGGACGCCGTAATTCAGGGCCACATCGAGCAGTGACTCTGGCTTGCCATGGTCTTTGTATGGCAGCTTGCCGTGCTCGAAGGTCACCGTTTTGCCTTCGGGCAAAAAGGTGACTTCCACTGTGTTTTCGTTATTTTCAGTAGGCGGAGCATCCATCGTGGTAGCTCCGGTGCCCTGCGTTTTTTCTTCGGACATAGAATCCTCTATTCGAAATCTGCTTTGGCCACTGGATGGCCGGCCTGCGGGCCTTCCTCCAGGTCGGTGTCGTTCATGGCTTTGCCTTTCAGCGCGGTGGAGACGGCCGTATCCATCATCAATTCCGCCAAATGCATCGTGGCCTGATTCAGCGCGTCAATCGCCTCGCGGATCGCGTGATAATCATCGCCATCCTTCACCGCGAGCAGAGCCTTCTCCAGCGTGTCGATGTTGCGACGTTCCTCGCTCGTGAGTTCCTGCCATGCTGGATTCTTTTTTCCTTTCGCGAGCGCGGTCAGTATCGTGTCGGCTTCGCGGCGCGCTTCAATCACCTGACGCTGGCGGAAATCTTCTTCTGCGTAGTCGAATGATTCAAGCAGCATGTTCTCGACCTGTTCGTCGGTGAGTCCGTAGCTGGGTTGAACGTCGATCTCTGCTTCTTTCCCGCTGCGCTGCTCGCGCGCAGAGACGCGCAGAATGCCATTGGCGTCGATGAGAAACTTGACTTCGATGCGCGGCATGCCGGCGGGCATCGGCGGAACGCCTTTCAGATCAAAGCGCGCCAGCGACCGGCAATCCCGCGCCAGTTCGCGTTCGCCTTGCAGTACGTGGATGGCGATGTTGGTTTGGCCGTCGACTTGCGTTGTGTAGTACTGCGTTGCCGAAGCCGGCACGGTCGAGTTGCGCAGGATGATTTTATCGGTGACGCCGCCCGCGACTTCGATTCCCAGAGACAGAGGAGTGACATCGAGCAACAGCATCTCTTTCGTGATTTCGGAACCGCCGCCCAAAATGTTTGCCTGCACGGCGGCGCCGAGCGCAACTACTTCGTCGGGATTTAAATCCGTATGCGGCACGCGCCCAAAGAGATCCTGCACCAGCCGCCGCACTTTTGGAATACGCGTCGAGCCGCCAACCAATACGACTTCGTCGATTTGCTCGGGCTTCAAACCCGCGTCTTTGAGCGCCTGTTTGCAGGGGCCGACGGTGCGGTCAATGATTGGTTGGATCATCTGCTCGAAGGCCTCGAGCGAAATCTCGCGCCGATACTTATGTCCACCGGGCAAATCGACATCGAGCTTGGCCATGGGCTGCGACGAAAGCGCAATTTTGGCTTCGATCACGGCCTGGCGGACGCGCTGCACGGCTTCGCCGCTGTTGCGTGCGTCTCTTCGAAAATCGAGTCCAAGATCGCCGCGAATGTCATCAAGGGCGATCGCGATCAGCAGATTGTCGATGTCGTCCCCGCCGAGATGGGTGTCGCCGTTCGTGGCAATCACTTCGAAAATGCCGTCATGCAGCTTGAGAATCGAAATGTCAAACGTGCCGCCGCCGAGATCGTAAACCACCACGATGCCGTGCTTGTTCTTGTCCAGTCCGTAAGCGAGCGACGCGGCGGTCGGCTCGTTCACGAGCCGCAAAACATTCAGTCCGGCGATACGTCCCGCATCTTTTGTCGCTTGCCGCTGCGCGTCATTGAAGTAGGCGGGCACGGTGATAACGGCCTGACTTACCGGTGCTCCGAAGAAACGCTCGGCGTTCCGCTTCAATTGGCGCAGTACGAGTGCCGAAATCTCGGGTGGAGTGTAGGTGCGCTCGCCAATCTTAATGCGCAAGACCTCGCCCGGCTGAAGATCTTCCGCCAACTGAAACGGAAAGAGCTTCAGTTCGTCCTGTATATCTTCCAGCCCGCGGCCCATCAGACGTTTGATCGAATACACCGCCCGCTCCGGCGTTTCGATCAGGTACCGGCGCGCGGCGTTGCCGACGATCACTTGATTGTTTTCGTCGAGCGCTACCACCGAGGGCACCAGGTTCAGCCCGTCTTCTCCGGGGATGACGACAGGGGAATCCCCCTGCATGTAGGCCACGAGCGAGTTCGTGGTGCCGAGATCGATGCCGACGATGTAGTCAGAAGCCATTTTGTAATTTTGTAATCGGGTAATTTGGTAATGTGAAGGCGATTCGGCCTGGGCGGGTATATTACAAAATTGCCCGATTACCAAATTACAAAATCCTATTCCAACGCCTCATTCACATCGCGAACCAAGTTGCGAACATAGTTCCTGCGATTCAGCACATCCAAAATCTTGCCGAGAATCTTCCGCCTGTCCTCTTCCGTCCCGTCATCCACGGATTTGTCCCACTGGTTCCACTCGGCCTTGAGTTCGCTGAAGAGCGCGTCATATTTTTCTTCCAGCGAGAGCTTGGCCTTGCCGATTTCCTCCAGCAATGCGGGATCGTCTTCGCCCATCTTTTTCTGGGTGCGCAGTTCTTCCAGATGCATATTGAGTTCGAAAACTTCTTCCAGAAGATCTGGAGGCACGACCTGCTTTTTCAATTCGCCAGTGGCGCGAGCCTTTTCCGTCGCCTGCTTCGATTGCTCTTCGAGTTCAACGCCTTCGAGTCGCAACAAATACTCGGTGCGCTTGATCGGATCCTTCAAGGTACGGTACGCGTCGTTCAGCATGGAACTCTGTTCCAGGCTAAAGGCGCGTTCCTCCGGGTTCGCCTGCGCAAACAGGTCGGGATGGAGCCGGCGGCTCAGCGCGTAGAATTCTTTTTCCAGTGCAGCGGCATCCAAGTTCAGTTTCCGGGGAAATCCGAAGAAGGAGAAGTAGTCGACTGGAACCGGTGGCTGCACTTTGCCGCACGAACTGCAGAAATGCACCGCGCGCATGGTGCCACATGACCAGCAACTCGCCGTTGCCTCCCGCGGACCTTGTCCGGGAATGATCATCGACCCTGACGATTTGGATTCTGCATTTGCCATACAAAATTTAGGGCGAGCACGCGGCCCGCCCTCACCATCCTCGTGCCACTTCTATTACGAGAAAGAGCTACCGCAGCCGCAAGACTTGGTCGAGTTCGGATTTACGAAGACGAAGCCCTGCTGCATGAGAGTTTCCTGGTAGTCGAGAGTCAAACCGTGCAGGTAGATAAAAGACTTGGGGTCCACAAAAACCCGGACATCTTCAAACTGAAACACGCGGTCGCGTTCGCGCGGTTGCGTATCGAACCGTATGTTGTAGCTCAGGCCCGAACATCCGCCGCCCTGCACGCCTAAACGAAGGCCGCCTTGCTCCGGCGAGATGTTCTCCTTCGCCATGGCCGAGCGAATCCTCTTGATCGCGTTGTCGGTCACCTGGATGCCCTTGGACGAAGCTGCGGGCGCCGCAGGTTTTGTTGCCGAGTCTCTTACGGCCTCGTCTTTTACGGCTTGGTCTTTTACGGCTTGATCCATCACTCTACTTTCGGACTTCGAGGTTCAGAGTCATCCTGAGCGCAGCGAAAGACCTCTGCATGTTGCCAGCACCCGCGGAGTGCACAGGTCCTTCGCTTCGCTCAGGATGACAGCAATAACAACAGCCGAGCTACTGCACCGCGTGCACGGTCGCGGGCTTCGCGGCTTCCTGCTTCTTTTTCCAGTCGCCAATCGCGGCTCGGATGGCATCCTCGGCCAGCACCGAGCAGTGAATCTTCACCGGCGGCAAAGCCAGTTCCTTCACGATCTCAGTGTTCTTGATCTCGAGGGCCTGGTCTACCGTCTTGCCCTTGACCCATTCGGTCGCGAGCGAAGACGACGCAATCGCCGAGCCGCAGCCGAAAGTCTTGAACTTGGCGTCTTCGATGACGTTGGTCTGCGGATTGACCTTGATCTGCAGCTTCATGACGTCGCCGCACTCGGGCGCGCCGACCAAGCCAGTGCCCACGTCGGCATCCTTCTTGTCCATGGAGCCAACGTTGCGTGGATTGTTGTAGTGGTCGATTACTTTATCGCTGTATGACATTTTTCTTCACCCC
>Ga0074044_10000189_pt1 | contig 61189 bp, 45 predicted proteins | sample BogForMeECP23OM1_FD_94443 | JGI IMG/M metagenome (GOLD analysis project Ga0074044, IMG submission 94443) | Bog forest soil microbial communities from Calvert Island, British Columbia, Canada - Bog Forest MetaG ECP23OM1 | ecosystem: Environmental > Terrestrial > Soil > Wetlands ...
CAGCCGGAACACTACCCTGGCTAGGTTTTGACCGAGTACAGCCAAACAGATCGGCTCTCCCAGGGAAGCACTGTTGAATCAATGCACTGGATGGTGTTGCGTCGACCGTCTGAGCCGGCAGCGAGAAGTGGCTACTCTTCAAATACGTCGGTCTTGAGTTCACGCCTCTATCGAAACCTTTCAAGACGAAACGACTCGCAGAGAAGGCACGCTGAAATACCCGGAGCGTGAGCGCAAGACGATTGGGCTTGGTGTGATTCGAATCAAACCGTAGCCGCATACTTCAGAGACCCCATTGCCTCACGCAACCGCTTTGGCTGGTGGCTAGCTCCTGTGCGTTCGCGTTTCAACGAAGGGACGGCAATTCATGAATCTAATGGAGTTAAAAATAGAGATCGATGAGATCTTGCACGAAGAGACCCTGGTTGGAACATGCGGCGTGTCCAATGTTCAATACCCCTGTGGGTCTGTCTGGAAAGCCACGGTGCCGCCAAAGTCGTGGGAGAGACGCCAGCCATAAACCCGGAAAGTCAGCGGCGACCGTTCTAGAAGAGGCCCAGAAGCACGACCGAACTGGGGAACCTCGGGCCATAGCGCCATACTCACAAGGTTCGGTTCTATGGAGCCTATCACTCCTGCAGCCGCCCCAGCTGCTGTACCACTCCCCGACAATCCATCCTCGAGCGGTAACTCTGCTGTGCGTCTGCGCAGGGCGTGCGGCACGACGGCCCAATCTGCTACCATTCATGCCGCAACGGTTCAAGCGGTTCATCGGAGAGGAAAGTCGATGAGCCGGAGAACAGGACAAAACGGAACAGTGGAAGAACGAAACGGAGCGTGGCGCGGCAGATATCTTGTTGACGTACCGGGACAGTTCGGGCGTCAGAAGAGGTCTGTCGTGTTGGGCTTCAAGAAGGAAATGACTAGGTCTGAGGCGAGGCGAAAGTTGAAGGAAATCATCCGGCAGGAGGGCATCAACCTCCCGACGTACGTGATTCCGTCAACTGAGAGTTTCGCTCAGAAAGCGGAGAGATGGGAAGCGACGTACGTGGTGAAACGCAAACCGTCTAACCAAGACCTGCTGCGGTATCACACGAAGGTTTACTTGATGCCGAAGTGGGGCAAGACTGCGGTCGAGTACATCACAGCTGAAGCGGTTAATGAGTGGCTGGTCGCTCCCGAGTTGGCGCATCTGGCACCATCGACCATCAAGGGCATTGTGACGACTCTGCAGTTGGCGCTTGGGAAGAGGTTTGGCAGAGGGGCGATATCCTATCCGTCGAAGTCCGACGTAGAGAATGACCCTCGTTGGTATACAGCGGAAGAGGTTCAGAAAATCGTCGAGGCTGCTAAAGGACAGGATAAAGTCCTGTTCAAGTTAGCCGCCGAAACGGGAGCCCGGGCTGGCGAACTATATGCTCTAACCGTGGACGATGTGTTGTTCGCCCACAACGTCATCCGCATCAACAAGAGGGCAACAATATATTAGACACACAAGGCTGCTTTGGGGCATTCTGTTACTTGCCGTGACAGGGCTGATTTCAGTGCATTTGGCTTGGGGGACACTGCATAAATTCGAGTGGATGTTTCCGATCCACTATAAAACATTCGTGTTTGGAATAAGACTGCCCAAACAGATCGTCATAGACCAAATCAATCGAAATTCCGTATTGTATGTCTCCGCGATGAATTGCATCGGGTTCGCTGAGTTGAAGTTCTACCGGCAAATGCTGCATCTGATCCCTTCCCAAGCGCAAGGGTCCAATCCTATCAAGCGTACTCGACGAATTAACGGGTCCTGCCCTGGATGGGTTTGCCGGAGTAACCCAAACGGTCCAACTAGATGCGCCAGCCCTGAAATTCTTGGCAGCAGTCTGCCCAGTGTTGGTAAAGTCTATGCTTCCCTCAACCCTAATATTTTTCCCTCCTTCCGTAAGGTAACTATTCGGTTTAAAACTGACAACAACTTCGGCTGCTTGAGTTGCCTCGAAGTCTTTCAGTTGGTCAGCGGCGGTATCGGCAGCGCTCTTCGCCGCATCAGCAGCTTTCTTACTGGCGCAATAGATGAGCAAGGTGAGGAAAGCGTAGACGATGGCAGCCCCAAGCATCAGCTGCTCCGTACGATACTTTTTACTCTCATGAGCGCTGTCCTCTGCACGCTCGGTTTTGTGTTGCTCTTCAAGACTTGGAGACCGGCTAATTTCTACGTTGCCGCTAATGTGCATGTTATCCCCTGCGTGTTGTTGTCTGCTGTGCTCATCTGGATGGGGCTGGGACTGTTTTTCATGACATTTAGACTGTTTCCGTGACATTTTCAGAGATACACTTTCATTATGAGATGCAAAGGCTATGAAGAAGGACCCAAAGCTAAAGAGAAATTCGAGCGCACCATGACTGCGCTCTTCAAGATGTCCAAAACAGAACTTGCGGAGAAGATAAAGAAGAAACCCAAAAAAGGCAAGGACTAGGCCGCCTTACGATGGCCTCGGCCCTGCCGTTTCGTGGTGTACGGTATCGGTTCCCCTGCCAGTCAGTTGCTCATAGGTGATACGGCGACCAGCAATATGCTCCATAGCTTCAACAAAACGCTCTCCATCATTCATGCCTTCTCGGGTGTTATAGCGGAATACCTGTTCGTCCAAGTAGCGGAACAGGTGGAACGGCTCGACGCTGACGTATGTACCTTTCAATCCGCGCTTAGTCAGGCTCCAGAAGTTTTCGAGTCCGTTGGTGTGAACCTGCCCATCAACGTATTTCTCGGCATGGTCAATTACCTGATGCTCGAAATTCTGATGCTTCAAACCTTGATAAGACAGAAGCGCATCCGTGTAGATCGCGCTCTTTGCCTTAACATGCCTGCGAATCTCAGCTTGCAAGACATGCTTGCGGCGAGTGGGAATTACAGAGGCGCGAACTTGCCCGCCGCGTTCCAGAATCCCCATGACGGCAGTCTTGTCTTTAACTCCGCGTTCAGTAATCACGCGCTTACGCTTGTCGGCGTGCATGAAGCGAGCCGCGCCACCAATGAAGGTCTCGTCTACCTCTACTTGCTTCCCGCTCCCACCAAGTTGAATGAAGTCTTTTTCGTGCAATGCAAGACGAACGCGGTGCATCATGAACCATGCGGACTTCTGAGTGATGCCGAGAGCGCGGGCCACTTCATACGAACTGATTCCGTTCTTAGCGTTCACAATGAGCCACACGGCAATCATCCACTTGTCCATGCCAAGAGCGGAATCCTCAAAGATCGTGCCGACCTTAACCGTGAACTGCTTCTTACAGTCCTTGCAGAACCAAATCCGGCGCGTAGAAATAAACGAGTACTCTGTCGAATCGCAGCGTGGGCATGTGACCTTGCCTTTTGGCCAGCGCAACTTTACGGAATAGTCAAACGTGCGTTGTGGGTCAGAGAAGAAAACAACTGCTTCCTGCAACGTCTTGGGAAGCTGGAGTGTCTTGTTCATGTCTAAATCATCCCACAAAGCCCCTTGTGTGTCAAGTATGTTGTTGCCAACAAGAGCATGTACCGCCAGAAGGCTGGGTCACCCAAGACGAGGAATGCAACCCGCTGGATAAACGTCAAGCCGAACGTCATGGAGATGCTGAAGGCGCACCTGAACTGCAGAACAGAGGGGCTTGTGTTCCGCTCGAAGCGCAAGACACCTCTCATCAATTCAACCGTTCTCAACTAGCACCTTCACCCCTTGCTCCGCAGGCTCGGACTGGAACGCGGTGGTATGCACGGGTTCCGGCATCACCGAGTAAGCACCCTGGTCATGGCAGGAACGCCGATGGCGGTCATCAAGAAGTGGATAGGGCACGGCAGCGAGGCAATGGTGAATCGTTACACGCATCTTCGTCCTGATTTTATGCAGGACGAACTTGCGCGGGTGCCTGATTTTGCTCTTGAATCTGGGCCGAAAATTGCTGGGATTGCCCACTTTGACCCAGAAGTGCAAGCCGTGGCATGATATAAATCCAGTGTTTTCATCTGCTGGGAGGTCGTCCAATTGGTAGGACTCCAGACTCTGGATCTGGCTATCCTGGTTCGAGTCCAGGCCTCCCAGCCAAATAACACGTTGAATCGGCGTAGTTTGACCGTGCAAACCCCCTTCTTGTTTGGGCTATCTGCTGAGCTTCCACGATCAATTGCTGAAGTAGAACACACAAACCGCCAGACACGGAGAGGAATGCCGATCTTCCTCGCTCGAAGATGGCTTAGACTCGTCATGTGAAGCTGCAAGCACATAAGCGCCGCTCCGGCGTGTTGCTCTTGCGCTTTGCCGTACGCGGCCTCGGGAGAAACCCATGTCAAAGGTCCTTTTAATCAGCGGGAGCCCAAAACTAGAGGGGAACACGGCACAGCTCATGGAGGAATGCGCGAAAGTGATTCGCGAGAAAGGCGTACAGGCTGAGATCGTTTCCTTTGCCGACATGAAGATTGAATCCTGCACGGCCTGCGGGAAGTGCTCCGAAATGGGCAAGTGCAATATCGAGGATGGCCTGAACGGCGTCATGGATAAGCTTCGCGAGTCGCAAGGATTCATCGTGGGCGCTCCCGTCTACTTTGGAACGGCGCGCGGAGACGTGATGTCGGCGCTGCAAAGAATCGGCTACGTCTCTCGCAACACGGATCAGTTCCTGTCAGGTAAAGTGGGCGGTGCCGTCGCCGTGGCGCGACGCGGCGGACAAACCTTCACGCTCCAGGAAATGCTGATGTCTTCCTGATTAACGACATGATTGTCCCGGGATCAACGTACTGGAACATGGTCTTCGGCCGGCTGCCCGGCGAGGTGTGGAAGGATACGGAAGGCATCGAAACGGTCCGGCACTTTGCCGCAAACGTCGCCAATCTGGTGAAGAAGCTTCATCCCGAAACCACCAACTGAGACGGCGGCGTAGCAGTACGCTGACAACCGGGCCAACGAGTGAAATCGCCAGTTTACGCCAGTTACTTCCGGTTTCGCCGTCATCCACCCTGAGTCGGCTGGAAGCGACATGGGAGGAACTTCCCAGATCGGGACTTCTGGCCAGCGAAGGAAAACTACACTTTGGCGGCCTTTGCGTTTACCGGTAATTTACCAGGAACACGTCAATGCGTCCGAGTTGCCAAACAATTAGACGACTGGCAGCTAAGAGACTATTCGTAGCGCAGGGCTATCAGAGGATCGACGCGGGTTGCGCGGCGGGCGGGCAGTGCACCTGCTAATAGTGCCACTGCCGCTACGGGCAAGGCCATGGACAATTGGGCACATCTAGCGGGCGTGAAGCTAAATTTTATTTACCCCGGTAAACCCGTCGAGAATGGCTACATCGAGAGCTTCAATGGGAGGCTGCGGGATGAATGCCTGAACGAGGAAGTTTTTTTGACCTGACCGACGCGCGGTCGAAGCTCGACAAGCGGAGGAGCGACTACAACCAACATCGGCCGCACAGCGCGCTGGCTGATCGAACGCCGAACGAGTTTGCCAGCGTGGCCATGCAGTCTTCCTTTTCCCTCTCCGCGGCGGAAAGGGAAAAGGACCTCACCCAAGAAGCAGTTTGTGTTGAGAGGTTCAAGTGAGTTACTTTAGGCCGCAGAAGGGCGGAAAAATCGGCCCGAGGACCGCCCACGGCTTCTCGGATTCAACTTCGCTGCTGTCTCAAAATGCGGAGCAGGCCAAGGTGCAAACTGTGCCCATCGAAAACTGTCTCACTGAAGGGGTGCAGTCGGGGTGGCGCAGCCCAAGTTCGGATCCAATTACCGCATCGCAATAGACCATTAATGGGCCAGGCCTATTTTCTGCAGAAGGTCTTTGAACCTCTGGTCGTCGCGTATTTTGTCAAAGGAAGGGCTGATTCCGATTTCGCAAAGGAGGGAAGCGCGTTCCTGATATGCCTTGCCCAACCAGGCTATCGCTTCTTCATTCTTTCCGAGTTCCGCATAGAGTTCCGCGAAATCGAGAGCCGAAACGTATGCTTTTTTGCTTTTTTCTCGCAACTGACGCAGACGCAATTTGATGACACCATTGTAGCCAGTTGTTTCGTAAGCCTTCTTAATGGTGTCAGCACCCTTCATGTCACCGGAGAGCAGCAAGGCCTTTTGGATCTCCGCTACGGCCTCTCGGTCCATGCGCTTGCCCAGATAGGCAGTGGCCAATCCAAAGTGGGCTTTCGTTGAGCTGTCGTTGAACCGCAAGATTTCCTTGAACTCCGCGATGGCCTTATCGTACCGGCGCAAAGTGAGAAACGCGACCGCCTTTGTACCTTGGAACGACACGGGATCTAATTGCTCTGCAATTTCCGCCTGAGCGAGACTCTCCTCTGGACGGCCCAAGATCGGCAGCAGGGTGGTCCCATACAGGCGGTGCGCTTCGGGATAGCTCGGGTTCAGTTCGAGGGCCCGGCGCAACTCTTGTTCGGCCCCAACGAAGTCCCAGTCATAAAAAAGCTTCGCAGCTCCCATCGTGGCATGTGCTTCCGCCAGAGAACTGTCCAGTTCCAAGGCCTTTCGCGCTGCAGCCTCTGCTTTTGGCCACCCTTCCTTGGGTGGAATCAAGCCGTAAACTGCCGACGCGCCGTAGTAACTCGTCAAGCCGGTATAGGCCAGTGCCGAGGCCGGGTCCTTCTCGACCGCCTGCTGGAAATATCTTCCGCTCTTCTTGAAATCTTCGTCGTTTCGCATCCTAACAGTAGTGCGGAAGCCACTGCTGTGCACACGTTCATACCAATAGTAGTGGCCGCGCAAGTAGTCATCATAGGCCTCCGGATCCATGGGGTGCGTACTCGCGAAGCGCGTCTGCTCGTCCGGTGTCAACTTTGCCTGAATTTCTTTGGCAATGGCCTGGGCCACTTGACTTTGGAGGGAGAGGACATCGCGCATATCCGCTTCGTAGTCTTGAGCCCACAAATGGCGGTCCGTGGATGCTTCGATCAACTGCACGGTAATGCGCACACGATTGCCCGAACGTAGCACTGCCCCTTCCACGATCGCGTCAACGTGCATTTCCCGGGCAAGCTCCGAGAGTGGGGACTTTTTTTGTGTATAGGCCGCCGCCGAAGTTGTGGAAACCACGCGCAAGGCACTGATCTTACCGAGTTGCGTGGTTAGTTCCTCGGTCATTCCCTCGGCAAAGTAATCTTGCTGCGGGTCGTTTGAAAGGTTAGCAAGTGGCAAAACAGCAAGCGAATGAATGGGAGAGGAAGGCACGCGCTGCTCGGAAGTTTCATGCCAGCGAACATGGAATAGAACTATTAGTAGCGCTGCTATTGCACCCGTAGCCGTCAAAGCCATAAATTTTCGGGATCTTCTGGAAGTCCGGGAATCCGAGACCGCAACCATGGCAGAATCCGTGCTGCTCGAGTCGATGCTCACGCCAGGTTGTTGACTGGCCGCCGCTGTGGACGAGGCCGGTTTCGTCGGGCGGGCGAATTCAACAGCACCGATGAAACGGTATCCCTTGCGGGCCAGAGTTTCTATGTATCTGGGTTCCTCGTGCGAATCAGAAAGTGCCGCCCGAAGCCGCTTAACCGCGGCGTTCAGACTGTTCTCGAAATCGACAAAGGTGTTACCCGGCCACAGTTTCCGCTGTAATTCCTCACGGGTCACGACCGTTCCCGGCCGCGACAGCAGAAGCGTAAGGATCTCTGACGGTTGCCCACGAAGCTTGATTTTGGCGCCGTGTTTCCGTAGTTCGCCTGTCGACGAGTCGAACTCGAAGGGGCCAAAACGGACGAGCGTTCCGGATGAGTCCCGAGACAGCAAAAAACACCTCGTGCGGCCGATTGTATCACCCTAACGTGATGCTCCGGAAGCAACAAGCATCTCCCGCAAGTTATTTACCTTCCGTGACTTGCCGTGTCACCTGAATGTCCGTCAGGTGTCATCGCGATTCCATTGCCAATTAAGGATACCAAGTGGATCATGCCCGCCACGCAAAGCTGGCCGTTGGCTTCGCCAAAGATTCACAAGGCTAGGTTCCAATTGGAGAGGCGGGCCAGCATGCGACTAAGAAGGAGACAAGACGATGAGAAAGCTTTTGCTGATCGGCGGTTTGCTATCGGGGATAGCTCTTACTGGGCCGTTCTTTCTTGCCCCGGGGCATGCACAAAATGGCAACAACGAATACGGTGAAAGAGACGAGAGCAGGATCAAACAGGGCTTTGCGATTGCTCCGGTGCATCTGAACCTGGAAGGCAAGGATCGCGAGCTCGTCGGGTTGGGGAGCTATCTGGTGAACGCCACGGGTGGCTGCAATGATTGCCACACGAATCCGTCGTATACGGCCACAGGCAATCCTTTCAACGGCCAGCCCACGCAAATTAATGTTGCCGGCTACTTAGCGGGAGGTGCGTCATTCGGCCCCTTCTTTTCACGCGATATTACTCCCTATAAGAATGGCCTGCCCGCAGGTCGAACTTGGGAAGAGTTCCTGGAGGTCATGAGGACCGGCAAGGATTTCGATTATCAGCCGGGCCAGCCCGGGCCTCCCCTCCTCCAGGTGATGCCCTGGCCGGACTATCGCTATATGACCGATCATGAACTCCGAGCCATTTATGAGTATCTGCGCGCTATCCCACCGCTTGCGCCGAACTGCCCGGCGGGCACGGTCATCACAAGCGCCGGGGAGTGCGGATTGAACTGAGCAAGCTTGATCATTGAGCCGCTGCGGCGGTTGAACTGAGAGAAACATTCATAACAGCTCGCAGCGGCTATACCTTGCTAGGGTGAACCCCCTTTTCCGCATGCCCCCGAGACGGAACTTCTGAGCCGGACGGAAACACCCGATAAGCCGTACCATTACTTTACAAAGTGGAGTCGCGGTGTGGCGCAGCGGTTTAGGTGGGGCCTAGCAGTTGCCGACCCTTTCGTTCGTCGGTGCCTCACCATCCACGCCATGTTTTCGTTTCCGATTCCTGGCGAGTGAAACGAAGCAGCTCCCAGGCGGGATTTCTCTCCCGCTGAGGACCAGCGCCTTTTCACAGCGCACTCCGATCAATGCGTTATGCATCCAGCGGTTCTGATTAGTGGTTGGAACGTCAGGGCCGGGAGGAAAACATGCTCAAGATAGCTGTCTTTTGCCTCTTGTTATCCCTCCTCACAATGTTCTACCAGGCCGGAACAGAGGATGATGAGAAACCTATTGGGGAGCTTATAGAACGCTTCATGGATGCGTGGAACAGGCATGATGTTCACGCGTTTGCAACGGTGTTCTCAGAGGACGCAGATTTTACAAACTGGCGTGGCATGGGTGCGACAGGGCGATCCAAGATCGAGGAGTTTCATGCTGCGCTGTTCGCGACGATCTTTAGAAACAGCCATCTGGGGTTTACCGACAGCAAGATCCGTTTCATCCGCGCCGACGTTGCGGCGGTAGATGTGCGTTGGGAGATGACAGGTGCGCTGGATGCGCAGGCGAATCCGATGCCAGATCGTCGAGGTCTGTTGAATTTCGTGATGAGCAAAAATGCGGGCCAATGGCAGATCATCGTGATGCACAATCTGGATTTGACGGCGTTGCCGCCGCTCTCAAACTGAAAGCTAGAAGTGCCTAGTCGAGATGACCCAAAGCACTTGGACGTGTAATCGCGAAATCGGACTAGTACCCACACATCATAAAAAGCGCCGCTTTTTATATTGCGCGTCGCGTCCCGATTACTATCCAGAAACGGCGTTCAAGGAGATCACAGAACGAGCAGAGCTCCGGAAGACCCTATTTCCCACAGCCGGCCTCGTGCTGCATGGCAAAGAAGGAAGATACTGCGCCGGACTTTATGGTGCGCCATGTACAGCGGAACTTATGTTGCGACAATGGCAGAGGTGACGGTTGATGAACGCACCGGAACTGTACAGGTTAAACGTGTGATGTGTGTGCAGGACCAGGGAGTTACGGTGAATCCGGACGGCTCACGGCAACAGATGGAAGGCAGCATCATGATGGGGCTCGGCTATGCGTTGGCCGAGGAGGTGCGGTTTCGGGGCCGGGAGATTCTTGACCACAATTTCGACAGCTATGAGATACCACGCTTTTCGTGGCTTCCCAGGATCGAAACGGTTTTGGTCGATAACCCGGAAGTGCCGGCATCGGGATGTGGCGAGCCACCGATCGTCAACATGGGCGCAGTGTTGGCAAATGCAATCTACGACGCGGTGGGCGCCAGGCTGCTGCAATTGCCGATGACTCCCGCGCGCGTCAAGGCGGCACTTCAGCGCGCGTAATTTCTGCACGCGCTTCCTTTCGAGTGAATCTTTCTTGAACACATACCCCCCGCAGGTCAGACCCTTGCCCGCATTGAAAACGACCCACACGATGCCGATACCCGAATTGGTTAAAGTGCACGGGAGTGCGGTCCCTCCGGGCATGCTGATAAGGCATGTCTAACTCCCTTGTTTTCAATGATCGATTTTGGCAAAGCGGCAATTTGCGCGGCGTAAGCGGCCTTTTCGTCTATCACAGGGCCAGTCTGGCTCTGCTCCACCGCTCCTCATTTAGTGGATTTCCGGCATCGGGCTATGCTAGGGGAAATCAAGCAGAGTGAGTGGGATTACGGTGACAGTAGTCACACGAGGCGGTGACGGTTGTCACGGCATGAGTGTGATACCATCGTCCATCGTAGGAACCCGCGACACGAGGTCTATGTGTATTCTTTTGTGGGTTTTCGCCTTTGTCGCACAAATCAATGAATGTGGGAAGGGGTGCCCATGAGTCGCAAGAGCTGGAGCATGGATGTTGGTATTCTGAGCGGTCTGGTCATGGCGGGGGCCGTTATCTGGATGATTTTAGCGTCTGCGCCGAAGTCCCATGCCATACCAGCATTTTCCCGAAAGTACCAAACGTCCTGCACCACCTGCCACAACAACTATCCGGAGTTAAACGACTTCGGTGAAGCGTTCAAGAAAAACGGCTTCAAATTCCCCAAGGACGATGACGTATTCGTGAAACAGGATCCCGTCCTGCTCGGCTCCAAAGCACAAAAGGAAGCGTACCCCGAAGCGGTCTACCCCGGTGAAATTCCGGGCACACTGCCCATCGCCTTCCGTTACGAAGGGAACTTCAACTGGAACGCGAATCGGCCCGCGCCCGTGCTAGCTGCGGGAGGATACACTCCGCGTACAGATCTTTTTGTGCCAAATACGTTCACAATCATCAGCGCGGGAAGTTTTGGGCCCAATCTCTCCTTTTGGATTGACGATGACATCTCCGCGGGAGCTTCCGGCGCAAATGGCGGGCTGGGCGATGGCTGGCTGAAGTATAACGACCTTGGCCGCGTCTTCCACCTGCCGACGAATTTCCTGAATGTCCGCTTCGGGCAGTTTGAACTCGACCTTCCCTTTACGCAGGCAAGGACGCCTTATCTTTCCGGCTACGACATATTCAGTGAAGCCGCTGTAGCGCAGGGGCCAGCATGCAGCTCCCCACCCCCTCCCGCGGTCCCTGTCACGCAATGCCAGACCACGAATAATCCATTTATCCTTGGCACGCCACAGCGCGGAATTGAATTCGGCGGCTACGGCGACAACGGAAACTTCAACTGGTCCGTGGCTTACACCGATGGCACCAATTCCGCATACGGCACCACGACGGATCTGGTGACGCGGAATACAAAAGACGTTTACCTGCGTGCCTACTACAAATTCAACCTGGAGCGCGATCCGGAAAGCCGTCACGGAATCCAGGCGGCTGGTCCAACGGGTCCGCGAGACCATACTTCCATCCGCGTCGGTGCTTTCTACTACCACGGCACAAATCAGCAGAATTTCGGAAACACCACGTACCCGTTGGTGGGGACGATCAACGAGCCCTTCTATCGCGCCGGCGGCGATGTTCGCTTCAAGTATCGCAAGCTAGAACTCTTCGCTGTGGGTCTCGCCGGCCATGACAACAACCACACGGTGGATACCGTAGCCGAGATGATCACGAGCGCCCCAGCGGTTACCTTTACCGGCGGCTTCGTGGCCGGCAACTACTGGATCTATCCCTGGCTGATCGCGACGATGCGCTACGATTTTGTGAACTCGCCCTCCGATTTCGTTAACGGTGTTTCCAGATACCAGACTCGCAACGCTTTCCGGCCGGGCTACCAGATTTTGCTTCGCGCCAACATTAAGATCGTCGGCGAATACGATCGCGCCTGGGAACCGCCTTCCTATAGCGGCGATCCTCTGAACCCACTTTATTACCGCCCCAATACCTTCATAACTGGCATAGACTACGTCTTCTAGTCGGGGCCAGCAAAACCAACAGATTTCTCGGGGAATTTCAAGGGAATGAGAGGAATAAGATGAGGCTACGTTCATTGGCAGTTCAAGCAGTAGCAGTATGTGGTGCAGCACTTCTCCTGGCGGATGCAAGCCTGGCGGGCGAAATCAAGGGCAAGGTCAGCGTCGAGGGATTGAAATCGGCGGAAAATATCGCCGTTTACGTGGACACGATCCCGGACAAAAAGTTCGATCCGCCGGCGCAGCATCCGCTGATCGATCAGGTCAAGATGTCCTTCAATCCCCATGTGATCGTAGTGCTCCAAGGTACCACCGTGGACTTCCTTAACAGCGATCCCGTCGGCCACAACGTTTATTGGCCCAGCATCAGCGGGAACAAGAAGCTCTCCCACAACCTCGGCACCTGGCCCAAGGGTGAAAAGAAGAGCTTCCAATTCAATGATCCGGGAGTGGCTTCCTTGCTTTGCAACGTGCACCCGGAAATGAATGGCTATGTCGTTGTCGTGACCACCCCTTATTTCGCGGTGACGGACAAAAATGGCAATTACGAAATCAAGAACGTGCCGCCAGGAAAGTACACCCTGAAGACGTGGAGTGAAAACGGCAAACCCACCACGCAGGCCGTGGAAGTGACCGCCAGCGGCGCGACCGCCGACCTCATTGTAAAGAAGTAAAGAAGCAAGGAAACAAAAACAGGGCATCCAAGGCGAAGCGATTGGCGACACGCACAAAACTTGTCGATTTGGATTGGCTGGAATCGAATTTCCCCTGCATGCAGGCGTGTCCCGTGCATACCCAGGCGGGGCGCTATGTGTCCCTGATTGCCGAGGGGAAATACCAAGATGCCTACCGTTACGCCCGGATGCCCAACCCTTTTGCCTCCATTTGCGGCCGCGTCTGCGGCCATCCCTGCGAACCTGCCTGCCGCCGTGGAGAATTCGACCTGCCCATTTCCATCCGCGCCCTGAAGCGATTCGTGACCGAACGCTATGGGCCCGAATCGCGGAATCCCATTGACGTTTTCTCCAACCAGTCCCGCCCCACGAATGCAGAAAAAGTCGCCGTCATCGGTTCAGGGCCTGCTGGAATGTCCGCGGCGCACGATCTTGCCCTGCTCGGCTATCCCGTGACGGTTTTTGAAGCAGCGGCAGTGCCGGGAGGCATGATGCATCTGGGCATCCCGGAATATCGCCTGCCGCGCGACGTCTTGCAGGCGCAGATCCGCGAAATCCTGGATCTCGGGCCCCAACTGAAACTCAACATGCGCCTGGGCCGCGACTTCTCCTTGGAAGATTTGCGCCGCCAGGGTTATAAGGCTGTTCTCATGGCCTTCGGTTTGCACCGCAGCCGCGACCTGAATCTCCCCGGCCACGAACTCGACGGCGTGGTCAAAGGCATCGATTTTCTTCTCAACGTGAACCTGGGCTACCGCTTTGAAGTTGGTAAAAAAGTGGTCGTGATTGGCGGCGGCAACGTCGCGATTGACGTGGCGCGCTCGGCCATGCGCGAGCAGCAGAAAATGGCCACGGAAGGCTTGCCCAACGAATTGACTTCCAGCGAAATGGACGTCGCCATGAAGGAATTCATGGACGTTTCGCGAGCGGCCTTGCGCATGGGCGCGCGCGAGGTGCAGCTCGTTTGCCTCGAATCACGCGCCGAAATGCCCGCCTCCGAGGAAGAAATTGAGGAAGGCCTCCTCGAAGGAATGAAGCTCTACCCATCGCTCGGCCCGAAACAATTCATCGGCGCGAATGGCAGGTTAACCGGGCTCGAAGTAATGCGCTGTCTCTCCGTCTTCGACGAAAACAAGCGCTTTAATCCAAAGTTTGAGGCGGGCACGGAATTCGTGATCCCTTGCGACACCGTCATTCTCGCCATCGGTCAATCTTCCGACGTTTCCTTCCTCACACCTGCCGACGCCGTGGAAACCACGCGCCAAGGCACTTTGAAAATCGATCCCGCCACGCTGATGACCACGGCCCCCGGCATTTTCGCTGCTGGTGACATCGCTTTTGGGCCGCGCCTCATCATCAACGCCGTTGCAGATGGGAAGAAGGCCGCTGTTGAAATTGACAAATATCTGCGCGGACCGGAATGGAAACCGAAGTCTCGCTACGTCCAGGTGACCGTTCTTGACCACCACGAAATGGCCGCGCACTACGACGAGTACTCTCGCCTGAACGTGCCCGTGCTTGCGATCGACCGGCGCACCGGCGTTGCCGAAGTCGAAACCGGCTACACCGAAGCCCAGGCGCGCAGCGAAGCCAGCCGCTGCCTGCGTTGCTGGATCAACACGATTTTCGAGGGCACCCAAACCACCGGCACGGAGTGCATTCTCTGCGGCGGTTGCGTGGACGTTTGTCCGGAAAACTGCCTCTCCCTCGTGCCGCTGAAGAGTTTTGCCTTTACCGATGAGGACAAAGAGCGCCTGCGCAAAGAACAGGAACTCCGTTCCTTCGACCTCCAGCATGTCGCACCGGAAGAACTCAACGAATTGGAAGGCTCTGTCATGGTCAAGGACGAAACCATTTGCATCCGCTGCGGCCTCTGCGCCGAGCGTTGACCCGCGCACACCATTTCCATGGAAGCCTTCGAGGTATTTGATGAGGACCCCGGTTTCATCCCTGTCGAGGAGATTGTGCTACGACCATGAGTGACACCAAATCAGTCCCCGCGCCGGATTACGCGCAAGGTTCAACAGGCCCCGCGGAGCTGTCTCGCCGCGAATTTCTCAACGAAATCACCATCGGCGCGCTCTGCGTCGCCGGCCTCGGCGGCGTCGCGCTCACTTACCAGTATTTTTCGCCCAACGTGTTGTTCGAGCCTTCCACGACATTTCGCGCCGGCAATCCCGATCTCTATCCCGTCAATTCCGTCACTTTTCTCCAGGACCAGCAGGTTTACATCGTGCGCACCGTCGGCGGGTTCTTCGCCGTTTCCGCCGTCTGCACGCATCTGGGTTGCGTTACCCAGTGGAAGCCGGAAGCCAACATGATTGCCTGCCCGTGCCACGGAAGCAAATTCGAGCCCAACGGCAAAAAGATTGAAGGCCCCGCCCCGCGCCCGCTGCCGCATTTTTCGGTGACGTTGACCGCCGACGGCGAATTGCTCGTCGACAAACTCCAGGTCATTAAGCCCGACCAGGTTCTGAACGTCTGAGGATCATTATGGCCACCTCCATTCACACTGCCTTCGAGCATTTACGCGCCACCCGCTTTTGGACGTCCATCTTCCGCCGTGGCCCCGCCATCACCAACCGCACGCGCAGCGTGGCCGTCTTTGGCAATCTTTTTCTGCATTGGTTGCCGGTTAAGGTTCGCGAAAAGTCGCTTCGCGTCCGCGCGGCCTACTATCTTGGCTCGCTCTCCTTCCTCCTCTTTCTGCTCCTGGTGATTACCGGCATCCTCTTAATGTTCTATTACCATCCCGCCGCGCCCAACGCTTACCGGGACATGAAAGACCTGCGCTTCGTCGTGTCCAATGGCGTTTTTCTGCGCAACATGCACCGCATCGCGGCGCACCTGATGGTGCTCCTGGTCTTCTGCCATATGTTCCACGTCTTCTATCGCGGCGGTTACAAACCGCCCCACGAGTTCAACTGGGTGATCGGCGTGGTGCTCCTGCTGCTCACGCTTTTTCTCAGTTATACCGGCTATCTGCTCCCGTGGGATCAACTCGCTTTCTGGGCTGTTACTGTTGGCACGAACATCGTTTCAGCGATGCCGGTTATCGGCAGCAAGGTCCGCTTCGTGGCCTTGGGCGGAAACATCGTGGGTGAAAACGCCCTGTTGCGCTTTTACGTGCTTCACGTAGTCATTCTCCCGTTGCTGGCCTTCCTTTTCATCGGCGTGCATTTCTGGCGCGTGCAGAAGGATGGCGGCCTGACGGTTCGGTCAAAAGACGATGATGGAAAAAACTAAAATCGAGCCAGGTTTCAGTTCCGACGCAAAAAAAGAGCCGCGCCGGATTGTCTTCATCACGCGCAACACTTCCGCGAAGGTCCAGGACGACCGTGGCCCGGAACTCATGACCTATCCTCACCTGCTGGTGCGGGAAGCCATCGTTTTGGAGGTGCTGATTATCGTCATGGTTGTGCTGGCGCTCTTCTGGGATGCGCCGCTCGAGCAACTCGCCAACCCGCTGCTCACACCAAATCCGGCCAAGGCGCCGTGGTACTTCCTGGGCCTTCAGGAATTGCTGCACTACTTTCCGCCGTTCGTCGCGGGCATCCTGATCCCCACGCTCGTGCTCATCGCGTTGATCGTGATTCCGTATTTCCACGTCAACGTGGAAGGGAAGCCTCTGTGGGGAGAAAAAGCCTCGAAGCGCTTCACCATAGCGGTGGGCGTAACTCTTGCGTTGCTCCTCCTTCTCGCCATCTTTGATGCCTGGACCATCATCGTGCCCACGGTTCTTGTCGCCGCGCTTCTCGTGGCTTCCTACTTTTCGAAAGCCTCCTCGGGTTGGATGGGCAGTCTTCGCCTGAAGCCTCTCTCCTGGTGGGTGATGACCTGGTTCATCGCCACGGCCGTCTGCTTGACCGTCGTCGGAACATTCTTCCGCGGCCCGGGCTGGTCCTGGGTGTGGCCTTGGGGGACACATGCCAGCTGAAGATATGGGTAAGCTCTCCTACCGCATGAGGCTCGCCTTTGCCGCAGCCACCGTGATCTGCGTCCTCGCGCTGGCGATTTCCCCGGTCAAGGACTTTCGCGCCGAGTGGAAAAAATACAAGCGTTCCTTCGTCCATTTCGCGCAAGGCCGTCCGGACACTAAAAAACTCCTCGCCGACTACAGCCCCAAGATCGATCAGGTCTGGATTCCCGGAATGAACGTGGTGGATCGCTGCACCACCTGCCACCAGGGCATGACGCAGCCGTCTCTCGCGGATGCTTCCGTGCCGCAGCCCTTCCGCGCGCACCCCCCAATTCCGCACAACGTGCGCGAGTGGGGCTGCACCATTTGCCATCGCGGGCAGGGCCCTGCCACCGAAGTTGCCGAAGCGCATGAAACCACACTGGCGTGGGAGCAGCCCATTCTTCCCGCGCACTTCCTGCAAGCCTCCTGCGGAAGTTGTCATTACGCCGACCTGAAGGAAACGCCGCAGCTCTCGCGGGGCAGGGAACTCCTCTCCCGCTTGAATTGTCAGGCCTGCCACAAGCTGAACGGCCTGGAGCCTCCGATGCTTGGTCCCGATCTTTCCAGCGTCGGCTACAAAGTTTCCCGGGAATGGATTTACAAGTGGCTGAAAGAACCCCGCACCGTCCTCGACAAGGACGGCAACGTCGTCGTAAACGGCATTGAGAACGAAGACGAAACCCGCATGCCGAAATTCCGCTTGAAGGATGAAGAAATCGTGGCGCTCACCGCTTTCCTGAGCGCGCAAGAAGCCAAGCCGCTGGGAAATCACACGATCAATCCAGCCGTAGTTGCCACTTGGAGCAGGAAGCCCGATTTGTTGTCGCAAGGCGAACTTCGCTTCCGGCAGATGATGTGCACGACCTGCCACTCGCTGGCCGTGACCCGCGCCGGCGAAACGAAACTCATTGGCGGAGACATCGGGCCCGAACTCACAAAAGTGGGCAACAAAATTAATGAGCCGTGGCTGGTCTCCTGGTTGCGCAACCCGCAGGGCTACTTGGCGCACAACAATATGCCCCGCTACGGCTGGAGCGATGAAGACCTCTACAAAGTTTCGCAATACGTCATGAAGCAACTCACGGATTCGGACCTGCTCTCTACCGTGCCCAAGCTGGAACCTGCCACTCCCGACGAAATCAAGAATGGCAAGCGCCTCTTCCTCGAAAAAGGATGCGCCAGTTGCCACAGCATCGCGGGTGTGACTCCACAAAAAGATTTTGGCCCCGATCTTACGGCGCTCGGCGCGAAGAACGCCTCCGAACTTGAATTCGGCAAGGCGAAAATCACGCACAACCTGCTTTCCTATATTCAGGCCAAACTGCAGGATCCCGTTTCCGTGAACCCGGTCTCGCGCATGCCGCAATACACCTGGAATCAGGCGGATTTGGACGCGGTGACCACGGCCCTGCTTAGCCAGACCGGCCCCAAGCCCACCAGCGCGTTGCAGCATCTCACCGTGCCGAAGGTCGAAGCTTCCTACCGCCCCGTCGGCGATTTTGCCGAAGTCTACGAGCGTTACAAATGCTACGCCTGCCACCGCTTCAACGGCTTTGGAGGCACATTGGCCCCGGATCTTTCCTATGAAGGCAGCCGCGCCCAGAAAAAGTGGATTACTGAATTCCTGAAGAACCCCCAGACCATCCGCCCAACCCTGGTCTTGCGCATGCCGCAATTCAATATGGCGGATAAGGAAGTGAACATCATCGCTGAATATCTGGCGCTGGCCGTGCAGAAGCCCGACGTCAATCCGCAAAGCGTGGATGCGCGGCAATTCACTCCGGCGATGGTCAGCATGGGCAAGCAGCTCTACGAAGTGAAGTATCAATGCCAGTCCTGCCACACCATCGGCGGCACCGGCGGCTACGTCGGGCCGAACCTGAACAACGCGGGCAATTGGCTCACGCCCGCGTGGATCGAAGCATGGCTCCGGAATCCCCAAGCTCTCCAGCCGGAGGCGATTGAGCCGCGGCGCAATTTCACCGAAGACGAAATCCGCGCCCTCACGGCGTACCTGATGACGCTGAAGGCCGCGATCAAGCCGCAAACTTCAACCAGCGCCGCGAACACGCGCCTTGCGGGGCAGGGAGCAGGCCGATGAAATCCAGACTCCTGCTCGCCATGCCGCTGCTCCTTGCCGGTTTTTCCCTTTCCGCCTGCAGAAAGGGCGCGCAACCTGTGAAGCCCGTGGAAGCCTTTGGTGCCTATGATACCGAAGCGGATTGGAATGACAGTACGAAGCTCGTGGATCTCGGTTATCAGGAAGCCCAGGGCAAGCGCATCTTCTACCAGTATTGTGTGTGGTGCCACGCGGATGCCACGCCCGCGGGCCCTTCCAACCGCAGCAATCTCACCCCCGTTCCTCCGCTCTTGAACGACGGCGAGAAACTGAACGGCGAGAGCGACGAGTTCATGCAGAACATCATCACCCTTGGCGGCAGCGCCCTGGGCAAATCGGCGATGATGCCGCCCTACGGCAAAACCCTCTCCGCCGGCGAAATCCAGGCGGTTATCGCCTTCACCCGCGCCATCGCCCAGCCGCCCTATCGGAAGCCCGGGCGTCCGGGGTCGCAATACATCGCCAAATAGTGGATGATAAAATCACAAGGTGAAACGGACGCGCCCCATCACGGCCCCCCGTGTACTCCTGCTTATCGCGGCCGTTGTCGCCTTTCTGGCAGGTGCGCCGCGCGTTACCCCCCAGGTCAGCCCCAATGAAATCCTCGATCCCGACCTGAAAGCGCTGGAGAAACAGTATTTTTCGCAGCTCAAGAGCCTCAATCAATCCATCGCCAGACTGCATTTTCCATTTCCGTTCTACTTGAGCCGTTACGTCGGCATCGAGCCGGCCAAGCAGGCGGAAACGGATTCGCGCGGTCTGGAATTCGTCAAGTTTCGCGATCGCACCGTTCTGAAAATAACCGGCAATTACGATGCGGCCTACAGCGCGACGCAATTCACGCGCAATGAACGCGCCGCCCGCACCTTTCAGGACGTGCTGCTTCCCATCCTGCAGACCGTCACGCAGGGCATCTCGCCGGATGTGGCGTGCGACGCTATCGGCTTCGAGGTCGCCTACCACACCCGCGCCGCGGAGAAGAGCTACGACTACGAAGGCAAGGAACTCCTCGTCATTGTGGTGGATCGCCAGGACGCGTTTGTACTGGCGCAGGCCACCAACGACACGGCGCGCCAGGATATTCTCAATCGGTCCATGGTTTTCCTTGGCGGGCAGGAATTCGGATTGTCGCTGTTGGAGAAGGATCCTTACCTTGTTTCCACGCTGCCGCGCACGAAGCCTTCGAAACCCGACTCTTCATCCACAGGTGTATCTTCAACGACCCTCAGCCGTTTGAATCACCCGATTCCCAACACCATCCCTTCTGTCGCGGCAGGATCTTCTCCCGAGGCTGTTTCGAGCGCCCCTGCCAAGCCCGACCTTTCACAAGCCAGACCCGTTGCCACACAATCGGATGTGGATCGTTTGCAGGCGCAATACCAGGCGCAGCTCGACACCCTCTCAAAGGAAGGGCAGGCCAAATTCCAGTTTGTGGATTACGATCCGCCCGCTTTCGTGGTTATCAGCAAGCAACTCGCTCTGCAGATGACCCTGCGCAACAACCTGCGCTTCGACATCGAGAAATCTTCCATTTATAAGCGCGCTGCCCAGACCTTCGATCTCTTTCTCGCTCCCAAGCTGAAGGATCTCCTGGACAAGATTCCCAACGACAGCGCCATCGCCGCATACGATTTCTCCGTCGTCAATCCGCTGACTTCGAGCATGGGTGCCAAGGAACGCTCCGAAGCCGTCGAGTTCATTCTTCCCGCAGCTTTGGCGCGGCAATTCGCCGATAATGAAATCACCAATCAGGCGCTCATCGACAAAAGCCAGGTGCTCGTCAACGGTGTGCGCATTGCCCTGAATCTTCAACTCGTGGAATAGTGCACGTCTATTAGAGAGCTTGAGGAAAGACTAGTTTCTTAGCTTAAGGATTTCAACACCGTGCACACGGAGGCGCAGATGGGTCCGCCTATATTGAACGTGGCAGCAACTCTGGCGCCCTTTACCTGTAACGGTTGCGGGACCTTGCCAAGCAATTGCCAGGCGCACCAGCCGAGCATGGCGACGCCCGTTGCGCCAATGGGATGGCCTTTCGCAATGAGCCCGCCGGAGGTATTGATGCCGCATTCACCATCCACCGCGGCTTTTCCCTCCACCCAATATTGTGCGCCTTCCCCGTACTCGGCTTTTCCCAGAACCTCCGTGCCGAGCGCTCCCATGACCGTGAAACAATCGTGGATCTCGGCGACCTTGACATCCTCCGGCTTGACCCCCGCCATCTGGTAAGCGGATTTCATGGCCTTGATCGCGCCTGCGGGACGCAGCACATCGCGGCCAGCTTTTTTGAGCGGGTCCGTCGCCTGCGCGTACCCGGCAATCTCGACGCAATCTCGCTTGTCAACACCAAGCTTGGCCAGCCCTTCCTCGGTAGCAAGGATGAGCGCCGCATATCCGTCGGTGATCTGCGAACAATCGTAGGTCTTCAGCGGCAGCCCTTCCACAATGTAGCGATTAATGCCCCCAATCTGCATCGCCTGCTCGACCGTAAGTTCGACATTACGCATTTGCGCGTACTCGTTGTGGCGGGCGTTCGCGTACTCCGTGACGGCGATCTGCGCCAGGTGCTTTTCGGGAACGCCATGTACTTTCAGATAGCACTCCATCACCTCGGCAAACAGGTGGGGGAAGATGTACACCTTGCCTTCCCGTTCGGCGGGATGCGAGAAATATCCCAAGGCCTGGCCGACGAGCTTTCCATCCATCTTGCCTTCCGCGTCGCGCATTTTTTCGTAGCCGATGGCAATCCCCGTATCGCCCCATCCGGTTTGCAGTTTCTGGATGACGGAGAGGACGGCCTGACCACCGGAAGCGCAGGCATTTTCGACCGACTCGATCGGCTTGCCCGCGAGTCCCGGAATATCCGCCACTAAGCCTGCGAGCAGCCCTTGCTGATTCAGCGAAATATTGCAGACGGCGCCCACGGATCCCACATCGATCGCGGAGGGCTCCACTTTGATCTCCGCGCAGGTCTCTGTAACAGCGCGGCGAAGGATCTCGGGTACGGACATGCCCATGAGCTTCCCGAATTTCGATTGATGATAGGCGGCGATGTAAATGCGTTTCATAAAACACCTCTCAGGATGACTTCCGCACCAGCGATGCAGAAAGGCCTTCGCCGGCGGTCCCAAGCCTGAAATCCCGCAGGCGGTCCTGGAGCTTGCGCTTAAGGACCTTATCATAGTCGAGGGATCCCTCTGCCTCCTTGTATTTCGCCCCGCCGCCCATTCCGATTCGGGAAGGAAGTGTTGACGACGGAGTACCCCCCTCCCCCCCGGGTGTTTTTGTGAAGCATGTCAAAACAAAGGGGTTGCAGGCGCGAGGGCTTTGCCTTTCTCTTGCTTCCTGATCGCTGGTCGCTGGTTACTGGTCGCTGATAACGTTTTGATATGCATGCGCAGGAGGGTTCTCTTTCTCTTTAGGAGGCCGGGGCTTCAGTCCCGGCGTAAAGCTGCCCCAAAACAAAAAACACCCCAGATTCTTATCCGCCCGAGCGCGGGCGGGCTTGTGCTGAGTATTCACGACGCATTATACCGCGCTATTTACCAACTGTCAATAGATATTATGGGTTACTACGCCGAACCGCGTGAATGGAGGCTGGCCACACACGAAACAAATATGCCAAAACCTGTCATCCCGACCGGAGCGGCCCGATTTTTTCTTCCGCGCCGATTTGTGGCGCGTCGGGCCGCGCAGCGGAGGGATCTGCTTCTCTCTCGCCCCTTTCTAGTCACTAGCCACTGCTTTCCCCCGCCGGGCACAAAAGACACGCACCCTAGAAATGCACAATGGTGCGGCACCCACAGTCGTTGCAAGCCTCAACCTGTTTGCCACGCGCCTGCCGGCCTCAAGCGCCGGGAGTAATGTACTCGAATATTGCGTAGGCCAACGTCAACGCAAAGCGCGCGTCTTGGCGCGTGACTACCGGCTGAGCATTCGAGTCTGGAGGGTTTGCCTGCTCATGCGGCCCCATGTGTAGGAACCTGTATATACCTGCCAGTGCCTCGCGAGCCTTTTCCTTCTTCGCTGAATGTGAGGACGCAAACAAGGACTCGAAACATTTCTTCACGTGATCTTGGCCTTCAAATCCAAGGCTGTTAGCTAGTGCCTCGAAAGAGAGACGGAGCGTGGTGAGCACCTGCTTGTATTGGCCACTTGCGAATTGTTTCTCCGCTTCCTCAACCCGTGCGTAGGATATCCGGAAGTTTTCCCCTGTGGCGCTCTTCGGGAATTCGATCTCGATTAGCTTTAGGTGGGAGAGGTTCCAGACGGAAACGACTTTTTCTACCCAATGCGACTTAGGGACCACAATGTCGAGGTATCCGGAAGAGCGTGGTGCGTCGAATTTCTGCCCTGCGGGATACCATACGAGGCTGGAAAGGTTGAATTGAAGTTGAGCATCGGCTCCAGACCGTGCCTCCTCAAATCGCCTAATACGCTGGCGATCGAGCAAGACTGTAGCTTCCTGCTGTCTGAAGAAAGGGCTGGGATTGGGTAGGAGGGCCAGTGGGCTGAGTTCAAAGCTCGCAATCTCACCCAGGGCCTGATTCTGCAGTATCCCTGCAAGCCGGAGCAGCGTGTAGTCTACATCCCCTTTTTGTCCTCCAGGAAGGAGCTGCAATTTGAAAGGCAGATACAACGCCGGCATCCCGGCCACATCTCGGCCCTGCACACTATTCGGCTCCAACCGAACGGTTGCAACCTGTCGGTCAGCGACTACAAACGAGACTTCACTCATAGCCTTGTCCCTTCGATGATCTCGCGTTCTTTGTCTGTTATGTCGTAAAGCTTGAAGACCAAATCATCAATCTCGGCGTCGGTGGCCGCGATTTCACGTTCCAGGCGTTGTAGCTCGGACGGCGCGAGCTTGGCTGAATGTTTCACGCTGCTCAGTTCCAACATCCGGTCAACCAACGTTACCATCCTGGCGTGATGAGCCTTATCCGCGGGGCCGGAGAGGTCGATGGTGCGAATCGGAACCCTCTCCATGTATTGGTAAATGAGGCGGTAGCGGTACTCTCCAGCGCGAATGCCAAAGGGAATACTGATATTGCCAATTACGAACCAAAACAGCCTGCTGTTAAGAATGCCAAGCAAATAAAGGTCGGCCGTACCCAGGCAATATCCGGTGTTGGCAAGGTAGTTGCCCTCGGTGTCCAGGCAGAAACGTGGGCCCTTTGCAATATCTGGAAAAATTATCTTGGGAGACTCGAAGGTCTGGTAGTACGCGACGTCGTCCTGAATCTCGTACCATTTGTACTTGCCCGGTTTGCGCCCAATTTTGTCGGACGAGTTTTTCTTAGGGGTCAGTTCAGCCTTCCATTTGGAGAGATGCTCCCTGATGGCTGGGTAGGAATCGATATCAACGCCCCGCTTGGTGAATATGAGCCAAGTGTCTTTGTGATGGTGCACCCATCTCCGAATATCTTCGCCGCTGAGCAACGGTTTGATCAGCTGTGTACTCTTCTTGTCCTTCGCGATCAAGGCTTTTCGCGTTTTGCTGTCTATCACGAACGCCTCATTTAACCCTGTCGTAACACCCCGGAAAAATCTTCGCTCAACAAAGTCTCCGAGCGGTTGTCCCGCTTTCATGATTTTGTCGAAGACGTTCGTCTCCGTATCGCTCTTCAGGGACCACGCTTCAGATGTTAGCCGTTGGTTGGGAATCGTGTAAATCCTCGGCGCCACACATGCGTCCAACTCTTCAAAATCTAGCGATGCTACCTTTGCGATTTCCACGCCTTTGGGTTGCGGCCCCGCGTATAAGAGCGGGATACAAACATAAGTATCTTTGGCGTTTTCAAAAACTGCTAGGCCCCCAAAGTCAACGATACGGAGGATAGCGGTGGTCTTTTTGAGAAATTCCCTGAGTGACACCGCAAAGGTTGTTCGCAAAAAACTACTGGACACTATGATGCTGTAATAGCCCCCCTTTCGCAGGAGACGAACGCCTTTCTCCATGAAATAAACGTATAGATCTGCAACTCCATCGAAGGATTCATAGTGCTTTTCAAAGTAGTCCTTAAATTCAGAGAGCGATTCCTGCCTGACGTAGGGCGGATTGCCGATGACAGCATCAAATCCACCGGCACTCAGAATCTCTGGAAAAGCAGCCTCCCAATCGAACACATTTACTCGGAATTTCTCCTCGTCGTCTATGAACGACAATTGCATGTCCTTGTAGAAATCCGGCCCTACTAGAGAATTCCCGCAAATGATGTTGTATTTAAGCTCGGGCAATATGTGCTGTTTCGGCGGGAGTTGGGAGCGCTCGCCTTCGAGGGCCTTTAGGTACAGGCTCATCATGGTGATCTCGGCCGCTTGCGGGTCAATATCCACGCCGAAGAGATTGTTCTTCAATATCCTCGCTTTGCGAATGACGGAAAGGCGAGTCTCACCGTTCTCGTCTTTGATCAGGTCGGGGAATAGCGGGTGGACGTGAGCTTCCTTCGGATGCTCCGCTAAGTAGTGCACATGATAGTCAATCAGACACTGAAATGCGCCGATGAGGAATGAGCCGGAACCGCACGCCGGGTCGAGGATCCGAATTTTTTCGATTTGTTTGGTCGTCTTGCCCTCGATAACTTTGCCCACTGTGTTCTTCACGATGTAATCGACGATGTACTCGGGCGTGTAATAGACGCCGCCCGCCTTGCGGACCTCGGGCTTTTGCTCGACGTGGACACGTTTCGCCGTGACTCTGATTGTGCTGCCGAGGTAGCGCTCGTAAATCGAGCCAAGGAGCTCGACGCCGATCACGTCAAAACGATAGGGGCTCTGTGGCGGGTAGAGGCGCTCGATAATGCGCGCCAGCACGTCCGAGTCAATCTTGATTTCCTCGGAAAGGTGCGGCTTGAAAATCTCGCCGTTAAAGTCTTCGTTGATACGGTGAAAAAGTTCATTGAGCCATTCAAAGATGTGAAATTTACCGCCGCGCGCTTTCCATTCTTCGACGGCGTCGCGCAGTTGATTCTTCTCTATGACGCGGCGGTCCTCGGCGATACGGATGAATACAACTCGGTCGAGGAGCCGCTGAACAATCTCGTTCAGCTGCCTGGCGGTGAGGGTGGGATTGTTCTTGTAGATGTTTTTCGCCAATTCCTCACGCCAACCAGTCATTTCATCGAGGAAGGCGGTGTCGACAGGTATACGCAAACGCTGGGTGCGGCGGTCGCGAGGCAGCATGGCCTCAAGTGACCCTGCCAGTACTCGTTCTTTAGAGAATTCCCAAAGTTTTTCGATGCTGCCGAGGTAGTCGGAATACTTGAGTTTTAGAAGGAGGCCTTCGTCAGGCTTCCGGATGTCCGGTTGGATCGAAGCATCGTAGAAACGAAACTCCTCGAAGTCAGTTAGGACGACGAAGAAGACTTGCTTTGTGTTCCAGGCATAGGTTTTGGCCTGAATGATGTGTTTCGCGGCATCTAATTCTTCGCTTGGAGCTTTGGCCTCTACAAAGAACTTGGTTTGACCTGCTAACCTGAAACCATAGTCGGGACGGCCCCCAGTATCTTCAGCTGTTTCCACGACAACTTCGCGTGTATGGTGCGGGAGCCCCCCCTCATTTTCAACGTCCCATCCTAACGCCTTGAAGAATGGTGTAATGAAATCAACGCGAGCCTGCGCCTCAGAATAACTGTTCGATAGGTGGTAGGACCGGTCCGATTCGAACCGGTGAGTCAGTTTGTCAATTGTGTTTCTGAACGTGGAGAGGGAAGCCGGCAAAGACAGCTCCTTTGACATCATAACCCTTTGAGGGAAGTCTAAATGGGTAAGTGCCGAGGTTCAAGCTAAGCAAGCTCTCATCTTGCCTGAATGGATAGCGGCAACGGATTCGGTGGCAATGGGCGGGTGGCCGGCACATGGGCGGGCGGCGCAGCCTTAGCGCTCGAAGGCAGAATTGGGTAGCCTACCCTCTGCGGTGTCGGCAAAGGGTGGGTCCGCGCTTCCTTCCCCCCCTCGTACCGGTTCCGAATCTAGTACCCACGAAATAATAGTAGACAAACGGTAAATAATGTGCTATGCTTCGCCTGTTATGCTGAGGGTCCCGCAAAATCATCCGGGACACAAACAACGTGGACCCGGCTCTCGTGCCATTTCGGAACGTCCCATACCCTCGTCCTTCGCCCTGCCTTCGCTCTTTCGCATGCTAAGTCCAACTATTCCCGTACATCCATGAAATGCGCCCGTAAGTCCAATCATTCCCGTACATACGCAAAAACAGGGGGGTAGGGTGTGTTATCGGTCTGGTAACGTATCTAAAATATGTCGGCGCGCCGACATTCCTATTCTTGCACGCGGCAATAAACAAACCCAAGAACCGACCCCGCGGGGCGGGGTCGGCCACTACAAGCGACTGGCGCCCGCTAGGCGGGCTCTAGTGAGCAGAATCGTGACGACGAGGAGAAGGGCGGTGAGGCAAAGGCTCGCGCAGAGACGTCGGCAGCCGCGGCATCTTCAGGTGTTCCAGCTCAAAGTTGCTGAAGACGAACACGACCGCTAATTCCTTGACGATTTGAGGATTGTTTCCGCTTTCTGCTCTTCTCTGTGCGCTTGTTCGGGACGGCCGGTGCGCTTGTAAATCACGGCCATGCGTTGGTGCGGCTCCGGCGCAGTCGGGGCGAGTGAGGCGGCTTCCTGTAAGTAGCGGAGCGCCTCGGAGTCTGCCGCGGCGTCCTCCGACTGCTTGGCCAATTCAAGTGTGGCCTGATAAAGCAGAGCCGTAGTGCTGTTGTCCCGGGGGTCAAGTTGGTGAGCGTGGCGGAGAGCTTGATAGGCGGGAGGCACCGAACCAAGGTTCCACAAAACCGCCCCATAGAGCGCGTTCAAAGGAAAAAGATCGGGCCATCGCTGGACGGCTTCCTCCAGAGACCCACGAGCGTCTTCGAATCGCTTCAGTTGAAAGTAGGTCAACGCCAGGTTGTACTGCATCTGCGGGGATCGTGGATCCAACTCCGCTGCTCTTTGCAGCGGTTTCAACGCCTTTGCGAAATCGCCATGTTGTCCATAGAGAATTCCCAGAGCCGTCAGAGCTTTCGCATCGTTTGGATCGTAGAGTTGCTCGCAGATTGCGGCCGTGTTTTCGCCTGGGCCACGGTCCAATTCCTGAGCACATTCCCACTTCAACTGGCTTTGCTTGTAACTCTGTGTCCTGTTTTCCTTCGATCGCAGAAAGGCTTGGTTGGCCTCCTCCTGACGGCCCTCCTTCCGATATAAAGTCGCCAGTTCGTAATCCGCGCGCGAGTCCTCCGGATTCAGCTCGATAGCTTTCTTGAACCACTTTTCCGCGTCTTGGTTTGAACCCAGCTTCAAATAGGCAAGTCCTAGATAGAAGGCCGTGTCCGGATAGGGCGGATGGGAACTGGCTTTGTTCAGGTTTTCAACAGCGCCTTTGTAATCTTGCCCCTGAAAATCAAGTCTTCCCAAATAATACAAGATCCCCGGCCGTTCACCGACCGCTTGGCGTACAGTTTCAAATTCGTGACGCGACTCGTTGGATTTATGTTGCTCGAAGAGCGCAACCGCCAGGGGAAATCGCGCCCGCATAGCCAACCCTGGGTCGATCGCCAGCGCTGCGCGAAACTCTTTTTCGGCCTCCTCATATCTCTCTTGCCTTAACGCTTCATACCCATTGCCGAGATGCAGTTCCAGCGAATCTCCAGTGGATGTGCTCAGGGAGCCAGCGCTTTGCCCCGAAGCCTGCCACAACAGGGAACTTCCCAAAAGTAGGATCACCAACAGGAGGAAGTTCCATCGCCAAATCTGCAAGATTGTCATGTCCATACAATTGCGCCGCAAAATCAATTGTAAGATTATCACAGCCAGCTTCTGCGTTCCTGACAGAGGCTGAGGCGCAGAAAAAGGCGGCGCGTTTGGCCTGGCTGCATTTCAGTGCTAGCATTTCAGCGCTGCTCCGGAGTTCCGCGAGCGCCCAAGCATGGGACGCGACAACGAGAAAAAACGCAAGGTTTCACGCCGCGCCTTCTTGGGAGGCATGCGCTGGGCTCCCCTGCTCTTTCTTCCGGCGCCCCTTCATTCGGCGGCATTCCGCTCCTTGGCTCCGCGGATGCCCGGAGAACAAGGCCCTGCTCTCCCCTTTGCGGATTTCCGGGTGACGCCGCACTATCCGGCGAAGTCTCCCCTGGATGATGTTCTTCGTTATGTCGAACCGGGCAGCGACGAATACGTGACGGAAAGGTACGCCGCGGAAATCGCCCGGCGCTTGGAAGAATGGGGACAAGAGCTGCGATCAGGTTCAGCTCCCTGGAACGTGCTGGCGAAATTTCTGGACGTTTCGCTGCAAGCTGCTCCCCTGGTTCCGGCGCAGGAAAAAAAACTGCGTTCAGGAGATGGAGTTGATGTCTTCAAGAGGACGTTTTCGAACCAGGCGGCGCTGGGCCGCGAGCGCTTCTTGGAGGAAGTCCGGAATAGCCTGGCCCCGCTGGGACGGTTGCGCACGGCCGAATTTCAAATTGCGGGAATCGAGCAGACCGCGGACTCTCCGCTGAACGTTCGCATCAACATTCGCTACGACCTTGTGGGCCAGCACGGGGACGCCGGACTCGAGGAGCGCATCGGCTATTGGCTGACGGAATGGACGCACGATGACACCGGCGCCTGGCGAGCCTTCCGTTGGACGGCCACAGAAGAAACTCTCAGCCGCGCGCGACAGCCCATTTTCCTTGATGTAACTCAACAAGCTCTTGGCCAGACGGAGTCGTACAGAAATCAGATGCGCCACGGAATGGACTACTGGCGCACGGTTCTGGACGGCGCGACGGGAATGGACGTTTACGGAAATACCGGACTGGCCGCAGGAGACTTTGACAACGACGGTCTGGATGATCTCTATATTTGCCAGCCCCCGGGACTTCCCAACCGGCTGTACCGCAATCGCGGCGATGGCACTTTCGAGGATGTCACCGAAGCCGCCGGAGTCGGGGTGCTGGACCGCACCGCTTCGGCGCTGTTTGCGGATTTCGAGAATAAAGGGCTCCAGGACCTTCTGGTCGTCTGCGCCGCCGGCCCTGTACTGTTCGTGAATCAGGGAAATGGGAAGTTTAAGCAGAGGCGCGATGCCTTCCGCTTTGTGAATGCTCCAGAGGGAGCGTTTACGCATGCTGCCGTGGCCGACTATGACCGCGACGGCCGCCTGGACATTTATTTCTGTCTCTACAACTATTATCTCGGCCTGGACCAATACCACTATCCGGTTCCCTACTTTGACGCCCGCAATGGACCTCCCAATTTCCTGTTCCACAACGAAGGAAACGGCGTCTTTCAAGACCGCACGCAAGCGGCCGGCATGAACGTCGACAACGATCGTTACAGTTTCGCCTGCTGCTGGGGCGACTACAACTCCGACGGCTGGCCAGACTTGTACGTGGCCAATGACTTTGGCCGCAACAACCTCTACCGCAACAATGGCGACGGCACCTTCGCTACCGTTTCTGGCGAAGCCCATGTGGAAGAGGCGGGCGCGGGCATGAGCGCCTGCTGGCTGGACTTCGACAACGACGGTAACCAGGACATCTATGCCGCAGGCATGTGGGTGGCGGCGGGCATGCGCGTTTTTGGACAATCGCATTTTCACGATAAGGAGCCGGAAGAGATTCGCGCCCTCTACCGGCGCCACATGACCGGCAATACGTTGTACCGCAACCTGGGGAACGGCCAGTTTCAAAATGTGGCCAGGCAAGCCGGGGTGGAAATGGGCCGCTGGTCGTGGTCCACCGATGCCTGGGACTTTGACCATGATGGCTACCCGGATCTGTACATGGCCAATGGCTACATCTCCGGCCACGACGCCCGCGACGCCTCCAGCTTTTTCTGGCGCCAAGTGGTTTCAAAATCGCCGCGGGACGCCACTCCTTCGGAGAGCTACGAGCGCGGATGGAACGCGATCAACGAACTGATCCGCTCGGATGCCACCTGGAACGGTTTTGAGAGGAATGTCTTCTACCTGAACAACCAGGACGGCACTTTCTCCGAAGTCTCCGGCGTGGTCGGTTTGGATTTTGTCGATGACAGCCGTTGCTTTGTGCTGGCGGACCTGGATCACGACGGCCGGCTGGAAATCGTTCTGAAGAATCGCACCGCGCCGCAGCTTCGCATCCTGCACAATGCGATGAAAGACATTGGTTCTTCAATCGCGTTTCGCTTGCAGGGGAAAAAGAGCAATCGCGATGCCATCGGCGCAGCGGTCACGCTGGAAGCGGGCGGCCTTCGCCAGACGAAATATCTGCAGGCCGGCTCGGGCTTTTTGTCGCAACATAGCAAGGAACTTTTCTTTGGGCTGGGAAAAACGGAAGGCCCCGTCCGCGCCAGCATTCGCTGGCCCAGTGGTCAAACGCAGGCTTTCGAGAATTTGCCCGCTGACCACCGCATCGAAATCCAGGAGGGCGCACCGGAATTTGGAGCCAAACCGTTCGCGGCCTCGCCTCCCGCTTACGCACACGGAAGCGCGCCGCAAGAAATCGAGCGTCTGCCTCTTGCGGCTGAAACGTGGCTCATCCAGCCGCTGCTGGCCCCAGACTTTTCCTTGCCGGATCTTCTGGGAGACATCAAGCAACTCCACTCCTTCCGCGGAAACTTCGTGTTTCTTCATTTTTGGGCCACAGCGGCGCCATCCTGCGCCAGCCAACTTCGGCTTCTCCAGAGCCATCAGGCAGACTGGGCCTCGCGTAACCTTCACGTTCTGTGTCTCAATCTCGATGATCCTCAGGATGCGGCTGCCGTGCGCTCCTTTACCGCAAAAGAAGGCATCTCTCTGCCGATTCTGCTGGCCACACAAGAAGTGGCAGGCGTCTACAACCTTCTCTACCGACAGTTGTTTGACCGGCATCGCGACATGGGTGTTCCCATTTCGTTCCTCATCGACCCAACGGGGGAAATCGTCAAGCTTTACCAGGGACCGACTTTGCAGGAACACTTCGCGACTGATTTCCGAAGCATCCCGCAGAACGATTCGGAGCGTTTGACCAAGGGGCTTCCTTTTGCTGGAGTAAGCGAGTCCTACGACTTCGGGCGAAACTACCTCTCCTTCGGTTTCGTTTTCTTTGAACGCGGTTATTTCGAACAGGCGGAGGTATTTTTCCGGCAGGCTCTCAAGGACAACCCGAACAGCGCCGAAGCTCTCTATGGGCTTGGCAGCGCCTGCCTGCAGCAGCAAAAGACGAATGAGGCCCGCGAATGTTTTCAGCGCGCTCTCCAAGTTCCCCCCAGCTATCCAGGCACAGTGCCCAACTCCTGGAATAACCTGGGTATTTTGGCGGCACGCGAAGGAAACTTCGATCTTGCCATCCAATATTTTCGGCGCGCCCTTGAGATTAACCCCGAACACTCCATCGCCTTGCGAAATCTCGGCAGTGCTTACCGCCAGAAGAAGGATTGGACTCAGGCCAGGAGCGCGCTCGAGCGCGCCATCGCGTTGAATCCCGATGACCCTGAGGCAAATTACAGTCTCGGCATGGTTTATGCCCAACAGAATGACACCGGGCGTGCCTACGAATATTTGCAGAAGGCGCTAGCTTCCCGGCCTGCGTATCCGGAAGCGCTCAACAACCTTGGGATTCTTTACCTGCGTACACGGCGCCCTGAGGAAGGGAAACGCAGTTTTGAAGAGTCGATTCGCGTGGCGCCCAGCTACGACCAGGCCTATCTGAATCTGGCGCGCGTCTATGCTATTGAAGGCGACCGGGAGAAGGCAAAGGCCGTTCTTCTGGAGCTTCTCAAACAACATCCCGATCATGCGCAGGCTAAAGAAGAATTGAAGGAGCTGGAGCAGTAGTTCGCGCAAAAAAACGGCCGCCCCACCGGTGCTCTGGTGGGGCGGCGAATGCAAAGTTGAATTTGACCAGTTGCGAGCCCGCCCTAGAAAGTGAGTTTCAGCCCGAACTGAACGAGCCGTGGGTTGTTCACGGTAGACGATATCCGGCCGAATGATGTCGGAGCATTGATGTCGTTGGCAGGGAGGCCAAATTGCGCATGGTTGAACAGATTGAACATTTCCACCCGGAAATCAAGTCCCATATTCTCGCGGGGCAGCGCAAATCGCTTGATGACCGAGAAGTCGGTATTCACGAAGTCTGGGCCTGAGAGCGGGGCTCGGGGTATATTCCCCAGTTCGCCTGCTGGGGGCACCGCGAAAGCACAGGGATTAAACCAGTACCCAGAGGCGCTCAACGTGCTCGGCCCTTTGCAGCCTGATATCGTGCCCGGTTGGAACGGGTTGCCGACTTCACTGGGGCGGCCATAGGGGACTGCGTTTCCAATGTTGACTAAGCTAGCTCCAGAATTGGGAGCGCTGTCAACGAGGAATACCAGGAAGCCCGAGGTGATTTTCTCAATAAGCGTCACCTGCCAGTTCCCTAGGATTGCATTGGTTGCGTTGTTCCAATCCCTGCCGAACTTCTTGCCCTTGCCGAAGGGCAAATCATAAATGACGCTGGCAGTAAAGCTGTTGTCCAGGTTGATCTGCGAGAGAGCCCAGTCCAGCTTCTGCCATCCGGGTAGCGGGAAGTCTGGCGCTCCAATCGGGGTGCTCAAACCATCGGAATATCCCGAGTCGTACGTTCGAGAATAGGAGTAGCCGATCAAAGCGTAGATGCCGTACCTGGCACTCTTGGTCTCCGCTTTAATCTGTAGCGAATTGTAGTGGGCGCTCCCGTTGTCGTTAATGCTGTAAATGTCTGAGTAGGGAAAATTCGGGTAGGCCACGGGGAGATACGCTCCGCCAGGCCCGCAGCCCAAGGTGTACCCAGGCACGGAAGCGATCCCGTCGCCAGCACAGGCATTCGGCGTGCTCGTATTGATGTTATTCCCAAAATTGAGAATATGGGAACCGCGAGAACCCGCGTATCCAGCCGTCAGCACGATTTGCCCGGGCAATTGACGCTCGATGTTTACGTTAAACTGTTGGACCCTGCCCTGCTTGAGGTTAGTAGGTTCCGTATAGAAGGCCCCCTGGAATAATGGACTTGTAGGAGAAACCGGTGCCGCGTATAGGGGGAACCCGTCCGAAACTCCTACCATCTGAGAGCTAGCACTTCCAAGCCCGACGTTTGGCGTCTGGCCGTAAGTGGCGGCACATGCGGCAGCCGCAGTGGTGCAACTGCTAACCGAGTAACCCAGGGATTCCACGGCGAATGGCGGATTCTGCCATAGCCCCTGAGCGCCCATGCTCCACGCGGAGTCGTGGTATATCGCGTAACCACCGCGAACCACCGTCTTGTCACTGCCGAGCACCTTCCAGGCTAAGCCGACGCGCGGCTCCAGAGCGGTCCAATCCATTTTGATCCCGGCACCTGAACTCGCACTCGTACATGGTTGAAAGGCTGTAGTGCACCCCGAGCCGGGAATCAGCCACTGATAGCTGGTGGCCGAAGGAATGAAATCCGCCATGCGACCATCAGCTTCGGAAGTTGGCGTTGCCATGGCCCAAGCCAGACCAAGATTCAGGGTCAAATCTTTGGTTGCTCGCCAATCGTCCTGAACAAATGGGCGGAAGAGCTTCCAGCGCCGGCCAGTGATATCCCCGTTGAAGTTCTGGTCGTGAATGCGGAGGCTCGAGAGCCCGAGCAGCATGTCCGCAGATGCGTCTCCCGGCACCGCATTCGCCGGCGGCAAAGGGTTGGTAGAGCTAGAATCGCCAGTATAACCGCCGCTCATGACCCAATACCCGTCCTGGAAGCCTACGGCCCGCACGTTCATTTCATTGATGCGGATCCCGCCTCCGACCTTAATGTCGTGCTTGCCGCGGATCATGTCAAACGAATCATTGATAGTGAAGACGTTGGTACCGCCCTGAAAGGGAGAGTAACCGCGATCTCCCAGCGCCCAGTAGCCGACAACAGCGACGGAGGTCAACCCACAACTGCTACCCGTGCAGGTCGTACTCGTTATCGGGCCGCAATTCAGATTGGCGCCGAGAATCCCGAGTTTATTCGACTCGCAACTGTCGGTTCCTTGAGAGGAGATGTAGTCGAAAATCCGGTTATAGCCGAAGCTAAACTGATTCACGCTTTTGGGGGAAAAAACGTGCGTTTCCCCGATCGAAACGTTGCGCGCATGATTTATAATTCCCTGATTGCTAGCGAAGGCCCCTGCCTCGGCAAAATATCCGGTCGCGCCTCCAGGCACGTAGGAGGTGGCCTGGTCATAACTGAAGCGCGCGAACAACGAATCCGCGCTGGAGAAGTTGTGGTCCAGCCGGGCGTCGAACTTCGTCTCGTTCAGCGAGCGCACGGGTTCGCTCAGGAAGTTGTTTCCGTTCACATCGTAACCCGGGGTTGGCTCCGGATACAATTTCATCAAGGACGATCCAATGGAGTTAACCAGTTGCGGTGGAATTTTGTTGCAAGGGGTTCCTGCCGCCTGGACTCCAGTGGTTGGATCTGCCGGCAGCGCCACTCCCGTCGATGGATCGCATTGGAAATAGATGGAAGGTGCGGAGGCACCGCTCATATACGGGTTGGTGATTACCATCTTGCCGGCGGGAAGTGCGTTGCCAAAGGCATCGCTGCTGTAGTCACCACCGCGCATTGCATCGGTGGGGACTAATCCAGCAAAGGTAATGCCATGGCGTTGATATTTTTGCTCGCCATCGACAAAGAAGAAGGTCTTATTCTTGCGGATGGGTCCTCCGATGCCCCCGCCAAACTGATTCAGATTGAACTTTTCCGTGGAGCTTGCGAAAAAACTCTTGGCGTCCAAATCGGTGTTACGCAGGAACTCGAAAAGCGAGCCATGGAAATCGTTGGTTCCCGACTTGCTGGTCACTAGAACCGTGGGTCCCGCGCGTGTGCCATACTCCGCGGAGTAGTTATAAGTCAGGACCTTGAATTCCTGAATGGAGTCGATCGAAGACAAAATCCCGATCCCGCCGGCCGTCAGCTCATTGTTGTCGGTGCCGTCCAGCAGCCAGTCTGTGCTGTTCGCGCGGGAACCGCCCACGGATAGAGAAAAGGAACCGCGCGCAGCCACTTCGCTGGACGCGCCGCTAGTAAAAAAGCTGTTGGGGTTTGTTTCCTGAGTAGTGCCAGGGGTGAGTGTCGCGAGCTGCACGAAATCGCGCCCGTTCAGCGGGAGTTGTGCGACTTCCTGAGAGGTGATGACTTGGCCGAGGGAAGGACTCGCGGTCTCTACCGCCACTGCGTTGGCCACGACTTCCACCGAGGAACTTACAGTGGAAAGGGCCAATGTAAAATCCAATTCCCGCTGCTCATCCACCTGCAGCTTGACATCCTTGGTCTCCGTGGTCTGGAAGCCCTTGAATTCGACTCGGATGGTATAGACGGATACCGGCAGCAAGTTAGCGATGTAATGTCCCGCATCATCGGTCTGCGTGTCGCGAGTTGCGCCAGTGCCTTGCGAGGTGACCGTGACCTTAGCTCCGGAAATCGACGAACCGGACTTATCTGTTACCGTCCCCAAAAAACTGCCTGTTGCTTGGCCATACGTTCGCTGTCCACAACAAGCTGCAGCTATAAAGACGACGACCGCTATAACAATAGTCCTACTCATTTGCCTCACCCCTCTCGGCAACCCCAACAAACGACTATTCCGGATTCAAAGCCAGAAAAGAGAACCAACTGCTGTCCTCTCAAGCGGCGCGAGGCATGGCCATCCCGAAACCAGAGGTAAAGCACGAGATGGCACTCCTCAGGTTCTCCGTCCGGCTAGTCCCCAACGGCGGAAACCAAGCTTTGACCCCTGGAACGAACAATGCGAAAAATTACTTCTCTATCGCGGCGGTGTCAAGCGGATGCTGAGGAAACCCTGTGCAAGACTTTGAATTACTTGAATTTGGTTTTCAGAAGACTTCGCCACTTCGCGACCTCTTGGTCGGTGGGACGTTAACCGCGGGAGAGATCTCCCGGCCCAGCCAATCTTTAGAATCAATCTATATCCCTCTCACACCACGGGCATCGATTAACAAAGCTAAGGCAACCGCTCCTTTCGGTTATTGCTTCAGGGAAGCCTGCACCTTCGCCCCATATTCCTTAGCCTTAGCCATGGCCGTAATTTCATCCACAGTGAGCAATTTTCCGTCCTTCAGCAAAATCTTTCCGCCCACCATAACGGTTTCCACCTCGCTGGCCTTCAGCGCGTAGACCACCTGCGAATAAACGTCGTACATGGGCACGGCATTGGGCACGTTCAAATTGAGCACCACCAGATCCGCTTTCTTGCCGGTTTCCAGCGAGCCAATCTCCTTCTCCATGTGCAACGCGCGCGCACCTTCAATTGTGGCCATTTCCAAAGCGCCTTTGGCACCGAGCGCGCGGGGATCCACACGCGCCGTCTTCTGCAGCTTTGCGGCAAGATCCATCTCTTCCATCATGTCCAGGTCGTTGTTGCTGCCTGCCGGGCCATCCGTGCCGAGACCCACGCGCATGCCCGCGGCGCGCTCGTCCACTACCGGGGCCACGCCGCTGGCCAGCATCATGTTGCTCGAAGGATTGTGGACGCAGCCGACCTGATGATCGGCCAAAATCTTCATGTCCATGTAGTCCACCCAGATGCAATGCGCCGCCAAAACGTCCGGCCCCAGGAAGTTGATGCGCTCCAGGTATTGCACGGGCGTGGCGCCGTTGTTTGCCAGGCTGTCCATCAATTCCTTTCTCATTTCCGCCACGTGAATCAGGATCGGAGCATGGTATTTCCGCGCCAACGTCGCGGCATCCCGCAGTGTCTTTTCGGAGCAGGTGTAAATCGAGTGCGGCGCGACGCCGGCATGGATAAGGGGATCACCTTGCCATTTCTTGAGGAACCGTTCGCTGTATGCGGCCATATCAGCTTCGCCCTTGTTGTCCGGGGCTGGAAAGTCAATCCAGGTTTCGCCAAGGAATCCGCGGAGTCCGGCTGCTTTTGTTTCCTCGGCAACGGCATCTTCAAAGTAATACATGTCCGCGAACGTGGTCGTGCCGCTGCGAATCATCTCCGCCATCGCCAGGCGCGTGCCCCAGCGCACGTAGTCTTCCGTGACGTTGCGCGCCTCCGCCGGGAAAATGTACTTATGCAGCCAATCGTCCAGCGTGACATCGTCAATCAGGCCGCGCATCAGCACCATCGGCACGTGTGTGTGCCCGTTGATGAATCCCGGCAGAATCAGTTTTCCTTTTGCGTCTATGGTTTGCCTGGCGATGAGCCCTTTCGGATAGGCCATTGCTGAACTGGGACCCAAAGAAACGATCGTGTCGCCTCTCACGGCAATGAATCCGTTTTCAATGACCCGGCGATCCGCATCCATCGTGACGATCGTGCCTCCGGTGATCAGTAAGTCCACCGACACCGCCTCTTTTGCAGGTGTTTGTGCTTCGAGCGCAGGCTTCGCCCCGAGAAGACACAACAGAATCAAGAAGCAGCGGAGGCTGGAACAACGAAAACATCGTGAGTAACGCGTGTCCATGAACTTTTCCTTCCGAACGGTGCCACTAGAGATTGGATGAGTCGAACGGCTTTGGAAACAATGTGCGCATGGGGATGGTCTCTGTATTGCCCTTCAAATTGGAGAGGATTACCGGCACATCCCCGCAAAATTCCCAGATCAACTGGCGGCACGCACCGCAGGGCGGCGTCAGTGCATCCGTGTCCGTCACCACGGCGATCGCGTCAAAATGCCGCTCCCCTTCGCTGATGGCCTTGAAAATTGCCACCCGTTCAGCGCAGATGGTTAATCCATAAGTGGCGTTTTCCACGTTACATCCGCCGAACGTTTTTCCGGAGGAGGTATGGAGCGCCGCCCCAACCTTGAAATTGGAAAATTTTGCGTGAGCGTTTTCCCGCGCTTGCTTTGCAATAGAAATCAAAGCGTCATAGTCGGGCACGGTTCCCTCCAGAATCATTTGGCTGCAAGAAGAATCATAGCGCGGAGGCGACGTCCGGAATCACGGCGCGCAGCAGCGCGATGAACTGGCCTTTCACGCGTTCCGCCGTTTGCAAAACCTCGTTGTGATCGAGCGGTTGATCGAGGATTCCCGCCGCCGCATTCGTTACACAGGAAATTCCCAGCACGCGTAAGCCGGAATGACGCGCCGCGATGACCTCCGGCACTGTGGACATCCCCACAAGATCGGCTCCGATTGTTTTCAGGTAGCGAATCTCCGCCGGGGTTTCGTAGCTCGGTCCGGCCAGCGCGGCATAGACGCCCTCGCCCAGCGCGATGCCCAGCCGGCGGCCTTCAGCAAGCGCCAGTTCGCGGAATCTCCTGTCATAGGCCGCGCTCATGTCCGGGAAGCGCGGGCCGAAGTTCTCGTCGTTGGGGCCAGAGAGCGGGTTTACGCCCTGCAGATTGATGTGATCAGAAAGAACCACGAGCCGTCCTTGCGTGAACTCTTTTTTGATTCCGCCCGCGGCATTCGTCAGGATTACCGCTTTCACGCCCATTCTGGCAAATACCCGGACGGGGAAAGCGACATCCTTCACCGAGTAGCCTTCATAAAGGTGCACGCGACCCTGCATGGCGGCAACCTCGAGGCCATCCACCTTGCCAATCACCAACTGGCCCGCGTGGCCGACGGCCGTCGAGCAAGGAAAATGGGGAATCTTCGCGTAAGGAATCCGAATTGCGCCGGAGAACTCGTCTGCAAACGCTCCTAATCCGGAGCCCAGCACCAATGCGATCTTCGGCCGCAGCTTTGTTTGCTTCAAAAGGAATCGTGCCGCCGCTTCCGCGCGAATAAATTCTTCTCCGGGCTTGGCGCCCTTCTCTTTTTTCAGAAGGCTCATGTGAGGATTCCCACGATGCAGGCAGACATTAGATTGGCCATCGTTCCGGCAAGCATGGCGCGAATCCCGAATTTCGCCAACTGCCCGCGCTGTTCCGGAGCAAGCGCGCCAATCCCCCCGATTTGAATGCCGATGGAGCTGAAGTTGGCAAAGCCGCAAAGCGCAAAGGTCGCAATGGTGAAGGAGCGTGGATCGAGAGAAGCTTTCATTTGGCCGAGCTTCGTGAAGGCCACAACTTCATTGATCACCATGCGGGTTCCCAGGAGATTGCCAATCTGCGGCGCATCATTCCAAGGCACGCCGATGAGCCATGCGACGGGCGCGAAAATCCACCCGAAGAACTGCTCCAGGCTGGAGGGGAACCACGGAAAATGATGGACTGCCAGCCAGCCGTGCGTGCCTCCGATCAGGTAATCCGCCAGCGCCAACAACGCGATGAACGAGATCAGCATGGCGCCAACGTTGATCGCCAACAGTAGGCCGTCCGACGTACCGCGAGAGATCGCGCCGAGAAAATTGGCTTCCTTGTCCATCTCAGGCATTTGCACGCGTCCAGCAGTAAGTGGATGCTCCGTCTCCGGCACCAGCATTTTTGCGATCAAGAGCGTGCCCGGCGCGGTCATAATCACGGCGGTCAGCAAATGCTTGGCCTCCACGCCGGAAGCGATGTACGCCGCCATGATTCCGCCGGACACATGCGCCATTCCGCAGGTCATCACGCACATCAGTTCCGATTTTGTCAGCTTGTTCAGGAAAGGGCGTATGGTCAGCGGCGCCTCCGTCTGTCCCATAAAAATACTGGCGGCGATATCCAGCGATTCCGCGCCGCTTGCCCCCATAACCCGGGTCATAACCCAGGCAAAGGCGCGAATGAAGATCTGCATCACGCCAATGTGATAGAGAAACGCAAAGACGGCCGCAATGAAAATAATGGCGGGCAGCACCTGAAAAGCGAAGATAAAGCCGAACGTGGAATTCTTCATGCCCAGACCGCCGAACACGAACGCGGATCCGGCGAAGGCGAAACTCAGCAGTTTGTTCACGGCGTCACCTAAATACTGAAAGATGGCGCGGCCCACTTCAGATTTCAGCACGAAAGCGCCAAACGCCCACTGCAGTCCGAGCCCCCACAAAACTGTCTTCAACTGGATGGCCTTGCGCGCCGTGCTGAAAAGATATGCCAAGCCAAGCAGGAACAGTATGCCAAGCACTCCCGCGAATCTTTCCATTCTGTCTCCTTATGCGCTGAATTCCAGAAACTCAAACCGCAAACTTAGGATCCGCCGAGAATTCCGCGGATCAGCGGGCGGGGAGCCGGAGCGGTCTCCCCAATCTCGAAGCTGGAGGCTATCATTTCCGCGGCTTCCGCGAGCTTCGTCTGCGCATTGTAATGGATTGTGACCAGTTTTTCTCCAGCCGCCACGCGATCGCCGATGCGCTTGTGGAATTCCAGCCCAACGCCATGGTCAACTGTATCTTCCTTCTTTTCACGGCCGCCACCCAGCATGGCCAGCGCGATCCCGAATTGCAGGCAATCCGTGTCGCGGATGTACCCGGGCTTGGGGCTTACGATCTCCGCGCGATTTCGCGCCAAAGGAAGCAGGGCAGTGTCATCCACAACGCGTGCATCGCCGCCTTGCAGCTTGATTCCCTGGCGGAATTTCTCCAAGGCCTGCCCAGTGGCGATCATCTTCTCTGCAAGAGCCCGCCCGTCGTCGACGGAGGCCGTGCGTTCGCCGAGGTAGAACATCCAGGCAGAGAGCTCCAGGCTGAGCTCGCGCAAATCGCTCGGGCCATTTCCCTTCAATACATCGATCGATTCGATCACTTCGTGAGAATGGCCGGCCATGCGCCCAAGTGGTTGCTCCATGTCGGTGATCAGCGCCACCGCCTTTTTGCCCATGCGTTGCGTGGTTTCCACCATCAGTTCGGCAAGATGCACCGCGTCTTCTTCCCTGGGCATGAAAGCGCCCGAACCGGTCTTCACATCCAGGACGAGGGCATCAATGCCTTCGGCGAGTTTCTTGCTCATGATGGAAGCGCAGATGAGGCCGACATTTTCGACCGTGGAAGTGACGTCGCGGAGAGCGTAGATTTTCTTGTCCGCCGGAGCAATCTCCGCTGTCTGCCCGATGAGCGCCATACCGCACTCGCGCAGCACGCGGCGGAATTCGCCTAAACTGAGCGCCGTGTTGAATCCCGGAATCGCTTCCAGTTTGTCCAGCGTCCCGCCGGTGTGGCCGAGCCCGCGGCCGCTGATCATCGGGACCGTGAGTCCGCCGGCCGCCACAATGGGCGCCAGAATCAAGGAGGTCTTGTCACCTACGCCGCCGGTGGAATGCTTGTCCACCTTTTTGCCGGGAATGTCCGCGTGGCTCACCACTTCGCCGGAATGCAGCATCGCTTCCGTGAGGGCGGCGATCTCCGCCCGGTTCAAGCCGCGAATCCATGCGGCCATCAGCCACGCGGCCATCTGATAGTCCGGGATGTCGCCTTTGGTGTAGCCGGAAATAAGGAACTGGATTTCTTCGGGGGAATGTTCCCCGGAATCACGTTTTTTTCGAATGAGATCGACGGCGCGCATGCTGATGTAAAGGAAGTGCGAGCCTAACATCCGCGGAAATGGCCGTCAACGCGCTTACCAACAGGTGCCAACAACCCCGGTACCGTCGATTTGCGCATTACCAAGTGTGCCTGCGCACTTGCTCATTTCCGGCCGCTGGTATATTTTTCCGCCTATCGCTGCAACAGGAGAACGAATGTCGCGAAAGCCGCGGATTGCCGTCGTCGGCAGTGCCAATGTTGATCTAACCACCTTCAGTGATAGGTTTCCGCGCCCGGGCGAAACGTTATTCGGGAAGAGTTTTCATCTGGGCTTTGGCGGCAAGGGCGCGAATCAAGCGGTTGCTGCGCGCCTTTGCGGTGCGGACGTGGTGATGGTCGCCAACGTAGGCAACGACCTTTTTGGCCAGGCCACCGTGGACAATTTCACGAAGCTCGGTATCGATGCCACTCACGTGCGTATTGTCGACGGAGTCTCCAGCGGCGTTGCGCCCATTTTTGTCGAACCCAACGGCCAGAACCGCATCATTGTCGTGAAAGGCGCGAACGACACGCTGCAGCCGGCCGACGTGGACGCAGCCGCGGCCGCCCTGCGCGGCGTGGACACGATTGTGCTGCAATTTGAAATCCCGCTCGACACTGTCGCATACACCGTGCAATTTGCGCGCAAGCAGGGCATCCGCTGCATCGTCAATCCCGCCCCCGCGCAGCCCATCAGCTCAGTGAGTCTCGAAGGAGCGGATTATTTCGTGCCCAATGAAAGCGAAGCCGAGTTGATCACCGGTCTGCCGGTACACTCCACCGATGACGCGAGAAAATGCGCCGCCGCACTTCTTCAACTGGGTTTTCGCCGCGTTATTCTCACGCTGGGCGCGCGCGGGTCGCTCCTGGCCACTGCGGAGACCAGCGAACTTCTGCCGCCCTTTCCCGTGAGGCCGACAGACACAACCGGGGCGGGCGACGCCTTCATCGGCAGCTTCGCTGTCTTTCTCGCCGAGGGTCTGCCGGAAAAAGATGCGCTGACGAGGGCCAGCCTTTATGCCGCTCTTTCCACGACGCGCGTGGGCACGCAGACATCCTTTCACACTCGCTCGGAGTTCGAAGCAGAGTGGGCACGTCGCAACGGAAGGCCGTAGTGTTTTGCGAATTGCGCACACGCCGGATACCGCTTCGGCGTGAACTCAACAGCTCCGTTTGAGAGTGCACTTCCATGAAAGGACGTTGCAGGCCAACCGGATTCAATAGTTTCCCGAAACCAGAGAGGGAGGATAACTCGATGTTGGTACGTTGCGCAGCGTTCCGCTGGTTTTTCAGCTTGCTTTTCTTTGTCGCCGTTTCGGTACTGGCCACATCCGCTCAGGCGCGCCGCAAGGTCATCATTGATGAGGATGCGGCTGGCCCAGGCGGCACGGATATGCAGGCCATCCTCTCCCTGATCAACTCGCCCGAAACGGATGTGTTGGGAATCACCGTGCTCACTGGGGACGCCTGGCGCGATGAAGAGGTGCTCCACACTTTGCGCCTGATGGAGATCATCGGCCGTACGGATATCCCGGTTGTGCCTGGCGCAATCTTTCCCCTTGTGAATAGCAAGGAATACATCGCCGCGTGGGAAACGCTCCATGGAAAGGTCGTGTATCAAGGCGCCTGGAATTTCGCCAAAGGCTATCCGGTGCACGGCCCGTATGACATTCCCGCTATGCTTGAAGGGAAGCCCGCGATTCAGGCGGCCCAGGAAGATGCCGCTCATTTCCTGGTGCGCATGGTAAAGCAATACCCGCACGAAGTGACGATCTATGCGGCGGGTCCCATGACCGATCTGGCCACGGCCATTGCGCTCGACCCGAAATTCCCCGAGTTGAGCAAAGAGCTCATCCTCATGGCTGGAAGCATCAATCCGCAAACCGACGATCCTGAATTTTCAGTGACGCCCGCCCGCGAGTTCAATTTCTGGATGGACCCGGAAGCTTCGCACTCGGTACTGCACGCCCATTGGCCGCGCATCGTGCTCACCACGGTGGACATTTCCGTGAAGACGCGCATGGAAAAAGACCTGATCGAGCAGGTGCGCAAGAGCGGCACGCCTGCCGCGCAATATGTAGCTAAATACGCCGAAGCCAATTATTTGTGGGATGAACTGGCGGCGGTTGCCTGGCTCGATCCAACCATCATCACGAAGTGGAAGAAACTCTACATTGATGTGGACTTGGATCACGGCGCAGGTTACGGAAACACGCTGGCATGGGCGCCGGGACTCCAACCGGGAATGGGCGAAGCCCTGGTGGAAGTGCAGGATGACCTGGATAAGCAGAAATTCTACAAGGAATATGTCGAGCTGCTGTCGCGGCCCACGCCCGGCGCCAAAAATCCCGTAGGGAATAATCCGTGAGCAGTGGGTTGTGAAACGCAGGCATGCGGCCTCCAAAGGGTGAATCGAGCAGCACGCAGTGATATGCTCAGCCTCTGTCGAACAAAGGGATGCCTCCCATTCCGGAGATAGAGTATGAACGCCGAAGACAGGCCGCGGCTTGAAATTACGGACAAGCAAGGCTATCGCATCGTTCCTTCGCAAGGTGGAAGTTCGACCGCAATCGCCGTGTTGCATGGACGCCCGCTTGCGCCGAACCGCGGAACTTCGCTGAATCTGGATTGGCTGGAGCAGGTTCGCGTGAATACCAGCGCGGTCGAGCGCCGCGCGGCTACTCTGGTAACGCGCCGCACCGTGAAAAAGGACTGGCAAATCGCCTGGATGCTCCGCGCCATCACTTGCATGGACCTTACGACCTTGAGTGGCGATGATACCGAGGAGCGCGTCCGGCGGCTCTGCGCCAAGGCCCGGCGACCGATCCAACAGGAAATCGTAGAGAAGTTGGGGATCGCATCCCTGAACATTCATGTCGGCGCTGTCTGCGTGTATCACCGTTTTGTGGAGACAGCGAAGCTCGCGCTGCAAGGATCGAAAATTCCCGTGGCTGCGGTATCTGCGGGATTTCCGGCAGGCCTTGCGCCGTTGGAGGAGCGGATCGATGAGATTCGCCGGTCGGTCGAATCCGGAGCCGATGAAATTGACGTGGTTATTACGCGCGCGCATGTTTTCGGTGGTGCATGGCAGAAGCTGTACGACGAAATTGTCGCGTTCAAGGATGCGTGCGGGCCGGCGCATCTCAAGGTGATTCTCGGAACAGGTGATCTTTTGACTTTGCGCAACGTCGCGCGGGCCAGCCTGGCGGCGATGATGGCGGGCGCTGACTTCATCAAGACTTCAACGGGGAAGGAAAACATAAATGCCACGCTGCCTGTCGGGTTAGTGATGACCAGAGCCATTCGCGAATACGCGGAAGAAACGGGCATGGCCGTGGGCTTCAAGCCCGCCGGCGGAATTCGCACGGCGAAACAAGCGGTCGACTGGCTCTCACTCATGAAAGAGGAGTTGGGGAATTCCTGGCTGGAATCGCACCTTTTCCGGATTGGCGCCAGCGGCATGCTAGGTGATATCGAACGTCAGTTGGAGTTTCATGCGACCGGGAGATATTCTGCGGAGTATCGCCACCCGATGGCGTGACAAGGAAAGAAACGGGACCATATGCAAATTTCTGGAAAATGGAGGAGTGATGCCAAACAAGCCTAGTGCTAGAGATGCGCAAGTGATACTCCAGCTTTATGACCTGCGGCGCGAGACCGAAATGCGAAAGGCGCGCCACTGGTGGATGGCGGAGTTCTGGCCAGCCAGCGCCGACGATTTCCTAAAGGTGAGCTGGGCCATGGGCACGCAAGAAAACAACTGGCTGCGCCAGGTGGGGGGCTACTGGGGAATTGCCGCTTCGCTGGTGCTGCAAGGAGCGGTGAATGAAGAATTGTTTCTGCGGCCCGCGTTCAGCGGCGAGATGTTTGTGCTGTTTGGGAAGGTGCACCCGTTCCTAAAGGAACTGCGGGAAAAGCTCGGAGATCCGGAAGCGTTCCTGGATATCGAGAAGGTGATTACGAACACGAAGTGGGGCCGGGAGCGGCTGAAATTCATACTGAAGCGGCTGGAAACAATGCGTCAGAAGATGGCGAACAAGGCCTGATCCGCGCCAGCGCACCCATGTGAAAACTCAACCACAGAGGGCACAGAGAAAAAATGAGCGTGATTGAAAAATTCAAGACGATGGAATATGGGCCGGCCCCGGAAGATCCCAAAGAATCCCTGCAATGGCTCGACCGGCATCATCGGCGCTTCGGCCATTTCATCGGGGGAGTTTGGACGCTTCCAGCCGAAGGGAGCTATTTCGAGACCAGCGACCCTTCCACGGGGGAAAAGATTGCCGATGTGGCCCAAGGCAGCGCCGCGGACATCGCTGCAGCAGTGAAAGCCGCACGCAAGGCCTTGCCTGGGTGGCAAAGGCTTTCCGGACACGAGCGGGCGCGCTATCTCTATGCGATGGCGCGCCATGTGCAAGAACACGCGCGGCGCTTGGCAGTGCTCGAAACCCTCGACAACGGCAAACCCATCCGGGAAAGCCGCGACTTCGATATTCCCTTGGTGGCGCGTCATTTCTATTACCACGCCGGCTGGGCGCAGCTCTGGGAAGAGGAGTTCCCGGGATACACACCGAGTGGCGTGATCGGCCAGATTATCCCTTGGAATTTTCCGTTGCTGATGCTGGCATGGAAAATTGCACCCGCGCTGGCGACCGGAAACACGGTGGTCTTGAAGCCTGCCGAGTACACTCCGCTTACAGCGCTGGCCTTTGCGGAGATCTGCACGGGAATCGGTCTGCCTCCCGGAGTGGTGAATATCGTCACGGGAGATGGCCAGACGGGCGAAGCGCTGGTGAATCATCCGGACGTAAACAAGATTGCCTTCACGGGATCGACGGAAGTGGGCCGGGCGATTCGCAGGGCGACAGCAAGTTCGCACAAGCGCGTGTCGCTGGAGCTGGGAGGGAAGTCACCCTTCATCATTTTTGAAGACGCGGATCTGGATAGCGCCGTTGAGGGCTTGGTGGACGGAATCTGGTTGAATCAAGGGCAGGTCTGCTGCGCGGGCTCGCGGCTGTTGGTGCAGGAAAGCATTGCGGAAAAGCTGACGCGAAAATTGCAGGCGCGGATGAGCACGCTGCGCGTAGGCGCGCCCCTGGACAAGGCGATTGACATTGGCGCAATCGTAGCGCGGGTGCAATGGGAGCGCATTGATCGCTTGGTGAAGCAAGGAGTGGCGGAAGGCGCCACGTGCTGGCAGCCGGAAGTGGTTATGCCTACGCGCGGGCTCTATTACAAACCGACGCTTCTCAGCAACGTTCATCCCACATCCATCGTGGCGCAACAGGAGATCTTTGGGCCGGTGCTCGCGGCGATGACCTTCCGCACGCCGCGGGAAGCCGTGGAATTGGCCAACAACACGGTCTATGGACTTGCCGCAAGTGTGTGGAGTGAAAGTGTCAACGTGGCGCTGCACGTTGCCGCGCAACTCAAGGCTGGCGTCGTGTGGGTGAACAGCACGAATTTGTTCGACGCGGCTTGCGGATTCGGCGGCTATAGGGAAAGCGGCTACGGCCGGGAGGGTGGCCGGGAAGGGCTGCTGGAATACATCGAGCCGGAGTGGTTCCGCAAAGCGCCGCCGATTCGCGCGAAAGCGGCGGCAAAGAACGGCAAAACCGAAGTGGCCAACCAAGCGATCGACCGCACGGTAAAACTGTTTATTGGCGGTAAGCAGGTGCGGCCGGATTCGGGCTACGTGGTGGAGGTTCGCGGCAAGAATGGTGAGTTACTCGGGGAATCGCCGCTGGGCAATCGCAAGGACATTCGCAACGCCGTGGAGGCTGCGCGCAAAGCAGAAACCTGGGCAAGAACCACGGCGCACAACCGCGCGCAGGTGCTTTACTACTTGGCGGAGAATCTTTCGCAGCGCGGGAAAGAGATTACTGGCCGGCTCGCCGCGGCCGTGGGCAAGAAACAGGCCGCGGATGAAGTGCGCATCAGCATCGAGCGGCTGTTTGCTTACGCGGCGTGGACGGACAAGTACGAGGGCGCGGTGCACAACCCTCCGTTTCGCAACATTGCCATCGCCATGAATGAACCGCTGGGCACGGTGGGTGTGATCTGTCCGGGCCAGGCGCCTTTGCTGGGATTTTTCTCGCTGGTGCTGCCGCTGCTCAGTGCGGGAAACACCGTGGTTGCCGTGCCTTCTGAATCCTACCCCCCGATCGCGGGAGATTTGTACCAGGTTTTTGAAACCAGCGATCTGCCGGCCGGCGCTGTGAATCTCGTAACCGGGCGCACGGCGGAGCTGCTAAAGGTCATGGCGGAACACGATGACCTGGACGCCATTTGGTGTTATGGAGACGCGGAGATGTGTGCGGCGGCGAAGGCCCTTTCCATCGGAAACCTGAAGCAGGTCTGGACCAATGAAGGCCGGGAATTGAACTTTTTCAGCCGCGGGCAAGGAGAAGGCCGCTGGTACCTTGAGCATGCCTATCAAGTGAAGAATGTCTGGGTCCCCTACGGCGAGTGATGGGCGTGCGGCCAGTGCACTTCAGGGATGCGATCTGCCCTGCTTTTCTCACCGCAAGTTCCTCATTCGGAATGTCGCCCAAGGGTGTTCACCGAGCATCTACTCGTATCCCGAATTGCAAATTCATTGAATAACTAAATGTGTCATTCCGAGCGAAGCGAGGAATCTGCTTCTTCTGCCACGTTGAAACAAAAGCAGATTCTTCGGGCCCCGCGCCGCGCGGGACCCTCGGAATGACATGTTGGGCTGCGATATTTGGAAAGTAAATCTGACACGGGATACTAGCGGTTTGTGTGATATCCATAGCTGTTTGCGCCCACGGAAATGGACTGGGGCAGCCACCAGACTCTCCGCCATTTGCGCGAGTGGGACATCTTATAGCCAAGCCAATTGATCCCTGTGGCTAATGCAAAGCCGCAAGCGTAATAGGCTGGCTGCGGCAATTTCACGAAGGGCCTGGCGAGTGGGTCCGCTTCAGGATTCCCCCAATAGATCGCCGGATATTTCTTTGCCAACTCCACAGCGTCAGCGGTCGCGTGCATGTCGAGTGCGGCCGCAGTGTACGTGGCTGCGCTCAAGAATATCCACGGAATCTTCGGAACCCGCAACACAGCAGGCTTCTTTACCGGCACGGGATCTTCCGCCAATTTCTGGGCTTGTGTTTCAATACCTGTGCCCATCGCCAAAAACATTAGAAGGGCAATCTTGCGCCGGGCCTTCATTGCACACTCCGAGGATCGATTCTTTCGGAGCCGTCAGAGGGAGGGCCTGACTGGCGAGTGTCGCGGGAGGAGGGAGGTTCTTCTCTGGGGGCGACTAGAGGGGCAAGTGCAGCTTGGAGGCCATTCGGGAATTGGACGAGAGTTTACCTGGCGACTTCCGGAACTACCTGCGATCCAGGAATCAAGCGAGGAGCGATCGGGCAAGAGCAGGCTTAAAGTCAAGCCTTTCCCATGATAACGATCGGGGCACCCCTGCCAGAAGTGGCTCGAAGCCCTTCGTGGGGAGGCTCGAGGAGAAATGGAGTTCGTACTTATTGCATGTACCAAAAGGGAAGGGCCTTCCCATCTTGGTGTCGAGCAATCTGCCCGGCTTGGAGCGTTCTTGTCAGCTTTAGATAAGGAAGTGCCGGGCATCCCGCGAAGGACGCCCGGCGGGAATTTATTGCACGCTGTTGATGACGCCTACGCCGGTGGTTCCGCTGGCCCCGGTCCCGGTTGTGAACGGCGAGTCGGCCAAAGGTGTCAAGGTTACGGTGCTTCCGGAAACGGCCACGGTGTAGACCGCAACGCCGCTATTGGATGCCGGGTTCGCTGAGCCGGCCAAGGCAACGAAGAGATACTTGCCCGTTGGGTCGATGGTCACTTGGCCCGGGGCGGATGGCACGGTTACAGCCGTGCCAGCAGTGAGCGTCGGCGGCGTGAGGGAGGTCGGGGCGGAGTAGGTGAAGAGGAACGGCGTGATCGTCTTCGCCGTGGCGTCTGTGACCACTACGAAGCGGTCGAGCGGATCGAACGCCATCCCCGCGGTCAGCGTTCCGCCAGTGCTGGTGCTCGTGCCAACCTCAGCCAGCGTTCCGTCAGTTCCACTTCCCGCGGGACCGATCGAGTACATGTGGATTTTATTTGCAGCAGAATCCACCGCCAGCAAGTATTGGCCGGACGCGTCCACCGCACCCATGGTCCAATTTGTTCCAGCAAATAGTTGCGCTGTGCCCGGGTAGAACGTGCCAGCACTCGTTGTCTCGAGTGCCGTCACGGAACCGTTGGACGACAGGGCGAAAACAAAGTTGGCCTCCGGATCGCTGGCCAGCGACTGAAGACCCGTGAGTCCGCTCGCCACGGCAACGGGTGGAGTTGCCGGGGGTGCTGGTGTCGCCGCCAAGGTATTCGTCGCGGCATCGTACGTATAGCTATCCACATCCCCATTCGTTGTGTCGGCCACATACGCGAACAGGCCGATAGGATCGGCAATCACAGTGCCCGCAGCGCCCGCTGTCGTCAGGCTGTATGGTGAACCCGACAAAGCCGCAATAGCCGGCGTGTTTGCGGCGTCAAAACTATACCCAGCGAGCTCCTTGCCAGATGCACTCCCCGTAAAGAAGAGGCTGCCGATCACGCTGGAACCAATTTGCGAATTGCCGGCGACGCCCTTGTACGGAGCGTTGGGGTCGGCTGTAAGCACGCCGCTTGCAGCGGTAAACGCAGAGATGTCTCCCGTCGTCTTGTTGGCAGTTACGACTTCGGCCGGAGCCACTTGCGCGGCAGCGCTGCCGATATCGAAGGTCACGAAAAGTGGTGCGGAACCAGTGCTGGCGGGAACCAGTGGCGTCAACGCACCGCCCGAGCCAATACTGAAGAGGGAAATGGTATCGGAAAAATTGTTGTCAACTGCCAGCAAAGTCGAACTCGGGTCGATGGCCATGCCGAAGGATAGAATGCCTGCCGATGTGGGACTACTTCCGATAGCCGGGCCCAGCGCACCACCAGTGCCGACTTTGACGGCATAGATGTTGCTCGGATTAACGCTGTTATCCAAGGCATAGGCGTATTTATCGCTGGGATCAATGACGATGTTGCTCAGGGCAACTGCGCCCGTAACCGTGGACACGGTGCCGGGGGTGGATAGCTGTCCTTTACTGGTGATCTGAAAACTCGAAACGTTGCTATTACCTGTGGGCACGTAGAGATACGTGTTCGTCGGATCGATGGTACCGAACGTGGGAAAGTTAAGGCTTCCAGAGGTATAGGGTGGCGTTGCTGCATCATTGGCCGCCAGAACCCCGGTTAGAGGTGTGATCGTGAAGCCGCTGATGTCCGCGTCTGTTCCATTTATGACATAGAGATATGTGCTCGTATGGTCGATCAGAACATCCGTCGGACCCATACCCACAACGTAGCCAACGTTCAAATTGACGGATGAGAGGCTTCCATCAGTCTGGCTAATGGTGAAGCCATAAACCGCATTGTCATTGAAGTTCACGACGTAGAGCAAGCTACCGGTAGGATCGATGACGCCCTTATCCGCGGCGTTGCCGCTGCCCGCCTGCGCGGAGGCGCCTGTTGCGATCAACGCTCCCGTGACCGGATTGATGTCATAAACCAGCACACCGCTAGACCCATCGATGACGTACAGATACTTGCCAGACGGATGTACAAGGACTTGCTGGGGCACGGCCGCCGCCGGATACTTGGCGAGGAAAGTCAACGCTCCACCAGCCGCATTCGCGGCATAGGCGGAAATCGTGCCGCCCGAATTATTCGCGATGTAGGCAAACCGCGCCACCGCAGCCGTGATGCTGAGTGCGGCCATTCCGGTCACATTGTTGGGAGCGGTTTCTTTCGCGGTCACCGTGCAACTTGCGCCCGCTCCGGAGGATTGCGCCACTGCAATGCCAGTGGTCGTGCCGATTGTCGCCGCGTTAGCCGGCATACAGGAAATCGACCAAGTCACTGGGCCCGATAGGGGTTGCGTCGAGCCGTCACTCAAACCCTCTTTCGCCGTGAACGCCACCGTTTGGCCCACAGCAATCGTTGCGGTCAAGGGGGTCACATCGAGTTTCACCACTGTCGGCGGAGGAGCACCCACAGTCAAATAAGCGATGTTTGAGGTGACGCCCTCATCTAAGGCGGTAATTTGCGTGAGACCCGTGGCCACAGCAGTCGCGGTGCCATTGGTGGCGTCCTGCGTGCTGTCGATTGTTGCTGCTCCCTTGTTGGAGGACAACCACGTCGCCATCTTGGTAATATCCTGCGGCTGGGTCAGGCTGCCATCGGGATTGATGATGATAGCCATGGCCTGATAAGCCTGGGTTCCTGGTAGAGTGATCGTGGCAAACTGTGGCGTCACCGCAATGGACTTAATCCCGCTTACCGAGAGCACTGCCGGGGGCGAAGTGATGCCTCCCAGCGATGCGGTAATGTTGCTCGTACCCGCAGCCACAGCCGTAGCGACGCCGCCTGAAGTGATTGTGGCGACACCCATACTCGATGACGCCCAGGTGACCCCGGCGCCGGAAGTCAAGTCTTGCGTCGAGCCATTACTGTAGGTGCCGGTCACTTTGAATGATTGCTGTTGCCCCACGTTGATAGCGGGGGTACCCGGTGCGACGACCAGTTTTTGCAGCTTCGTTGAGCCACTGCAGGCCGCCAATAACAAAACGCACAGGAGAGATGCCATCCCTAATGCGGAACTGCGGAGCTTTCTAATCATGACGCCTCCTCAGCGTGGGAAAACCGGAAGAACTCTCGCCAGAGACATGTCTTGCTCATCGAGCAACAACAATAGGCGGCAGTTGGATAAGCGGGCGAGGATCCTACCCCGAACACGGTCGTCCGGATCTCAGGTGCCTCTGTTCCAGAGCAAGATACTTGAATCCCAATCTGAAACAAAGTGCCTCGCTAACCATCCGTTATGTATCAATAAACAGCGCGGGTCCGAAACAGACTGTGGCAGACCATCCAAGGCCCATTCTTTGCTGAATTATTAAGGCATTGTAACAAGCTAGATAGTCTGGACTTATGCCTTCGTTGTAATGATAATTTGTGCCCTGACGGAGGGAGGGTCTTGATTGAACCGACAACCCTCCGCCGCCGGTCTCCCCCAATGATTGCGAAAGATGCGACCATGGGGGCCGGCTTGTTCTCGGGGGACCCGCTGCTATGCCCAGAATTCTGACAATTGAAGATCACCGCCTGGAGGAAGCCCGGCTTCGCAAGAAGCATTGGAAGCGCTGGGGGCCTTACCTCGCGGAACGTCAATGGGGCACGGTCCGAGAGGATTACAGCAAAAATGGCAGCGCGTGGGAGTCCTTCCCCTTTGAACACACCCACGCCCGGGCCTATCGCTGGGGAGAGGATGGGATTGGTGGCCTGTGCGACCGCCACCAGATGATCTGTTTCGCTTTGGCACTCTGGAACGGCCGCGACCCCATCCTGAAAGAACGCCTATTCGGATTGACCGGAAATCAGGGGAACCACGGCGAAGATGTGAAGGAGTACTACTTCTACCTCGATTCCACCCCCACGCATAGTTACATGCGCATGCTCTACAAATATCCTCAGGCAGAGTTCCCTTATGTTCAATTGCTGGAGGTGAATCGGCGGCGAGAACGCAGCTCACCAGAGTTTGAATTGCTGGACACCGGCATTTTTGAGGGAAACCGTTATTTCGATGTCTTCGTGGAATACGCCAAGTGCGATGTCGAAGATATCCTCATAAAAATAACGGCGATCAATCGAGGACCAGATTTAGCGGTGCTGCATCTCCTGCCGACCCTGTGGTTCCGGAATACCTGGTCCTGGGGCAAGGATTTACGGCGCCCCATCGTTCGCAAGGCCCCGGATACACCGGGCGCCGTGTGCGCGGAATTGCAGCATTGGGAGTATGGCAAGCGCTGGATGCTGTGCGCGGGGCAGCCGGAGCTCCTGTTCACTGAAAACGAAACCAACTACGCCAGGATTTTCAACTATCGAAGCCGTACTCCCTACGTGAAGGATGCCTTCCACGAATGGCTGATTCATGGGAACAAGGCCGCGGTAAATCCGGAGCGCGCCGGCACCAAAATGGCGGCACATTACCCCCTGCAATTGGGACCGGGGGAGGCGGCCACGCTCAAATTCCGCCTGACGGATATCGATCCGCTTGGCGGCATGGACGCCAATTCGCCCATGGTGGGAACCATCACCTCGCCTGCCCATCAGGAACGCGCGGCGGGCGTTCCCGGCACCAATGATTTTGCCAAATGCTTCGACGCTCTTTTTGTTCAGCGGCAGAAAGAGGCCGATGAGTTTTACAGTTCCCGCCTGCCAAAGGAGCTCTCCAGCGATGCACACCAGGTAATGCGGCAGGCTTACGCGGGCATGCTGTGGTCCAAGCAGTTTTATCACTATGACGTGCACACCTGGATCGAGGGCGATCCCGCTGGGCCGGCTCCGCCGGAAGAACGCTCGCAAGGCCGCAACAAAGAATGGACTCACCTGTACAACGATGATGTCATCTCCATGCCGGACAAGTGGGAATATCCCTGGTACGCCGCCTGGGATTTGGCGTTCCACACCATCCCTCTGGCGCTGGTTGATCCGGACTACGCCAAAGAACAACTGATCCTGCTCCTTCGCGAGTGGTACATGCACCCGAATGGTCAACTCCCCGCCTATGAGTGGGCCTTCGGCGACGTGAATCCTCCGGTGCACGCCTGGGCGGCCTGGCGTGTTTACAAAATCGAGCGGCGCGTCCGGGGCGTGGCTGACCGTGCCTTTCTAGAGAGAATCTTCCACAAGCTGCTGCTGAATTTCACCTGGTGGGTGAACCGCAAAGATCCTGACGGGCGCAACATCTTTCAGGGTGGTTTCCTGGGCCTGGATAACATCGGAGTTTTCGACCGCTCAGCCCCGCTTCCCACCGGGGGGCATCTGGAGCAGTCCGACGGCACGAGTTGGATGGGAATGTATTGCCTGAACATGCTGGCCATCGCTCTGGAGCTGGCGAAGGACGACCAAGCTTACGAGGACGTGGCCAGCAAGTTCTTCGAGCACTTCGTGCATATCGCCCACGCGATGAATGATATCGGCACCAACGGACGCTCGCTCTGGGACCCGGGGGACGGCTTTTACTATGATTTGCTGCACTTGCCAAATGGCGACGAGCATTTCCTGAAAATCAGGTCCATGGTCGGTCTCATCCCCTTGTTTGCCGTGGAAACCCTCGAGCCGGAGATTGTCGATCGCCTTCCGGGCTTCAAGCGGCGCATGCAATGGTTCATCGACCATCATCCCGATGTGCCGGAACACATCGAGATGACGCAGCGCTCGGCGCGTGGCGTGCGCCGGCTGCTTTCCCTGGTGAACCGCAAGCAACTGAAACGCGTGCTCTGGCGCATGCTGGATGAAACGGAGTTCCTTTCACCCTACGGCGTGCGGGCATTGTCCCGCTATCACTTCGAGCATCCCTATGAGGTGCAGGTGAATGATCACGTCAGCCGTGTGAGCTATGAGCCCGCGGAATCGAGCACCGGGATTTTCGGGGGCAACTCCAACTGGCGCGGGCCGGTGTGGTTTCCCATGAACTATCTGCTGATCGAGTCGCTGCAGAAGTACCACCATTACTATGGTGAAGATTTCAAGGTCGAATGTCCCACCCATTCCGGCCAGGAAATGGATCTCTGGCAGGTTGCCGCGGAGATTTCGCGCCGATTGACGCGTATTTTCCTCCCCGGCAAGGATGGGCGCCGGCCCTTCGCCGGTGCGGCCGATCTGTTCAACAAGGATCCCCACTGGCGTGACTTGGTTCTCTTCTACGAATATTTTCATGGGGACAATGGCGCAGGCATCGGCGCCAGCCACCAGACCGGCTGGACCGGCCTGGTCGCCAAGCTGCTCGAACAAAGCGGAGAATAAGGCGTGTCGCTCCTGGCGGAAGTGCAATTCGGCAGGGAAGTGTGCGGTGAACTGGATGCCGCGGAAGCCCGCGAATGGCTGGTCACCAATGGCTTGGGCGGGTTCGCTTCGGGAACGGTGGCCGGCACCGCAACCCGCAGATACCACGGCCTCTTGATCGCGGCGCTACAACCCCCCGTTGGCCGTACCCTTTTGGTGGCCGGCCTCGACGAAAGCGTGCGCTACCTCGAAACCAGCTTTCCCCTCGCCACCAACCGCTGGAGCAGTGGTTTTGTTTCCCCGAGCGGCTACCTCCAGATCGAAAGTTTTTTCCTCGAAGGTACCAAGCCCGTGTGGCGGTACGCCCTTGCGGATGCGCTGCTGGAAAAGCGCGTGTGGATGAAACAGGGAGAGAACACTACCTGCGTGCAATACACGCTATTGCGCGGCAACGAACCCGTGGAAATTGACGCCAAGGTGCTGGTGAACTACCGCGATTTTCATCGCACCACGCAGGCCGGGGATTGGCGCATGAGCGTTGAACCCGTCGAGAACGGTCTAAGAATCCGCGCGTTCGATGAGGCCGCCCCGTTCTACTTGAAGAGTGCCGGCGCGTCCGTTCAGCCGCGCCATGAGTGGTATCGCGACTATTTCCTGCCCGCCGAAAAAGAGCGCGGACTCGACGATTGTGAAGATCGTTTATTCGCCGCGCAATTTCATTTCCGGCTGGGCCTGGAGGAAAGCGTCACGCTTGTTTTCACAACCGTGGAGGCAACTTCGCTCGACGGGATGGAAGCGCGCACCGAACAATCCAATCACGAGTGGAAATTATTCAAGGCCTGGCAGGAGCAGCACAACCATGTGTGCTCCGCGCCCGCGGAGGAGGAACCTGGGTGGCTCTGGCAACTGGTTCTCGCCGCGGATCAATTTGTGGTCCGCCGCGCTTCGCCGGAGGACCCGGAGGGCTTGAGCCTCATCGCCGGCTACCCCTGGTTTGGCGATTGGGGCCGCGACACCATGATTGCGCTGCCGGGCTTGACCCTCCCGCTCGGGCGCCCGGAAATTGCGCGAAAAATCCTGCAGTCCTTTTCGCGGTATGTTGACGCAGGAATGCTGCCAAACAGTTTCCCGGACACCAGCGGCCCGCCGCAGTACAACACCGTGGATGCCGCCTTGTGGTATTTCGAGGCGGTGCGCCAGTATTATGTCGCGACGCAGGACCTGGAACTGGTGCAGCAGCTCTACCCCGCGCTCGTCGAAATTGTGGATGCTTACGTGCGCGGCACGCGTTACAACATCAAGGTCGATCCCGCGGACGCCCTGATCTTTGCGGGCAGTCCGGAAGTGCAGCTCACCTGGATGGACGCGAAAATCGGAGATTGGGTGGTGACGCGGCGTATTGGCAAGCCCGTGGAAATCAATGCGCTGTGGATCAACGCGCTGCAAACGATGGCGGACTTTGCCCGCCTCCTGGTGCGCCCCGGCGAGGGCTACGAAAAACTCGCGGAGAAAGCCACGCGGAATTTCCAGAAATTCTGGAATCCCGAGCGCGATTGCTGCTTCGACGTCATTGATGAACCGGGCAGGGGAAACGACGCCTCCTTGCGGCCCAACCAGATTTTCGGTGTCTCGCTTCCCGTAAGCCCGCTTTCCGAACGCCAGCAGAAATCGGTCGTTGATGCCGTGGCCAGCCATTTGCTTACCTCGCATGGCTTGCGCGGCCTGGCGCCCTCCGAGCCAGCCTACAAGGGAAAGTATGCGGGCGGTCCTCGTGAACGCGATTCCGCTTATCATCAGGGAACGGTGTGGGGCTGGCTGCTCGGGCCATTTGCCCTGGCACACTATCGAGTCTACAAAGACCGCGCAGCAGCCCAGAGCTTTCTCGAACCATTGGGCCAAACCATCCATTCCTACGGCCTGGGCACGATTGCAGAAATCTTTGGCGGCGATCCGCCTTTTCCCGCCGCTGGATGCATCGCGCAAGCCTGGAGCGTCGGCGAACTCTTCCGCGCCTGGCAACTCCTCAGCGCCGCCTCAGACTCTTAGCCTGCATTTCTCACATGCTGAAATTTGTATCTTGACCTGAATCAGAAGGGCCTCAATCAGAATTGTGCACGGTGGGTCAGTTGAGATCTTTCGGGGCGCAAACTCCGCGCCCCTCAAGATGACAGTGTCCCACGCGGTGCAGGGGGCGAGCGCCGCGCGCCGCGCAACTTCACTCGGCGAGGCGTATCACTCGCCAGGTCATTCCGAACGGAGTCTGCGAAGTGAGGAATCTCTCTGTCTGCCGGGAAGACTAATCCATTCGTGGCGCAGGTTCGTAAAGCTCGATCAAAACCTTGCTGGCGCTTGGTGCGCTCACCAGAAAAAAATTGACACGCGTACCATCCGCTCCCGCGCGCGTTGCCGGATAAGCCGGGGCAATGCCGAATTTATCCCGCAGGATTTGCGTGGTGCGATCCACGTTCGCGCAACGATATTCGATTTGTTGAATACCTTCGCCGAATTTCTGCAGGTACTTGGCGATGGCGCCGTTTCCCGCGGCATCGCGGGAAGTCAAAATATCCATCGAAAGCCCGCCCGGCAGGTGTATTTCAAATTCCCGCGCATCCTGATCCGGAGGCACTTCCGCGAGCCGCGGCGAGCCGCTGGCTTCGTGAATTTTCTCAAAGCGGTCGGGTTGCACCGCCAGGCCCACAGTTACATGGGGATTGCTTCCTTCCAGCAGCTTGTAGAGTTCCTCATCATCCCACCAGGGAAACACCGCATGGTCGGCCCGCGCGCGCCCTGTCCGGTAAATCTCCGTGGCAGACGCGACGCGCACCTCGGATTCCGCCGAGATCATTCCTGCAATGGCCCGCAAAAACGCTTCGTTCATCATGCTTGTATTTTACCTCAGCCGGACGCGCCGCCCCGCTCAAGGTTGCAATGGCGTGCCCTGTTTTCTGGGACCCGCCAGCAGCGAGATCAGCATCGTTGCCAGTAGAATCCCCGCCACCACGGCTAGCGAGAGCTTTACGGAAATGTGCCACCAGGGGTCCAGCACCATCTTCACGCCAATGAACAGTAGCACCAGCGCCAGCCCCATGCTCAGGTAACGGAAATAATCCAGAATATCCGCCAGCAGGAAATACAGCGCGCGCAGTCCCAAAATAGCCAACACATTTGACGAATAAACGATGAAGGCGTCGCGCGTGATGCCGAAGATGGCGGGGATGGAGTCAGCGGCGAAGCTCACATCCGTGATCTCCACGATCAGGAGCACGAGAACCAGGGGCGTGGCGAAAAGTTTTCCGCCCTCACGCACGAAGAAATTGTCGCCGCGATAGTCTTGCGTCACGCGCAGGTGCGTGCTGGCGAAACGAAAAATGGGGTTGCGCTCGTAGTGCACGGCCTTATCCCGCTTCGCCAGCATGCGCAGCCCGGTATAGACCAGAAACGCGCCGAAGAGCTGCAAGATCCAGCTAAACCGCGCTACCAGCGCCGCTCCCGTGGCGATCATGATTCCGCGCATCACCAGCGCACCGATGATGCCCCACTCCAGCACGCGGTGTTGCACACGCTCATCCACCTGGAAGGCGCGAAAAATCACCAGGAACACGAATAGGTTATCCACGCTCAGTGCTTTCTCGATCACATAGCCGGTGAAATATTCCAGGCCGCGCTGCGCGCCATACCAGTGCCACACAAAATAGCCAAATCCCACCGCCAGCCCGACCCACACGATGCTCCAGAGGGCCGCCTCGCGGATTCCGACTTTATGCGCTTTATGGTGGAAGACTCCCAGATCCAGGGCGATGGCGATCAGGACAAAGAGGTTGAACCCCAACCACAGGAGTGGCGTGCCCATGCGAACAGGATAGCGTAATTCCGTTTTATGCCCTATCAGGGCTGGGGACTAAACGCGTCAGTGCCGTTGACGTTGGTCAGATCGAGCCGCGTGGTCTGCCCTGCCTGCACCTTCGCAGCCACGTCCCAGTTCAGGCGGCGGTCTCCAGAGGCGGCGTCCATGCTCAGCGAGCTCACCCAGTACGTTCCTGGGGCCAGCCCGGACACCGTGACGCGCCCGTCCATGTCCGTATCTGCCTTGGCCGCGAGATATTTTGTCTGCGCGGTATCCGGAGCAAGCTGCGCGATTTTCTTTTTGTGGTCCGCATGGAGCTTGTCCCACTGATATTTGGGATTTACACCTCCGAGCTCCAATTCCATGCCCGTAACCGTGGAAGGATGCGTCTCAACGAACCTCTTCAGCGCCTTGATGTACTCCTCCTTCAACTTCTCGTACTTTTCTGGATTGGCTTCGCGGTCCGCCTCCCTAAACCTCGGGATAGGCATCCCTTTGGTAACGCCGCCGCTATTCGATCGTTGATACGCCGCCAGGAACTCCGGCACTTCCATGATTTCAACTGGCGTGACCAGCTTGTCGAAGTCGGGCATGGTCAGGTCCATCACGTCGTGCGCCTTGAGCCATTTCTTGAGTTGCGGCGTACATTTCAAATTTTCGATGAAGTCCTCGCGCGTCGGCAGAACATCGGTGCCTTCGACTTCCTTGACGATCTCGGCGTAGCTTTTTGTCAGGAAATACAAGGTAAATTGCCGCACAGGCTCGGGCCGCGCTCCTGTGGGCGTAATGTGCACGGTTACATCGAGTGCGCCAGTGGAAGTCTGCGCGGTGCATACTCGCGCAAGGAAGAAGAGACAGCAAACCAGAAGCAAGGGACGCATTTTCGTTCGCATGTGCCTCATCCTAACAGAGGGAGATATCCAGCGAACGTCAAACTCTTCCGGCAATACCTAAGTGCCACCTTTGCGAATCATCTCTTGCTGGATTTCAGAGCCGGTGTCGTGTCCGAAAAATTTCTTTTCTTTCTCTGCAGCAGGCCGGGGTTTTAGCCACTGAGGGTGCCGAGGAATTTCAACTTACGTTCTGGACGGCACACTGGAACAGCCGTAATACACGGTGGTCTCAATAGGTCGATGCAACACCATCTGATATAAGTCTGCTCTCTAAAGGTGGTGTTGTATGAGGCCAGGGAAACGATTTGGGCTTTCTGCGATCGAGAAAAGCGACATCTGGA
>Ga0074044_10000190_pt1 | contig 61139 bp, 43 predicted proteins | sample BogForMeECP23OM1_FD_94443 | JGI IMG/M metagenome (GOLD analysis project Ga0074044, IMG submission 94443) | Bog forest soil microbial communities from Calvert Island, British Columbia, Canada - Bog Forest MetaG ECP23OM1 | ecosystem: Environmental > Terrestrial > Soil > Wetlands ...
CAGTTGGCGGCGGTATTGCGCGCCATTGTCAGCCAGCGTCTGGTGCGCCGGTCGGACGCCGAGGGCCGAGTGCCCGCGGTCGAAGTGATGGTGACAACGGCTTACATCCGGGAATGCATTCTGGTGCCCGAGAAGACGCGCGCCATTCGCGACGCGATTTCCTCGGGCACGTCGCAGTACGGCATGCAGACCTTCGACCAGTCGCTCTGGGATTTGTTCCAGGCGGGGCTGGTGAATTACGAGACTGCGCTGGAGAACGCATCGAATTCGGATGAGTTCAAGCTGCGGATGCAGGGGATTGCGTCGACTTCGGACATCTCGCGGCAATCGATGCAGTCGGCTGGGTTTGGGCGCTGAGATTGGGCGGATTTAGTTTGTCCTCCTGAACGCTGTCGTTTGTGAACTTTGTTTCCTCCTTGAGACTTGGGCGCGCTTCGGCGCGCCCTTTTTTGTGGCAGAGCAGTTTCGCCACGAACTGCAGATCCCTCGCTTCGCTCCGGATGGCAATACATAAAACGTATTCTAAAGAGGCTTCGACATGCGGACGAGGTGGACGGGAATCTTGGTGTTTTGGTCTGCGGGGAAGGGTAGGGTGCCGCTCTCCATGTATCCAAATCGGTGGTAGTAGGCGGGCAGTTCCTGGCGCACATTCACGAAGGTGAGATCCATGAAGCGGCATCCGGCGGAGCGGGAGTGCTGTTCGGCGGCGGCGATCAGGCGGGCGCCGATTCCGGAGCGCTGGCGTTGGGGATCGACTGCCAGCAATCCGAAGTAACCGCGTTCGCCGCGAATTTCTGTGTAAACGCAACCGGCCAGTACTCCGTCTTCGAAAAGCATGAGGAATTTTCCTTTCTGAAGAAGGGAACTGACTTTCTCAGGATCGGTGCGATCGGCGTCAATGAAGAAACGCTCGGGGCGAAAGGCGTCGTTTACCAGGCGCGCAATTGCTGGCGCGTCGGCGGGTTCGGCGGCGCGGATTTGCGGAGGGTTCGGCAACGGCTGGATTCTACTTCAGGAGCAGAGGCTTGTGGAATGGATGCGCTCCAGAAGAGGCCGAACTGCAGTCGGCTTGGACGGGGCAGAGCCCCGTCTTCACACCAGCTAGTTGGGCTTGCGGAACTTGCTGTCGGCTAGATAGCGGAGCATGATGGCGTCGGTGGCGCTTTGGAATTGCTGCTCCATTTCGGGGGCTTGCACTGTGGTGTCCTGGCGCAGGGTCTGGCGGAATTTCTCACCCATTTCGGAATCGCTGGTGACGACCTGTACATAGAACCAGAGGAAGTGTCGCATCTGGTCGAGGGTGGACTTGAGGACCTGGATGGACTCCATCTCGGGTGGATCGGCTAGGGCTTCCATGAGTTCGGGATCGGTGGGAACCTGCATGGCGGCGCAGTTGAGTTCGCGCTGAATCACGCGCAGGTCGTCAGTAACACGCAGAATGCGGAGATGAATCTCTTCCATGCTTTCCCGGTTCTCGCGATCCATGAAATCCTTTCCGTCCCGACCAAGCTTCCAAGCGAACTTCCCTACCCAACTTCCTGAACGGCGCGTTTTACTAAGATCGCATCCCGGACCAGAGCGGGAAAGATTCCCCGTGTGCATGAGCTTCGGTAATTGAAGTTACCTTAGGTCGAAAGCCGCACGGGTCAAGCGATTTCAAGCGGTCATGCCGGTCACTTCACGGGACAGTGGCAGTCCGGCGGAGCGAATTTCGGGGACACCGACGATGCGTGTACCCCGGACGGGCGATTCCACAGCCTCAACCAGCGCGAGTATCAGTTGGTCAAGAGTAACCAGGCCGAGGCGCAGGGCGCCGGCGCGGGTGAACGGCAGCCACTCGCCCACTTTGTAGAAGGGCAGCAGCGCGTAAGGCCAGCGGTGTCCCGGTCCCAGCACATACCAGGGGCGGAGAATGGTGGAATTGAGAAGATGTTCCTGAATCATCTTTTCGCACTCGGCGCGCACGGCCATGTAGTCCTTCATCATCATTATCATTGGCGCGGGGTGGGCGACGCTGAGATAGATGAAATGATGCACACCAAGTTCGGCGCAAGCGGAGATGGCTTCGCGGGCGGAGACCAGGTCAATAGCGCGAAACTCAGGGGCTTTCGCTGGGGACGGATGAGGGGCACCGACTAAGTGGATGAAGGTATCGGCCGGGCGAATGACTTGGCGGTAACTGTTGGCATCGAGCGCATTGCCGGAGACGACCTCGCAAGCAGCGGGCAGCTTAGCTTTCGATCCGGGACGGACCAGTACGCGAACTCGATGTCCACGCTCGAGGAGAATAGGGATGAGAGCGGTGCCGATGTAGCCGGTTCCTCCCGTGATGAAGACGCGGCGGGAGTCGGACGACTTGGGCAAGGGCTTGACCCTCAGCAAGAGACGAATATCGGAGATGGATGCAGCCACAGCGTTAGTACGCTCCTGGGGGCCGTTTCGGATGTTCACAGGTACGGCGGTAGTTACAGCCCGGGAAGAAGTTTAATCCAAGGGAGGGTCCGGGTGTGGTACAAACGGTTTCGCGATGACATCACCGCAAACTGGCCTGGTGCGGGCGATTGGCCGTTGGAGCCTGGCCGCACTGGCGGTGAACTCGATTATCGGGAGTGGAATCTTTGGGTTGCCGGCCACTGTGGCTGGGCTTCTCGGCAAACGCAGCGTCGTGGCCGTGTTGATTGCGGGGGCTGCGATGGGCGTGATTATGGCCTGCTTTGCCGAGGTGGCCTCGCAATTTTCCGAGGCGGGCGGACCTTATCTGTACGCGCGCGCGGCGTTCGGGCGGCTAACGGGAATTCTGGTCGGCTGGATGCTGTACCTGGGGCAGACGGCGGCTCCGGCGGCGAACGCTAATTTATTTGTCGTTTATCTGGCGGAATTCTGGCCGGCCGCGAAAGAAACATGGCCGCGCTCTGTCATTCTCACGCTACTGGTGGGACTGTTGGCGCTCATCAACGCTCGAGGTGCGCGGCAGGGCACCGCGGTGAGCAACGTGTTCACGGTGGCGAAACTTTTGCCGTTGCTGATGGTGGTGTCGGCGGGAGCCGCGGTTACGATCATCCATCCGGCGCCGTGGGGTGCGGCGGGACCGATGCCGGCAAGCGCGTGGATGAAGGCGATGGTGCTGCTGATCTTCGCCTACGGGGGCTTTGAATCGGCGATGGCACCTATGAGTGAAGCGAAGAACCCGGGGCGGGACGCCGGTTTCGCGCTGTTCGCAGCGCTGGTCGCCTGCACCGTGATTTATGCGCTGGTGCAGTGGGTAGTGGTGGGAGTGCTGAGGCCCGGAGCGGCCTCGGATCGTCCGCTGGCTGAGGTGGCGCGAATCACGATGGGCAATCGCGGAGCTGCGCTGGTTGCGATCGGTGCGCTGGTTTCGATGTGCGGTTATCTGAGCGCCAAGTTGCTGGCGATGCCACGCGTTACGTTTGCGCTCGCGAAGGGGGGCGATCTTCCAGGGGTGTTTGCCGCAGTGAGCCCCCGGTTTCACACGCCCTGGTTTTCGATTCTGTTCTATGGGGCAGCCGTGTGGGGGCTGGCGATCATGGGGAATTTTACGTGGAATGTGACGCTGTCGGTGGTCGCGCGGCTATTCTACTACGCGGTGGTTTGCGCGGCGGTGATCGCTTTGCGGCGAAAGCAGCCGCTGGTTGCCGGTTTCCGGCTGCCTGGGGGGCAGGTGCTGGCCGTCCTGGGCGTCGGGATTGCGGTGGCGGTCGGGATTGCAGCCGTGCTGGCAAAGCAGGTGGAATTGAGTAAGTCGCTGATCCTGGCGGCGACGGTCGGGGCGGCTTTGCTGAATTGGGCGTGGGTACGTCGAGCGGGAGTTTCGGAGTAGGACGGGTTTGATTTACTAAAGCACGCGGGCGGGCGCCCGTTCGGCTTGGCTCGCGGCTCCCGGCAAAACAGGGTAGGTCCGCGACACGCGGATGGTGGAGGGCTCTTGTTAAAGTTCCGACTCGTTTGCATATTTCTGGTTACTTGCGTTGCTTGTTTCGCCCAGCGCGAACCTGTCCTCAAGCAGATTGATCTACCGCACTCTTATTACTACAGGGAGATGTATCTGCCGCAGTTGACCACGGGACCGAGCGCGGCGGCCTGGTCTCCGGATTCGCGAAGCCTCGTATACTCGATGGCAGGCTCCCTGTGGCGGCAGGACCTTGGCAGTACGAAGGCGGAACAGCTTACATCGGGACTGGGCTATGACTATCAGCCGGATTGGTCTTCGGATCAGCGGTGGGTGGTTTTTGTGCGCTACGATCACGACGCAATCGAGTTGTGGTCGCTGGATTTGCGGGATGGACGGACACGGAAGATGACGTCTGGTGGCGCGGTGAATCTGGAGCCGCGATTCTCGCCGGATGGGAAGCGGCTGGCGTTTGTGTCGACGTCCTATAAGGGACATTTTCATGTCTTTGTAGGCCGATTCGACAACGGAATACTCAGCGATGTGCGTCAACTTACTCCGGAGAATGTCAGCTTGCTGCCTCGTTATTACTATAGCCAAGTGGATCATGAGATCAGTCCAGTGTGGACGAGGGATGGCTCGGAAATTCTTTTCGTCTCGAATCGGGGGCATATTTACGGCACGGGCGGATTCTGGAGGACCAAGGCGGAGCCGAGCGCGGAAGCGGACGTTCATTACCGCGAGATTCATTACGAAGAAACGAACTGGAAGGCTCGTCCGGACTTTTCGCCGGACGGGAAGCGCATGACTTATGCGTCGTATCTGGGGCAGAACTGGCATCAATTGTGGCTCATGCCTGCGGCGGGCGGGGATGCGTTTCCGATTTCTTATGGCACTTTTGACAGCGTGAATCCACGATGGTCGCCGGATGGGTCGAAGATTGCGTTTATCTCCAATCGAAACGGGAATACGTCGCTGTGGATACAGACGATTCCGGGTGGAGAGCAGACAGAGGTTGTCGCGCGCGAACGGAAATATTTGAAGCCGATGGGGCGCATTTCCCTGCGCGTGGTGGATGCTGGTGGAAGTCCAGTAGCGGGACGCATTTTCGTAACGGGGGCGGACGGCTTGGCCTACGCGCCCGATAACGCATGGATGTACGCTGACGATAGCTTTGATCGCTCGGAGCGGCCGTTTGAAGCGCACTATTTCGACACCTCGGGCGCGTCTGAGTTCACGGTCCCCGCTGGCGAGGTCGAAGTGGACGTCATGCGGGGATTCGAGAATCATTTTGAGCAGCGTAGGGTGGAGGTTACTGCCGATAGCATTACGCAGCTCAGCGTACGGGTGCGGCCACTTTTTGGCGAATCAAGCGCAACGCCGAATTGGGTGAGCGGCGATGTTCATGTGCACATGAATTATGCGGGGACGTATCGGAACACGCCAACGCATCTGGTAGAGCAAGCGGCGGCTGAGAATTTGGCGATTGTTGAAGATCTGGTAGTGAACAAGGAGCAGCGCATTCCCGACATGGCGTATTTTTCGCCACAACTCGATCCGGCTTCGACCGCGGATCATCTGCTGCTGCACGGGCAGGAGTTCCACACGAGTTACTGGGGGCATCTGGGGTTGCTGAACCTTACGCGCAACTTAATTCTTCCAGGATATGCGGCTTATCCCAACACGGCGGCGGCCAGCCTTTATCCAGCGAACGCGAATGTCGCCGACATGGCGCATGAACAGGGCGCGCTGGTGGGATATGTGCATCCTTTTGACAGTTTCCCTGATCCAGCTAAGGACGCTTCACTTACTGCCGAGTTACCCGCGGACGTGGCGCTGGGCAAAGTGGATTACATCGAGGTAGTTGGGTTTTCCGATCATAAGTCGACGGCGGAGGTGTGGTACAAGCTGCTCAATTGCGGTTTCCGGCTGCCCACGGCCGCGGGCACGGATTTCATGGGGAACTACGCGTCGTTGCGTGGGCCGGTGGGCTTGAATCGAGTGTATGCCCAGATGCCTGCCGGACCTTTGAAGATTGGGCCGTGGCTCGACGCGATCAAGGCGGGGCGGACGTTTGCGACCAATGGGCCGTTGCTCACGTTCTGGCTGGGAGAGCAGCCGATCGGCGGGGAAGTACGCCTGGAAAAGAAACAAGAGGTGCGGTTTTCGGCCAAGCTGTTTTCGATAGTTCCGCTGGATCATCTGCAAATCGTCTGCAACGGGAGGACGGCGCGGGAGCTTGCGATGGATCGCGAACGTACCTCGGCGCACGTCGACGGCTCGATCCTGCTGGAGGCTAGCGGGTGGTGTGTTCTGCGCGCTTTCAGCGACAAGGCGGAATATCCGGTTCTTGATCTTTATCCTTACGCGACGACCAGTCCGGTATACGTAAGCGTCGCGGATGTGCCGGTGCACAGTCCGGGAGATGCGGCTTACTTCATCGCGTGGATTGACCGGCTGATTTCAGCGGCACGGAGTAATCCTTCCTGGAACACGGAGGCCGAGAAACAGTCGGTGCTCTCGATGCTGCAGGAAGCAAGAGAGAAGTACGCGAAGATGGAGTAGGCCTAAACATCAATCGCATATGCCGCCCATCACCATCCTGCAATCGCCGACAGTGTTCCAGAGCGGCGGCAAGCCCATCCGCCTCGACGCCTACTTGCCGGAGGCAGTTGACGGTCCCGTTCCCGCCGTCATCGCGCTCTACGGCGCTGGGGGCGGTGTTTCCGGCATGGAGCGCTACGCCAGCATGCTCGCGGCCCAGGGGTTCGCGGTGTACCTGCTTCATTATTTTGACCGCACTGGTATTGAATCTGCCGACAAGCCGCCGATCGTTAAACAGACCATCATGCGCAATTTTCCGCTGTGGATGAAAACGCTCTGGGACGCAACCAGTTTTGTCGAAACGCAACCGCCAGTCGATCGCCAGCGCATTGCTCTCCTGGGCTTTTCGCTCGGAGCCTACCTCTCGCTCGCCAACTCCGCGATCGACTATCGCGTAAAAGCCGTGATCGAGTTCTTCGGAGGCATGCCCAAAGAAATGAACTTTTTCATGAGACGCCTCTGCCCCGTGCTCATCCTGCACGGCGAGGCCGATCCGACCATCCCGGTCGAGGAAGCCTACCAGTTACAAAGGTTACTGGAAAAGAAGGGAATCCCTTACGAAATCAGAATCTATGCCGGAGCTGGGCACGGTTTCGAGGACGAAATAGTCTGGCGCGACGCAGGCCTTCGAAGCCTGCAATTTCTGCAGAAGTACCTAGCCGCACCTGAACCCTAACCAGATCACGTAGCGACGGCTGCCCTCGGCAGTGCTTTTCAAATTCGAGAAAGCCGAAACGGGGCACTGAGCAAACGCCCGGGGAGCATAACTGCGGCCCAGACGAGGGCGAGGGCTCCGTGGACGGCGATTCCAACGAGGCGGAAAGGAAGCAACAGCAGCCACACGATCGGATAGAGGATTAGCGCCAGCAGTGCCACGGGCCAGCACAGCACGAAGAGAAAGCACCAGAGCAGAAAGGCGACCATGAGGACACCTCCACCTGAATAGTGATACGCGGGCAAGAATGAAGAAGTTCCCGCCACCAAACAAAACCGAGAACTGAGAGCTGAGAACTGATAGCCGAGAGCTGCTCTCGCTCACATCGTTTTCAGTTCAGAACTAACCTTCAACTTCGCTTCGGTTGCTTTCTGGACGTCGTCGACTGTCAGGCCCGGGGCAATCTCTTCGAGCAGCAAGCCTTCTGGAGTGACTCGGATGTAGGCCATCTCGGTGACGATTGTGTCCACGACCTTGACGCCGGTCAGAGGCAATGTGCATTTCTTCAGGATTTTCGGTTGCCCATCTTTGGTCGCATGTTCCATGGCGACGATCACACGTCGCGCTCCAGCAACCAGGTCCATGGCGCCGCCCATACCTTTAACCATTTTGCCGGGAATCATCCAGTTGGCGAGACTGCCGAGTTCGTCCACCTCCATTGCGCCCAGAACGCTGAGGTCGACGTGGCCGCCGCGAATCATGGCGAAAGAATCGGCGCTCGAAAAGTACGCGGTGCCCGCCAGTTCGCTGACGGTTTCTTTTCCGGCATTGATCAGGTCCGGGTCTTCCGAGCCTTCGATCGGATACGGCCCGATGCCGAGCATCCCGTTCTCGGATTGAAGAATAACGTCCATGCCCGGCGGAACATGATTGGCAATCAGCGTAGGCAATCCGATGCCGAGGTTGACGTAGAATCCGTCGCGCAGTTCGCGGGCGACACGCTTGACGATGCGCTCGCGTTTGTCGAGGTCTTTGGAGGGCTTTGCTTCCGTCGGCATCGTCTAGGTCTCAGGAAAATCCAAATTATACTAACCACTAATCACTGGCAACCGCTTTCCGTAATGTTCTCCTCTCGATCCTTCTTTCAAACAGTTCGCCCTGGAAGATTCGTTTTACGTAGACGCTTGGCGTATGCACCAGGTCGGGATCGAGTTCTCCAGGTTCGACCAGATGTTCGACTTCGGCAACGGTGATCTTGGCGGCGGTTGCCATCATGGGATTGAAATTGCGCGCGGTTTTGCGATAGACGAGGTTACCCCACTTGTCGCCCTTCCAGGCCTTGACGAAGGCGAAGTCGGCTTGCAGTGCGCGCTCCATGATATAAGTGCGGCCGTCGAACTCGCGTGTTTCTTTGCCCTCAGCGACCACCGTTCCGACGCCGGTGGGGGTAAAGAAAGCCGGAATGCCAGCGCCACCGGCGCGAATTCGCTCGGAGAACGTTCCTTGCGGGACGAGTTCGAGTTTTACGCTGCCGTTCAGCACCATTTGTTCGAGCAGTTTGTTTTCGCCGACGTAGGTTCCGACGTGCTGCCGGATCTGGCCATTGGCCAGAAGCAACCCCATGCCGACGCCATCGATGCCGACGTTGTTGCTGATGGTGCTGAGGTTCTTAACATCCTTGCGGGCAAGAGCGCGGATCAGGTTCTCGGGCATCCCGCACAAACCGAATCCGCCAACCATTATGGTGGCTCCGTCAAACACATCCTGGATCGCCTCTTCAGCGCTCGCAACAACTTTGTGCATAGCAGGAGATTCTATAAGAAATGCTGCCACGGAAACAGCCTTCGCCTACAGGGTTTCTCTGGCGATTCAGAAATGAAGCACGTAGTTCGAAGCGACGTTTCGAAACGCAGCCAGCTGTTCCGTCCGGGCCACCTCGTCCCAACCTAGCTCTGGAGCCATCAAGTCGGCAACGGCGGGCGCCATTGCGAGGGCTGCGCAAGCGTCCAAGAACAGCGCGCGTGTACGCCTTGCGAGTACGTCTTCCACGGTGCGGGCCATCTCGTGTCGCACCGCCCAGAGCACCTCCGCCTTTACGTAGGGCAGCGCCGCATGCAGGGGTTCGCGGAGCCTGGCGTCGGTCTCGATGAGCTTGCGAATTTTGTACGCATCCGAACCATAGACAGCCAGCGAGCCGAACTGCTTCGCTTCCTCGTGGAAGCCGTGGATGCGCAGATGGTGTGTCACGCACGGTTGTTCCCGCAACTGCGCGAGCGTGGCCGCCTGATCGACGCAATCCTCGGCCATGTGGCGATAGGTCGTCCATTTTCCACCGCAGACGGTAACCAGGCCGGAGCGATCGATGTGGATGACATGATCGCGCGACAGTGCCGCCGTCCTGACCACGCCCGTTGCCCCTACCAGCGGCCGGATGCCGGCGAATACGCTCAACACATCGTCGCGCGTAGGTGCTTTTGTCAGATACTGTCCGGCGGTCGCGAGAATGAATTCGATTTCCTGCTCCATGGCGACAGGTTCGAGCGTGGCCGCTGCAATGGGCGTGTCGGTGGTTCCCACCAGCGTGTGACCGTGCCATGGAATCGCGAATAAGACGCGGCCATCGCTGGTGTGCGGCACCATGACCGCGCTCTCGCCCTGCAGAAAGCTAGATTCGAAGACCAGATGAATGCCCTGGCTGGGAGCGATCATTGGAGTAGCGGAAGGCTCTGCCTTCAGCCGAAGCAAATCGCTGAAAGCGCCGGTGGCGTTGACCACAACTTTCGCGGCGGCGCGAAATTCGTTGCCGGTTTCGATATCGCGTGCTTTGACGCCGTCGACAAATCCCTGGGCGTCCTTCGTCAGGCCCCTGACTTCGACGTAGTTCAGCAACGTTGCGCCCTGCTCGAACGCTGTGACCACCATGTGGATGAGCAGCCGGGCGTCGTCAAACTGACCGTCGTAATAAACTGCCCCGCCACGCAGGCCTTCAGTCTTCAGTGTTGGCAGATGTTCAAGCGTCTCTTCTTTGGAAAGAATGCGGGAGACGCCAAAGCCGTATTTTCCGGCCAGCAACTGATAGAGCTTCAGTCCGAGACCGTAGAATGGAGCCTCCCACCAATCGTAGTTCGGCACGACGAACGCCAGATCGTGCACGATGTGGGGCGCGTTTTGCAGAAGCAGTCCGCGCTCCTGGAGCGCTTCCATGACGAGGCCAATATTGCCCTGCTCCAGGTAACGCACCCCTCCGTGTGCCAGCTTGGTGCTGCGACTGGAGGTGCCCTTGCCGAAGTCGCTCTGCTCGAGCAGCAGCACATCGTAGCCGCGCGTAGCGGCATCGATTGCTACGCCTACGCCGGTAGCGCCGCCGCCCACAACGATCATGTCCCATGCCTTGGGATGAACTTCGATGCGACGCCACATGTCGGTTCGATTCATAGTTGCACTTTGTGTAGTGGAGAGCCGGGCGAGACGTCCGCACCTCTACCTACGGCGATTCCACCCAATCAAACGAACGCGTCACCGCTTTTTTCCAAAAGCGATAAAGCCGCTCGCGGGATTCCCGATCCATTTTCGGCTCCCACCGTTGATCGACTGCCCAGTTGGCGACGAGTTCGTCGGTATCATGGAAGAAGCCGACTGCCAGCCCGGCGGCGTATGCAGCGCCGAGAGCCGTGGTCTCCTTCACCATCGGACGAACCACCAGCTTCGCCAAAATGTCGGACTGGAATTGCATCAGCAGATCGTTCACGACCATTCCACCGTCGACGCGCAGCACGTCGAGCGTAATGCCGGAGTCTTTGGCGTTGGTCATAGCATCGACCACCTCGCGCACCTGGAACGCGGTCGACTCGAGCACGGCGCGCGCGAGGTGTCCTTTGTTCACGAAGCGCGTCAAACCGGCAATCACACCACGCGCGTCGTCCTTCCAGTATGGCGCATACAAACCGGAGAAGGCGGGAACGAAGTAGACGCCGCCGTTGTCGCTAACGGTTCGAGCCAGCGCTTCAATGTCTGAGCTCTTTTCAATGAGTCCCAGATTGTCGCGGAGCCATTGCACCAAGGCGCCGGTAATTGCGATGCTGCCTTCGAGGGCATAGCGCGCCGGTTTCGGGCCGAACTTGTAGGCCAGCGTGGTCAGCAGGCCGGAGCTCGAGAGCACTGCTTTTTCCCCGGTGTTCATCAGCATGAAGCAGCCGGTGCCGTAGGTGTTCTTTGCTTCTCCTGGCTTGAAGCAGGCCTGCCCTACCAAAGCGGCTTGCTGATCGCCGAGATCACCAGCAATCGCGACTCCCGCAATGGCCGCCAGTTGCGCGGTACCGTACACTTCGCTGCTCGAAACAATTGTCGGCAGCATGTGGATCGGAATGCCGAAGTCTTTCAAGATTTGCCGATCCCACTGCAGCGTGTTGAGGTTCATCAATTGGGTGCGGCTCGCATTGGTGACGTCGGTTAGGTGCACGCCGCCATGCGGTCCACCGGTGAGGTGCCAGATCAGAAAAGTATCGATATTGCCAAAGAGCAGATCGCCGGCTTCGGCTTGTGCGCGTGCGCCCGCAACGCTATTGAGAATCCAGCGAAGCTTGAGGCCGCTGAAATATGTAGCCAGCGGAAGGCCGGTCTGGGCGCGATAGCGGTCCTGTCCGCCAAGCGCAGCGAACTCGGCTACCGTGGGAGCTACGCGGGTGTCTTGCCAGACAATCGCGTTGTAAACGGGCTTGCCACTTTTCCTGTGCCAGACCACAGTGGTTTCCCGCTGGTTGGTGATTCCGATCGCGGCCAGATCTTCCGGCCGCAGCCCTCGCGATTCCATTGCTTCCTGAATGACATGCTTCGTGCGGCGCCAAATTTCTTCGGGATCGTGCTCGACCCATCCCGGTTCGGGATAGATCTGCTCGTGCTCTTTCTGGGCGGCGCTCACGATGCTTCCGGAACGATCGAACACGATGAAGCGCGAGCTTGTCGTTCCCTGGTCAATGGCGCCAATGTAGCTTGCCATCGTGGGGCTTCCTCTCCCGTTGCCCAGAGCTAATCCATTCTTGGCAGCGTCTGGAGTCTGGCGCCTGCGCGAGCTGGCAAGGGTACGCACCACCAGGCGGCTCCCAGACGCGCTCCAGTGCATCATGTCCCCGCAGGGGCCAAAACCAGCCTATTCTCCGGGTCATGAAAGACGCAAATGAGGAGAATTAAAAGAGTTAGCTGCGGTCGAATGGGCGGCTACACTATCTACGGTAACTCCGCATAAATTCTTCTGTAACTGCCAGATAGCACGAAGGTGGACTGTAACTCAAAACGCGTCCGTGGCATCTTACATGGATAGTGGGGTTTGCGGCCCCGGCAAACCAGGAGTGTGGGGGTTCCGTGAAGCGTCTGGGAAAAGTTATTCGGTCTGTACAAGCCTTCGGCCGCGAGCTCTCCGGCAGGTCGAATGCGGTTGAACCGAAGCGCATGCCCGTGATCGGTCTCGCCTTGGGCGGAGGTTTTGCCCGCGGCATCGCGCACATTGGGGTTCTTAAGGTCCTCGAAGAAGAAGGCATTCCGGTTCGCATGGTAGCGGGCACCAGTGTAGGCGCACTAATGGGTGCCGCATATTGCAGCGGACTCACGATTGCGGAACTGGAAGAAATCGCCCACAAAGTTCGCTTCACCAGCTTCGCGCGTTGGACCCTCTCGCGCTACGGCTTCGCCACCACCGACCGCATGGTCTCGTTTCTAACGCGAATTTTGAAGGTGCATACTTTTGAAGAGTTGCGCATCCCTCTCGGTGTAGCAGCCACCGATTTCAACACCGGGGCAGGAACAGTCTTTTCCTCCGGTCCGATCATTGATCCGGTGCGGGCGAGTTGCGCTTACCCAGGCATGTTTCTGCCGGTGGAGATATGTGGCAGCTGGCTGGTGGATGGCATGCTCTCTTATCCGGTGCCGTCGCGTCCCCTGCGTGAAATGGGCGCGGAGCGCGTGCTGGCCGTACACCTGAGAGGGCAGTGGTCGAAGACGAGCGCTCCCCGGCACTTCTTTGACGTGATCGGACAGTCGTTCGCTATCGCGCAGGACATGATGAGTGCGGCATGGAGAAGCGCCGCCGACCTCGTAATCGAGCCCGATGTCGCTGGCTTTGACTATGACGACTTCAAACGCGCTGGCGAATTGATCCGCGTAGGAGAACTGGCGATGCGCCGCGCCCTGCCCGAAGTCCGGAAATGGTTGGAAGTTCCTGCGGAAACGGCCGTCCCTCTGAAAGCGCCGGCTCTGGCCATCTAGAGGGAGCATACTTCGCCCGATTGGCGAGCGAGTCACACCTACCTGTAACCATGAGCACTCCCGTCTGTGATCCTGCGCACAGCGGTCTGGCAACCCATTCCTGTATCTAATGAGGGCAGCATTTCTATGAATGCCTTCAAAGATGCCGGGCACCTCTTTCGGCTGGCCGCGGTTTTCGTGGTCGGCGTTTTGGCTTTTGTGGGAATGCGTGCGCTTCTGGTGCCGAAGAGTTTCGGACAGTACGGACACTACCGCGGAGCTGCCCTCGCCGAGATCGCCGCTCGTCCGGTGAACTTCGCGGGCCATCAGGCCTGCGAAGATTGCCATGCGGACGTCCTGGAAAAAAAGAAGAGCGGCCGGCATGCTCACGTCAACTGCGAGGCGTGCCACGGAGCACTTGCGAAACACGTCGAGGACCCGGGATCGGTCCAGCCCGCCAAACTCGACACTGCCGTGCTGTGCGTCCGCTGTCACGAGGCTAACACCGCCAAACCGAAAGGATTCCCGCAAGTCGCTTCCGCCGACCACTCCACTGGGCTGCCGTGCGATACCTGCCACCAGCCGCACAGCCCGGCGATCGACACAGGCGAGACGACCAAAAAGACGACGGGGAGGGCGAAATGAGTATTACCCGACGCCACATGCTGCTCCTGTTGCCGGCGGCGGCGATCGCATGGAGGCACGTCCTTGCTGGGACCCCGGAAGCCTCACCTAATTACAGAATGTCCGAGCACTGGTGGAGCATGCTGATCGACCTACCCAAATGTATCGGCTGCGGGAACTGTGTGCGGGCGTGCCAGACCGAGAATGAGGTGCCGGACGAATATTTCCGCACATGGGTGGAACGCTACCACGTGACGGACTACGACATTGAAAATCCTCACGTGGACTCACCCGACGGCGGCAAGATGGGATTTCCTCAGACCAAGGAAGAGGGAGGAAAGAACTTCTTTGTGCCCAAGCTGTGCAACCATTGTGCGGATTCACCCTGCACCCAGGTTTGTCCGGTTGGCGCGACGTTTATAAGCCCCGATGGCGTGGTTCTGATAGACAAGAAATACTGCCTGGGCTGCCGGTATTGTGTGCAGGCCTGCCCCTACGGTTGCCGCTTTATCAATCCGAGCACCATGACAGCCGAGAAATGCACTCTCTGCCTCCACCGGATCACAAAAGGGCTGACCACCGCTTGTTGCGAAGTGTGCCCGACCGGAGCGCGCCAGTTGGCGGACTTGAAAAACCCCAAAGACCCGATTCATGAATTCCTGAAGACCCACAGCGTTCAGGTCCTGAAACCCTACATGGCGACCCATGCCAAGGTCTTTTACAACGGCCTGGATGGTTCGGTGCGATGAGGTTCGGTGCGATGAAGCTCAGTACGATGAAGCTCGGTACGATGACGTTCCGTGCGATAAGGAGACCGTGACCGTTTATGCCTGGCGTTGAAGGCTTCATGTATCCGAACGAGATCGAGCTCCAGTGGAGCGTATTGATCGTGTTGTACCCCTTTCTTACGGGGCTCGTGGCCGGCGCATTTATCCTGGCTTCGCTGGAGCGCGTTTTCCGGGTGCAGGCGGTAAAGCCCACTTACCGGCTGGCGCTGCTGACTGCCTTGTCCTTCCTGCTGGTCGCGCCGCTGCCGTTGCAACTGCACCTCGGGCATCCGGAACGATCGTACGAGATGTACTTGACGCCGCACAAAACATCCGCCATGGCCATGTTCGGGTTTGTGTACCTGTGGTATCTGATGGCGGTCCTGGTGCTCGAAATTTGGCTCGACTACCGGCGCGACATCGTGGTGCTCTCCCAATCCACCACCGGATGGAGGCGTTTGATCTACCGGCTGATGACGCTCGGATCGAGCAACATCAGTGAGCACGCACTTGCGATTGATGACCGAGTGGGCTGGCTGGTTACCCTTATCGGCATCCCCTCGGCGTTTCTGCTGCACGGATATGTAGGGTTCATCTTTGGCTCCGTCAAAGCGAACCCGTGGTGGTCGTCGCCGCTTATGCCGGTGGTGTTTATCTTCTCTGCCATGGTGTCGGGGATCGCCACCGTGATGCTGCTCTACATGCTGCTGACGTGGGCTCGCAAAGAGACGATCGATATGCGTTGCGCGGACACGGTGGCACGCTACCTGTTCTACACCTTCATCCTCGATTTCAGCCTGGAAATGCTTGACCTGATTCATCGCATCTACGAGTCCGACGAATCATTTCGCAGCCTGGATTTCATGGTCCATACCAAGCTGTACATGTCGCACATTGTGATCCAGATTGTACTTGGCACGGTTGCTCCCATTGCGCTTCTCGGCTTGACCCAAGTGTTGAGGCTCGGCGAAATGGCCCGCAAACGCATTTACGCCCTGGCCGGATGCCTGACACTGGTCGGTATCTTTGCCATGCGTTGGAACGTCGTGATCGGGGGCCAGTTGTTTTCCAAGAGTTTCCTGGGCTACACGACATACAAGATGGGACTGATCACGCGCGAAGGTTTGCTCGTAGCCATCGCGCTGACTATTCTGCCATTAGTCATTTTGTGGGTGCTGGTAAAGCTCCTGCCTCCGTGGCCGGAGAAGAACTTGGGCTCGCTCCCGGACGCCGCGCCTGCGCAATAGATTTCGAGCGTCAGGTTTCGCACACGACGTTCGATCAGTATTCGTTGCCAGCCTCAAAGCGAGTGGAGATTATGGACGATCTCGACGCTTTAGCACGGCTCAACACACGCCTCGAGAACCTGGAACGGCGGGTCTGCACTCTGGAGCATCCATCTGCAGCAGCCGCATCTGCTCCCGCCGCACCGGCTAACCCTGCTTCTCGCTCAATGTCAACCGGGCCAACCGTAGAGACATTCCCAGCCGCGCAGGATGGCGGAGTGTTCCCGGTGCTGGGCAAGGCCATGCTTGGAATCGCGGGCGCCTATGTGCTCCGGGCTGTGGCCGAATCCGGCTCATTTCCAAAGTTGGCGGTGGTTGTTCTGGCGCTTGCTTATGCGGGGACGTGGCTGGTCTGGGCGGCGCGAGTCCGGGCTGAAGCGCATTTTGTGCGCGCTGCCTATGCCACCACCGCAGCCTTGATCCTTGCTCCTATGCTTTGGGAGCTGACTCTGCGATTCGAGGTGTTGCCCCCCTCGGTGACCGCCGGCGTGCTCAGCGTTTTCGTGGTCACCGCATACGCGCTGGCCTGGAAGCGCAGTCTGGCATCGGTTGTCTGGGTGACCAACGTCGCCGCAGTCCTGACCACCCTCGCGCTATTGATTGCCACACACGATCTGGTGCCGTTCGTTTCGGCGCTCCTCCTCATGGCGCTGGCCAGCGAAGCGGCGGCTGGTTTCAACCACTGGGTAAGGCTCAGGCCGCTGGTCGCCGCCGCGGCGGATATTGGTACTTGGATTCTGCTCTACATTTACTCCCGCCCGGATGGCATCCCCTCGGACTACAAAAACGTCGCAATGCCGGTCTTGCTGGCGCTCGGGTGCATTCTGTTCTTGATTTATGGAGCCAGCGTCGTTTTCCGGACGACGCGGCTGCGCCAGAAAATCAGAGTCTTCGAGATCGGGCAGACCGTCATTGCATTCCTGCTGGCTGCATTCGGCGTTCTGCGTTTTGGGGCAAGCGCTGGGGTGACGGTGTTAGGGGTGCTCTGTTTGCTATTCTCAGCGTCTAGTTACGCGCTTGCCTACGCTTATTTCGACCGCTACCACGAAGAACGTAACTACCACGTCTATGCCACCTGGAGCGGGGCTCTGTTCCTCGCGGGCACATCCCTCTGTCTCCCGCCGACGCCGTTGGCGTTGTGCTTGAGCGTGGCCGCGATCGTGGCTACGCTGCTGGGCGTGCGGGCGTCTCGCCTGACGCTGGAATTCCACGGCCTGGTGTATCTGGCTGCGGCGGCACACGCTTCGGGGCTGTTGGATTATGCGGGCCGTGCCCTGGTGGGGACATTCCCAGCCGTGCCTGGATGGATCGTCTGGATTGTCGCTGCCTCGGCAATTCCGTGCTATGCGGTCGGGGGCCGGTTCCGGACAGAGCGATGGAACCAACGCTTGCTGCAAGTGCTTTCGGCGGTCCTGGCGGTTGCTGCGGTGATCACGTTCATGGTTTCCGTGCTGGTATGGCTGGCAGCAGTCGGCATGACTCCCGGCGCATCGCAAGTGGCCGTCATCCGCACTCTGATCACTTGCGCCGTCGCCCTCGCGCTTGCCTTCAGTGGCACCCGTTGGCAGCGGACTGAACTGGTATGGATTGCCTATGGCACACTGGCTTTGGTCACGGCGAAGCTGCTGTTCGAAGACTTGCAACACGGGCACCCGGGATCCACGGCCGTGTCGATCTTCCTGTACGCGGTGGCTCTGATTCTCGTCCCTCGCATGGCGCGCGTTGGGCGGCGCGCTTGAACCGCGCTTGCAATTAAACGAGCGCCGCGTCCAGTCCATCTTCACCAGGATCAGCGCCGCGTAACCGCTTTCGCAGGCTGCGATAAAAGCCGGAGATATGGGCCTCGAATTCGGACAGGTTCGTGTCGGCAGTGACGTGAACGCGGGGCACGGCGAATCGGTCGATCTTGGCGCCAAAACCGCCGCCGGCATTCATGAAGGCGCAGCGGAAACCCGCTTGCTCCACCAAGCGGAGGTCTCGTCGTGTAACGGTGGCAGCATTTCCGAAGGGATACCCAAAAGCCCAAACCGTCCGCCCCAAAGCCTTCTCCAGGGCACTTCGGCTTTCGGAGATCTCACGCCAAGCCAAGTCGTCCGGTGCACGCGATAGAACGGGGTGGGAGAGAGAGTGGGCGCCGATCGTCATTCCCGCAGCGGCCAACTGCCGTAACCCAGCTACATCAAGCCTAAGGAATCGGGCGGCAAGCGTCGAATTGTGGATGATTCTCTCTTTCCACTTTGTGGAGAGCCCGAGCTGTTCGCGGAAACGATCGAGAAATTCACGCCTCGATTGACCGCTGAACTGCGAAAGCCTTTGGACAAGGTTCCACCAGCACGAGTGTTTCTGGTTCGGCGCGATGGGACCAACGCTGACGCCCGCTTCGGAAAGGCTGAGAGTGATGGGTTCGGTTGCATCCAGCAACATCAGGTAAAGTTCCTCATACCAGAGCATGGACGGCGTTTCATTGGCGGATGCGCCGGTAACGAAGAAGAGGCACGACAGGCCGTGTTCCCGAAGTATGGGAACCATTTCCGTGAGGGTGTTTCGCAGCGCATCGTCGCAGGTCAGCAAAACAGAGCGCGCAGGAAGTGACAGACCTCCCTCCAACCAACGCAGGAAATCTTCGGCGGAGATTACGTGGTAGCGTTTCTGCAGAAGCCGAAGTTGTCGCCGCAGCGACTCGGCGCGCACCAGGTTGCCGTCCAAAGCCGCAGTTCTGACTTCGTAGCCGGAGGGAAACACGCCGTGGTAGGTCACGACCGCGGGACCAGCGCCAGACGTGTAGCGAAGGTACCCGCTTCTCGACAGGGCGGGAAAGATGATGTGCTTCAGGGCAGGACTGACGAATCTCAAGGTGCCTTTCGACCTGTCCGCAGAATTGTACCGCACCGTTGGCAGGCTGGTGCTCGGCAGATCGTGGCGTGATCTTCGTGTGTTTCGCTGCGCGGGTCAGTAACCAGAATCGCCGTCGATGAGCTGGAAACTCACTGGAAACGCGTGAGCCAAGGCATTCGCGGGGTCGTGAATCATGATCGGTTCCTTGTACTGGCACCAATAACCGTTCCAAGCCAGCGCCTGGCTCAGAATCGAAAAGGTGGCGAGTGTCCGAATTCGGCAGACTTGCGGGTCGAGTTGGGCTGCCTTTGTAACGGCCGCACAGGCTGAATTCCAGTCATTCGCATCTGCCGAATTGACCACGAGATCGAGCAGCCGGGCTTCCCACTCTGCTCTTCCGAGAATGAAATAGCCCATGAGCCGGCCCTGGCGCCGCAGCAAGAATCCCTGCATCTTGAGATGCGGACATTTCAGCACATAGTTCAAGCCCGCCGGGGTCCGAGCGCAATACGTCCACGTACGCTTTGTATCGTTCAATACGGGTACCAGTGAATCATCAAATTGATTGACTGGAGCGAAATCCCACGCCGCACTGGTTTGCCTGCGATTGCGCGCAGGATGCGTCAGTCCGTGCAGTAGCCGAAGAATCGATTTTCCAGTGCGAGGACGCGTCCGAAATTCACGCCATGGGCGCAACCATGCGGCGTAAATCAGAGCTTCTCCCACATGCCGGAAACCTATTCGGGGAAGCATCAAGCGGGTCGCGGGCGCGCCCCCGATCACGAAAGAGGTAGGCGCCATTGCCATAAGCTTGCGATACAACATCACTCCGACCCCTGGGGCCGAGGGGTCAGCGCCCCAGTCCGTCATCGTCTCGCTGTTTATGGGGGTTCTGTCCGGCAGGTGAAAGGTTACCGGGCAAATCCCGCAATGCGCGACAATCTGCCCATCTTTTTCGAGAACGTAACTGCGGCTGCCTTCCCAACCGTCCCTTGGGTAGAGGTACTTCCACTCCAGTAATTGCGGATCGGCGCGATGGTCCGACGGGTCGAACTTATATACGCGTACCAGAAACTCGGCCAGCGCCGGGAGATCCGCAGGTTGGGTGGCTCTGATTGACGCGGTCATTTTCGCAGCCATCATCGTCACCGCCATCATCCTGCGGCAGCTCGGCTTCCGCTTGGTGCCTTGGAGGATTCCCATTCTAGGTGGTCTGGTCGCGCGGGCCAGCGGATTCACCGATCGAGGCAACCCTCGACATTTTCCTTGCAACTAAACATTTAGTTACCTTTGGCCTGGTGACGCGTCTAAGAACCACGAGGAGGACATCCGTGCCGCCCAGACAGTCTGAAACTTTGACCGAAGCCGAGCTGCGGATCATGAACGTGCTCTGGGAAAAAGGTTCGGGCACTGTTCAGCAAGTCCTTGATTCTATTACTGAAAAGCCCCCCTTGGCCTATAACTCTGTGTTGACGACCATCCGTGTTTTGGAGAGAAAGGGCTATTTGAAACATCTCAAGGATGGCCGGGCGCACGTGTATACGCCGCTGGTTGGGCAAAAGGATGCTACGCGTTCGGAAATCCGACATCTTGTGAATCGCTTTTTCAAGAACTCTCATGAGCAACTGGTCTTAAACCTCCTTGAGGACCAGGGCATCGGGCCGGGGGAAATTGGCCGCCTCCGGCAGATGCTGATTCAGAACGACACGGTTCAGAAGGGGACGATTCGGAAGGACGCGGAATGAGCTGGCTCTTTCTGCAGACAGTGGCGCAGATCTCGGTTGAGGGCATTCTCAACGCGCTCCCGGAAGGATTTCTGATTGCCCTCTTTGCTTGGGCCCTGTTGCGCGTGTTTAGTCGGCAAAATTCGGGTACCCGATTTGCCGTCTGGTTCCTGGCGCTGCACACGGTCGCTGTGCTTCCTGTGCTGGGCGCCTTCACCGAGGAGAGGACGGTAATTGGGGCGGGGAGCGGTTGGGGAAGTGCGCGTTCTGCAATCACAATACCCGCGGGATGGGCACTTTTCGCATTTCTCGCGTGGACTCTGGGGATGAGTGTGGCGATGCTCCGCTTGGCGACTGCGTTCTGGCGCCTTCGCGAACTGCGCCGTGGTTGCAGTCCGATCGTCCCAGTGAATCTCGATCCCGCGGTGCGAAAGACGCTGGCCTCAATCGGCGCGGGCTCAATCACAGTCGCGACATCAGAGCACGTGCGCGTACCCAGCGCCATCGGTTTTTGGAAGCGGACAATTGTCTTGCCCGCCTGGGCGTTGCGAGAACTGGCACCCGAGGATCTCAATGTCATTCTGCTGCACGAATTCGCGCACTTGCGGCGTGGGGATGACTGGACAAACCTCATTCAGAAAATCGTGCGTGCTCTATTCTTCTTTCATCCCGCGGTGTGGTGGATTGAGAATCGGCTCTCGGCGGAACGCGAAATGGCTTGTGATGATGCCGTGCTGGCCGAAACTGCCAACCCGCACGGATACGCCACCTGCCTGGTCTCGCTGCTGGAAAAGAGTCTGGAGCATCGTCTTTCGGACCATCCTTCCGACAATCGACGGTCGCTGGCTCAGGCCGCAGTGCACCGAGCGCGGGAAGCTTCGCTGCGACTGGCACAAATTCTAGACAAGAACCGGCCGGTGGCCACGCGAGTCTGGAAGCCGGCGCTGGGTATGATCGGCGCTTTCTCCATGGTGTGCCTCGCGGCGCTTCCACACGCCCCTCAGTTCGTCGCGTTCGATGACGGCACGACAGTTAGCAATTCCAATTCTGTGCACTCGGCCGCGACCAGCCCGCCATCGTTGCGGTCATTGGCGTCCTACAATGGAGAGCCGTGCCCCGCCCGGCTGGACGGGCGTGACGCCCGTCGCTCCACTACACATCCACAAGTTGTTGCCGCACGCCTGCCTGCTCCGGCTCGAACAGTTGCCGCTCGATTGAACGTGGCATCGCCGCACGAGCGAGTAGTTGAAACAAATGCAAGTGCGAATCAGGAAATTGTGCCTCAATTTCGAACGCTGGTCTTTATTGAAGCCACACAGTACGTGACCTCCGATTCATCGGTGTGGAGAGTTCAGGTGTGGCGAGTGACGTTGGTGAGCGCAGTGTGCGAACGGTTGGCGAGGGTGCCTGTGGCCAGTTCGATTTAGAGCCCCAAAATTTTTTGCAACTAACAACTACATAATTAGTTGTACAAGGAGAAAAGAAAATGAAGATGTGGACGGAATGTTGTAAAGCAGGTGTAACCCGGCGTCTGCTCGTGGCCCTGATTGCCGTCGTGGCAGTTGGGTCCGTGGCGACTTTCAACTTTGCGAAGTCTGCAACCGCAGCGGCGGTTCCCGCTCCGGCCGCGGCGCCGCTTGATGACAACAATGTCGGAGCGCTGCTCACGCTCGACCGCGCAATGGAAACGCTGGCAGCACGAGTTACGCCAGCGGTCGTCAACGTGACGGTAGTGTCGAAGGGCAACCCGCAGCAGAGCGGACTGGAAGGCATGCCGGATATGCAGCAGTTCTTTGGCCCTGGCAGCCCTTTCGGTCGTCAGTTCCAGATGCCGTCACAGCCGCAGAACAGGATGGAGCATGGATTGGGCAGCGGCGTGATCATCTCTCCCGACGGCTACATAGTCACCAACAATCACGTGATCGACGGAGCCGTCGATATTCGCGTCACCATGAGCAACCGGGAAGTCTTGCCGGCGAAGTTAGTCGGTGCCGATCCGCTGACGGATCTCGCGGTCATCAAGGTCAATGGAACCAACTTACCCAGCGTGCCTTGGGGTAACTCGGCCAGCCTGCATCCCGGACAGACCGTGCTCGCCTTCGGAAATCCGTACGGGTTCCGTTTCACGGTGACGCGCGGCATTATCAGCGCGCTGAACCGTCCCAATCCTGACGCCAGCGATCGGCACAAGCCGGGCGAGTTCATCCAAACCGATGCCGCCATCAATCCCGGAAATTCCGGCGGAGCGCTGGTTGACGCGCGCGGCGAACTCATCGGCATCAACACCTTCCTCATTTCAAACTCGGGATCATTCGCAGGAATGGGTTTTGCGATTCCATCGCAGATTGTCCAGCCCACGGTGGAGACATTGATTCGCGACGGCAAAGTGACGCACGCCTTTATCGGGATTCAGATCTCCGACGTCACTCCCGACAACGCGAAGTTCTTCCAGATGAACAAAGCCGTGGGAGCAGTGGTCAGCCAGGTTGAGCCGGACGCGCCCGGAGCCAAGGCTGGTCTGCGCACCGGAGACGTGATTACTGAACTCGACGGAAAGCCGGTGACGGACGCCGGACAATTGCAAATGATGGTCGGACAGAAGCGCCCCGGTGAGACGATCCGCCTGGAAGTGGTGCGCGACAGCAAACCGACGACCATTCCGGTGACGCTCGAAGTGTTGGGCGGCGCCAAAGGCGCCGAGACTGCCGGCGGCGAACATGGGAAAGGCCGTTGGGGGCTGAGCCTCGGTGATTTAACTGCGGACGCCCGCAGTGAACTGCAAGCGGAAGGGTCGCTGCACGGCGCAATTGTGGAAGACGTCCAGCCCGGCAGCCCGGCCGATAACGCGGGCTTGCAGCGTGGCGACGTCATCATGGAAGTGAACCGGCATACGGTGAAGTCCGCGTCCGAAGTGGCACAGGCGCTATCGGGTGTGCCGAACGGCCAGGACGCACTCGTGCTGGTGTGGTCAAACGGAGGCAGCACCTTCCGCGTGTTGCATCCCTCCCAAGGCTAGAGCTAGCACTGATGACAAGTTGCGCGCTGCGTTCCGCCCACCTTCCATAGGGCCGGACGCAGCGAGCATTTTCTTTCTCACACCCCAGAAGTGCCGGCGGAGCGCCGGACGTCCCCCGCCCGGCCGGAGGATCCTTAGCTCGCGGACAGACCGAAGTCATCGCCCGCTGATGCGCTCCATCGACAATTCGAATTGGACTTCACACGAACCGGATATTAGAGTTTTAGCATCAACGCTATTAGGATCAGCGACATATGGAAAGTAGCGGAAGCCCAATAGAATCTGCCACCCAACACGCACCATGGTAATCACCAATCCCGCTGCCGATATAGGAAGCTGTATTTTCACCGATAGAATAGTCTCAGGATAGTTCTTCTAAACCGTGTTCGCGTCCCAAGGAGGACTGGGTGACCGTCTATGGGACCTGGAGAACTCAAGCAAATGGAGACAAGATTGGACCGATCGAATGAGCTAGTTGAGGATCGAGACCACGCTGCCTGCTCTCTCGACGCCAGCTATGTGCTGACGTGGGAAGAGATTGCGAACCTGGCGGCGGAGCCCGGCAAGCCAGCCGAGACCCTGATGAATGTGGTGGCGTTAATTGCCCGAAGGTTTGGCACCGATGTTTGCTCCGCCTATCTGCTGGAGCCCGACCGCGCCAATCTCGTTCTAGCCGCGACCCTCGGATTGCGCCGGGAATGCGTCGGCAAACTCCGCATGGCCGTCAACGAAGGACTCGTCGGCCTGGTCGCCGAACAGGTTCGCCCGGTGGCCGTGGAACAAGTCAGGACCCATCCTCGATTCAAGTATTTCAGCGAAGCCGGCGAGGATGCTTACCAATCGTTCCTGGGAGTTCCTCTAATCGATCGCGGTGTATTGCAAGGCGTTCTGGTGATTCAAACCGTAGAGGCGCGGGTCTTTCCGGAAACTGAGATTCGTCTGCTCACGGAGGCCGCGGAGCGGGTTGCGCCCGTTGTCAGCGAAGCTCGCACGCTCGACCGTTTCATTGCGCCTGTTCAGGAGCGGCTCTGGGCGCTGGCCCGCAACCTGTGGTGGAGCTGGGATCACGATTCCTCCGGCTTGTTCCGCGATCTCGATCCGCTGCGCTGGAGTCAGCTCAACCACAGTCCGGTCTCGCTGCTGAACGAGTATCCGCTCGACAAACTCGAAGCGCGCGCCACCGAACTCGCCCTGCACAGCCGGATCAACTACGCCTATCGTCGCCTGCGCGAGTACCACGATGCGGAGCGCACCTGGGGCGCACGTCACGCTGGTGTGCTGCGTCCCCGTCCCGTGGCTTATTTCTCCGCCGAATTTGGCGTGCACGAGTCGCTCCCGGTCTATTCCGGCGGACTTGGAGTTCTGGCCGGCGATCACATTAAGAGCGCATCCGACCTCGGGATCCCCCTCGTCGGCGTGGGGTTGTTTTATGGCCAGGGGTATTTCCGCCAGCGCCTCGATCGCGATGGCTGGCAGCATGAAGAGTACCTTGAGATCGATGTCAACCAGTTGGCGATGGAAGCGGCCATCGGGAAAAACGGTCGACCGGTCGTAGTGCAGGTCGATACCCGCCATGGTTCGATCCGCGCCAAAGTATGGCGCGTGAAAGTGGGTCGCTGTGATTTGTTCCTGCTTGACTCCGACGTGGAAGGCAATACTCCCGAAGACCGCGAGATGACCTCGCGTTTGTACGGGGGCGATGGCCGCGTTCGCGTGCATCAGGAACTGCTTTTGGGCGTGGGCGGCCTGCGCGCTCTGAAAGCGCTCGGCATCACACCGGGAGTTCTGCACCTGAACGAAGGGCACAGCGGGTTTGCCGTCCTCGAAGCGATTCGGCAACGCATGGAGGAAGAGGGCATCAGCTTCGAAAAGGCCGTGCCGCGGGTTGCCCGTGAAGTGGTCTTCACCACCCATACTCCGGTCCCCGCCGGCCATGATCGCTTCGATGCCGATCTGGTCGAAGAGCACCTCGGACCTCTCCGCGAGGCCCTCGGTCTCTCCAAGGAAGGTTTCATGGCACTGGGCCGCGAGGATCCCGAAAGCGACGAACGTTTCTGCATGACCGTGCTCGGCCTGCGGCTCTCTCGGCGCGCCAACGCAGTTTCTTCACTGCACGGTGAAGTCTCCCGCGCGATGTGGACGGGACTCTCTCCGGGCAAGCCGGAAGATTCGGTTCCCATCGGACACATTACCAACGGCGTCCATGTCCCCACTTGGCTGGCGCCGCAGATGTTTCGCCTCTACGATCGCCATCTCGGCACGGGGTGGCATCTACGCAGCAGCGAGGCCAAAATCTGGGATGGCATTGACAACGTTGACGACGGCGAACTTTGGGAGACTCATTTCAACCTGAAGTCGCGAATGATTCAATTTGTGCGGCGCCGCGCCGTCAAGCAAGCCGCGCGCCGTGACGAACCGCGCAGCGTGCTCCAGCAACTGGAACGCGTCCTCAGTCCCGATGCGCTGACCATCGGTTTTGCGCGCCGCTTTGCCACCTACAAGCGCGCCAATCTGATTTTGGCCGACATCGAGAGAATCGCCAGCATGGTCAACGACCCAAAACGCCCGGTGCAGTTCGTGTTTGCCGGAAAGGCGCATCCTCTCGACGAACCCGGGAAGCGCGTCCTGCAGCAGATTGCCCAGTTGATGCGCGACCCGCAATTTTCCCACAAATTCGTCTTCGTCGAGGACTACGACATCAATGTCGGTCGCCATTTCGTTCAGGGGGTCGATGTCTGGCTTAACAATCCGCGGCGTCCGCTGGAGGCCTCCGGAACCAGCGGCCAGAAAGTCGTCTTGAACGGCGGCTTAAACCTCTCTGTACTGGACGGTTGGTGGGCGGAAGCCTACGACGGCTTGAACGGCTTCGCCATCGGAAACGGCAGGACTCACTCCGACATGAATGTTCATGACTCCCGCGACGGGGAGGATCTAATGCGCGTTCTTCGCGAAGAAGTGATCCCTCTCTACTATCATCGCGATCGCGACGGGCTGCCGCGCGGCTGGATCCAACGCATGAAGCGCACCATCCGTACCCTCGGCTGGCGCTTCAACGCCGATCGCATGGTCATGGATTACACGCTCAAGTGCTACGTTCCGGCGGCAGGCGGCACCTCGAGCGATCTCCGGCTGAAAATGTAAGAGAAACTGGCGATCCAGCCTTGCTGTGATGGAGAGCCGGGCGTTTCCGCCCGGCCTAAGTTCAGTATGAGGCAGGAGCCACTGCGTCTTCGGGATACGCTGGCATCCCGAACTCGGGAACGTCGAGGCCTTCTTCTTCCACCTCGGGTGCCACTCGCATGCTTTTCACTTTGTTGACGCACCAGAAGACCACGTAAGTTGCGCCGAACGCCCAGGCGGCAATCAAAGTTGCTCCCATAAGTTGGCACAGGAACTGGCGTGTATCGCCGTGGAGCAAGCCCGTTACGCCCTGGCCGGCGTGGCCCAGGTACGACGTTGCGCCGACGCCGTTCCATCCGGCGCCATACGCGCCATCGGCAAAGATGCCCACGCTGACCGCGCCCAGCCAGCCACAGTAGCCGTGCACTGAAATCGCGCCGCAGGGGTCATCGACCTTGAGAACACGGTCGTTGAACAGAACTCCCCCGCACACCAACAGGCCGGCCAGCAAGCCTATGATGACCGCCGAAGTCGGCGACACAAAGGCGCAGGGAGCGGTAATCGCAACCAGCCCAGCCAGCATGCCGTTGCACGCCATCGTGATGTCAGGCTTTCCGAACAGGAAGTACCACAAGACCATCGCGACCGCTGAACCCGCAACCGCGGCCAGATTGGTATTCACGGCAATCACGGAAATGCGCAAGTCGGTGGCGCCCAGCGTCGAGCCCGGATTAAATCCCATCCAGCCGAAGAGCAGAATGAAGGTGCCCGTCACTACGTACACGATGTTGTGCGCGGGGAAGACGCGGATTCTCCCGCCGGGACCATACTTGCCCAAGCGTGGACCGAGAATGACGGCCAGAGCCATGGCGCAGAAGCCGCCTACTCCATGGACCACCGTGGAACCGGCAAAGTCGACGTACCCGTGGCCAAGATTCAACGTGGTTCCGATTTGCGACATCCATCCGCCACCCCACACCCAGCAACCGGAGATAGGATAAAGAATTGCTCCGATGAAGAGTTCACAAAGCAGGAAGGCCCAGAAGGTGATCCGCTCACAAATGGCGCCGACGATGATGTACCCAGCGGTCTCCATGAACACGACTTCGAACAGAGTCAGGCAGTTGCTGGCGCTGTCGTAGGCCGGACCGGTAAGAAAAAAACCCTTGCCACCGACGAATCCCCACGATCCGCTGCCAATCAGAAACTTGTTGAGCGTGGGGATGCCGCCCAGGTTGGTGGGCGCGGCATTGATGGCAACCGCTCCAAACTGGAACGCATAGCCGACGGCGTAGTAGGCCAGGAAGGCGAACACGTAGGCCGCGAAATTCAGCATCATCAAGTGGGCGACATTTTTCTTTCGCACCAGTCCACAAGTCAGGAGCGCAAAACCTGCCTGCATGAAAAGAACGAGGTACCCCGTATTCAATGTCCAGGCGAAGTTGGTGGCCGCGCGGACGTGTCCCACACTGTCGGCGAGCTTCACCGCGAGCGGCTCTTTCGCTGCTTGCGCCTGATAGTCGTCGAATGCCTTCTTGTTCGTAGCATAGTCCGGAGCCGTTTTGTCGGCGGGCTCAGGGACGACGAAGGAATTACCGGCGGCGTCCACGGCGGTAGTTTTGTCCCCAGTTGCTATGCCCGACGGATCCGGCTTTGGGCCTTCATCCGCAAGGCAGGGCGCGGCCAGCGCAGCGAACATCCCGGCGGCGAGAAGGATGGCCAGAATAGATACGGATAATGACCGGGGTAGCAGGCGCGTGTCGGGCTTCTTCGTCATGGAAGTGCTCCTATTTCTATGCGATAGATCGTTTTCGCGGAATAATGCGGCGTGCGGAAGGGCGGTGTGAAATACGGCATGAAATGTCTTCGCAAGTCTCCAACTCGCGGGCTGCAATGTTCCCCACACTAAATGCCCGTGATCGGCTGAGTCCAATAGATATTTCTTCTTGCAGCCATCAGAAAATCTGTCCAAAAAGATTGGAGTTTCCCGGTTCCGAGGAGTCTCGAAAAGAGTCTCGAACCGCGGTTTCGACTTGACAGTTAGGCAAGACCATTTACTATAGATGAATATTTATGCATCATAATGGATAAATATGCCTCAATGAAGAAGTCACGTTATCGGGAAAGATTGAAGCAGATTTGATGACGGCCAAACTGAAAACTGCGGTTCTCGGCGCGACCGGCTATTCCGGCCTCGAACTCGCGCGCCTTCTCGGCCGCCATCCACGGACCGATACGCCCTTGCTTTTACGGCGCAGCACAGCGACCGCTGAGTCCGGCGGGGGTGGATTGCCGCACCAAGGATTGCCGCACCAAGGATTGCCGCACATTTCCGGCAACGGCCATTCGCCGATCCAGCGGTTCTCATGGTCCGCACTAGAGCGGCATGGCGTGGAGCTGTTGTTCCTGGCTACGCCACACGCCGTTTCTCGCGAACTTGTTACCGAGGCGATGACCTGCGGGCTGATGACCCGCGGGCTGCGAATCGTCGATCTTAGTGGCGCATGGCGGCTGAAACAGGAACAACATCGCGCCGTGTATGGCTTCAAAGATGCCAACGCGCAGACTGCAGCGGAACTGACCGAGCGCGCCGTGTACGGTCTGCCCGAATTGAAGTCGAATGCGGACCGAATCTCGTCGGCTGCTCTGGTTGCGAACCCAGGCTGCTATGCGACTTCCGTCATTCTTGCCCTGGCGCCCTTGCTCTCGGCCGGCCTTGTGGATTGCGATCGCGGCATCATCTCCGATTCGAAGTCCGGCGTATCTGGCGCCGGTAAGGAGCCCACGGCGCGTACCCACTTCGTTTCGGTGGCCGATAATTTCTCCGCCTATTCAGTCTTCGGACACCGTCACACTGGCGAGATCCTCGAGCAGTTGGCGCTCGGTTCGGGACAGTTGATCTTCACTCCTCATCTTTTGCCAATCCCGCGCGGCATTCTGTCCACGATTTACGTGCACCTGAACCGCGAAACGATGGCAGATGAGATTCAGAGTTGTTTCCAGGATTTCTACAAAGGCAAGCGCTGGGTGCGCATCTTCCCCGCGTCGAGTTTGCCGGAGATCCAATTTTCCGCGCACACCAACTACTGTGACCTCGGCTTCTGCCTCGCGCGCGATGGCCGCCGGCTCGTGGTGGTTTCGTGTCTGGACAATCTGCTCAAAGGCGCAGCCGGACAAGCCGTGCAGAACATGAACCTCATGTACGGCTGGGACGAAGCGGAGGGCCTGCAATGAAAATTGTCGTCAAGATCGGCGGCGCTGCACTGGAGGATAAAGAGACGCTCAAGAAGTGCGCGCAGGCGGTGGTGCAGCTTGCCGAAGACGGACATCTGGTTGCCGTCGTGCACGGCGGTGGCAGCGCGCTGACGCGTACCCTGAAACTCCTCGGAAAGACGAGTGACTTCGTCCACGGACTGCGTGTTACTGACGCCGAGACGCGCGATGTTGCCCTGATGGTACTCGCCGGCATCGTAAACAAAAGCTTGGTCGCGGCGATCGCCGCTGCCGGGCGGCCGGCCATCGGTCTTTGTGGCGGAGATGGCGGCGTCTTTCGTGCCCGCAAGAAACAGGACGCGGAATACGATTTGGGATATGTCGGCGAAATCTGCTTTTCGGAACCGCGCTGGCTGAAGGCCATCTGGGCCGAAGGCGGCATTCCCGTGCTCTCCTCGGTTGCGCTCGGAGGTGACGGGGAGTATTACAACGTGAATGCGGACCAAATGGCCGCCGCCTGCGCCATCGCCTGCGAAGCCGACGCACTGATTTTTCTCACCGACGTGGCCGGCGTGAAACAAGCCGACGGTGCGGTGATGCCTCGAGTGGATACCAAGCAAGTTGCCGGGCTCATCGACGAATCAGTAGTCAGCGGCGGTATGATGCCCAAGCTTGAAGCCTGCACGCAGGCTCTCAAGTCCGGCGTGGGACGCGTGCGCATCCTGCCCGCGTCGCAAGTCGAAATGTTGCCGCTGTTTTATTTCACCAAGCTGGAATGCGGCACGGAGGTGCTGAGAGCGTGAGCCTTGCCTCTGTTTCCCGCATGGAAAAGAAGGTCTTGCTTCCCACCTACGAGCGTCAGCCCATTTTGTTTGTTCGTGGGCGCGGCGTGTATCTCTGGGATTCTCGTGGCAAGCGGTACCTGGATTTCCTGAGCGGGATCGGAGTCAATGCGCTTGGCCACAACCACGCGACCATCCAAGCGACGATCAAGCGTCAGGCCAGCCGCTTGATTCATGTGTCCAATCTGTTCTTCCACGAGTATCAAGCGGAACTCGCGCGGTTGCTGACCGAAATCTCCGGACTTGACCGTGCTTTTTTTTGCAACAGCGGCACCGAGGCCTGGGAAGGAGCGCTCAAACTCGCCCGCGCTTTTGCGCAAATGACCAATCACAACGGCGGCAACCCGAAGTGGCGCATTCTTGCCATGCATAACTCTTTCCATGGGCGCACTTTTGGTGCGCTGGCCACTACCGGTCAGCCAAAATATCGAGCTCCATTCGTTCCTCTCCTGCCGGGTGTGAGTTTCGTCAAGTTCAACGACCTTGATGACCTGCAACGTAAATTTGATTCCAGCGTCTGCGCGGTGTGCATCGAGACGATTCAGGGAGAGGGCGGGATTCAACCGGTCAACAAAGAGTTTCTCGAGCTGGCTTCACGCCTGACGAAGCAGAACGGCGCGTTGCTCGTTCTCGATGAGATTCAGTGCGGTCTCGGTCGCACCGGACGCCACTTTGCCTACCAGCACTATGGCGCGTTGCCGGACGTGGTCACCGTTGCCAAGCCCCTGGCTTGCGGCTTGCCGCTCGGAGCCATCCTCACCACTGAACGAGTTGCCAAGTGCATGCATCCGGGGATGCACGGAACGACGTTTGGCGGAGGCCCGCTGGCCTGCGCCGTTGCTATCGAGTTCCTGCGCGCGGAACGGCAATTGCTGAAGCATGTGCGCGCGCTGGGTGAATACTTTCATGCGGCGCTCGAAGCGCTTGACAAGAAGCACAAGTCGATTCAGGAAGTGCGCGGAGCCGGACTGATGGAAGCCGTAGAATTGGATTCGTCCGAACTGGCGAAGGCGGTGGCCAAGCAACTGCTGCAGGAAGGGATCATCATCAATCGCACGCACGAAACCGTGCTGCGTTTTTTGCCGCCGTATGTGATACAGAAGAAGCACGTGGATCAAGTGATCAAGGCGCTGGACGCGGCATTGCAAAGAAATGAAGAGCTCACGCGCAGAAAAAAGAAAATCGCTTCGCCGCGGCGCAAGGAGGTCCATGCGCACGCGTGACGCGGTCCTTCCCGATGCCGAGCAGATTCATGCGCTCATCGCGGCGTACTCCGGCGACGGCACGCTGCTGCCTCGCTCGCTCGCGGAGATCTGCGAGAACGTCCGCGACTTTGTCGTCCTCGAGCATGATGGCCGCATCATCGGATGCGGCGCTCTGCACCTCTATGGCGTGCACCTGGCCGAGATTCGTTCGATCACTGTCGATCCCACCAGCCAAAGCTGCGGGGGCGGCCGACGCCTGGTCAAGGCTCTTCTGGCGCAGGCGGAAAAGCACAAAGTCACCTGCGTGTGCCTGTTCACTCGCATTCCCGAATTTTTCTCGCGCATGGGATTCACTACTGCTTCTCACGAGAATCTTCCCGATAAGATCCACAAAGACTGCTATCAGTGCCCCAGGCTTTATCGCTGCGATGAAGTTGCGATGATCCGCGGAAATCTGCCCACATTCGCAATCTTGCCGCCGCCGAAGAACTGGTTGAAGATTCAGGCATGACCGCGCTGCGCCGTTCTCCTGAGAAAATTCGTTTACCCCTGGGGTTCTCTTTTTCTGCGATCGCTGCCGGCCTTAAAGTCAGTGGCCGGCCGGACCTTGCGCTGGTGGATGCCGCCGGTGGCGCGACCGCTGCCGCATTGTTCACAAAGAACCGGGTCGTTGCTGCCCCCGTTGAAGTTGGGCGCGCGGCGTTGCTTTCGACGGGAGGCCGCGTTCGAGCGGTCCTCGTGAACTCCGGAAACGCCAACTGCGCCACCGGACGCGCCGGCATTCTAGCCTGCGAACGGGTCTGTCGCGAAGCCGGAAGACTGTTGAGCGCTCCCGCTGCCGAAATCTTTCCTTCCTCGACTGGCATCATCGGCGTTCGACTGCCGGTGGAAAAAATCCGGGCCAAGTTGCCGAAGCTCGTCATCGTTTCAGCGCGATCCGCCAGTCGGCGTGGCGTCCTCGCCTTTGCCCACGCCATCATGACCACCGACACCCGGCCGAAGATCGCGTCCGCGCGCTTCCGACTGGCTTCGAAAGAAGTCACCGTGCTGGGTATCGCCAAGGGCGCTGGCATGATCCATCCGCAGCTTGCGACCATGCTGGTGTACTTGTTCACCGATGTCGGTGCGATTCCGCGAGAGCTGCGAGCCCTTCTTCGCGAGGCGTGCGACCATTCGTTAAATTGCATTTCGATTGATGGCGACACTTCCACCAATGACACAGTGCTGCTGCTAGCGAGCGGCGCCAGCGGCGCTCAGGCGAGCGATGCTCACACCAGAAAGAAGCTTTCCGCCGCTCTGGCCGGGGTATGCCAATCCCTCGCCGAGCAGATCGTCAGTGACGGTGAGGGCGTGCAGCACGTGATCCGGTTATTCATCGAACAAGCGCGCGGCAGGGAAGAGGCGTTAGTAGTGGCGCGGACGATTGCTCACTCCATGCTCGTCAAAACCGCGTGGGCTGGGGCCGATCCGAATTGGGGACGCATTCTCGCCGCGGTGGGAAGGTGTGGCTTGCCCATTGATCCATCTTGCGTCCAAATTTTTATTGGTAGTCAGAAAGTATGCCGCAATGGAATCGCCTGCGCATTCAGCGAGCGGCAAGCTCACCGGACTCTCGCACAGCCTGTCTGTGACATTCGTGTGCAGCTTGGGCGCGGCCAGCACTCGGTGCGATTTCTCACTACCGATCTGACCGCCGAGTATGTGCGGATCAACGCCGACTATTCCACTTAGTGCGGAGGCTCAACCAGGATCTCAGCAGCGGTCAAACGGTAATCAGTCTTCTTAATTTGAAAACATGGGAGTAGCTGGAACAATCACAGACCTTCCACAGCTTTCGCATGTGTAAACCGTTTCGTCCAATCGTGCTTTAAACACAAAACTCTCCCTCACTGAATGTGCCACCAGTTGCGCATTGCAGTCGTTGCAGAAATACTCCCCGTTGCGTACGCTGTACCAAGTCTCCGTTGTTGTGGGCATATTAAACCTCTTCCAACCCACCATTTTACTCCGCGTCAACGCTCGCAGAATCAAGAATCGCGTTGACGAAGTAATGAACATGCCAGTCCTGCGGCACGCCGCGGGCAGATTCATCCATTACCCGGGACATAATGACGGCGCCGGCGGGCTCCGCCTGAGAATGGTCGCGGGGTCAGTGCGCTAGAAGCTGAACATGGCCTGCAGTTCGATTTTGCGATTGGCCGCGGCACTCGAAAATGGGCCTCCCGCCAGAGCAATCGACTGTCCGAAATTTTGTGAGCTCAGAACTCCGATAGGAGGCGCCGGATTCACCTTGTTTAGAAGGTTCCGCGCGTTCACGCTGAACGTCAGGTTATACCGTCGATTGGTTGCCGGGCCACCGCCACCGAACCCTCCGCCACCGGGCCCACGTCCAAGGCCGCCCCCTCCGCCACCGCCGCCGCGTGGACCACCACCACCGCCGCCAGGAGGACCACCGCCCGGCTGCGCTCCGCTTCTTCCACCAGTTTCCGGTCCGAAGCCGAAAGTTTTCGCCAACCGCAGGTTCAGCGTGAATTGGGATGGGCCGGTCAGATAGTTAATGGGAATCTGCGTGTACGACTGCCCCGGCGTCGCGGAAAACGTGTAATGGCAAACCACTGTTGGTGATAGGCATGCACCGGTAACATTGGGCGCGAATGCGGGACGGACGTTGAACTGCAAATCGCCGGCCAGGTCCTGGCCCACGGTGACGTTGTAGGGAGCGCCGGAATTGAAAATCATAAATGGACTCAGGCGAAACCCACGCGGCAACCCGATCGTCCCCCCGAAAAACACCCGATCTCGTATAGCAAAGGACGCGCGCCCGTAGTCCACGCTCAAATCGTACTGATTCGATGGGAAGTTCGAAGCGGCGGACGTGTCACTGTTGGCGTAGTTCAGCGAGTAGTAACCGAACAGAGACAGCTTCGCTCCTGCCCGGATGTTGAAGTTCGCGATCAACTGGTTCTGCCGGAAAAGTCCATCGGAGGAGTATTGATAAATGTCGCCTGCGTTTGGATTCGGGCGCAGCCCCGCGGAGTTCGGAGTGCCTGGCGTCGGCGCATTAGTATCGATCGACAGAAGCTGGTGCACGCCGCGGGCATTCAGATACGTGAGCGTAATGTTGGCGATCTTTGTGACCTGTCTCTCCATGCTAAACGCCGTTTGCATGATGTAAGGTGCATGCAAATCCGGGGCGATCTGATAAATCGGGGAAGTCGTTTGCGCTGGTAGCTGGACGGTCGGGAAAAAACTTATCAATGCGCAGGGCTGCGGCGGCTGCGACTGTGGGCATGACACGGCGTACTGCTGCTGGGTTACGCCGTTCAAACGGTTTGCATTCAGAACCAGGTTCTGGGTGAATCGGTCGTAGAACATGCCGAAACCGCCGCGCAGTACGGTTTTCGGCGCATTCTTTCCACCTCCGCCGAGGCCCCATGAAAAACTGACGCGGGGCGCCCAGTCCGCATGATCGTGAATCGCGTTCTGGGTTTCAAAGCGCAGCCCGCCGCTCAGCGTGAGGTTGGGGCGGACCTTCCAGTCATCCTGTACGTACAGTCCGGCATCCACCACGGTGACCGGGAGCGTGGGCACCACGCCGCTGGTTGTTGCATCCAGCGTAAACTGCGTCGGCCCCAGAGTCTGGGGGGCGCCCCCGGCGAGAGCCTGCACAGCGGTCGCATAGGCTTGTATGCTCGGAAACGTGAAGCTGCCATTAAATCCGGCGCTCGAAGTATTGACGTCGTGAACTGCTCGCAGTCGCCCTCCGAATTTCAGAAAGTTCTTGCCCTGCGCTATCGAAGTGTAATTCTGCAGTTCGTAATGGTCCTGGTGGTCAGTCTGCGCTCCCGAACTGGCGCGGCCACCTGCGAATCCCCCGATCACATTGATGGACGCGTTGGTCGTGAACCCGGGCGGCAAACTCTGCAACGCAGTCGTTACCGGATTCTGCTCGCTGTTATCGCGCAGATACTGAAAGCGCGTCTCATTGATAGCCTTCGTACTGATGACTTGAGTATCGGTGATCTGGACCGTGTGTTCGGTGGAAGTGGTGTCGTAGCCGGCCTCCGGCAGCACTGACCCGCCGACACCTGCGTTCTCCTGAGTATCACGGTAATACTGGTAGCGGGCGGTGAGCGTGTTGTTGGTGCTGACCTGGTAGTCGATACGCGGACCGATGTTGGTGCGGGTGCGCGGGTTGGGCTCGTCTTCGGTCAGTTGAAACGGTTCGAGGGCCGAGTTCAGAGCCTGCGTGTTAACCACCGCGATCTCGTCGATGTTGCGGCGCTGCATGTCGAGGAAGAATGACGCCTTCTTATTGATCGGCCCGCCGATGTTTCCCATATAGATCACGGAGTCGTACGGCTCCTGCGTAGCGTCGCCCAGAAAGGGATTGCGCGTGTTTAATCCCGAACTGTTGCCCACGACTGAGAACTGTCCATGAAACTTGTCGGTGCCCGGCTTGGTGAAGATTTCGATTCGGCCATAGCCCAGCTTGTCGTACTCGGCTGAAAACGGATTCTGATTGATGCGAATCTCGCGAATCGATGACTTCGGCGGAAGTTGTCCGGCAGTAAATCCGTCGATGTAAAGCTGCCCGCCGTTGGGACCGGCCGAAGGTCCCGCCAGCGCTTCAAGGTCAGACTGCAATTCGTCGGGGTCGTCGGGAAGCGCTTCCAGATCTTTGCCGCTGAGAACGATCGCACTTGCGTTATTTGCGGGATTGGTGTCGAGCTGCGGTCCCTCTGCCTCCACGTTCACCTTTTCCTGCTTCACATTGATGTCGAGCGCAATGTTGAATTGCGCGACCTGGCCGGGCGCTACGTCCACGTCTTTCTGCACAAAAACGGCGAATCCCTGGGCATTCGCCGTGACTGTGTACTTGCCAGGGGCCAGATTTCCGATCTCGTAATTGCCGCTGCGGTTGGTGGTGGCCAAATGCGTTGGTCCCCCGGAAACAAGGACGGCTACCGCGGCGTTCGCCACGACCGCACCCGAGGGATCCGTCACTTGGCCGCGCAAGGTTCCCGTCGTTGCTGATGACTGGGTTGATGACTGCGCCTGCGACTGCGCCGATGCCGGCGCCGCCAGCCCGATCAGCGTCGCCGGAATCAGAATCGACAGAATGAAGACTGATAGTTTCAACAGACACCGTTTCTTTCCAGGCAGATCACATTGATTATTGATTAAGAACACGGATTGAGATTTGTCCCCTACTGTGCGGCGTCACCTTCTCCACCGGGCGCGCCCAGCGACCACGGCGAAAGCAGCAAGGATGCGCTCTGGTTTGGCGACGCCGTCAGGATGGCCTCTACTCCGGCCAGTAGCTTGATCGCCGTAACCGCGTCTGAATTTCCGCCTGCTGTCGCCAGGATCACAACGGCATCGCCCTTCTGCAAGTCTGCCAGCTTGATGGTGGGCACACGGCTCAACATGCGCTGCAAGTCTGGAGGACCGTTCCCGCCGGGCCCGCCGCCCTGCCTGCGTCCCCCGCCCGCACCTGGCGCAGCGCCTTGCCCGCTCGTAGCTTGGCCTTGGCCGACGCCGTCCGGTCGATCTCCACTGCCTCCACCTGCCGAGCTTTTCAATCGCATCGCGATGCGCTGTGCCATCTCTGCCGGCAACTTCTGCAGTTGCGAGTCGGGAGCCACCTTCACTACGATCGTGCTCTTGCTGATCGCATCCTGCACCGTGATCGAATTGTTCCCGGCGTCGATTGCCTTGATGGTCCCGGCAATATTTGGAAATGATCCGGAGACAATTTCCTGCGCACTTACTTCGCCGCCATCCGGGGTACGAGTTCCGCGTGCGCGCAGCTGATCTCCCACCTTGATCTGATCGACGGGCGCCGGTTTCGCGTCATCGAATTGCACCGAGCCGGGCGCGTAGCGGCGCAGGATCGTATCCTTGGCAATGTGGACGGCGATATTCTTATTCGGGCCTATGCGGCCGGGTGAGATGGTGATGACACCCGTCGCCGCGTCCACCGCGGTAACGACTCCGTCCACCCCTCGCTTCTGCCAGTCCTCGAGGTCGTGCTGATGTTTGGCCGCTACCTCGGCCTGCTTCATTACAATTACCGCCAGCGCCGTGATCGTGTGCCCGTCCGCTGATGCCTGTCCGCGAATCAGCACGCGATCTCCAGGCTGCAAGTCTTGCGCCTGCAGAGCGGTCGCGTTCTTCAGATCTTTTTCTCCTGGCGGCACACGCAGGATCTTCGTCGAGCCCGTCAACTTCGCCGTGACTTCGCCACCGGACTCTGCCGCGACCGTGATCGAATCCGCCTGGATAGTCTTGATGACCCCCACGGCCTTGGCGACTTGTGCGCCTCCCGAACTGTCGGTTGGCTTGCCTTGCGCGCACACCAAGCCCGGCCCCGACACCGTCAGAGTGACCATCGTTGTCAGCAGGCACACAAGAAGGCACACGCGCAGCTGCTTCTGCCGGGGAAATCGCATGATCTAACTTTAGCATCGCCAAACCCACCTTATTCGACCCTTTACGAAGTTTTACCGGGCATTGACCGTGCTTTTACAGGACGCTGGCAACTGCAACTCCATCGCCACGCATCCACTCAATAGGTATTCAACTCCAACTGGTAAACGACGCTTGCGTGGATGCCCATGTCCGCAGGAAAATCCAGTTCGGAAAAGCAATCTCAGCCGGCCGCGGCGGGTCTCCTATACCGTTTGACGGTGGCCTCCCCGAGTTGGGCGGGTGCGATCCTGGCCGTGTACACTATTTTTTCGTGCCGATTCGGCGCTCTGAAGATTCGTGTCAGGTAAACGATAAACGGAGGACGCACGGTGAATCAGACCTGGCCGAACAATCCCCGGCGCAGTAGAGATAAAGGCAAAGGCAAAGAGACGATTGCGAGCCGGTCATTCCTAGGCCGGTCATTCTTGGGCAGGCCGGTTGCCTATGTGCTGATCGCCGCGCTGGGCGCTCTTCCCGGAGTCGGCCCGTCGATGCGGGCGCAGGATGCCGCTACCACCATCGCGGTCGATGTCAAAGTAGTGGCGCTGCCTGTTACCGTTCGCGACAAACATGGCAAGATCGTCCGCGACCTCACTAAAGACGATTTCATGCTACAGGAAGACGACCGCGCACAGACGATCAAGTATTTTTCGCAGGATGCGAATCTTCCGCTCACGCTGGGTCTGCTCGTCGACACCAGCCGCAGTCAAACCAACGTCCTTGACGCGGAGCGCAATGCCAGCCGCAGCTTTCTCGATCAGATGCTGGTGCAGCCGAAGGACAAAGCCTTCCTTATTCACTTCGATCGTGAAGTTGAACTGTTGCAGGACCTGACTTCATCCCGTGAAAAGCTGCAAGCGGCGCTGGAATTGCTCAAGACGCCATCGGATCGCGAGCGATCCAACGATCCGAATGATTCCGACGATTCCCGCTCCGGCTCGGGCTCGCATCATGGCGGCGGTACCCAGCTTTACGACGCCGTTTATCTGGCGTCGAACGAGTTGATGAAGAAGCAGCACGGCCGGAAGGCGCTCATCATTCTTTCGGACGGCGTTGACCGCGGCAGCAAGACTTATTTGGAGAGCGCGATTGAGTCCGCCCAACGTGCCGACACGGTTATCTACTCCATCTATTTCGCGGAACCTCACCACGATCAAGGCCAAAGGCGAGGCGGCGGAATGGGACGCGGAGGCGGCGGTTGGCCCGGAGGTGGTGGTGGCTGGCCGGGAGGCGGCGGTGGATACCCGGGCGGTGGCGGTCGCGGCGGTGGTCAACGTCGTACCGAGGAACCGCGCACCGATGGCAAGAAAATTCTCGAGCGGATTTCCAAAGAAACGGGTGGACGTTTCTTTGAAATCACTAAGAAGGAAACCGTCGGAGATATCTATGACAACATTGTCGAGGAACTACGCGTCCAATACAACATGGGCTTTACGCCCGATAAAGACAGCGCGGCCTCCGGTTATCATCACATTGAGTTGACGGTGAAGCGCAAGGACCTGATCGTGCAAACCAGAGACGGATATTACGCTGACCGCGAGGTTGCCGATCGCAAGAATTGAGGTAAAGCGGCGGGAGCGCCGATTTTGGCAGGCTCCGAATTCTTGCGATCAGTAACTTATTTCCCCGCGAGTTCATCGCGCAGCGCCTGCCCGAGTGACGCCTGGCGATCTGCGTTCAACTTCGTTCCGCCTGAGGTCAGGTACAAGACATCAATCGCCATCTGCCCCTCGGTTTCGATCAGCGCAATTTCGATGTTGCACTCATGTTTCGAGACCAGCGAGCACATCCGGTAAAGCAGTCCCGGACGATCCTGGGTCAGAATCTGCACCAGCGTACTGTGCGCCGAGCACCCGTCGTCGAATTCAATCTGCGTCGCGATCTTGACCTTCGTGCCGTTCACCTTCTCCGATTTCAAGCGGTCGCGCAACATGCGCGCTACGTCGGCTTCGCCTTTGATCACGGCTGCGATGCTTTTTTTCAGACGTTCCCATTCTTGCAGATTCATCTCCAGCGTCCGGAATCGATCGGTGAAATAGAAAGTGTCTACCACCATGCCGGCGGCGTTCGAGAACGCATTCGCTTTCACGATATTCATTCCCCACGCGGCGAGTGCACCCGAAACCGAGGCGAACAGGAAAGGCCGGTCGGTCGTAATCAGCGTCAGCTCATACCAGTGACGGACTTGCTTCAGACCTAACTGGACGCCGTCCTGCCCCAACCGGGCAGCCATTTCGGCGTGTGCCAGAACGTCGGTTGCGCCGTGGATCCGCAGATAACGTTGCGGCAATCCCTCCAAGAAAATGTTGATCTTCTTGCCTGCTACCGGAGCCAGCGACCGCAGATGGGCGAGGCTGGAGTCCTCGGCGCCCGTGTGCACGCGCTCATCGGCGCTGCGGCTCAAATAGTTGGCGCACGCAATGTACAGTTGCCAAAGGCTATCGGCCTTCCACGGCGTCATGGCCTCGGGGTTCACGGCTTTGATGTCGGCATACGTCAGCAGGCACAGCATCTTCAGCCGCTCGGGCACCCCCACCTTTTCGGCGAACGCCTTCACATTTGCCGGATCGAATACGTCGCGCCGCATCGCCGCCGACATTTCCAGATGGCTCGCCACCAGATACCGCACCGTCTCGCGATCTACCGGGTCGAGATCCAGCCGCTCCGCGCAACTGTCGGTGAGTTGCAGGCTGATCTCAACGTGATTCTCGCTGGGAACGGCTTTGCCGGAATCATGCAGCAGCAGCGCCAGGTGAAGCAGTTCCGGCTGTTCGAGTTCACTCTGCAACTCCGCAAAGCGCTGGTCCCATTCCGATTTCGACTCTTTCAGGCGATGCAGATTTTCGATGGCCAGGAAAGAGTGCTCATCCACGGTGTAGCGATGGTAAAAATCCCGCACCACCAGCGCCTCAATCCCCTTCAGTTCCGGCAGCAGGAGTGCCAACAGGCGAAGCGCGTTCATGGCGCGCAGGGCGTCGGCAGCGTGCGGCTGCACCAGAGTTTCCTGCAGGTAAAGCCACAACTCGGCGCCCCGCGGAGGCGTCGCCGCCAGCGCGGGCAGCGCCTGCTCGACTTTATATTCGGTGGTTGTGCTCAGCTTCAGGCCATGTTCCGCCATGAAATGAAAAAGCCGCAAGAGCAGTTCCGGGTCCCGCAGCCCGCCGGATTGCTGCGGTTGCTTCAAGAAGATCAGTCCATCCACCACCGAGAAGTCATCGCTTGAAACCCGTGACCGCCAGCCCTGGAATTGCCGGTACAACGACGACCAGGCCGCGGGAATTTCCTCCAGCAATTGGTTGCAGACTCGGTGCACGCTGCGCACATGGCCGAAGTAGACGCGCATCCAGTCCGCGACGTTCGTGATTTCCGCATCGCTGGCCCCGATCTTTCTCGCCGCCGCTTCGTCCTGCGCCTCCCAGGTGAGCGTGTTGTCGTGACGCCCGTGCCGGAAGTGCAGAAAGCAACGCACGGACATTTGGAAGTCGAGGGCGGCGTCGAATGCCCTCCGTGACGAAACCGGCAGCAGCGTGTTCGTGTCCGGCCACACCTTCAACTTTTCCATCGCGGAAATCAGCGCCAGCCAGTTGGCAACGTTGTAGTCACGCAAACCGCCGGGCCCATCCTTCACGTTTGGTTCCAGATGAAAGACGGTATTGCCAAATTTGTGGTGACGAGCGCGCGTGAGCTCGGCCAGGTTCTGGATCAGGTTCTGGCAATCCCGTCCCACCAGACGGGGAACAGCTTTCTCGCGCAGCCGCGAAAAAAGTTCACGATCGCCCGCCAGGTAGCGGCAGTCGAGCAGTGAGATGGCAAACTCAACATTGTTCGGATCCAACCGTTCGCACTCCGCCAAATTTCGGGTAGCGGGACTGAGCTTCAGACGCAGGTCCCACAATTCCTGCGAAAAACTCCGAATGGGGTCTTTGAATTCACTCTCGGAGTTGCCGTTGGCGTGCAGAAAGAGCAGATCAATATCGGAGTGGGGGAAAAGCCAGCCGCGCCCGAATCCTCCGGTGGCCACCAGGGCAAAGTTTTTCGGGGTGTCAGAGCCGGTAGGGTTGGAGCCAGGTTGCGAATCAAGGATAATTTCTTTCCAGAGCCGCTGAACAATCGAATCGACCAGCGCCGTGCGGCGGGCGAGCGCCGTGCGCCCTTCACCGGTGACGGAGAATTCCTGCTCAATGGCAGCGGATTCCCTGACGTACAAGTCCGATAACTCGCTGCGGACGGTGGCCCCGGTGGTCATTCGATGACAGTCTCCCCGAACTGTTCAGCCCCTGCTCCAGCTTTATTCCGTTCTGCTCGCAACCAAGCAGACAAGGGGGATGTCGATCTTTTCCTGTCAATCTTTTGCTGTCGATCTGTCGTCTCGAAATTCGTGCGCTTACAGCACGCTCTCGCCACGTTCGTCGTTGCGAATCCGAATCGCTTCGTCGATGCGCGACAGAAAAATCTTTCCGTCGCCGATCTTGCCGGTACGAGCCGCCGTGGTGATCGCCTGCACTACTTTTTCGACCATCTCATCGGCTAGAACGATCTCGAGTTTCACCTTCGGAATCAAGTCCACCGTGTACTCGCGTCCCCGATAAAATTCGGTGTGTCCTTTCTGCCGACCATGCCCTCTGGCTTCAAACACAGTCATGCCTTCGACGCCAACCTCGTGCAATGCGTCCTTCACTGCCTCGAGTTTGGAAACTTGAATAATCGCTTCGATCTTTGTCATGGTTCTCCGTCTCGTTGATTCCTTTGCCTGTTTCGGTTTCTCGTTATGCGGCCGGCTCCCAATAGTATCCCTCTTCACCGTGTTGCGAGAGGTCGAGACCTTGCATCTCGTGCTCCTCTGGAACGCGCAGGCCAATCGTGATGTCTACCAGTTTTAGGATAACCACGGTTCCCACGATCGCCAACCCCCAGGCAATCGCTATCCCGACCAGTTGATTAAGCAGTTGGTGAGCATTGCCCTCGAGCCATCCCGAAGCCAGCGTGCGTCCCTGAGCGTCCTTAAAGATGGGATTCACCGCGCTCGAAGCGAAGACGCCCGTCAGCAGAGCTCCCAGAGTTCCGCCCGCGCCGTGTACGCCGAAGGCATCGAGCGAGTCGTCGTATCGGAACATCGACTTTACCTTGGTCACCATGAGGAAACAGAAAACACCCGCGGCCAAGCCGATGGCGATGGCCGACATGGGCGAGACAAAACCGGCCGCTGGAGTGATCGCGACCAGCCCCGCCACGGCTCCAGAGATCGCGCCCAGTGCGCTCGGTTTCCCCCGCTTCCACCACTCCGCGGCGCTCCAGCCGACGGTTGCGGCGGCGGCGCCAAAATGCGTGGCGACGAATGCACTCGTAGCCAGAGATCCCGCTGACAGTGCACTGCCCGCGTTGAACCCAAACCATCCCACCCAGAGCAGGCAGGCCCCAATGAAACTCAAGACCACGCTATGCGGAGGCATGGATTGCTTCGGATAGCCGATGCGGGGCCCCAGATACAGCGCGCACACTAACGCCGATACACCCGACGTCACGTGCACCACCGTGCCGCCGGCGAAATCCAGGCAGGGGAACCGTCCGCCGAGAGAGGCATTCAGCCAGCCGCCCTTCCCCCAGACCATGTGCGCCATGGGGGCATACACCACGAGCGACCACAGCACCATGAAGGCTGTCATCGCGCTGAATTTCATGCGCTCCGCGAACGCACCCGTGATGAGTGCCGGGGTGATGATGGCAAACATCAGCTGGAACACCATGAATGTCTGGAGCGGAATAGTCGCGGCATAATCGGGGTCGGGTTGCGCTCCCACGCCGCGAAGAAAGACGTTGTGCAAGCCGCCGATGTAGCTGTTTCCCGGAGCGAAGGCCAGACTATAGGAGATCAGGGCCCAAAGCAGAGTGACGATGGCCATCAGCGCGAAGCTTTGCATCATCGTCGACAGGACGTTCTTTTTCCGCACCAACCCGCCGTAGAACAATACCAGGCCGGGTCCGGTCATCATCAGGACCAGGGCAGAACTCGTCAGCATCCAGGCGTTGTCGCCGGAGGACTTTGCGTCGGCCACGGCCTGTTCCAATTTTGCGATCTGTGCCGATTGCGCAGCATTCTCGGCGGCATTCGCGCCCGAAGTTTGCGCCAGCCCGCTGATCGCGAATAGACACACCATTACCAACGTAAGACAAACAATGGCGGAATTTTTCATCAATGCCTTCTGACTCCTCGTTTGGAACGTGCAGCACCCATAACAATAGTCGCTGAGCCGCCGTTTGCGGAAATCGAAACTATTTATATTCGTGATTGGAAATCTTTATGTGGGCTTTTCGGAGGAAGCCGCCGTCCAATTGACGCCGGAGGGCTTTCTGCGGTTGGATGGAAGCTGCGTGGCACCTGCGCCTACCATTCTCGATCCCGAGTCGCGACGGTTTAGCCGTCTCGACGCCGCCTGGCTCACCATCTGGCTCCTCTTCCTGGTTGGGCTCGCCGTGCTCCCTCCGCAATTCGAATGGCACAAGCAGTTGATTCTCTTCGCCATCGGAATTGTGCAACTGCTGGAGACAAAATTGATTTCCCACCTTCCCAGGCGCGGAGTCTTCTACGTCATCCTGCTCAAGATTTTGCTGGCAACCCTGCTGATCGATCACACTGGCGAAGTCGGAATTAACAGCAGTTACTATCCTATCTATTATCTTCCGGTCGTCACCGCAGCGCTTTACTGCGGGACGTGGCTGACGCTGCTCTGGACGCTGTTTGCGTCCGCCGCCTACTGCTCGTATCTGTTCATCGACCCCGCGATGCAGGAATACGAAATCACTCCCGAGGCGTTGGGATTCCTGGCGCTGCGGATCCTGTTTTTCTTTCTCGCCGCCATGGTAGTCAACCGCTTCGCGCAGCAGAGTCAGCATCAAACCCAGTTGTATCGTGAACTCGCCGAACGCCTCGCCGAAACCAATCGCCGCCTCGAACACGCGCAAGCCGAAGCGCGGCGGTCGGAACGGCTGGCTGCTCTCGGCCAGCTCTCCGCCGGACTGGCTCATGAAATCCGCAATCCCCTCGGAGTCATCAAGGGCTCGGCGGAAATGTTGACGCAGAGATTGCAGGCCTCCGACGAGCTTGCCCGCGAGCTGGCCGGCTACATTTCGACTGAGGTCAACCGGCTCAGCGCCCTGGTTACCGAGTTTCTCGACTTCGCTCGTCCTCTTCATGCGCAACCACGTCCCGCGGACCTGATCGCCCTGCTGGATCGCGTCCTGCAGATTGTCGCGAGTCGTTTTGCCGCTAAACCATTTGTCGCTGAACCGTCTTCTGGTACACAAGAGACGGTCAAACCCGTGCGCGTCGAGCGCCACTATGCCAGCGGACTGCCTCCCGTTCCGCTTGACGAAAGCCTGTGCGAGCAAGCCTTCCTTAATCTCGTGCAGAATGCCTACGAAGCCATGGAAGACCGCGGCGGCACGTTGCGGGTTGACGTTCAACCCGCTACGCAGAACGATCGTGAGGGAGTGGAACTCCGTCTCGCCGACAGCGGGCCTGGCGTCCCGGAAGAGCTGCGCGAAGAAATTTTCAATCCGTTCGTGACCACGAAGAAAGCCGGCGTGGGACTGGGCCTCTCCATCGTGTCGAAGATCGTGGACGGGCATCATGGGTCGATCCATGTGGAGAACGCGCCGGGAGGCGGTGCCGTGTTCACGCTTTTCTTCCCGCTCGAAGAAACCGTCGAGCCGCACGCAACTGCCGAGCTGCGCTCGGCTTGGACGGGCGAGGGCGCCCGTCCCCACACGAGCTAACCAAATGCTGACTATCCTTATCATCGAAGACGAAGCCAAAATGCGGCGTCTCCTTGAGCTGAACCTGGGCGACGACGGCTTCAAGACGCTCTCCGCCGGAGATGCCGAAACTGGCTTGAAGCTGCTTACCTCCGAACCCGTTCACCTTGTTCTCACTGACCTCAAACTTCCCGGCATCAACGGCCTCGAATTTCTGCAAACGGCCAAGCAGCAAAATCCGGCTTTGCCCATTGTCGTCATGACCGCGTTCGGGTCGGTTGAAACCGCGGTTGAGGCGATGAAAGCTGGCGCCAGCGACTACGTGCTCAAGCCGTTCTCACTCGCCGAAATGCGGATGGTGGTGCACAAGGAACTTGATAACTCGCGCCTGCGCGAGGAGAATCGCTCGCTTCGCGAAGCCCTTGGACAGAGGTACAGCCATCCCAACATCGTCGCGATCAGTCCCAAGATGCAGGAAGTGCTGGCCACCGTCGAACGGGTTGCACCCACCAACTCCACCGTGCTGCTCGGCGGAGAAAGCGGAGTTGGCAAAGACCTCATCGCCCGCGCCATTCACGAAAAATCGCGCCGCGCTTCCGGACCGTTCGTCAAGATCAACAGCACCGCTATACCAGAGAATCTTTTGGAGAGCGAACTCTTCGGCTACGAAAAGGGAGCTTTCACCGGCGCTGCCACCAGCAAGCCGGGCAAATTCGAACTCGCCGACAAGGGCACGCTCTTCCTCGATGAAATCGGAGACGTGCCGCCTGCCATTCAGGTCAAACTTCTCCGCGTGCTGCAGGAGCGCGAGTTCGAGCGGCTGGGCGGCACGCGCACCATCAAAGTCGACGTTCGTCTTCTCGCGGCCACCAACCGCGACCTGCGCGCCGCTCTCGAAGACGGGACGTTTCGTGAGGACCTTTATTACCGGCTCAACGTGGTCCCGATCGACATCCCGCCGTTGCGCGAACACAAAGAAGATATCCCTGGACTCGCGAACCTGTTTCTCGCGCGCTTCGCCAAAGATTCCGGGAGATCGGAAAAAATCACCGGCATTTCTTCCCCCGCCATGCAGCTTCTTGCCGGCCATTATTGGCCGGGCAATGTGCGGGAACTGCAGAACGTCATCGAACGAGCCTGCGCGCTGGCTTCGGGCAACCAGTTGGAAGCCAGCGACATTCAACTCGACGCGCCGCGCACTCGCAGCGGCGCAGTATCCGATCGCTTCCTCCCCGACGGCATGACGCTTGACCAGTGGGAAGATGAAATGATCCGCGAAGCTCTGAAACGCGCGGGCGGCAATAAGTCACAGGCGGCGCGTCTGCTTGGGCTCTCGCGCAATGCGCTGCGGTATCGCTTGTCTAAGATCGGCATCGACGACAACGATGGCGAGTGAAAGATCGGGCGATCGGGTGATCAACAAACACACTGCATTTCTCCTGGTACTTTCCGGTTTCTGCCTATTCACTAGATGGTATCTTAGCTATTTGGTACTGTCAGCCTCCCCCCTGTGTATTGGAATCATAGGGTTAGGGCGAAGTGCGGTAGTGGTGGGCTAATTCGCCCACTACCAGAGATCCCACCCACATCTTTGATTTTAAATGACTTATTTGAAAAACTTCTGGAATAACTGCGTAGGGGGAGATCCTACTACACGCCCTAACCGCGCCCTGGCCGAAAACCACCACCCTGGTGGAACCGGGCCACCGGGACGCCGCTAATCGCCGGCTGTCGGTGCTGTTATGTTTCTCCTAATGTTATGAAAAATATAGCGGTTATAGGAATCTAGACTCTCTGTTTGATATTGGCACTCAGACTGCATTCTTATAGGCAGGGTATTTGTCCCGAACGAGGTGGAGGCACGTAATGAAGTTTAAATTAATAGCAGCACTTCTAGGATTGATGATGGCGATTCCAGGCGCCGTCATTGCTCAAAACCCGGCTCAGAACCCGGACGATCAGGCGCCGGATCAGAATTCGAAGCCATCGCCGAACATTCAAGCGCCCATGCAAGCGCCCATGTCTGGTCCCAACGATCAGGGTCCCGCGGACCAAGATTCAATGGATAACGATTCGATGAATCAGGCCCCGGCGGGAGGTCCCAACGACACAGGTTCCAGTAACCCAGGCCCCAGCGGTCCGACTTCTAACACGCCGGCTCCAGTGGAAAACAATGGTGTGGCGCGCATCAGTCTGATTCACGGCGACGTGTCCACGCAGCGTGGCGACTCCAAGGACTGGGCGGCGGCTGTGATCAATGCTCCCGTGCTCGCTGGCGACCGGGTTTCTACCGGCGACAAGGCGCGCACCGAACTTGAACTTGACTATGCCAACACGCTTCGCCTCGCTGAGCATACGCAAGCTAATATCACTCAGCTCACGCGCTCGCAAATTCAGATTCAACTTGGACACGGGATGGCGAACTACACCGTCTACAAGGGCAGCGATGCGGACGCGGAGATCGATACTCCGAACGTTGCCATTCGCACCGAGCGGCGCGAATCCAGCTTTCGAATTCTGGTAACTGCCGACGATCACACCGAAGTGCTGGTCCGCAAAGGCGAAGTCGAGGTTACGACTCCGCAGGGCGGCACGCGCGTCGGACAGAACCAATTCATCACCATTCAGGGAGCTGGCGCGGACGCGCAGTACAAGATTGGCGAGGCTCCGGCCCGCGACGACTTTGATCAGTGGAACACGGATCGAGACAACATGATCCGCAACTCGGAAGCGCGTCGGCACACTAACGACTATTACGTCGGAACCGAGAATCTCGATGGTCACGGCACTTGGTCGGAAGTTCCGGATTACGGTCCAGTGTGGCGGCCAGCGGTGCCGCCGGACTGGGCTCCTTATCGCGATGGGCGTTGGGTTTATGAGCCTTATTGGGGATGGACCTGGGTTTCTTATGATCCCTGGGGCTGGGCTCCTTATCACTACGGTCGCTGGATGTATATCGACGGAGGGTGGGGTTGGTGGCCCGGTCCGGCGTACGGGTATCCGTTCTATCGTCCGATCTGGGCTCCGGCTTATGTTTCCTTCTTCGGATTCGGCGGTGGTTTTGGATTCGGATTCGGCTTTGGCGGGATCGGCTGGCTTCCGCTTGGTCCTGGGGACTTTTTTCATCCCTGGTGGGGCCGGTGGGGCGGGGGCTTCGGCTACGCCCGTTTCGGCGAATTCAATCGCGGTGGCTTTGCTCCGCTGCGCGCCGGCTCACGGTTCTCGAATGTGAACCTGGCGATGCATGACGCGAACTTCCGCGGTGCGACGAGCGTCTCCGGCAGGGACTTCGGCACGGGCCATATGAACGCCCACGCTATGAGTCACTCGGAGATGCAGAACGCGCGTTTCAATACAGGGAGATTGTCCGTGAGCCCGAGCCGTGAGAGCTTTTCGGCCAGCGGACGACCAGCGGCTGCATCGACGACTCGGAACGTGTCGCAGAATCAGCACTTCTTCTCAGCTCAAGGAACGAGCCGAGGTAACACGGGTGCGAGGGCGAATGAAAGGTCGATGGGAAACGGCCGCGAAGTTTCACGACCTGGAAACGGCGGCTCGAATAACGGAATGCAGCACTCCAATCAGAGTACGGAAAGAGGTTCGGAAGCGCGCGGCAATTCAAATTCGGGATCCGCGTCCAGACCCGGCAACTCGGGTGGCTCCACGTCCGGACGCGAAGGCGGCAACAATGGCGGCTGGCAGAAGTTTTCGCCGATGCCTCCGCGGGCATCTTCTGAGTCAGGCAGGCCGGGTGAATCGGCCGGCCGCGGCTCCATTGGCGGAGCAGGGGAGCGCAGTCCGTACGGCTCTGCTCGCAGTTCGGGCTCAGAGGGCCGTGGTTACGGTTCAGGCAGCTACGGTACACGTGGGTACGGTGGAAGCTCCCGTCCGCCGCTCAACATGAGGCAGCCCATTGTCACTCCGCGGTCTTACGGCGGAGGTGCTTATGGCGGCGGACGCTCAGCCCCTAGTTACGGCGGCGGACGTTCAGCTCCCAGCTACGGCGGGGGGCATTCGGCGCCTAGCAGTCACGGTGGCGGTGGATCCTCCCACGGTGGCGGCGGATCGCACGGCGGCGGTGGATCGCACGGCGGTGGACATGGGCGGTGACATTGACATTGCGCTGGGTCTTTTCCCGGCGTAGTAAGGCAGCATAGCAACACTCTTCCCAGCAGTGAGACGCGCAAACTGCGCGTCCCACTGCTTTTTTCTTGGAGCGAAAACTGTGTGGCGATGATGGGCGCTCTGTTTTAGGCCGCAACGCGCATTATCTCGGTTCGTGCGTGCCGGGCGAATTCGCCGGTGGCAGCGTCGTTCCCTGGGTCACCAGCTTCATGAAATCCGATTCCGCGAGGCGCGACGGATGCAACTCGCCGCCTAACCCAAAAAATCGGCAGAAGCTCATGATCAGGGGGCGCCAGCGCACCGGATCGATATGGGGGCGCGCGCCGTTGCCCACCAGCAGCTTCTCGTCGACGTGCAGCTTAACGATATGCACCTCGAACACGTTGGCGCTGACGTTCTTGCCGAAAGAACGGAAATCGTGCACGATGCCCTCCATCTGTACCGGACACTCGCGCACGCGCGGTGGCGCTACCGATTCCGACTCCACAGAAGTGAACCCCGCTATGCCAAATTTGTCCGGTGCATAGCGATAACCCCATTCACGCTTCTTATCAGGCACAGGATTCTTCGCCGTGGTGAGGGCGAGGCGGTCGACATGTGTCACCAGATCGTCTGAGGGCAGATTGATCACACACTCGCGCGTGCGGATGAGGTTGTCAGATGTCTGTCCCATCTGGCCCAAGCCAAGCATGCAGCTCCAGCCCAGCCACCACGCCGACGACATCGGCGCCAGGTTCGACGAGCCGTCTGGGTTCAAGGTGCTGATAAGCGCCACGGGCGTTCCGAAATAGAGAATGGTCGGGTCGATCGTCTTGTGCATGCCCAGACAGTATCGAATACCGCGCGGACGGTGCTATCCGCATCTTGCGGTTAAACCAAAAGTCGCCAGGCTTCGTGGGCCTCGTCCTTGATGTCGAGTTATGCGGGTCTCATCGCTATCTGCTTGATCATCTCCTTTTCGCCCGGCTGTTCAGGTACCGGACATGTCCCCGTCTTCCGACTATCGTAACCTTCCGGCCTCTATCCAAAACGGAAAACCGCTGGCATGATTGCTGCCAGTCTGGTTTCCTGGAGGCGAGGCATGAATCTGCGACGGCTAACGAATTCACTTTGTTTTCTTACAGTTAGCTTGATCCTCGCGGGTTGCGGGTCGAAGCCCGGAACTGAAGGCGGTGGCGGAAGCGCGCCCGCCATTGCCACCCAGCCCGCGAACCAGACCGTTACGGCCGGCCAGACGGCAACGTTCTCGGTGACGGCTGCAGGAACCGCGCCTTTGACCTACCAGTGGCAGAAGGGCACCACGCCGATCAGCGGTGCGACCTCGGCCAGCTATACCACCCCCGCGACGACGACGTCTGACAATGGAACCCAATTCAGCGTGGTGGTGAGCAACTCGCTAGGAAACGCAACCAGCAATGCGGCTACGCTCACGGTCAACCCCGCGGCAGCCGCGACCACCGATGTCCTGACCTACCACAACGACATTGCGCGCACCGGCCAAAACCTGACGGAAACCACCCTCACGACCAGCAACGTGACTTCGGCGAAGTTCGGTAAGCTTGGCTTCTATTCCGTGGACGGCCTGGTTGACGCCGAGCCGCTCTATGCCTCGAGCGTTTCCGTTCCGAGTAACGGCATGCACAATTTGCTGATCGTTCCCACCGAGCACGGCTCGGTCTATGCTTTTGACGCAGATTCCGGTACGAAGATCTGGCAGATCACAACCTTGAAGACCGGCGAAACATCCTCAGATGATCGAGGCTGCGGGCAGGTGAGTCCTGAAATCGGAGTGACCTCGACACCGGTGATCGATCGCACCCAGGGTCCGAACGGCGCGATTTATGTGGTCGCCATGTCGAAAGACGGATCGGGCAACTACCACCAGCGCCTGCACGCGCTCGACCTCGCGCTGGGAACGGAATTGTTCAGCGGCCCGGTAGATATTCAGGCGACCTATCCCGGTACCGGTGACAACACAAACGGCACCAGCGTGGTCTTCGATCCCAAACAATACAAGGAGCGCGCCGCGCTGTTGCTGCTGAATGGCGTCATTTATACGGGTTGGGCTTCGCACTGTGACGATCGGCCCTATACGGGCTGGATCATGGGCTACAGCGAGTCCACGCTGGCGCAGACCAGCGTGCTGAACATCACGCCCAACGGCAATGAGGGCGCCATCTGGATGGCCGGAGCCGGGCTCGCCGCTGACAGTTCGGGCAATATTTATTTTCTCGATGCCAATGGAGACTTTGACACCACGGTGAACGCGCAGGGCTTTCCCAGCGACGGCGACTACGGCAACGCCTTCATGAAGCTCTCCACCACTGGCAATCAATTGGCCGTGGCCGACTATTTCGAGATGGACAACGAGGCCTCGGAGAACGGCAGCGACACCGACCTCGGGTCCGGTGGCACGCTTGTGCTGCCCGACCTCAGTGACGGCGCGGGTCATACCCTGCATCTGGCCGTCGGCGCCGGCAAAGACAGCAACCTGTACGTGGTGAATCGCGACTCCATGGGCAAGTTCAGCTCCAATAACAGCAGCATTTATCAGGAACTCGTGGGAGCGTTGCCGGGAGGGGTTTGGGCGATGCCCGCGTACTTCAACAACACGGTTTACTACGGATCGGTGGGCAGCCCCATCCAGGCGTTCACCATCACGAACGCGAAACTGTCGACCAGCGCCACCGCGCAAACCAGCAACAGCTTTGGCTATCCCGGGACGACGCCCAGCGTCTCGGCGAATGGCACCAGCAACGGAATCGTCTGGGCCGTGGAGAATACCAGCCCTGCGGTGCTGCATGCCTATAATGCCAGCACGCTGAACGAGCTCTACAACAGCAACCAGGCCAGCGGCGGCCGCGATCAGTTCGGCGCCGGCAACAAGTTCATCACCCCGATGATCGTGAACGGCAAGGTCTTCGTGGGAACGACGAATGGCGTGGCAATATTCGGGCTGCTGCCTTGATGTCCATGCAGGGTTGCCAATGACCGGGACGGATCATGGCTATTGATCAATTGCTGAGATACGGCGATACCTACACCCAGAACGTCACACCGCACTAAAAAAACCATGGATGTATGTGGTGTCAGGTCAGCACGCTCGGCGTCTTCTTACTATCGATCAAAGTCGAGGATGCCTGGCAGCTTCTGTTACAACTTGTAGGGGCTGACCCCCAGCTTCCGCACTTGCTCCGTGAAGTCCCGCACAACCTGCCCAAATCTCGGCCCTTCGGCTGCCGAAACCCACTCCAGGCGAAAGCGCTCTTCCTCGATACCGAAATCCGCGAGCATCAGCTTGATGGCATCTGCGCGTTTCTCTGTTTTGTAATTTCCCTCCTGGTAGTGGCAATCTCCCAGATGACAGCCGCAGATGAGGACGCCGTCCGCCCCCTTGGTAAACGCATCGATCACCAGGTTGGGATGCACCATTCCCGAGCACATGACGCGGACGATGCGAATGCTGGGCGGATATTGGGTGCGGGAAACGCCGGCCAGGTCTGCGCCGGCGTAGGAGCACCAGTTGCAGCACAGGGCGATGATCAAGGGTTGAAAGTTGTCTTCCATCACGCTACTCCCAAGGCAGCATGGATCTGGGCCTCGATTTGATCGAGGGTAAATCCACGAATGAATATGCCCTTCTTTGGACAGGTAGCCTGGCAGCAGCCACAGCCCTTGCAACTGGAGTCGTTGGTTTCAATGACCTTCTTGATCGACCCCTGCCACTTGTACTCGAGCAGGGTGATCGCTTTGTAGGGGCAGGTGTCTACGCAGTAGGCGCAGCCGTCGCAGCTTTCATCGACGACCTGCGAGATGTTGCCTTCCAGTTCAATGCTGTCGCGGGAGAGGATGGTGGCTGCTCTAGCCGCTGCCGCCTGAGCCTGCAGAATGGATTCCTCGATGTTCTTCGGAGAATGCGCCAGGCCGCATAGAAAAACGCCGTCGGTCATGAAGTCGACGGGGCGCAGCTTCATGTGCGCTTCGAGGAAAAAACCTTCGCTATTTAATGGAACCTTGAGAAGCTGCGCGAGTTGGTGATTATCCTCGTGCGGCTGAATGCCCGCCGACAACACCACCGCATCGGCGGCGATCGTGAAGGGCATGCCGAGCGTCTGATCGAAGACGGAAACCTGGAGCCCTTTACCATTCGGTGCAACCTCAGGTTTGCAATCTTCGTCGTAGCGGACAAACACGACGCCCTGCTGCCGCGCCCGCGTGTAGTACTCCTCCTTGAAACCATAGGTGCGGATGTCGCGATAGAGGACATAAACGTGCGTTTGCGGTGAGAGTTCTTTGATCCGCAGTGCGTTCTTGATCGCCTCGGCGCAGCAGACCCGCGAACAGTACGGGTGTTCGCTGTCGCGCGAACCGACGCATTGGATCATCACCACCGTCGGTTGCTTTCCGTTCGCGACCAGGAAGCCATCGCCGGCAACCAGACGTTCTTCGAGTTCTCGCTGCGTGATTACCCTTTCGTCTTGACCATACAGGTACTGCATGGGCTTGTGTTCGCGCGCTCCGGTAGCAACGATGATCGTGCCATGGTTGACTGTGGTGGTCTTGCCGCCGCCGGCAACGGTAGTCTTGAAGTCGCCGATGGAGCCCTCGATCCGCTCGATCGTGGCTTCGGTGTAGACAGCAATTCTGTCGTTGTGGCGGATCTCATCCCACAGTCGTGCTAGCTCGGCTTGTGGCTGTTCGCCGTTTAGCAGGTAATGAACGTGCTTCAGATTCCCGCCCAGTTCGTTCTGCTTTTCGACCAGGTGAACGTTGAATCCCTGATGGGCGAGCGACAGAGCCGCAGTCATGCCGGCGAGCCCGCCTCCGATTACCAGGGACGACTTGTTGACGGCGATCGACCTCCGCGCGAGCGGCTGGAGCAGCCGTGACTTGGCCACCGCCATCCTCACCAAGTCCTTGGATTTCTCGGTAGCCTTTTCTGGCTCCTGCATGTGGACCCAGGAACACTGGTCGCGGATGTTCGCCATCTCAAAGAGGTAAGCATTGAGTCCTGCTTCGCGGAGAGTATTCCGGAACAGAGGCTCGTGGGTGCGAGGCGTGCACGAGGCGACGATCACGCGGTTCAGATGGTGTTCGCTGATCCTTGTCTTGATCGCTTCCTGGGTGTCATTGGAGCACGTGTAGAGATTGTTCTCGACGTATACGACATTGGGCAGCGTCTTGGAATACTCCACCACGGCGGGGACATCGACTACGCCGGCGATGTTCGTTCCGCAGTGACAAACAAAGACCCCGATCCGAGGCTCTTCTCCCTTCACATCTCTTTCGGGTGGGTAGACCTCGGGGGTGATCAACGTGCCGCGGGCCTCTCGCAAGAGCGAGACCACCTGGGCGGCGGCCGCCGAGGCCTGCATCACAGTTTCGGGGATGTCTTTCGGTTCGGCAAACGGTCCGGCCACAAAGATTCCTTTGCGCGAGGATTCTGCGGGCCGGAATGTCGAGGTTCCACAAAAATTGAATTTATTGAGCGCCACGCCGAATCGTTCGGCCAGCACTTTGACATCTTTGGGCGGTTGCATCCCCACCGATAGGACGACCAGGTCGTATTCCCCGGAAACCTTCCTGTCGTTCTCCGCGAGATATTGGACGATCAGGTTCCGCGTCCCAGAGACTTCCTCGATTTTCGGCACGCGAGAGCGGATGTACCGCACACCGAGATCCTGCGCTCTGTGGTAATACTGCTCGAAGCCCTTGCCGAAGGCGCGCAGGTCCATAAAAAAGATGTCGCATTGCAGACCTTCGCCGAGATGCTCTTTGGCGATGATGGCTTCTTTGGTGGCATACATACAGCAGACCGACGAGCAGTAATCGTGGTCGCAATCTCGCGAACCAACGCACTGCAGAAAGGCAATCCGCTTCGGCTCTTTCCGGTCGAAGGGGCGGAGCACATGGCCGGAGTACGGTCCGGACGCGGACATAATCCGCTCGAACTCCAGAGCCGTGAGCACATTCGGGAAGCGGCCATAACCCAGGTCTTTCTTCAGCCGGGCGTCGAAGAGCTCGTATCCGGGTGCCATGACGATGGCGCCCACCTTCAACTCCTGTGTCTCCGCCATTTGTGTATAGTCGATCGCATTGGCCTGGCAGGCCGTTGCGCAGAGATGACAATCGCAGCAGATGCCGCACGCGAGGCAGCGCTTAGCCTCGGTGATCGCTTGCTCGGCGGTGTAGCCGATGCTGACCTCGTCGAAGGTCCTGCTGCGGGTCACGGGGTCGAGGGAGGGCACCGGTATTTGGCGCTGCATCAGCACGCCAGCCGTGTCCACGACGTACTCGGTGTGATACGGCCCTTCCAGTTCGCGACCCGCACGGAGGTCGCGGCTATTCAGCCAGCGATCGATGGAGTTGGCGGCCTTTTTTCCCGCGAGCATCGCCCCGACCACCACGTCGGGACCGGTCACGCAATCCCCGCCGGCGAACACACCGGGCAGATCTGTCTCCAGCGTCAGTGGATCGGCACGCAGGGTTCCCGATTTTGTAGTCGCGAGACCTAGCCGCTCACCCAAGCCATCGATATCGGGGACCTGGCCGATGCTGACCACGACAGCGTCGCAGGGAATGACGAACTCCGAGCCTGGAATCGGCTCCGGAGCCGGCCGCCCGCTGGCATCAGGTCGGCCGAGCTTCATCTTCAGACACTCCAGGCCAGCCACGCGCCCGCCGTGCCCCAACTGGAATGACTTGGGCGCGGCCAGAAACATCAATTTGATGCCTTCGCGTTCAGCGTCCTCGATCTCGCGCTGGGCGGCGGGCATTTCTGGGCCCGTTCGCCGGTAGACTATTGTCACCTCTGCGGCCCCGCAACGCAGGGCGGCGCGCGCCGCGTCCAAGGCAGAATTGCCTCCTCCCACCACCAGCACGTGGCGGCCGGGGAGTACCGGACCGCCGAGGTTGAGCCGACGCAGGAATTCCACCCCGCCGGTGACACCCGACATGTTCTCACCGGGAACGCCGAGCTTCCGCTCCACGTGAGCCCCGATGGCGATGAAAACCGCCGCGTAGCTCTTGCGCAATTCTTCGAGCGTAATACTGCGGCCCACCGGCGCTTCCAGTAAGATCTCGATGCCGATTGCACGCAGGCGGTCCAGTTCAGCATTCAGCAAGGGCCGTGGCAGCCGGAAGGACGGGATACCCGCCGCCAGCATGCCGCCCGCAACTGGGAGTGCTTCGAAGATCGTCGTGCCATAGCCTTTTTGCCGAAGTTGATAGGCACAGAGGAGCCCAGCTGGGCCGGACCCCACGATGGCAATCTTTTCCGGACGGTCGGGCACGGTTGGTTGCGGCAACTTGTAATCGGGGCAGCGGTCGGTAACGAAACGCTTTAACGCCGGCAAATTCACCGGGTCGTCCACGTGGGTGCGGGTGCAGGCGGCGGTGCAGGGGTGCGTGCACACCCGGCCGCAGATTAACGGAATCGGGTTGTCGCGCAGAATGACCTGGAGTGCCTGCTCGAACCGCCCTTGTGCGATCAGAGTCACGTAGCCCTGTCCGCTCTGATGGATGGGGCATCCGGCTTCGCAGGGAGAGATCCCGCGGCGCGTAATGGTGGAGATGTTGGGGACGGCTTGCGGGAATGGCCGGTAGATCGCCTTTCGCTCTCCCAGCCCCAGATCGAATTCCGAGGGGAGCGTTACCGGACACTCCGCCGTGCAAGCTCCACAGCCGGTGCATTTCGTCGCGTCCACAAAACGTGGCTGCTTCTTGACACTGACCGTGAAATTCCCCGGCTCCCCTTCGACGCGTTCCACCTCACTCAAGGTGAGAAGTTCGATGTCCTTGTGCCGGCCGATCTCGACCAGACGCGGGGCCATGGTGCACATCGCGCAATCGTTGGTGGGAAAGGTTTTGTCGAGCTGCGCCATGACCCCGCCGATGGCAGGGCCGCGTTCCACCAAATACACCTTGATGCCGCCGTGGGCGAGATCCAGCGCGGCTTGCATGCCGCCAATGCCCCCACCAACCACCAGTGCCGCGCCGACTGGATGCGGCTGGATCGGATCAGACGACGACATGGCCGATGGCCTCCCCGGCGGGCGCTAGCTGCGCGGCCCGCTCCTTGACCGCCTGGAAGTACAAAGCCAGAGGTCGATAGATCATGTGTGCCGCCTTGCCGAACGGCATCTCTACCACCAGCATCGGTGTGGCAACGATCACGTGCAGGGCGTACGTGAAGTGAGCGCAGAGCGCGAAGCCTGCATACCGGAAAATGTGTGCGGCAAGTCCGCTGCACGCCGTTAGCACCAGCAGGATAGGGAAGACCAGATCCTCCGGCCGCGTCTCCTTGTAGATTTCCTTCTTCGCCTGCACTCGTCCGATGAGGATGTCGCCGATGCCGTAGAAGATGAAGGCGGCGGCGAGGTATCCCAGCCAGCGTTGCGGGTGGTAAAAGGGATAGATGTTATCGGTTTGAAACCAGCGCAGAGCGAAGACCTTGATGGTCAGCATCATGACCGTGCCCAGGGCGAGGATCCAATGCCCCAGCCAGCGGCCTTTTTCCGGACACTTCCTCATTAGCGAGTGAGTTACCGACTGGTACAAGTACGTCCACGCCTCTTCGACATAGACAGAGAATGGGATGGGTGGCTGTTGCCCACTCATGGTGAGCCGCCAGACGCGGAAGACGCGCGATAGCAGAAGAAGGAACGGAAAGAGCATCACCGCGAGCGTGTAATACGTCATGATGGGGAACATGTGTTCCAGCCCGAGCGCCGTGGTCATGCCGGAAACGGGCATCCCCACATACCACACGTGAAAGCAGAGGATCAGTAGCACGACGAGCGCTGCAACCGAGGCCAGCGAGCCGAAGTACCACGCCCGGGACGTGAGGAGCTTGGACGCCACGCCTGTCCGTTCATATTGGGCGCTGAGGAAGCGCCGCAGCGTGGCCATGGAAATCCTGGGCTCCGCCTGGCGCGGGCAGGCGGTGGAGCAATCGCCGCAGTCGTGGCAAATCCAGGGCTCGAGGTTTGCGAGCAGCGGCGTTCTCAGCCCCAGAAGTGAGTAGCGGATGCTTTTTCGGGGAAAGCTGGCGAAGTCCGAGACCAGATCACAGGAGATGGTGCAACTTCCGCACTGATAGCAGCCCGTGGGGTCGAACTTGCCATACCGCCGAATGTCGGCCAGCAGGGTTGGATCGCTTTGAACCGGCAATGTGCCTACTGCCATTTGCCACCTCTACCGATACCGGAAAGTTCAAGCTACTGCGCAGCAACTACGGCTTCTTTGACGGTCCTCCTGGTGTACACCAGGAATTTACCGCCTTCCTCCACCATCTGAATCTGAAAGTTCTCGTTCTGATATGACTCCGCTGTGCGTGATGCCTCTTCTCTGCTTTCGTAGACCTGCCCATCCCACATGAACTTTTTTCCATCGCTGATCATAGTGAGATTCGGTGAGAGATTCGGGCTCATGCAATGCCTCCAGCCTGTTCGCACGTTGCTGCGAGAAACGGTGCTGCGAGAACGCTTCCTACAATATGCCGTGCTCGTACCGGCGTGTTCAGCACGTTGTTTGGCATAGGTCACCTCGCGGTACTGTGGTGCTGGGGAAATACTCGCTGACCAGCCACTCCGCCGCTTGCGACACGGCGCCACTGACCGCTTGCGACAAACCCTGGGAGATCTCTTCCGGTAGTGGCCCGGTTTGGCAGGCCAGCACGCGCACCTCGACCCCGCAGGTTTCCTGCAACTCACGCAGCAGGTTGGATGTAGGCAGCTGGTGCATTGAGAAATCGTCGAGTTTGACCGGCGGAATCTCGGCCGGATCGATCTCGAAGATCTCGCCGGGACTGCGTCCGGCATCGATCGCGTCGAGGATGAGCAAGCGCTGTGGACGCGCCGTGCTCAGGCAGAGAGTGAATAAGAGCTTGCGCACGCCCGTGCCGGCGTCCAGCAAGCAGACGGTTTCGGGCACCCGGTAGTGTGCTTCGACATAGTCGACCACCGCGCACCCGAAGCCGTCATCTCCAAACAGAGTATTCCCAACGCCGAGCACCACGGTCGGCTTCCGACAGAAGTCGGGAAGATCGGATTCATCGAATTGGTCGATCTCCCGCATACTTACTCCTTCATGCTGCCCTTCAATTGGCCAGCGTGCCGAGCAACTTGCCGTCCGCGTCGAAAATATCCAGCTTGACCGACAGCTTCCCGTCCAGCCGGTGGGTCGCGCAGGAAAAGCATGGATCGTAGGCACGGATCGACATCTCTACTGTGTTCAGTACTCCCTGGTCGTACTTGCCGTCATGGATCAAACCTTTTGCGGCCTGTGTAACCGACATATTGATGGGAGCGTTGTTGTGGGTGGTGCCGACGATCAGGTTGACGTTGGTGATCAGGCCGTTGGCATCGGTGGTGTAGTCGTGGATGAGCGTGCCGCGCGGCGCTTCGGTGCAGCCTACGCCCCGCGCTGCCCGCGGCGTAACCTTCACCCGGGTTTCGGTGCTGGTGATCTCGGGATCGTCCAGCAAGCGGATGGTGTTTTCGGCGTTGTAGAGCAGTTCGATCAGCCGCGCCCAGTGATAAAGCAGCGTAAGCTGAGCGGGCCGCCCAAACTTCGCGCGAAACTCTTCTAGTTCGGCCTGCGCCAGTGGCGTGTCGATAAAGTCGCAGACGTTGATGCGCGCCAGCGTGTTGGCCCGATAAACGCCCTTGGGATTTTCGACATCCATGGAGAAACCTTCGCCCCACTGTTTGGCGTAGGGGAACTTCAAGTAGCTCCACGATTCAATGTGCTC